>Ga0065165_1000998_pt1 | contig 34892 bp, 31 predicted proteins | sample AraplaMF_Cvi_mMF_FD_63813 | JGI IMG/M metagenome (GOLD analysis project Ga0065165, IMG submission 63813) | Arabidopsis root microbial communities from the University of North Carolina, USA - plate scrape MF_Cvi_mMF (version 2) (version 3) | ecosystem: Host-associated > Plants > Roots >... | reverse complement strand
GCGTCGTCGGTGCGATCCAGCGCTGGACGACCGAAGGCTTGCTGGTCCTTTAAGCCTTCTTCTCCCGCGGCACCCGCCCCATCAGGTAGAACTCATCGTTCGGCCGCAGGCTCATCAGGTTCGCCATCCGGTTGCTCAGTCCGAACAACGCGGTGATCGCGCCGATGTCCCAGATGTCCTCGTCGTCAAAGCCGTGGGCGCGCAGCGCCTCGAAGTCCGCGTCGACGATGTTCGCCGCGTCGTTGCAGACCTTCATCGCGAAGCCGAGCATCGCCTTCTGCCGCGGCGTGATGTCGGCCTTCAGGTAATTGACAGCGACCTGGTCGGCGATCTGTGGCTGCTTCTCGTAGACCCGCAGGATCGCGCCGTGCGCGACCACGCAGTACAGGCAGTTGTTCGCACCCGAGGTCGCGACGATGATCATCTCGCGCTCGCCCTTCGTCAGGTGCCCGCCTTCCTTCAGCAGCAGCGCGTCGTGGTACGCGAAGAAGGCCCTCGCCTCGTCGGGCCGGTGCGCGAAGCCGAGGAACACGTTCGGCACGAAGCCGGCCTTCTGCTGCACCTCGAGGATGCGCGCGCGAATGTCGTCGGGCAGGCCGGCGATGTCGGGCACCGGGTAGCGGCTGAGGGGTGGGCGGCTCATGGGCGTCTCCTGGTCGGGGGGTCGCGCCAGGATACGTCGCACCCCGGGCGTTAGCATGGCCGCCCGAAAGGATCCCCATGACGAAGAAAAGCGTGTCCGGCCTCGCCGGCCTGTCGTCGCTGGTCTATTCGACCGACACCGGCCGCACCTGCCCCGACTGCCGCCAGCCGATCGCGCGATGCATCTGCAAGGCGCAAAAGGCGCTGCCGCAGGGCGACGGCATCGTGCGGGTGTCGCGCGAGACCAAGGGCCGCAAGGGCAAGGGCGTCACGCTGGTCAAGGGCCTGCTGCTCGACGACGACGCGTTGAACCAGATGGCGCGCGAGCTGAAGGCGGCCTGCGGCGTCGGCGGCACCGTGAAAGACGACGTGATCGAACTGCAGGGCGACCACATCGACACCGTGGTCGAGCGGCTGAAGAAGGCCGGCCACACCGCGAAGCGCGCCGGCGGCTGATCAGGGCGGCGCGGCTTCCTGCGGCAGGTACTTGCGCAGCAACGGCACCGTCATGCTGAAGCGCGCCGCCGACACCGTCGCAATGAAGCAGGACTCGCCGGCCTGGCGCGGGTTGTCCATCGCGGCGATGAAGAGCAACTGGCCGCTGCCACGCCGCCACAGCACGATGCGCGACACCGGCAGCCCGTCGTGCTCGATCACCGGGTAGAGCCGGTGCATCTCGGCGAGCACCGTGCGGCGGTCGGTGTCGTCGAGCAGCGCGCTCTGGTCATCGCGCCCGAACTGGATCCAGTCGGCGCTCACGCAACTCGGCACGCCGGCGACGTTGCCCGGTGCCGAAAGCGGCGCCTCGGCAGCCTGCACGGACAGCGCCCACGCGCCCCATGCCAGTGCCATGATCCCTCGCCCGGTGCGCGTCCTTGCCACTCTCGCCACTCCTTGAGCCGCCGCGCCAGGCAGCTTACGCCGCGCTGACCGCCACGCCGCGCGCAGGGGTGTTGGGTGTCGGCGCATCGGCAACGAGGATCGATCGGCCGAATCAGCAACACGCCGGCAACGCGATCTGAATATCATCGTCGGCTGCGCGATGGGGCGCACGCAGGAGTCCTGATCGATGTCGATGGTCCAGCTGGCGCTGCGTCGCCCCTACACGTTCATCGTGATGGCCTTGCTGATCGTGCTGGCCACGCCGTTCGCGCTGCGCAACATGGCGACCGACATCTTCCCGGAAATCAACATTCCGGTGATCAGCATCATCTGGAACTACGGTGGGCTGTCGGCGCAGGAGATGGGCCAGCGCATCTCGGCCCAGAGCGAGCGCGGGCTCACCACCACCGTCAGCGACATCGAGCACATCGAGTCGCAATCGCTCGCCGGCATCGCGGTCATCAAGGTCTTCTTCCAGCCGACCGCCAACATCCAGACCGCGATCGCGCAGGTGGTCGCGTCGATGCAGACCCAGGTGCGCCAGCTGCCGCCGGGCATCACGCCGCCGCTGGTCATCAAGTATTCGGCCTCCAGCATCCCGGTGATCCAGCTCGCGCTGTCGAGCCCGACGCTGCCCGAGCAGGCGGTGTTCGACGCCGCCGTCAACCAGCTGCGCCCGCAGCTGATCACGATCCCCGGCGTGGCCGTGCCCTTTCCGTACGGCGGCAAGAACCGGCTGATCTCGGTCGACCTCGACACCGCGGCGCTGCAGGCGCGCGGGCTGTCGCCGGCCGACGTGGTCAATGCGGTGAACCTGCAGAACCTGATCCTGCCGTCGGGCACCGCGAAGTTCGGCGCCACCGAGTACACCGTCAAGATGAACGGCTCGCCCGACGCGATCGCCGGACTGGGCGACCTGCCGGTGCGCACCACCCTCAGCGGCAACACCAGCGCCACCACCTACCTGCGCGACGTCGCGTCGGTGCGCGACGGCTTCTCGCCGCAGACCAACATCGTTCGCCAGGACGGCGCGCGCGGCGTGCTGCTGTCGGTGCTGAAGAACGGCGGCGCGTCGACGCTCGACATCGTCGACAACCTGCGCGCGCTGCTGCCGCGCGCCGCGCAGACGCTACCGGCCGACGTGAAGGTGACGCCGCTGTTCGACCAGTCGGTGTTCGTGAAGGCGGCCGTCAAGGGCGTGGTCGCCGAAGCGGTGATCGCCGCGCTGCTGACGGCCGCGATGGTGCTGCTGTTCCTCGGCAACTGGCGCAGCACGCTGATCATCGCGGCAACGATCCCGCTGTCGATCCTCGCATCGATCCTGGTGCTGCAGATGCTCGGCGAGACGCTGAACCTGATGACGCTGGGCGGGCTCGCGCTGTCGGTGGGCATCCTGGTCGACCAGGCGATCGTGACGATCGAGAACATCGAGCGCCACCTGCACCTGGGCACGCCGCTGCTGGAGGCGATCGAGGTCGGCGCCGGCGAGATCGGCGTGCCGGCCTTCGTGTCCACGCTGTGCATCTGCATCGTGTTCGTGCCGATGTTCTTCCTGTCGGGCGTCGCGCGCTTCCTGTTCGTGCCGATGGCCGAGGCGGTGGTGTTCGCGATGATCGCGTCGTACCTGCTGTCGCGCACGCTGGTGCCGACGCTGGTGATGCTGCTGATGGCGAAGTCGCATGCGCCATCCGCGGACACGCCGCCCCATGCGCTGCAGCGCCTGTACCGCGCCTTCGACCGCCAGTTCGAGCGCGTGCGCCGCGTCTACACGCTGGCGCTGTCCGGGCTGCTGGCGCAGCGCAAGCGCTTTGCGCTGCTGTTCTCCGGCTTCTGCCTGCTGTCGTGCGGGCTGATCCCGTTCCTCGGCCGCGACTTCTTCCCGGGCGTCGACTCCGGCCAGATCCGGCTGCACCTGCGCGCGCCGACCGGCACCCGCATCGAAGAGACCGCAAGGCTGGCCGACGAGGTCGAAGCCGCCATCCGCGAGATGATCCCGGCCGACCAGCTGGAGACCATCCTCGACAACCTCGGCGTGCCCAACAGCGGCATCAACCTGTCGTACAGCAACGCCGGCACCATCGGCACGCTCGACGGCGAGCTGCAGCTGTCGCTGAAGGAAGGCCACCGGCCGACCGACGAATTCGTCAGCCTGCTGCGTGCCGAGCTGCCGAAGCGCTTCCCCGGCACCGAGTTCTTCTTCCAGCCGGCCGACATCGTCACGCAGATCCTGAACTTCGGGCTGCCGGCGGCGATCGACGTGCAGTTCACCGGCCAGAACCTGGCCGCCAACGCGGCATTGGCCGCCGAGCTGACGCGCAGGATCCGGCAGATTCCCGGCGCGGTCGATGCGCACGTGCACCAGCGCAACGACCTGCCGGCGCTCAACCTGACCATGGACCGCTCGCGGCTGCAGCAGCTCGGGCTGACCGCGTCGAACGTCGGGCAGAACGTGCTGATCTCGCTGTCGGGCAGTTCGCAGACGGCGCCGGCCTTCTGGCTGAACCCGCAGAACGGCGTGGTCTACAGCATCGCGGTGCAGACGCCGCAGTACAAGATCGATTCGCTGGATGCGCTGCTGAACATGCCGGTCGGCGCGGTGGGCGGGGCCACGGCGGGCACGGCCGCGGGCGCGGCCGGCAGCACCCAGCTGCTGGGCAACCTGGTCGAGGCCGCACCGGGGCGGCAGCTGGCGATCGCGTCGCGCTACAACATCCTGCCGGCGATCGACGTCTACGTCAGCGTGCAGGGCACCGACCTCGCGACCGTCGCCGGCCGGGTGCAGCAGCTGGTCGACGAGCTGCAGCCGAAGCTGCCGCGCGGCAGCCAGGTGGTGCTGCGCGGCCAGGTGCAGACGATGCAGGCCTCGTTCATCGGGCTGGGCGTCGGCCTCGCGATGGCGATCGTGCTGGTCTACCTGCTGATCGTCGTCAACTTCCAGAGCTGGATCGATGCGCTGATCATCATTGCCGCGTTGCCCGCGGCGCTGGCCGGCATCGCGTGGATGTTGTTCATCACCGGCACCACGCTGAGCGTGCCGGCACTCACCGGCGCGATCATGACGATGGGCGTGGCCACCGCGAACAGCATCCTGCTGGTGTCGTTCGCGCGGCAGCGGCTGCAGGAAGGCGTGCCGGCACTGTCGGCCGCGCTCGAAGCCGGCGCGACGCGGATCCGGCCGGTGCTGATGACGGCGCTCGCGATGATCATCGGCATGATCCCGATGGCGCTCGGTCTCGGCGAAGGCGCCGAGCAGAACGCGCCGCTCGGCCGCGCAGTGATCGGCGGGCTGCTGTTCGCCACCGTGTCGACCCTCTTCTTCGTGCCGGTGGTCTACGCCGGCGTGCACCGCCGGCTGGCGCAGCGCCGCGCGGCGCACGCCCCTGCCCCCGATGCCGCGCTGCCGCCCGCTGCCAACCTCCAGGAGACCTGAGCCATGACCGAGCAGCGCCACGCCGCCCTGGGCATCCACGCCGCCGATGCGAACGCATCGCCCGATGCCATCCACCTGGCCGACCCGCTGCAGCGCAAGCAGGTGGCCCGCCGCATCCGCTGGCTGACCGTCGTCGTGCTGGTGCTGCTGGCGCTCGGCGCCGGCCGCACGGTGATCAGCCGCATGGGCAACGCCAAGGCCCTCGAGGCCGGCACCACCGAGCGCGCGAAGCAGTACGTGAAGACCACGCTGCCGAAGACCGCCGAGGCCGGCCAGACGCTCGCGCTGCCGGGCACGCTGCAGGGCTTCGTGCAGTCGCCCATTGCGGCACGCGCGGCCGGCTACCTGCGACGCTGGACCAAGGACATCGGGGCGCGCGTCGAGAAGGGCGAGGTGCTGGCCGAGATCGAATCGCCCGAGCTCGACCAGCAGCTGTCGCAGGCGGTGGCGGCGCGCGAGCAGGCTGCCTCCGGGCTGCAGCTGGCGACCAGCACCGTCGAGCGCTGGGAAAGCCTGCGCAAGAAAGACGTCGTCTCGCAGCAGGACCTGGACGAGCGCCGCGGCAGCGCCGCGCAGGCGCGCGCCAACCTGGCCGCGGCCGACGCGAACGTGCAGCGGCTACGACAGCTCGAAGGCTTCAAGCGCGTCGTGGCGCCGTTCGCCGGCGTGATCACGCGGCGCTACGTCGATGTGGGCGACCTGATCGACATGAGCGGCAAGCCGCTGTTCACGCTGTCGCAGACCGATCCGCTGCGCGTCTACGTGAACGTGCCGCAGTCGTCGGCGCAGCTGGTGAAGCCGGGGCAGCCGGTGGTCGTCACGCAGGGCGAGCTGCGCGGCCAGAGCTTCAAGGGCACGGTCGCGCGCACCGCGGCGTCGATCGACACCGGTACCCGCACGATGCAGGTCGAGATCGCGCTGCCCAACCCGAACGGCACGCTGCTGCCCGGCGCCTACGTGCAGGTGGCGCTGCCGCTGTCGGCCAGCCAGGCGATGCTGGTGCCGACCAATGCGCTGCTGTTCCGCGCCGAGGGCGCGCGCGTCGCGGTGGTCGACGGCAACGGCCGCGTCGCGCTGAAGGCGGTGACGCTGGGGCGCAACTACGGCGAGTCGGTCGAGGTGCTCGACGGCCTGGCCGCCGACCAGCGGCTGGTGCTGAACCCGTCCGATTCGCTGGCCGACGGCGACCAGGTGACGGTGGCCGCGGCAGCATCGGCGCCGAAGGGGGCGCTGTGACGCTGCGCGGGTCGCTGTGCGCGGTCGCGCTCGCGCTCTCCGCGTGCGCCGCCGGTCCCGACTACCGGCCGCCGAAGCTCGACCTGCCGGTCAGCTGGCAGCTCGATGCGCCGTGGCGCGAGGCGACGCCGGACGACGCCGCGCTGAAGGGCCCGTGGTGGCAGCGCTTCGGCGACGCGCAGCTCGACGCGCTGGCGCAGCAGGCGCTCAGCGGCAGCCCGACGCTCGCGGCCGCCGCGGCGCGGCTGGCGCAGGCGCGGGCGGTGGTGGCGTCGAGTTCGTCGTCGCAGCTGCCGCAGCTGACGCTCAACACCCGCGACGCGCGCCAGCGCATCTCGGCCAACCGGCCGCTGACCAACTACAACTCGACCAACTTCACGACGATCCAGAACGACTTCACGCTGTCGCTCGCGGCCAGCTACGAGGTCGACCTGGCCGGCCGCGTGCAGCGTTCGGTCGAAGGCGCACGCGCGTCGGCCGAGCAGTCGGCGGCCGATGTCGAGAACACGCGGCTGCTGCTGACGGCCGAGCTGGCGGTCGACTACTTCAGCCTGCGCGCGCTCGACACCGAGCTCGACGTGCTGACGCGCTCGATTGCGCTGCAGCGGCGCTCGCTCGAGCTGGTGACGGCGCGCCGCGACCTCGGCGCGGCCTCGGGGCTCGACGTCGCGCAGCAGCAGGCGCTGCTCGACACCACGCTGACGCAGGTCGACGTGCTGCGCCGCCAGCGCGCGCAGTTCGAGCATGCGATCGCGACGCTGACCGGCACGCCGGCGCCGCTGTTCTCGCTGGCGCCCGAGGTGCGCCGCTACGAGCCGCCGGCGATCCCGCTGGGCGTGCCGTCCGAAGTGCTGCAGCGCCGGCCCGACGTGGCGGCGGCCGAGCGCGCGATGGCCGCGGCCAATGCGCAGATCGGCGTCGCGAGCGCTGCCTTCTACCCGAGCGTGCTGCTCGGGCCGTCGGTCGGCTACGAAAGCCGCGACCTGAGTTCTCTGTTCAACGCACCCAGCCTGCTGTGGTCGATCGGCGTGTCGGCGACGCAGTCGATCTTCGACGGCGGCCGGGTGCGCGCGAACGTCGATTTCGCGAAGGCCGGCTACGACCTGACGGTGGCCAATTACCGCCGCACCGTGCTGACCGCGATGCAGGAGGTCGAGGACGGCATCACCGGCCTGGCCGCGCTGGACCGTGCGAGCACGCAGGCGCAGACCGCGGTGGCTTCCGCCCGGCGGGTGCTCGAGATGGCGACCAGCCGCTACGAAGGCGGCGCGTCGACCTACTTCGACGTGATCACCGCGCAGCAGTCGCTGCTGGCCAGCGAGCGCCAGGCGGCGCAGCTGCTGGGGCAGCGGCAGCTCGGCTCGGTGTTCCTGGTGAAGGCGCTCGGGGGCGACTGGCAGCGCGGGGTGAAGGGGGCGAGCGGCGCGTCAGCCGCGGGCAGCTGACGCGCGACGCCGGACCGGCATCGGACATTCGACCGATGCCGCCGCGGCGCCGATCCGGGGACAGTCGGGAACTCGACCACAGGAGTTCCCTCCCATGTTTTCCTTCCGATCTGCTTCCCCCCTGCTGCCGCGCGTCGCGTCGGCATTCGCCCTCGTCGGCGGCCTGCTGCTCGCCGGCACCGCCTCGGCCGCCGACCCCACCGTGCACCTGCGCGGCGAGGTCGTCGCGGTGCGCGACCACCAGGTCGACGTCAAGGCCCGCAACGGCACCGTGACCACCGTGCAGCTGCCCGACGGCTACCAGGTGATGGACGTCTCGAAGACCAGCATCGCCGCGGTCAGCGAGAACAGCTACCTCGGCATCGCCGCGGCCCCCGCTGACGGCGGCAAGGTGCGCGCCCTCGGCGTGATGGTGTTCCCCGAAGGCGCCCGCGGCCTCAACGAAGGCCACTTCCCGTGGGACCTCGGCAACAAGGGCACGATGACCAACGCCACCGTCGCGAAGCTGGTCAAGAAGGGCAGCACCAGCGAGCTGGAGATGCGCTTCGGCGACAAGAAGCAGGCGGTGCTGCTCGACAACGCCACCGTGTTCGGCCAGTTCGTGCCGGGCCAGCCGGCACTGGTCGTGTCCGGCGCCAAGGTGATGGTGATCGGCCAGCCGACCGACGGCGGCCCGGTGACCGCCCGCATCGTGCTGGTCGGCCGCGACGGCTTCATTCCGCCGATCTGAGCGCGGGATCCACGATGAGCACGCCGGGCAACGACCGGCCGCCCCGCTGGGTCCGTGCGACCCACTGGATCCATGCGGCCAGCTTCTTCACGCTGCTGGCCAGCGGCTGGCAGATCTACGCTGCCGATCCGTTCTGGGTGCCGGCGTTTCCCGACTGGGCGACGCTCGGCGGCTCGTTGCCTGGCGCACTGCAATGGCATTTCGCAGCGATGTGGCTGTTCGTCGCGAACGGGCTGGTGGCCGTGACGACGTTGGTGGCCAGCGGCCGGCTGCGCCGGCTCTACCTGTCGGTGAGCTGGGCCGGATTCCAGGCCGACGTGGCGCGCTTCGTGCGCCACCCGTTCGACCATGGCGACGGCGGCCGCAATGCGGTCCAGAAGCTGGCCTACCTCGGCGTGCTGGTGGTGCTGGCGCTGGAAGTGGCTTCGGGCCTGAGCCTGTGGAAGCCGGTGCAGTTCCAGGCGCTGTCGGCGCTGCTGGGCGGCTACGAGATGACGCGCCGCCTCCATTTCGCCGGCATGGCCACGCTGGCCTGTTTCGTCGTCGGGCATGTGGCACTGGCGCTGGCATCGCCGCAGCTGCTGCTGCCGATGCTGGGCCTGCGCCGCAAGGCGCGAGAGGAGACGCGATGAACCGCCCCCCGGTCGACGAAGCCGCCGCGCTGCGGCGGCTGTCGCGCGAACTGCAGGCCCGCGGGCTGCGGCTGGACCGGCGCGCCTGGCTGCGCCTGTCGGTGGCCGGCGGCGCCTCGGCGCTGCTGGCCGGCTGCAACGTGACCGACACCGACGGCCTGCAGCAGGTGTTGCGGCGCATCTCGCGCTTCAACGACGGCGCCCAGGCCGCGCTGCTGCGGCCCGGCCTGCGCGCGCCCGAATACAGCGCCGCGCAATTGACGAAGCCGTTCCGCTTCAACGCGTTCTATTCCGAAGCCTCGGTGCCCGAGGTGGACGAGGCGAGCTGGCGGCTGGAGGTGGGCGGCCGGGTGCAGCACGCCGATGCGTGGACGCTGCCGCAGCTGCGGGCGCTGCCGGTCGTCACCGAGATCACGCGCCTGATCTGCATCGAAGGCTGGAGCGCCGTCGGGCAGTGGACCGGCGTGCCGTTGTCGCACTTCCTGCGGCGCATCGGAGCCGACCTGTCGGCGCGCTATGTGGCCTTCCGCTGCGTCGACGGCTACTACACCAGCATCGACATGGAAAGCGCGATGCATCCGCAGACGCTGCTCGCGCACGGCTTTGCCGGCGCGGACCGGCTGCCCGACGAGTTCGGCTTCCCGCTGCGGCTGCGCATCCCGATCAAGCTCGGCTTCAAGAACCCGAAGCACCTGGTCGGGATCGCGGTCACCAACGAGTTCAGCAGCGGCTACTGGGAAGACCTGCACGGCTACAACTGGTTCGGCGGGCTGTGATGCGCTGGCGGCGGCGGGCCTCGCCGTCAGGCCCGCCTTGCCGTCAGCCACTGGCCTGACTTCAACGCCTCGGCCACCACGCGCACTTCACCGATCTTGCCGAAGAAGCCGTCGGCCCGATCGCCGTCCCACGAGCCGGCGCCGACCACCCACGGCGAGCCGGCGGACAGCGTCGCGAGGCCGGGCACGTTGCTGGTGTTGCGCAGCACCGGCGCCCCTTCGACGTACATCACGGTGTCGTGCGTCGCCGGGTCGTTGACGATCGCGATGTGCACCCAGGTGTCGGCGATGATCTCGCCGGACCAGCTGGCAGCGCCCCCACGCGCACCGGCGATGTCCGGCACCACCTCCCACTGCACCTCGCGCAGGCTGGAGATCGCGAACAGCATCGGCGGGGATTCCGGATCGCCGCCGTCGAAGCCGGACAGGTCGCCACGCTTGCCGTCGCGCGTCATGATGTTCATCCAGGCGTGCTTCGACTTGTCCCAGGCTTTGTCGATCTTGATGAAGGCTTCGATGGTGTAGCCGGTGGCGGTGAAGGTGAGCGCATTGAGGGCCGCCGTCGTGTCGGTCAGGAAGTAGCTCATGCGCGGCGTGTTCTTGTCGGTGTTCAGGAAGGCCACCGAGCCCGGCGCCGCCGACAGGCGATGGTGGTCGCTGCTCCACACGATGTCCGCCGCCTCGGCGCCGACGATCACGCTGCTGTTCAGCGCATCGCGCCTGAGCGGGTTGGCGCCGGTGACGTCGGCGATCTGCGCTCCCGGCGCCACCGCCGTGCCGTCGGCGCCGCCGAAGAAGCGCCAGTGCGCGACGGTGGAGGCCACCTTGGGGTAGTCGTCGGTGTCCTTGGCCACCAGCGGGGTCGGCGCCGCGGGCTCGTCGTAGCCCTTCAGGACCAGGGCCCTCGCCTGCGCCGCGAGCGACGACGCCACCGTGGCCGGGCCGGTGCCGAAGCCCGGGTTGAAGCGGGCGAAGCGCTTCGCGAAATCCATGCCGATGGAGAAGCTGTGGTTGGGCTCGGCCAGCACGGCCTGGTCGAAGGCATTCAGCGTATCCGCCGGCTTCATCGGCACCCACGGCGAGAACGACAGCACGTTGATCTGCCGGTTCGTCAGGTCGAACTCGTACAGGCGCATCAGGCCGTTGCCGCCCTGGTAGGCCATCTGGTAGTCCACCACCATCTCCTCGACCGCGTGGCCGAAGTCGTTGGTCTTGGTCAGGTGGGCGCCGCCATGGTGGTGGCCGTTGAGCGTCATGAAGATCTGGTCGTTGTCGCGGATCAGCTTCTCCCACAGCATCAGGCCGTAGCCGGTCTCCAGCGGGCTCACCGCGTCCGGCGCGATGTTCAGCAACTGGTGGTTGACCAGGATGACCGGCAGCGTCGGGTGGCTCGCGATCACGCCGCGCGCCCAGGCGATGCCGGCGTCCGAGATGCGCCACGACAGCGACAGCACCAGGAACTGCTGCTCCTGCGCCTTGAAGACGTGGTACTCGTGGAAGCCGGTGCCGTCGCGCTCGCCGAAGGTCGACTGGCGCCTGGCGCGCTTCGCGCCGAACCATTGCAGGTACGGTTCGTTGGCCAGCACGCGCTGGGTGTCGGTGCCGGTCGCCGGGCTCGCGTCGTAGTCGACGTCGTTCAGCACGTCGTGGTTGCCCGCCAGGATCGAGTACGGCACCTTGGCCACTTCCAGCACCTGCATCGCCGTGTCGGCCACCTTCCATTGCTCGGGCTTGCCGACCTGGTCCACCACGTCGCCCAGGTGGATGACGAAGGGGATGTTCAGGCGTTGCGCGTTGTCGGCGATCCACCGGGTCTGCGCGTAGTACGGCTCGCTGCCGTAGTGGCGCTCGTACTGGCTGCTCTCGGTGGACGTGGCGTAGCGCGAATAGAACTGGGTGTCGGGCAGCACCGCCAGCGCAAAGCTGGAAATCTGCGTCGACGCGGGCGCAGCGTCATCGTCGCCGCCGCCGCAAGCGGCCAGCAGGCCGCCTGCGGCGACGGTGGACGCGGACGCAAGGCTCATCTTGAGCAGGCGGCGGCGCTGGATCGAGGGGGACTTCTTCATCAACGGCTCTCATCGGCATCGGGAGGCGGCCCACTCTAGGGATGCCATGTGCAGTTGCCGTGACAGTTCGATGATCGCGCGCGCGCAACAGCGGGTCACCGAGGTGTCACGAGGGCTTCCTAGGATCCACCCCTTTTCGCGAAGGAACCCATCGTGTCCATGTCCCATCGGATCAAGCTTCTGTCGTTGTTGTTGGGAAGCCTCTCCCTGATCTACGCCTGCGGCGGAGATGGCGACAGCGGCAACAGCGCCATCAACGAGCCGGCCGGCAAGTGGACGGCCGGCGACCTGCACGTGCACACCGTGCAATCCGACGATTCGCGCACGACGCAGACGCTGGACTTCGTGCTGAACAAGGCCTTCGCCACCTACAAGCTGGACTGGATGGCGCTGACCAACCACCTGCGTTCGTCCAAGTACGACAACGACGGCACGCTGCTCGCCACGCCGGTTCCGTTCGCGTACGGCATGGCGTCGCACGAGATCCCGCGCGTCAAGGCGCTGCAAGCCGGCGGCACCTACGCCGACAAGCTGATCTTCTCGGGCTTCGAATGGGACATGCCCACCCATGACCACCTGGGCATCGCGTTGTTCGAAGGCGCCCCGACGCTGCAGGCGTCGACCGGCGGCGCGAAGGAATTCCAGTACGCGTTCACGACGCTGGCGGAATCCCAGTTCGATCCCGCCGACGTGGCCGTCTGGAAGGCGAAGTACCCGCAGCGCTTCAACAGCACGGCCGCGGACGCGCTGCAGGCCATCTCGTGGCTGAAGACGAACTACCCGACGACCAGCTTCGCGACCCTCAACCACCCGTCGCGCAACCCCGGCAAGTACACGGTCAGCGACCTGCGCCAGATGAACGACCTGGCACCGGACATCGTGTTCATGATCGAAGGCATGGTCGGCAACCAGATGGAGCCGAACCGCGGCGGCTACACCTCGGCCTACGTGCCCGAGAACGCGCCGAACCGCACCTACGGCGGCGTCGACGCCCTCGTGGCCCGGCTGGGCGGTACCTGGGATGCGCTGCTCGGCGAAGGCCGGCGCATCTGGAACATCGCCGACTCCGATTCGCACTTCGAGATCGACGCGGCCAGCAACAGCAGCGGCTACTACCCGGGCGAGTATTCGAAGAACCACGTCTGGGTGGCCGACGGCCAGGCCGGCATCGGCGGGCTGACGAAGAGCCTGCGCGACGGCCGCATGTTCGGCGTGTTCGGCGACCTGATCGACGCGCTGGATTTCCGCATCGGCGGGTCGACCGGCAAGGGCTTCATGGGCCAGGAGATCAAGGTGCCCGCCGGCGAGCGCGTGACGGTCACGATCAGGTTCAAGAGCCCCGCGCTGAACAACTACCAGAAGCCGGTGGACAGCGGCACGCCGGGCAACATGAAGCCGGTCGTCGACCACGTCGACCTGATCGTCGGCGACGTGACCGGCAAGGCGCTGCCGGGCACGCCCGCCTATGCGGTGGCGACGAACGCCTCGACCCAGGTGCTGCGCCGCTTCACCGCGGCCGACTGGAAGCTCGAGGCCGACGGCTACTTCTCGGTCAGCCTGCAGGTCGAGGCGAAGAAGAGCCAGTACTTCCGCCTGCGCGGCACCAACCTGGCCCCGGACGTGGCCGGGCTGACCGCCAACGGCGAACCGCTGGCCGACCCGCAGACCACCGGTGCCGACAACGCGGCCCGCGTCAACGCGATCAACGACCGCAACTACGGCAGCCTGTGGTTCTATTCGAACCCGGTGTTCGTGACGGTCGCGCCATAGGCCTCGCTCCGGGGCGGCCCGTCAACGGGTTGCGGCCAGCCAGTCCCGCAGCGCCGGGTCGCGCACTTCCAGCACATCGAACAACCCGACGGCGCGCAGCGCCGGCAGGGCCTCGGCGATGTGCGCCGCGGCCGCATCGCGCTGCGCGGCGCTCGACGCAGGGTCGCTCCACACCGTCGCGTTCGCTAGGAAGGCGGCAATCGTGCCCTTGCGGACCGTCATGCCGTTGAAGTCGCCCTGGTCGGCATGGTCTGGCAATACGTCGTCGGCTCGCATCGGTTCTCTCCGGGGTCAGTGGGTGTGAGCCACGATTCTGGACAGCCTCTTCTGGCTGCGCTACGGTAGTCCTGTCAATCACTACCGCATCGCCGCCATGACCTCGCCCCTGCTCGTGTCGTCGCTGCTCGATTCGGCCGACGGCCCCGCGCTGCTCGCCGTCGAGGTCGAAGGCGCCGACCCGCGCGTCACCGCGCCGCATGCGCATGCGCGGGGCCAGTTGTTCGGTGCGAAGCGCGGGCTGCTGACGGTCGGCACCGAAGGCGGCCAGTGGGTCGTCCCCGCCATCCACGCGGTGTGGGTGCCGCCGCACCACAAGCACTCGCTGCGCTCGCATGGCGCGTTCGCCGGGTGGAGCGTGTACCTGGCCGAATCCTTCTGCGCGGACCTGCCCACCATGCCGTGCACGATGCGCACCTCGGGGCTGCTGCGCGAAGCGGTGCACCGAGCGGCAGGCTGGGACGGCAGCCCGCTCGATGCGCCGAGGATGCGCCTTGCCGAGGTGATCCGCGACGAGCTGCACGAGCTGCCGCACGAATCCTTCGGCCTGCCGCTGCCCAGCGACGCACGCCTGTTGCGCATCGCCCGGGCGATCGGCGATGACCCGGCCGATGCGCGCTCGCTCGACGACTGGGCCGCGTGGGCCGGCATCGCACAGCGCACGCTGACACGCCGCTTCGTCGCCGAGACCGGCTTCCATTTCAGTGCGTGGCGACAGCGTGCGCGGCTGATGCGGGCGCTCGAGCTGCTGGCCGCCGGCACGCCGGTGACGAACGTCGCGCTCGACCTGGGCTACGACAACCTGAGTGCGTTCATCGCGATGTTCCGCCGCCAGTTCGGTACGACACCGGGCCGGTACTTCAGCCCCTGACAGGCAGGCGGCGGTGTTCCTGGCCCCGGACGCGGCCAGCGTCGTCAAACGAGTCGAGCAGTTTGCGCAGGGAGGCGCAGGTGCGAGGGCCAGGCGTCAGAGCGCCGGCGACGGCGTTTGACGGAAGCCTTCATACGCGAACGCGCCGGCAATGCGGTTGCAATCGGCCGGCGAGACGCCGGCTTCGCGGGCCGTTGCAAACCAGGTGCTGCGCACCTGCGCCTCCATCTCGTCGATCAGGTGCTGCGCCTCGTCTCGCTGCAGCAGGAAGCGCAGGTGCTGCGACATCAGATTGCCGGCATTCGCGAATCGGCCCGCATCGCCGCAGGCCATCGCCAGATCGCGCCGCTCGATGCTGACCGGCACGGCCGGCGTCAGATCGTAAGCAGGCGACAGCTGCCAGTCGCGCCCCCTGGCGATCAACGCGTGGTTGCGGGGGTGGTCGTCGGTGTTGGAAATGAGCGCGTTGAAGCACATGCGCCGGAACAGCTCGGCCGCATTCGCCCGCGGCTCGCTGCAGGCCCGCCGCAACTCTTCAGCCAGTTGCACGTACGACCAGCGGTCGCGCGACTGGAAAGTGTCCTCGGCGCGCAGCATCGTCAACGCGCTGACCATGCGCGCGCGCAGGTATCCATCCGGCACCTTTTCGCGGTCGAAACGGCGGACCAGCAGCACATCGCGCCCGCCAACCTCGACGACGCGGCTGTCGGCCGTCGTCAGGCCGCAGCGCCGTGCCAGCATCAGCATCGCATGCTCGACGCGAGCACTGTTCCAGGCATCGGTCGCCAGGTTGAACTTCGCGACCCACAGCCCAGCCTCGTCCTCCACCACCGCTTTCGGGCGCGCGCCACCCATCGACGTTCCGACCAGCAGCAGGTTGACAACCTGCTCGGTCATCGAATCGACTGGACGCTCGTCATCGGCGACGACCGCATCGGCCGTGGCCTGCAAGTCGGCCAGGGCCAGCGTCTGGTTGAAGCTGCGCTTCGGTGCCGGCGGCGTCGCGTTGAGGCCGAAGCCCAACGCGCCGGCACGGTCGTCGGGTGCGTGCAACAGGTAGGTCAATTCGCCCGGTTGAGCCTGCCCGAGGTGGCGCTGGATGACCCGGCGTCCCCAGTGATCCGGACTTGCATCGCGCAGCGCGCCGAAGACGCCGTTCAGCGCGTTCGTCGTGCTGGTGCGGTCGGTCAACCGGAGGTCGACCGGGTCGATGGGCACCGCGTCCTGCCGCGCCAGGTAGCTACGCCCGTAAACGAAGCGCCCCTCGGGTACGCCGTGCCGATTGACGCTCAGCTCGAAGCGGCCGCAGGTCACCGGCTCGGTCGCACCGGGCAATGTGATGTAGACGAAGCACTCGCCGGACGACTCAGAAGTCATTGCTCAGTCCCGTCTTGGTCCGGGCACGCGCGCGCTCCGACGACAGTGCCAGCGTCTGCCCTTCGGCGTCACGCTCGGGCGTGGCAACGTCGTCGAGCTGGCGCAGCAGGTCCAGCGCCCACAGAATGGCGGCGTAGGTCGCGATCGAAGCCGATGGCTTGCCATGCTCGGCGTCGGCCACCGCCCGTTTGCCAGTGCCGATCTTCCCGGCCATCTGCTCGATGGTCCAGTTGCGGCGCAGGCGGGCGGTACGCAGGTCGGTTCCCAGGCGCCTGAGCGATTGCTCGACAGCATGGGGAGGTGCGGCAAGAAGCGTGTTGCGGGTGCTCATGGGGCCGCAAGGTAGCACGCGATCCTCGTGGCGAGCAAGTTAAAGCGCCCTGAAGAGCACGTTATATGGACAAATGATCCCTCCAGAGCACTTGATTGCCGCCGGACTCTCACCTTGTCCAGTCGATGAGAGACAATGCGCCTCTCGCGCCGCCAGCAGGCTGCGCCCCTCCCGCGAGTCCCCGAGCCCATGTCCTCCGAGCTGACCCCGCAGGTGCGCCGCCGCCGCACCTTCGCCATCATTTCCCACCCTGACGCCGGCAAGACCACGCTGACGGAGAAGCTGCTGCTGTTCTCCGGCGCGATCCAGATCGCCGGCAGCGTGAAGGCGCGCAAGGCCTCGCGGCATGCCACCTCGGACTGGATGGAGATCGAGAAGCAGCGCGGCATCTCGGTCGCCAGCTCGGTGATGCAGATGGAATACCGCGATTGCGTCATCAACCTGCTCGACACCCCGGGCCACCAGGACTTCTCCGAAGACACCTACCGCGTGCTGACCGCGGTCGATGCCGCGCTGATGGTGATCGACGCGGCCAACGGCGTCGAGCCGCAGACGCGCCGGCTGCTGCAGGTCTGCCGCGCGCGCAACACGCCGATCCTCACCTTCGTCAACAAGATGGACCGCGAGGTGCAGGACCCGCTGGTGCTGATGGACGAGATCGAGCGCGAACTCGGCATGGGCGTCGTGCCGTTCACCTGGCCGGTCGGCATGGGCAAGCAGTTCCACGGCGTGATGGACCTGCGCGAGGAGCAGATGCGGGTGTTCAGCCCCGGCGAAGACCGCAACCACAACGACGACGAGATCCTCGCCGGCCTCGACAACCCGGCCTACGCCACGCGCTTCGGCATGCAGTACGAGCAGGCGCACGGCGAGATCGAGCTGGTGCGCGAAGCGGCGCCGGCCTTCGACAAGGCCGCCTTCCTCGCTGGCCACCAGACGCCGATGTTCTTCGGCTCGGCCGTCAACAACTTCGGCGTGCGCGAGGTGCTCGACGCGCTGGTCGACCTGGCGCCCGCGCCCGGCCCGCGCCAGGCCACGCAGCGCCTGGTCGAGCCGGACGAGAAGAAGTTCACCGGCGTCGTCTTCAAGATCCAGGCCAACATGGACCCGGCGCACCGCGACCGCATCGCGTTCGTGCGCGTGGCCAGCGGCCACTTCGAGCGCGGCATGCGGCTGAAGGTCGGCCGCTCTGGCAAGGAGCTGCGGCCGAACACCGTGGTGAGCTTCCTGTCGCAGCGCCGCGAGCTGCTCGACGAGGCCTTCGCCGGCGACATCATCGGCATCCCGAACCACGGCGTGCTGCAGCTCGGCGACACGCTGACCGAAGGCGAATCGCTGCTGTACACCGGGCTGCCGTTCTTCGCGCCCGAAATGTTCCGCAGCGTCGAGGTGGCCGATCCGCTGCGCACCAAGCAGCTGAAGGCCGGCCTGCAGCAGCTCGGCGAAGAAGGCGCGATCCAGGTGTTCCGACCGGTTGCCGGCTCGGTGCTGCTGCTGGGCGCGGTCGGCCAGCTGCAGTTCGAAGTCGTCGCGCACCGGCTGGAGCACGAGTACGGCGTGAAGGCGCGCATCCAGCCGAGCCGCTTCCAGGTCGCGCGCTGGGTCACCTGCGACGAGGCCGACGGCGGCGAGCGCGAGCTGAAGCGCTTCATCGACGCGAACGACCACCGCGTGGCCTACGATGCGGTCGATGCACCGACGGTGCTGGTGGAATACGCGCCCGAGCTGCGCGCGATCGAGGCCAACTGGCCGAAGATCAAGTTCCACGCGCTGCGCGAGCACGCCGGGCTGGTGTTCCAGAAGAAACTCGACGGCTAGAACAAACCCTCCGGAGGAACCGCATGCTCGCCAGTTCGCTTGTCGCCGCCCTGCATTTCATCGCTGCGTTCGGCATCGCCGCGACGCTGTTCCTCGAATGGCTCAGCTTCAGCCGCACGCCGACGTTCGCCGAGGCGAAGCGCATCGCGCTGGCCGACCGCTGGTACGGCATCTTCGCGGGCCTGCTGCTGGTGGTCGGCTTCGTGCGGGCGGCGCACTTCGAGAAGGGCTGGTCGTTCTATGCGCACAGCCCGTTCTTCCACCTGAAGCTGACGCTGTTCGTGCTGGTCGGCCTGCTGTCGATCTACCCGACGGTGCGCTTCATCCGCTGGGCCCCGGCGCTGAAGGCCGGCCGCGCGCCGGAAGTCACCGAGCGCGAGCACAGGTTGATCTCGCGGCTGCTGACGGCGCAGATGGCGCTGCTGGTGCTGATCGTCGTCTCGGCGTCGTTGATGGCGCACGGGGTCGGTCTCTAGGCCCCTAGAATCCGCGCGCGGCCACACACGCCGAGCAGAAACGGGTTGCAGTACGGGCCCGGCTGTGGGGTACCCCCACGGCATCGAGTCGACCTTGGCATTCGCAGTGCCAGCCGACGTGCGCTGACGCGCACGGCTGCTGACCACGAGACCGGCAGGTCGGCGTCCCTGTGCCGCATCTTCCCATGCACACCTCGCGCCTTCGTCACCTCGATGCCCTCGCACTGGCGCGGGCGTTGTGGGCCGGGCCGCAGGCACCGGCCTCTATGCAGGCGCGGGCCGAGCATGCGCTGGGAGCGTCGCCGGAATGGCTGCGCCGGTTGATCGCTGAACTGCCGCGCGTCTGCGACGCCACCTGGCAACGCCAGGAGGTCGACGACCTGGCCGCACGTGTCGAGCAGACGCGCGCGTTCTCCGACGGCCGGCGCGCCTCCGGTGTGCCGTTCCTGCGGCGCTGGATCCTGCGCGCCTCGCGCATGCACCCGCCCCCGCTGGGGCTCGACGAGCTCGGCCTGCCGCCGTTGCCGCACAGCGCGGCCATCGCCGCGTGGCTGGCGATCACGCTCGACGACCTCGACTGGTTCACGCACGAGCGCCGGCATCGGCTGCCGCTGCCATCGCAGCACTACGGTTTCACGTTGCAGCCCAAGCGCAGCGGCGGCGGCCGGCTGATCGAATCGCCGCGCCGCCGGCTCAAGGCCGTGCAGGCACGCGTGCTGCACGGCCTGCTGGACCGCGTGCCGGTGCACGAGGCCTGCCACGGCTTCGTCGCCGGCCGCTCGGTGCTGACGCACGCGCGGCTGCACACCGGGCGACCGGTGGTGATGCACTTCGACCTGCAGAACTTCTTCGGCCGCATCCTGGCGTCGCAGGTCGCCGCGGTGTTCCACACGCTCGGCTACCCACGCGGCGTGGCGCGGCAGCTGGCGGCGCTGTGCACCGTCAGCACGCCCGAGCCGGTGATCGAGCGGCTGCGCGACGACGGCTGGGTCGACTGGCAGGACGCGCAGGCGCTGCGCCGTGCCCACCTGCCGCAAGGCGCGCCGAGTTCGCCGATGCTCGCGAACCTGTGCGCGTTCCAGCTCGACCTGCGGCTCGACGGCCTGGCCCATGCGCTCGGCGCGACGTATTCGCGCTACGCCGATGACCTGGTACTGTCCGGCCCGGCCTCGTTGCGCGGCTCGTTCGACCGCATCGCCGCCTGGGTCGGCCGCATCGCGCTCGAAGAAGGCTACGCGCTGAACCACCGCAAGACGCGCTTGGCGACGCAGGCCGCGGCGCAGCGCGTCTGCGGCGTGGTCGTCAATGCCCACCCCAATCTGCCGCGCCGCGAATTCGACCGGCTGCGCGCGATGCTGCACCAGTGCGCGCTGCACGGTCCGGCGTCGCAGAACGTCGATGGCCGGCCCGACTTCCGCGCCCATCTGTGGGGCCGCGTGCAGTGGGCCGCGCAGCTGAATGCGGCCAAGGCTGAACGCCTGCGCGCGCTGTGGCAGCGCATAGACTGGTCGCCATGACCGCACCCACCGCGCCGACGCCGTCGCGCCTGTCGCTGTACCTGAACCTGATCCGCTGGGACCGCCCGGCCGGCAGCTACCTGCTGCTGTGGCCGACGCTGTCGGCACTGTGGATGGCGGCTGGCGGCTTCCCCGGCTGGCACCTGCTGATCGTCTTCACGCTCGGCACCTTCCTGATGCGCAGCGCCGGCTGCGCCGTCAACGACGTCGCCGACCGAGATTTCGACAGGCACGTGAAGCGCACCGAGCAGCGCCCGGTCACCAGCGGCGCGGTCAGCGTGAAAGAGGCGCTGCTGCTCGGCGCGGTGCTCGCGCTGGCCGCCTTCGGGCTGGTACTGACGACCAATGCCGCGACCATCGCGTGGAGCGTCGCGGCGCTGGCCGTCAGCATCGTCTACCCGTTCACCAAGCGCTTCTTCTCGATGCCGCAGGCGGTGCTCGGCGTCGCGTTCAGCTTCGGCATCCCGATGGCGTTCGCAGCGGTGCGCGGCGAAGTGCCGGCGCTCGCCTGGGGGCTGCTGCTGGGCAACCTGTGCTGGGTGATCGCCTACGACACCGAGTACGCGATGGTCGACCGCGACGACGATTTGAAGATCGGCATCAAGACCTCGGCGATCACGCTCGGCCGCTTCGACGTGGCCGGCGTGATGGCCTGCTACGGCCTGTTCATCGCGAGCTGGGGCGTGCTCGGTGCGCAGCAAGGGCTGCGCTGGCCGTTCTTCGCGGGCCTGGCGGTGGCCGCCGGCATCGCCGGCTGGCACTGGACGCTGATCCGCACGCGCACCCGCGACGGCTGCTTCCGTGCCTTCCGGCTGAACCACTGGCTGGGCTTCGCCGTGTTCGCCGGGGTGTTGCTCGGCCAGTGGACGTAGCCCGGATCAGGGATACAAGCCGCGTTCTTCTCGCGCGATGAGGATCCGCTCGCAGGCCACCGCGAAGGTCGCCGTGCGCAGCGTGATCTTGTGCCTCTCCGAGGTCTCGTAGATGTGGCGCAGCGCATCGACCATGATCTTGTCGAGCCGCACGTTGATCTCGTCCTCGCTCCAGAAGAAGCTGCTGAAGTCCTGCACCCATTCGAAGTAGCTGACGGTCACGCCGCCGGCGTTGCAGATCACGTCGGGCACCACCAGGATGCCGCGGTCGTGCATCACGTCGTCGGCATCCGGCAGCGTCGGGCCGTTCGCGCCTTCGAGCACCAGCTTCGCCTTCAGGCGGTTCGCCCGCGCCGCGGTGATCTGGCCTTCGAGGGCCGCCGGGATCAGGATGTCGCAGTCGACGTCCCAGAAGGCTTCGTTGTCGATGCGCTCGGCGTTCTTGTAGTTGGCGATGCCGCCGTCGCGCTTCAGCACTTCCATCGTGTCGGCCATGTCGAAGCCGTTCGGGTTCGCGAGCGTGCCGGTGTGGTCCTGCACCGCGACCAGCTTGGCGCCGGCCTGCACGAACAGCTCGGCCGCCGAGCTGCCGACGTTGCCCATGCCCTGCACGGCAATGCGGGCGCCGTCCAGGTTCAGGTTGATGCGGCGCGCCGCCTCGCGGCCGGTCACGAACACGCCGCGGCCGGTGGCCTTCACGCGGCCGAGCGAGCCGCCCAGGTGGATCGGCTTGCCGGTGACGACGCCGGTCGCGGTGGAGCCGGTGTTCATCGAGTACGTGTCCATCATCCACGCCATGATCTGGCCGTTGGTGTTCACGTCAGGAGCGGGGATGTCGCGCTGCGGGCCGATGATGATGCCGATCTCGCTGGTGTAGCGGCGCGTCATGCGCTCCAGCTCCTTCATCGACAGCGCCTTCGGGTCGACCCGGATGCCGCCCTTGGCACCGCCGTACGGCAGGCCGACGCCGGCGCACTTGATCGTCATCCAGGCGCTCAACGCCATCACCTCTTCGAGCGTCACGTCGGGGTGGTAGCGCACGCCGCCCTTGCCCGGGCCGCGCGACAGGTTGTGCTGCACGCGGTAGCCCTCGAAGTGCCGCACCGTGCCGTTGTCGAGCTCGATCGGCACGTCGACGATCAGCGCGCGCTTCGGGCGCTTCAGCGTCTCGCCCCATTTGGCCAGCGATCCGAGGTAGGGGAGCACGCGGTCGACCTGCGACAGGTAGGTCTGCCAGGGACTATCGGCGTGCGGGGTGACATAGGACAGGTTGCTCATGCGGGTCTCCGTGGGGGAAGTCGTCATGCCCTGGCGCTGCGCAAACTCGTGGCCCACGCCGCCGGCATGGAGCGCGACTGTAGGCCCGCGGCGCCCGAATTTCTCACCGAAGCTCATGCCTCCTTTGCATGATGTGTTCCAGGCATCACATACCTTGCGCGGTCCGCCAAGGCGGATCAGCCGAATTCGTCACCCAGTTCACGCGCGCGACGCTGCGCCGCCTTCACCGCCGAGACGATCGCGCCGTGCACGTCGCTGCGCTCGAGCGACGTCAGGCCGGCGTAGGTGGTGCCGCCCTTCGACGTGACGCGCTCGCGCAACAGCGACGGCGCTTCGCCGGATTGCAATGCCAGCGCCGACGCGCCGGCGAAGGTGGCCAGCGCCAGCTCGCGGCCCTGGTCGGCGCTCAGGCCCATGTCCTGTGCCGCCTTCATCATCGCCTCGACGAAATAGAACACGTAGGCCGGGCCGGAGCCGGACAGCGCGGTGACGGCGTCGAGGTCTTCCTCGCGCTCGACCCACAGCGTGCGGCCGGTGGGCGCGAGCAGGCGCTCGACCTGCACGCGTTCGTCGTCGCCGACAGCCGGCCGCGCGAACAGCCCGGCGATGCCCTGACCGATCAGCGCCGGCGTGTTGGGCATCGAGCGCACGACGCGCTCGGTGCCGAGTGCGCGCGCAATGTCATGGCTGCGGATGCCGGCCATCACGCTGAACTGCAGCGCCGCGGCGATGTGCGCGGCGCACGCAGCGGCCGCTTCCTTGAAGTGCTGCGGCTTGATCGCCCAGACGACGATGCCGGCGCGCTGCAGCACCGAGCCGGGCGCCTCGAGCGTGATCACGCCGAGGTCGCGCTGCAGCCGCGAGCGCTGCTCGGCATTCGGTTCGAGCACCAGGATGTCGCCGGGCGCGCGCCCGCTCTTGAGCAGGCCGCCGATGATGGCGCTGGCCATGTTGCCGCCGCCGATGAATGCAATGCTGTTCATCGGCGCAGTGTAGGAGTTTCAGGCCCGATTCAGCCGGCTGCCCATTGCCGCAACAGGCGTTCGGTGTCGCGCAACGCCGGCCGGGCCAGCACGTGGAACGACAGCCGGCCGGGCGACGGCCAGCCGCGCGGGTCGCGCCGGGTCAGCACGTCCAGGTCGGCCGGGATCGCCGACTGGTTCAGGCAGCCGATGCCCCAGCCGGCGCGCATCGCGGCCACCGCGCCGTGGCTGCCGGTGCAGCTGAGCTGCAGGTGGTACGGCCGCGCGCTGCGGGCCAAGGCCGCCAGCGCCATCGCGCGCACCGGGCAGTCGGGGCCGAGCAGCACCAGCGGTGCGGGCGCGTTGGCCGGCGCTTGCCAGCCGGCGGCGGCCACCCACGACAGCGGCTCGCGGCGCAGCAGCCGCGCGCCGGGCAGGGCCTTGTCGCTGGTGACGACGGCCAGGTCCATCGCATCGGCGGCCCACAGTTGCTGCAGTGCAGCGGAGCTCGCCCACAGCAGCTCGAAACGGGCCTGTGGTTGCGCGTCGCGCAGCAGCGCCAGCAGGTCGGCGAGGCGCGCCGGCAGGAAGTATTCGCTGAGGCCGATGCGCCACACCGCCGCCTGCGGCGCCGGCTGCACCGCGGCGCGGGCTTCTTCCTGCAGCTCGATCAGCCGGCGCGCATGCGGCAGGAAGCGTTCGCCCTCGGCCGTCAGCGCGAGCGCGCGCGTGCTGCGCTGCACCAGCCGCGCGCCGACGCTCGCCTCCAGCTGCTGCAGGTGGGTGCTGACGGCCGACTGCGTGCGGTTGACGCGATCGGCCGCTCGCGTGACCGAGCCGGCCTGCGCGATCGCGATGAAGCTGCGCAGCCACAGCGGGTCGAGGTCATTCATCTGAATCGTCCATCAATGCCATCGAATCAAACTGATTCACGGATGGATACTCGGCGCCTAGAGTCCAGTTGTCAACCCGACGCAACCGCCCTCACCAGGAGCCCTCCATGCCCTACCTCCACATCCAGATCTCCGGCGCCGCCGACGATGCACTCGCCGCGAACGTCGCCCGCAACGCGACCGAGCTGACGGCCCGGCTGCTCGGCAAGGACCCGTCGCTGACGGCGGTCGTCGTCGACTTCATCGCGCCGTCGCAGTGGTTCATCGGCGGGCGAACGCTTTCGGCCGGCGGGCCGCGCAGCTACCACTGGATGGTCAGCATCACCGACGAGACCAACACCAAGCGCGAGAAGGCGCTGTACCTGGAGGCGGTGCACGGCACGATGCGCGAGCTGCTGGGCGGCGTGGCCGAGCATTCGTACGTGCACGTGGCCGACTTGCGTGCGAGCGCCTACGGCTATGGTGGGCAGACGCAGGAGCACCGCTACCAGCATGCCGGGTGATGACGACCCCTCGACCGGCGGGTACGCCAGTCGATCCCCCGAGGGGATGCGGGCCGGCTTGGGGCGGCCCGGCGCTCGGTCCGCTTGACGCCAGACATGGAACCTGAGCTTCGGATCGCCGTCGGCTGCTTCGGATCGGCAGCGGCCGGCGCGCGCGACAGCGCCTACCTTGGCGCTGTCGTGCGCAGCGGGGGCGTTCCCCGTTCACCGGAGCATCGCCGTGGCCATTCCCAACTCGCCTTCTCTTGCCGCCTCCCGCTCGCGCAGCTCGTCGATCGCGCTGCGGGAGCTGCCGCCCCTGCCGAGCTCGTCGGCGAACTCGACGGCGTCCCGGCGCCCCCCGACCGAGGGGCAACTGCCGAGCCGGCGCAACAGCGAGGCGTCGCTCGCACGTTCCGACAGCAGCCGGGCATCGACGCGGGCGCCGCGGCAGAGTTCATCGAGCCTCGGCGCCGCCGGTTCGCGTCGCAACTCCGCCGATTCGATCGAGTTGTCGATGCCCGGCGGATTCAACCCGTCGATCCACTCGACCGAAGCGCCGCCGCCGATCGAACAGGCGCCCGACCACCTGGCCTCGATCGAGGCCACCCAGGTGCCGAGCTTCCGCGACGTCAACCCGTACTTCTTCAACAAGAGCGCCTTCCATGCCAAGCTGCCGAACGACGTCACCGGCTGCGTCGCCTTCGTGCTCAGTTCGATGCGCCGGGATGACGCGGACATCCAGCCGCTGAAAGACCTGGCAGAGAAGCAATCGAAGGTGCTGCAAGACCACGGCATCACGACCCGCGAGCAATTCATCGGCCTGCTGAACCAGGTCGAGTGGCGCGATCGCGGCACCGGGCTGATGCACGGCATGGCCGGCGCCAGCGGCTTCAACACAGGCTCCGCGATCGTCGATTTCGCGCTCGCCGACAAGGCGCTGGCAGGACTCCTCGGCAGTTGGAAGGACGTGCCGGCCGCGCTGCCGGCCTACGCCGCCGGCGCATTCCTGGGCGTGATGATGTCGGCGATGGACGTCGGCACCGGCCCCGCAGTCGCCAAGACCTTTGCCGACGCCTACTACCTGCGGCCGCCGGAAGACCAGACGCCCGCCCCGCTGAAGGGTGCGAATGCGCACACCAAGGCCAGCCTGGCGGCCAGCATCAGCGTGGCGGCCGGATCGAGTTTCGGCGCCGCCCGAAACGGCGGAATCCGCATCCCGCAGACGGTCATCACCCACCACGTCGGGTCATCGGAACAGCGCTCGCTCGGCGACAACGTGATCGATGTGGTCGGCGGCGAGATCGTCGGCGGCGGCGGCATGCAGCTCACCCGCAACAGCCTCGACAACGGCGCCGGGCGCTCCGGCTTCCAGCACTTCCTGGCCCGCGAAGACCTGGGCGCCTGCCTGGACCACCTGAACAAGCCGGCGCTCGAGCAGATGGCCAGCGTCGCGAAGCGCTTCGGCAGCTACGGCAAGAACGTCGTCACCGAGATGCCGGCCGCGGTGAAGTCGGTGCTGGCCAGCGCCGCAGGCTGGACGTCGCACGGCGTGCTGGGCAGCGGCTTCGGCGCGCTGTTCTCGATGCTCGTCGCGATGCCGAAGACGCTCGAGGCCAACGGCATCAGCAAGAAGGACGCTGAGCTCTACACGCAGCTGGCCAAGTACGCGGTGCTGCAGGCGCTGTACCACGTCTGGGGCGGTGCGATGGGGGCCGTCGCCGGCCCGCGGGCGACGGCCGACCCGTCGCCTGTCTAGGCGATCAGGCCGCTGCGATCACTTGCTCGCGACGGCCGATGCCGCAGCCTCGACGCCGACGACGGCCTGGCCGTCCTTCTCGGTGCTACGGTCGAACACCATCGTCTTGCCGAACTTCAGTTGCAGCCAGCTCGGGTAGTTGTAGCCCTTGCCGTTGTTGTGGTCGATGATCGCGCCGATGCCGCCGCCGAAGATGATGTTGCCGTACATGCCGCCGCTGGCGCGCGAGATCGCGTGGGCGATGGCCTGCGGGCTGTTCGGGTCCGTGCAGACGATGTCCAGGTCCTTGCTCGAGCGGTGAACCGGGATCGCTTCGCCGGACTTGCCGGTGAAGTTGCCGTAGTCGTTGGTCAGCCGGCATTCGGCGCCCTTGACCTCGGTGCCATCGGCCTTCAGCGTTTCCACGCGGATCGGCTGGTTCGATTCGTTGATGATCGACGCGCAGCCGGTGGCCAGCACGCTCAGCGCAAGCGCGCTCAAAAGACGGGTCTTCATGAAATCCCTCCGGATTGGATTGGTTTTGTAGATCGCAGCCCCTCTGCTGCGCGGCGCAGTGTAGAAGCGCAAGCTTGAATTTCTTTCCCCCATGTTGAGGGTGCCGCGCACGGTTGCCGACAATCAGCCAGCTTTGTCACGAATGACGGCACCCGTGGAGGTCCCCCGATGCACCTGGAAGGATCCTGTCACTGCGCCGCCGTGCGCTTCAGCCTCGAATCGCACAGCCCGCAGCCCTACATGCACTGCCACTGCAGCATCTGCCGCAAGACGGCCGGCGGGGGCGGCTACGCGATCAACCTCGGCGGCGACGCGACGACGCTGAAGGTGCGCGGCCGCAAGCACCTGGCGGTCTACCACGCGGTGATGCGCGAGCCCGGCAAGCGCGCGACGCGCTCGAAGGCGCAGCGCCACTTCTGCGTCAAATGCGGCAGCGCGCTGTGGCTGTGGGATCCGCGCTGGCCCGAGCTCGTGCACCCGCATGCGTCGGCGATCGACACGCCGCTGCCGAAGCCGGCCGAGGTCGTCGAGGCGGCGCTCGCGTTCGTCGCGCCATGGGTCGACGTGCCGAGCGGCCGCGGGCATGTGCACTCGCAGCATTGGCCCGACGAATCGCTGGCCGACTGGCACCGCCGGCACGGCGTCTGGAGCGAGTGACGGCGATCTTGCACCGCGCGCCGATGCCCCGCCGCGGTGCGGATTGCTGCACGCCGCGCAAAGCAGTTTCAGCCTGGACGCACGGACTGGCATGGGACGCGAACACCACGTACGTGAATACCACGAGGGCAGATCGGGGCGAATGCGCGAGCATCGGCGCTGGTCGCAACGGAGCACCGCAACACGACACGCCGACGCTGCGCGTGATCGTCGTGTCCCACGGGAACACAGGGCTTTGCCAGGACTGAAGTTCAACCACCCGCCGCACGCAGGAGACACCATGCGCAGCCCCCGGACCCGTTTTTCCAACCTCTTTCTCGCGAGCGCGCTGAGCCTGGCCGCCGCTGCCGCCTTCGCCGCCGACCCGATCAAGATCGGCGTGGCCGGACCGTTCACCGGCGGGTCGTCGTCGATGGGGGTCAGCATGCGCGACGGCGTGCGGCTGGCCGCCGACGAAATCAACAAGGCCGGCGGCGTGCTGGGCCGCCCGCTGCTGCTGGTCGAGCGCGACGACGAGGCAAAGAACGAACGCGGCGTGCAGATCGCGCAGGAGCTGATCAACAAGGAGCGGGTCGCCGCGACCGTCGGCTACATCAACACCGGCGTCGCGCTCGCGTCGCAGCGTTTCTACCAGGACGCGAAGATCCCGGTGATGAACAACGTCGCCACCGGCTCGCTGATCACGCACCAGTTCGACAGCCAGCCCGAGAACTACATCTTCCGCAATGCGGCGCACGACAGCATCCAGGCGCCGATGATCGTCGAGGAAGCCATCACGCGGCGCGGCTTCAAGAAGGTCGCGATCCTGGCCGATTCGACCAACTACGGCCAGCTCGGCCGCGAGGACCTGGAGAAGGCGCTGGCGCTGAAGGGCATCAAGCCGGTCGCGGTCGAGAAGTTCAACATCAAGGACGTCGACATGACGGCCCAGCTGCTGAAGGCCAAGGAGGCCGGCGCCGAAGCGGTGCTGACCTACGGCATCGGCCCGGAGCTCGCGCAGATCGCCAACGGCATGACCAAGCTCGGCTGGAAGGTGCCGCTGGTCGGCAGCTGGACGCTGTCGATGGCCAACTACATCGACAACGCCGGCCCGGGCGGCGAGGGTGCGCGCATGCCGCAGACCTTCATCCAGGAGCCGACGACGCCGAAGCGGCAGTCGTTCATCATCAACTACCTGAAGACCTTCAACCCGAAGAACGCGCGCATCGATTCGCCGGTGTCGGCCGCGCAGGGCTACGACTCGGTCTACCTGCTGGCCGCGGCGATCAAGCAGGCCGGCAGCACCGAGGGCCCGAAGGTGAAGGCCGCGCTCGAGGACCTGAAGGCACCGGTCGAGGGTGTGGTGACGACGTACAGCAAGCCGTTCAGCAAGGGCGACCACGAGGCGATCACCGCGAACATCCCGGTGTTCGGCGAGGTCAAGGGCCAGCGCGTGGTCTACGCCTACCCGGACGACTTCAAGAAGGCGTCGGAAGTCCGCGTGAAGGACCCGAACGCCAAGGGCGCGCTGACCGCCACCAAGAAGTAGGCCTGGTCGGAAGAAGACGCCGCCCCGGCCCGTGCCGCGGCGGCGTTCGTTTGTGGAGTCCTTGCAGGAAGCACCATGCAGATCCTGACCCAACTCATCTACAGCGGCATTGCGCTCGGGATGATCTACGCGGTGATCGCGTTCGGCTACCAGCTGACCTTCGCGACCTCCGACACGCTGAACTTCGGCCAGGGCGACGCGCTGATGCTGGGCGCGCTGGTCGGGCTGACGCTGGTCGGCCTGGGCCTGAACTACTGGCTGATGATCCCGCTGGTGTGCGTGTTCGGTGCGCTGCAGGGGGCTGTCGTCGAGCGCATCGGCGTGCGCCCGGCGATCAAGATCAAGTCGGAGTTCGGCTGGATCATGTCGACGATCGCGCTGGGCATCATCTTCAAGAACGTGGCCGAGAACGTGTGGGGCCGCGACGACCTGAAGTTCCCGTCGCCGCTGCCGGAGTCGCCGCTGAAGTTCCTCGGCGCGAACGTTCTGCCGATGGAGATCCTGGTGGTGGTGGGTGCGCTGTTGATGATGCTGGCGGTCGAGTTCTTCAACCGCAAGACGATCTACGGCAAGGCGGTGGTGGCGACCTTCAACGACCGCGACGCCGCCAAGCTGATGGGCATCAACACCGGGCTGGTGATCACGTTCTCGTACGCGCTGTCGTCGCTGACGGCGGCCTTCGCCGGCGTGCTGATCGCCCCGCTGACGCTGACCGGCGCGACGATGGGCGCGGTGCTGGGCCTGAAGGCCTTCGCGGTGGCGATCATCGGCGGCCTGACCAGCGGCATGGGCATCATCGTCGGCGGGATCATCCTCGGGATCGCCGAGACGACCACCGGGTTCTACCTGTCGACCGGCTACAAGGACGTGCCAGGGTTGGTGCTGTTGCTGATCGTTCTCGCGGTGAAGCCGGCCGGCTTGTTCGGCAAGTCCGCGATCAAGAAGGTTTGACGATGTCGTCCTGCTGCTCGATCCAGGCCGATGAAGCAAGTGTGCGCTCGCAGGCTCAACGATCACTTCAGTCTTTTCCCCCCAACAAGAGCGGGTGGTGCTTCGCGGCGGGTGTCGGGCCACGCAAGAGCAGCAAAGCATGAAACGCCAAACACTCATTGCGGCCACCATCGGCGTCGCAGCCCTCATCGCCTTCCCGCTCGGCATCGAGAACCCGTACTACATCCACCTGGTCGAGACGATCATGATCTACGCGATCGTGCTGTTCGGCCTGGACATCGTCGTCGGCTACACCGGCCAGGTCTCGCTCGGCCATGCCGGCCTGTTCGGCATCGGCGCCTACACCGCCGGCGTGCTGGTGATGAAGCTGGCGGCGCCGCTGTGGATCACGCTGCCGGCCGCCATCGCCGTCACCGCGCTTTTCGGTGCGCTGCTCGCGCTGCCCGCGCTGCGCGTCACCGGCCCCTACCTCGCGATGGTCACGCTGGCGTTCGGCACCATCGTGCAGATCCTCATCAACGAGATGAGCTTCCTGACCGAGGGCCCGATGGGCATCAAGCTCGACAAGCCGCTGCTGTTCGGCTGGCAGCTCGGCGAACGCGGCTTCTACTGGGTCGTGGTCGCGATGCTGGTCGCGTCGCTCGTCGTCGTGCACCGCATCCTGCGCTCGCACCTCGGCCGCGCGTTCGAGGCGCTGCGCGGCAGCCCGGTGGCGTCCGACTGCATGGGCGTATCGGTGTACCGCTACAAGGTCTATGCGTTCGTCATCAGCGCCGGCCTCGCCGGACTGGCCGGCTCGCTCTACGCCTACTCCGAGCAGTACATCTCGCCGAACACCTACAACTTCGAGCTGACGGTGCTGTTCCTGCTTGCCATCATCATGGGCGGGCGCAAGACGCGCAGCGGCGCGCTGCTCGGTGCGGCCATCATCGTGATGCTGCCCAAGCTGCTCGACGACATCGAGCTGTTCCGCTGGGTCGCGGTGCTGATCGCAGTCGGCGTCGCAGCGGGTTGCGCCGTCGCACTGAAGCGCGGCAAGGCCACGCCGCGCTCGGTCGCGGTGCCGGTCGTCGGCAGCCTCGCGCTCGCCGGCGTGTCCTTCGTGCTGACCACGATGACCGACTGGCGGCTGTCGATCTTCGGCGTCATCACGCTGTTCGTCGTCTACTACCTGCAGGACGGCATCATCGGCTTCGTGCGCAATGCGCTGAACCTGCACAGCCGCGTCGAAGTGCCGGCCGTCGATGCGGCCACCGCACCGAAAGACGCCGTGTACACCGCCGCGCAGCACAGTGCGCCGGAACTGCTGGTCGCCAACGGCGTGCTGATGCAGTTCGGCGGGCTGAAGGCGTTGAACAACGTCGACCTGAGCGTACGGCGCGGCACCATCCACGGGCTGATCGGGCCCAACGGCTCGGGCAAGAGCACGATGATGAACGTGCTGACCGGCATCTACACGCCCACCGGCGGCACGCTCGCGTTCGCCGGCCGCTCGCTGGTCGGACGCACCTCGGCCGACATCGCGCTGTCGGGCATCGCCCGCACCTTCCAGAACGTGCAGCTGTTCGGCGAGATGACCGCGCTGCAGAACGTGCAGGTCGGGCTGCACCACAGCTTCCGCAGCCACCTGGCCGACGTCGCGCTGCACACGCCGCGCTACCGGCGCGAGGAACGCGCCGCGGCGCAGCGCGCGCTCGCGCTGCTGGAGTTCGTCGGCCTCGCCGGACTGGTGCACGAGGAGGCGCGCAACCTGCCATACGGCAAGCAGCGGCTGCTCGAGATCGCCCGCGCACTGGCGCTCGACCCGCAACTGCTGCTGCTCGACGAACCGGCGGCCGGCCTGACCGCGCCCGACATCAAGGAGCTGATCGCGATCATCCGAAAGATCCGCGAGCACGGCATCACGGTGATCCTGATCGAGCACCACATGGATGTCGTGATGAGCATCTGCGACACCGTGTCGGTGCTCGACTTCGGGCAGAAGATCGCCGAAGGCCTGCCGGCCCAGGTGCAGGCCGACGAGAAGGTCATCGAAGCCTACCTGGGCGGCCAGGCCGCGTGAGGACGACGACATGCTGACCATCCAGAAGCTCGAAGCCGGCTACGGCAAGGTGCAGGTGCTGCACGGCATCTCGATCGAGGTGCCGAAGGGCCAGGTCGTCACGCTGATCGGCTCGAACGGCGCCGGCAAGACGACGACGATGCGCGCGGTGTCCGGCATGATCAAGCCGAGCGCCGGCGAGATCAGCCTGAACGGCCAGCGCATCGACGGCCTGGAGTCGTACCACATCGCCAAGCGCGGGCTGGCGCATTCGCCCGAAGGCCGGCGCGTGTTCGCGACGATGACGGTGACCGACAACCTGACGCTCGGCGCCTTTCCGCGCCTGACCGGCAGCCGCCCACGCGGCGACGTGCGGGCCGACCTGGAGCGGGCACTGGAGCTGTTCCCGCGCCTGAAGGAACGGCGCGAGCAGCTCGCCGGCACGCTGTCGGGCGGCGAGCAGCAGATGCTCGCGATGGCCCGCGCGGTGATGCTGAACCCGGAGATCGTGCTGCTCGACGAGCCGTCGATGGGGCTCGCGCCGATCCTGGTGGAGGAGGTGTTCCGCATCATCGCGCGCCTGAAATCCGAAGGCGTCACGATGCTGCTGGTCGAGCAGTTCGCGGCCGCGGCGCTGAACGTCGCCGACTACGGTTACGTGCTGGAGAACGGCCGCATCTCGGTGCACGGCCCGGCCGAGCGGCTGAAGAACGATCCGGCGGTGAAGGCGGCCTATCTCGGCGGCGGCCACTGAACGACAGGTGGGCCGAGCGCCGGGCCACGTCCCCTTGGGGGACCGTCCGGTGTACCCACCGGGCGAGGGGTGGTCATGTCGCCAACAGCCGCCGCAGCGTGGCCCACAGCGCATCGTCGCGGAACGGCTTCGCGATGTGGTCGTCCATGCCCGCGGCGAGGCTGCGCTCGCGGTCGCCGTCCATCGCGTTGGCCGTCAGCGCGACGATCGGCGTGCGCCGGCCGTCGCCCGATTCCTGCTCATGCTCACGCATCCGGCGGGCCGCCTCGAAGCCGTCCTTCAGCGGCATCTGGCAGTCCATCAGCACCAGGTCGGGCCGGCGCGCCTTGAACGCAGCCACCGCCTGCTCGCCATCGCCGACCACCTGCACCGACAGTCCCAGCGCTTGCAGCGCCGCTTCGGCCACCAGCGCGTTCACCGGGTTGTCCTCCGCCAGCAGCACGTGGCCGCTGAGCAACCGCGCTCCATTCGGCGCGACCGCCTCGGCCGGCGCATCCGCCGGCGCACTGGGCAGCGTCACCGTCAGGCGGAAGTTCGAGCCCTCGCCCGGCACGCTGGTGAACAGCAGGTCGCCCCCCATCGCACGCGCCAGCTCGCGCGCGATCGTCAGGCCCAGGCCGGTGCCGCCGTAGCGGCGGCGAAACGAGTTGTCGCCCTGCTGGAACGCATCGAAGATGCGGCCGCGGTCGACCGCCGCGATGCCGATGCCGGTGTCGCGCACGTCGATGCGCACCCGCCCGCGCACCGGATGGTGCTTCACGGTCAGCGTCACCGAGCCGGCTTCGGTGAACTTGATCGCGTTGCCCAGCAGCTGCTGCAGCACCTGGCGCAGCCGCGCCGCATCGCCGATCACCAGCGCCGGCCGCGTCAGCGTCAGCCGGGTCTGCAGCAGCAGCCCGCGTTCGCTCGCCGCGAGGGACGATTGCGCGATGAGGTCGTCGAGCAGCTGCGCCAGGTCGAAGCGCTGCTGCGCCAGCGCGATGGTGCCGCCCTGCAGGTGCGAGAAATCCAGGATGTCGTTGATCTGCGCCAGCAGGTGCTCGCCGGCGCGCTCGATGACGTCCCACTGCGCCGGCGTCGGCGCCTCGGGCTGGCGCCGCAGCAGCCGCGCGAGCCCGAGGATGCCGTGCAGCGGCGTGCGCATCTCGTGGCTCATCGTCGCGAGGAACTGGCTCTTCACGCTGCTCTGCCGCTGCGCCAGCGCGAGCGCCTCGGCGCGTTCTTCGGCAATGCGGTCGGTGGTGTAGCGAAGCCGCAGCAGTTCGCGGATGCGCTGCTCGGCACGACGCGCCTCCCACAGCATCAGGCCGAGGAAGAACAGCACTCCGATCGCGGTGAAGATGCCGGCGCGCGTGCCCTGCATCGCCTGCAGCAGCACCGACGGCAGCAGCAGCGGCACCAGGAAGGCGACGCAGGCCGACGACGCGGCCTGCAGCACGAACACCGCGACCGCCGACACGCCGACCAGCGAGGCCATCATCAGCGCGACGATGTCGGGGTGCTGCTGCGGGATCAGCCAGGTGCCGGCCAGGCTCCAGACGAAGCCGTCCAGCGCCAGCACCGCCAGCAGCCGCCCACGCCACGGATGGGTCGCCGGCTCGGCCTGCGCGAAGAAGCGCTGGCGCAGCACCAGCCGCAGGGTGGAGACGCTGCAGCGCATCGCGAACCAGATCCACAGCTGCACCGGCGTGCCATACGGCATCAACCCCCAGCAGACCAGCAGCGCGAACGGCACGCCGGTCAGCGTGGCGGTGTGCGAGCGCTGGTAGAGCAGGGCCGTCTGCTCGTCGGCCATGCGACGCGCCAGGTCGACGACACCAGGGTGCGACGAGGGCTCGGAGGTTTCCGCCGGAACTGCGGGCATGGACATCCTTGGCGGCAGCAATCGGCCGGATGACGCATTATCGACAGCCCGTCGGCACCGAGAGCACGCATGTCGTTCCTC
>Ga0065165_1000997_pt1 | contig 34912 bp, 29 predicted proteins | sample AraplaMF_Cvi_mMF_FD_63813 | JGI IMG/M metagenome (GOLD analysis project Ga0065165, IMG submission 63813) | Arabidopsis root microbial communities from the University of North Carolina, USA - plate scrape MF_Cvi_mMF (version 2) (version 3) | ecosystem: Host-associated > Plants > Roots >... | reverse complement strand
ACCTATAATTTTTAATTATAATTTTGCTTAAGTTACTTGTTATTCTCTTTACAATAAATATCTAAATGAATCTGAATTTACTAAATTACTTAAGTATTTTGAGCTTTAACGCATTCCTTATTTGGATGGCAGCTTCCAAGCCTACCGTTGATCATATTATAAGTTAAAATTTATTCATTTGATTCTAAACTTAAAAGTTATTAGAGACTTTAGCAATAATTCTGGGCTGTTTCCCTTTTGACTATAGACCTCCCAACCTATAATCTGTCCTTCAATAACATTTTAATTAAACATGTTCGGAGTTTCCCGAAATAGTGCAAAATGCATCTATTATAGAGTGCTCTACTATGTTTTATGATTGAAGCTGTACTTTTATACATTTCGTAGAAAACCAGCTATCTCCCCGTTTGAAAAGCCTTTCACCAACCTAGTCGACTGTCATCTGAGCCTTGTTTTCAGGCACCAGTTCGGTCTTAATATCACCTGCAATCAACTAGCTCACTGAGGTTTCGGGTGTTATTAATATAACTTTAATTGTTTTTTATACTTGCTTTCACTAAATTTTTTATTATGTAATTAAATTTGCTATATTAATAAAGTTGCGAACCCATTATACAAAAGGTACGCAGTTTTAATTTAATTTTAATATACATCTGCTAAACTAAATTTATATTTATTTCGTTCATTTAACTCCTTTTAAGGTGCTTTTTCATCTTTTCCTCGCGGTACTTGTTCACTATCGTTTAAATTACTAATATTTTAGCTTTGAGAGTGGTTTCCCATTTTTCAAACATCGTAATCCATACATTGTTTTACTCATATTAATTTTTATGGTATAATAAGTTTATTGGATTCTCACCATTTTTATAAAAACATCAGGTATTTTTGTTTATTACTAAATAATTTATCATATTATAAAAATTTGACTTTATAGTTCGCTTTCGATCCTCACTACTTACGAAATCTCTGTTGATTTATATTCCTATAGCTAATGAGATTTTTCACTTCACTACGTTTTATATTCTATTCTATTTCTTTATGAATTTTGCTTAATCAATAATTTTTTATTTACACAGCAATATAATTATTTATTTTCAAATTTTAATTAACTAGATAACTTTATAAATTTATTTTATACGAACTAAATAATATTTTATTTTTTAATAATTAAAATAAAGCTAAATCAATACCTCAACAATAAAGAAAAGCAAATACAAATAATCATACTACGTCTACAAAGTGTCAATATCATGCTGCAAATTCAAATAATGCGTGATGTTGTCTTGAAAAATGATTTTGAACTGCACGTCAATAAGCTATTAATAATAAGCAAGTACCAACAATAACATGAAAACCATGTAAACCTGTTAACATAAAAAATGTTGAACCAAATAAACCATCTGTAATTGTATATTTTGTTAAACCATATTCTAGATATTGTAATCAACTAAATAAAATACCTAAACTTATTGCAATATATAAACCATTAACAACAATTGCTTTACAACCTGCTAAAATAGCTCTATGAGCTGCCACTAAAGCAACACCCGATGTTAATAACACTACTGTGTTAACTAAAGGTAGCATAAATGGATCTAATGTTTCTTCTAATCTAATACCTTCTGGAGGTCAAACACCACCAACTGTAACAGCAGGAGATAAACTAGCATGGAAAAAAGCTCAAAAAAATGGAAAGAATAACATTGCTTCTGATGCTAAAAATAAAATCATACCAATATATAAACCAATTACTACATCTTCTGTATGTCAACCTTCAAATGTTGCTTCTCTTACTAATTCACGACCTCATGCTCAAATCGTAATTAATAATAAAGTTAAAAGTTGAACAATACGCATATCTACAATTGAGTCAGGTAATTCTGTACTTGGCATAGCACCTGTTACAGAAAAAAATGGTTCCATAATATCTGCGCTAATTATAGAAAATTTTGCAACATTAGAAATATTTTGAAGTTTAACAATAACCGTTAAAGCTAAACAACCAACGAATGTTGATATAAAGACTGGTAATTTACTTGAACTTAAAACATGGAAAGGATGTTGTTGACCTTTTGAATTATTGATAAAATTAAAATTCATATTATTTAACATTATTAATTTTTAACAACTTCTACAATTTCACGAACAATAAAATCTAAAGTTAAATCACGAACAATTTCATCTTCTAAATCTAATAAATTTTGAATTGCCATAATAGCATCAGAATCTTTAAATCAATCCATAATAAACTCTTTGAAATCATCAACTTGTGCCATTGTTAATTTATCTAAATAACCATTACGACCTGCAAATAATAAAATTAATTGTTGATCTAATGACATTGGTTTATAAGGGGCTTGTTTTAAAAGTTCCACAAGACGTTCACCACGAACTAAAATTTGTTGAGTAGTTACATCTAATTCAGAACCAAAAGAAGCAAAAATTTCCATTTCACGATATTGAGCTAGTTCTAATTTTAATGAACCTACAAATTCTTTCATTAAAGGATTTTGTGCGGCAGAACCTACACGACTAACTGATAAACCGATATTAATAGCTGGACGAATACCTTTATAAAATAATTCTTTTTCTAAGAAAATTTGACCATCAGTAATAGAAATTACATTAGTTGGAATATAGGCTGTAAGATCACCTGCTTGAGTTTCAATAACTGGAAGAGCTGTTAATGAACCTGCACCAAAATCTTCGTTTAATTTAGCCGCGCGTTCTAATAAACGTGAATGTAAATAAAATACATCACCTGGATATGCTTCGCGACCTGGAGGACGACGAAGTAATAGTGAAATTTGACGATATGCTACTGCTTGTTTTGATAAATCGTCATAAACAATTAAAGCATGTGTTTGATTATCACGGAAATATTCACCCATAGTACAACCAGCATAAGGGGCTAAATATTGTAAACTGGCTGGATCTGAGGCTGTGGCTGAAACTACAGTTACATAATCAAATGCATTTTCAGCTTTTAATTTTTCAACTAAATTTACAACAGAAGTACGTTTTTGACCAACCGCTACATAGATACAATATAATTTTTGTTGATCATCGGCGGCTAAATTACGATGATTTAAAATAGTATCAATTGCAATTGTCGTTTTACCTGTCTGACGATCACCAATAATTAATTCACGTTGACCACGACCAATAGAAACGGCGCTATCAATACATAAAATACCTGTTTGCATTGCTTCATGTACTGACTTACGAGTAATAATACCTGGAGCTTTTGCTTCAATGTATGCAAATTCGTCATAGTTAATAGCTTCTAAACCATCGATTGGAACACCTAAGCTATCAACTACACGACCTAATAAGTTACTACCTACTGGTACATATAATAAACTACCAGTACTTGTTACTAAATCACCTTGAACAATAGCTGTATCATCACCTAAAACAATAGCGCTTACACTATTTTTTTCTAAGTTTGAGATCATACCCATTTGTTCAGAACCTAATTTTACAACTTCACCAGCCATTACATCACGTAAACCAGCGATTTCAATAATACCATCTTTACAAGTTAAAACTTTACCATAACTAACAAATGATTCATTAATATTTTGATTTAATTGTTCTTCATTCATAATTTTATTTTGTAATAACATTTATTTATTTAATTTAAAACTTATTAATAAAAGGGTCTAACAGGGATTGAACCCGCGGCCAAATGCTTATAAAGCACCTGCTCTACCACTGAGCTATAGACCCAAATTCTTTTTTATTTATAACATATTATAGACCAAATAATAGTAAGAATGCCATCATGAGACCGAATAATGCAATGGCTTCTACTAATGCAAAACCTAAAATAGTATAAGTAAATAAAGTTTTTAATAATAAAGGATTACGTGAAATTGCTACTAAAAAAGATCCAAATACTTGACCAATACCTACACCCGCACCGATTAAAGAAATAGTTGCAAGACCTGCTGCTACAATTTTTGCTGCTTCGTTTAACATTGTTAATTTTATAAGATAAACATATTTTATAGAAATTTATTAAGTTATTTTAATTATTAAATGTATTAAATATGCATATTTATTAATTACAAATTTTGTGATAAAATAATCAGGAATAAGCCCACAAAAAATACAATATAAAATAATATATACTAGTGTTACTGGTGCAATACTTAGTATCAGATTTATTATGGATGATACTAATCATCCATAATAATTATTTTTTTTTAAGTTTGTCATATTTTTTTCAAAAATTTTTTTATTATTTATTATATTTTTATTAATATTTTCGTTATTTTTTTTTATTTTTAAATAATTTCTATAGTTAATTTTATTTAAAAATAATGATATTTTTATTATTTTTTTTTTTATAAAATCCGGTAAAGTAGCAAATGTTATTGTTGTTATAAAAATTGATATAAATATAAAATCACTTATAAATCATCAAAATAAGGAAGTAAAAATAAAAACTATACTTAATAAATTAATGTTTTTATTAAATTCACCTAAATAATTATGAAAAGTACTAATTAAATGAAATCCTCCATTAGTGCTTATATATTGCGCTATAAAACTTCCTGGTAATATCAATATTCAACGTTTAGTATGTCTTAAAAACTGTTCATCTGATATATAAGCATCATAATATTCTTTAAGAAAACCGTTTTTATATTGTCAATAAACTAACCCAAAAATAATTCCTGTAAGAGCAACATAATAAAAATATCAAAATATATAATAAAATATTATTTTAAAATTTATTTCATTTATAGTATTAATACCATCCAATTTTAATTTTTGAGTATACAATAATAAACCAAGTAGTACTATTATTATTATAAAATAATGTGTTAAATTAAATAAAAAAATGATTAAATAAAAAAATCAACTAAATATAATATAAAAAAATCATAAATAATTAAATTTTTTTTGATCCATTAGTTGTTAATTTTTTTGAAAGAGGAAGCTGCATTATTATAACCACCTAATACTCAATCACTTGCGGCTACACCAAAACTACCTCCGATTGCAGCTGATCCTACATACCCTGCATTTTTACAAAATTGCCCAGCTCTATTTATAAATTGCTGTTCAAGGTTTACAAATTTTTGACCTGTTAATAAATAAGATTGTAGTGGTAGTCCATACTGTTGTGTTAATTGAGGTAATGCACTTTTAAATATTTGTTTTCCACGAAAAGCCCCATAACCAAAACCAATAGTATAAGCCATAAATTGAATACTTGGTGGAAATACTTCTGTTATATTTGTATCAACAGCTGGTACCATAAACAGAGTTTTTAAAGATGAAGAGTTACGTGAAATTGCTATTAAGAAAAGTCCAAATACTTTATTAATACCTACACCCGCACTGATTATAAACTTATTGCTAGATAAAGTTTTTATAATTTTTGTCATTTTCTTTTTTTTTAAATTTGTAAAATGTTAATAGAAATCTATTAAGTTATTTTAATTATTAAATTCAGTATAAAACATCATATAAACCAAGTATTAGAACAAAAATTGTTAAAATTATTAAAATAAAAAATTCTTGTTTAGATAAGTCTACTCAATTTGATTTAAACGATAATATTTTTTGATGACCAAATAGCATTCTAAGTAAAGGTAATAACGTACCTACTGTTGTTAAAAACATGCCAAATAATATGAATATTAAATAAAATACACCTGGAATATCTGTTATAGCTTGTGAAACAATTGAAATAAGTATTTCGATTTCGGGAATAAAACCACTTGTACCTGGAAAACCTGCATTCGCTAAGGACATAACAATAAAAAAAAATGAAAATAATGGCATTGTTGATAATAAGCCAGAAAATGATGTTACTGCGCGTGTATGATGTCTATCAGATAATGTACCTACTAAGAAAAATAATGCTGTAGATGTTAAACCATGACTTAACATTAAATAAATAGATCCTTTTATACCTATTTCAGTATATGTAAAAATACCTAATGTTGCAAAACTCATGTGTGCTACAGAACTAAATGCAATGTAACGTTTTAAATCAATTTGTCTTAAAGCACAAAGACTTGCATAAATACAGCCAATAACACAAAGTGTTATTGTAATAAATTGATAGTACTTATGCGTCTCTACATCAAATAACGGTAACATGAATTTTATTATACCGTAACCTCCAAGTTTTAACATTAATGCTGCTAATAATATAGATGTTGGTGTTGAAGCTTCAACATGTGCATAAGGTAATCAAATATGAAATGGAAAAAGTGGTATTTTTACTGCAAACGCTACAAATAATAATAATCATAAAATTTTATTATTTAATGGTAAAATATTTTCTGAAATAAAATTTATTTGATTTAAACTATAAATATTTAATAAAAGTAATAATAGAGATAACGAACCATAAAATGTATAAAATAAAAAATAATAACCAGCTTTTATGCGCTCTTTTCTTGCACTACCACAATAAGCAATTAATATAAAAATAGGTAACGCAGACGCTTCAAAAAATAATAAAAATATGAATAAGTTTGTGCAACTAAACGCACCTACTAAACAAATCTCTAAAAGTAGCATCATCACACAAAATAATAACATACTAACCCCTGAATATCATGATGTTAAAACAGAAATTATTAAAACAAATGAACTTAAAATAAGAAATGGTAAATTTAGATTGTTTGTTAATTCAAAAATATTTATTTCTCCTAATTGAAATGCACTTGGATAAATTTCAATATCATTTATTATTTTTGGAAATAATTTTCATAGATATATTAAATAAAATAATGTAACAAATAAACTTAATAATGTAATTAGTTTTAGTAATAGATTAATATTTTTCCGATATAAAATGTAAAATTGAGTTGTATTATTTAGTGTTAAACCACTAAATGAATTGATAAATAAAAGTAATAGTAATGAAATACTAGGAATTATAAATAATATTGATAACATTAAAAAATTTGGTCGTGGTCTCAACGCTTCGCGGGAGTCCCCTTAGAATTGATCTTAAATTAACTAGTTTGCTAAAATAGCTTCGCGTGTAGTCCCCACAGCCACCGAAATTCTATTTTATAGTTAATAAAGTCGTGTAATTCTAAAGTAAATCCTGGAATTAAAGAAATGTGTCAATAAATCAATCATATGAAATCAAAATAAACATCAAGTAATAATTAATGATATAGTTATTATTATTATGGCTTTTGCTATATTACTTCTAAATGGTAATTTACCTTTAGTATTTATTAATTGAATTAAATTTTCGTTTTGTTTGTTAAATATTAAAGAAATAAAAAATATCTTAAGTATAGTCACATTGTTTTTATAAATTTCATTAATATTATTATTTTTTTTTTATTTTAAGATAATAAATCTATTATCCATATAATTCTAGTATTCTACTAGAATGTCTCGGTATTGAATTATATATGAGTGCTTTAATTCTAGTATTTTGTGTAGTAGTATGTGCAATCACAAAAATTCCTATTGCAGGTTTATTACGTAAAGCAGGTAAAAACACCAATCCTTATATATATATAAGGATTTGGGTATTTTAATATAATAGCCTGATCATTTTTAATAGATAATACTCTATAAAGTTTTTTATAAAAATTTGCTTGAATTAAAAATTATTTATAGATAAAATGCTGTTTTCAATTGTGGTGATAAAATTTGTTATATAAAGATATAATTTTATTATTTATATTTATTTCCATTATTTTATTTTGAAACAGTTTATTTCTAAAGTTATACTGTTAATATAATTGGGAAATAATAGACCACTTACTGTTTTGAGTTATAAATATAATATTAATGACTTGTACAGGACTTGAACCTGCAACCTACAGATTTTAAGTCTGCCGCGACTACCATTGCGCCAACAAGTCATAAATTTAGATTAAACGTGATTTTCTTATTTAAATTAATAAATATGAATATTTACGCTATTAAAACCATTAATATTTGAGGTCTAATGAGATCAATAATTGGTAAATAATATTATTTATACTAAACTTGTATTATATACGTTTATTAATTGTCATATTCTCCAGCCTCAGCTTCCACTGAAACTACCTTGTTACGACTTTGACCCAGACCAATGATCAGCGGTCATAAAATATTATTTATATACTTATTAAAGTATATAAACTTTACCTTACTTCTTAAACTAACCTTGATCCAGGCCATGACGGGCGGTATGTACAGAGTTTATATACTTTTTCACCGCGTCGTAATGATACGCGATTACTAGCAATTTCAGCTTTACTACATTTTCGAGTTTCAGAAAATGTTCAGAACTGTGGAAATTGTTATAGATTTGCTCCGATTTACATCATTGCTTCTTATTGTAATTCCCATTGTAACACGACATGTAGCCCAGCGTTAAGGGCCATGATGATTTGACTTAATCTCTACCTTCCTTCCAATTTTCTTGGACCGTTAATAAGTTCTGCATATTATTTTTACAATAATATTGTCAACTTATAATTATAGAGGTCTCGCCCGTTTTGATTTTTAACTTGTTTTGGATTTAACCTAACACCTCACAACACGGACTTGCGACAACCATGCAACACCGAGTGATAGAATCATACAATCTCAAATAGTAAACTATTAAAAAACTTATTATTTTTTATGCATGAATAATTTATAAAATGATTTTTCAATCATATAAATTATAAATCTAATACTCATCAACACTGGTAAGGTTTCTTGCGTATTATCTAATTAAACGTCATGCTCCACTGCTGGTTTAAACTCCCGTCAATTCCTTTAGGTTTCAACCTTACTCCCCAGGCGGTATATTTAACGTGTTAACTTTAATAACATAGAATAATCTATATATACTTTAATATACATCGTTTGTTGATACGACTAAATCACAGGTCTCTAATCTGTTCTGCTCCCGTATCTTCATGCTTGAATGTCAGAATATTTTAGTTTAATGCCTTCGCTGTCGGTAGTCCATCATATATATTATAATGCTTATAATATAAACTATAAGCTAGCTTTATTATAATATATAATGCAAGTTTAAAAATTTACCAAATTTTAGCTTGGACATACTATAAACCTAATAATATCTCTAGATATTAGGTACTAAGAATATCATATCTACTTTACAGTAATTAACAACTTAGTCTTTTCAAAATATCCATCTACGCATCCTTTACGCCCAGTTAAGATTATTAACGCTTGCTCTCTCTGTATTCCCGCGGCTGCTGGCACAGAGTTGCCCAGAACTATTTAACTTGATTAAAACCCTCCAAAATCATGATTAGGGTTAAAAGTCATACAGCTTTACGACTGTTGTCGTCTTATCACTTGAGCGATGTAACTGGATCAGACTTTTATGTCCATTGTCCAATATTCCACACTGCAGCCCTCTAAAGAAGTCTAGACCTTTCTCAATTCTAGTGTTATTAGCCTTCCTCCCAGACTAATTATAGATCATCTACGATAAAAAGAATTACCTTTTCCTCATATAATCTCACATAGTATCATCTCTCAGCGATTTATTCTTTTTTATTATCTGGTATTTTAACTCGTAAGTTTTATGCCAGTCTGAAAGGTAGATATAATATTTCAAAACTATGTATTATGAACCCGTTCGCTACGTTTTGTTATAAAATTCAAACGTTCTAACTCGCATGTGTTAAGATCAATCGCATAGCGTTCAATAAGCGTCAGGATCAGACACCTCGTGCTTATTTTTTAAAATACTTTAATATAAATTTTAATTTATTTATTAATAATTACAAATTAATGTTTTCTAGTGGATGGTAGTAAGGAATTGAACCTTAACCTCAGGATAATGAGCCCCGTGTGCAACCAGTAAACACTTCCACCATCAAGACAGCAATGGATTCGAACCATTATTTATTAAAAAAAATTTAACATATTTTACCTATTAAATTAGTTGTCTAGTTATGTATAAAAGGCTCTTCCCTTATATAGTTAAATCGAAATCTTTTATAATTTTGACCTAATTTTAAGGGAATTTACATAAAAATAAATGTTATAGATTTTGAAACTACTAGTTTATAATAAACTTTGTAAATTTATTATATTTTTATTTTTTTATATAATTTTATAGGTATTCTAAACATACGGAGTAATTGCTCAGCCATATAATTGTATTTTTTTATATTACCCTTAGATTTTAAACAAATATTAAAAAATATAGGTAAAAAAACATTTTTTTTTAAAACTCGATCAGATAATAAAATATTAGAGGACTCTCATTCAAAAAAATTCCTTATTCTTCAACTATATTTATAACTTTCATATTTTGATCGTTTGAAATAAGGTTGTTTTAAATCACCAATTAATGGAATAAATAAATTTAAAAAATTATCTAATATTTCTCATTTATAAATACTTGATATTTTTGTTTTTAAAAGAACGGTATTTTTTAAACGTTTTCCGTGTTTAAATAAAACTGTTTGTGGTATTAAACTAGTTATATTTGATAATAATAGGCCATGTTCTACGTATAAATTATTTGGTTTGAAATGACCCGCATTTATTTCTAACTCATCTATACTTATAAATTTTTCTTTATTATAAATATTAAATTTTGATAATTGATAATTTTGAACAATATAATTATATTTATAGTATCTATTCATTAAATAACCCCTTTAGATTTTTGTATAATTGATCTATATTTTTCATTAAGTCATTTTGTTGATCTTATCTCTTTACAAATAGGGCCAAAAACTCTAGTTCCTAAGAAGTTAGGTATCATTGTTGATTTACCTGCCGGACCAAATTTAGTTGGTTCAGAGAATGTTAATACTCTATTTTCATCAAATTTTATATAAGAACCATCTTTACGATTTGTTGATTTTTTTGTTGCTACTAATAAAGTTAAATAAGGTCTAATATTAGGTTTTATTTTTTTTGATTTTTGTTTACGTTTTTTTTTTACTTTTTTGGCAAGAATTTTTTTATCCATATTAATATCATAAACTCGACGCGTAACAGCGATAGAACCAACAACTTCTCCAAGTCTAGCGTATCTACGTTTATAACCTCCGAATACTTTTATACATTTAAAGGTTATTGCACCGGCATTATCAGAAGCGATTAATTTACTTTCAACTGTAACCATTTTATCCTTTAATAGAAGAAAATTCTACAAATGTAATCTGACCTTTACTGCGATATAATAAAATTAATAAACCTAAACCTATTGCTGTTTCTGCTGCTGTAATTGCTAAATAAGATAAAGCATAAATTTGTCCTTCATAACTTCCATAAATTAATGATAGTGTAATTAAATAAAAATTAATACCTAACATTATTATTTCTGTGTTTACTAATAATGTTAAAAAATTTCTACTTTCAATAAAACCTATAAAACCTATTAAAAAAATACATATCGCGAGAGGTAATAAATCATAAACAAACATTAAATTTTGTAATTTTTCTGAAATACTAATATTAAGGGCAGAAAAATTATTAAAAATTATCATTAAATAATAATTAAAGCACCTACAGTAAAAAATAAATAACCTAAACTAAATGGTAAAAAATTTTTTCATCCTAAATTCATTAATTGATCATAACGATAACGTGGATAATTAGCACGAACTTTAATAATTAAAAAGCAAACAAACATTGATTTAATTATTAATCATAATGAAGAATTTGGTAAAAATGACATTGGAGATAATCAACCTCCAAAAAAACAAATTGCCATAATAACAGATAATCATAACATATTACTATATTCTGCTAAAAAAAATAATGCAAAAGTCATTGCAGAATATTCTACGTTAAAGCCAGCCACTAATTCTGCTTCTGCTTCTGGTAGATCAAAAGGCGCTCTATTTGTTTCTGCTAATAATGAAATAAAAAAAACAATACATGTCGGTAGTAATGGTAAACAAAATCATGTACCTAAACTTTGTTGATTAACAATTTCTATTAAATTAAAAGAATTCGCACAAATGGCAATAGGTAATAATAGTAATCCGATAAATACTTCATAAGAAATTAGTTGTGCTGCAGATCGTAATGAACCTAAAAATGCATATTTTGAATTACTCGATCAACCTGCTCCTATTACACCATAAACACCAATAGATGATATTGCGTATACAAATAATAAACTAAAGTCAAAATTTGTTAAATAATTTATATCTGAAAATGGTATAAAAACTCAAATTAATAGACCAATAAGTAATGTAATACTTGGAGCTGCTAAAAATAACATTCAATTAGCACGAACTGGAATTACAACTTCTTTAAAAATTAATTTTAAACCATCTGCTATAGCTTGTAATGTACCTCAAAAACCTGTTACATTGGGGCCTTTACGGCGTTGAATTGATGCTAATACTTTACGTTCTGCAATTGTGAAAAAAGCAATAGCTAATAGTACACATAAAAAAGTTATTAAAAGTTCAATCATTTTACACGGATATGCTAAAAGGCTAAGATGAGAATCGAACTCACATAAAACAGATTTGCAGTCTGACACATAACCAATATGCTACTTAGCCATAATATATTCACACTACATTTAGAATTATGATTTCGATCCAGCTTGTATTTAAAGTGCATTACTATAATTTTTAACCGGAATTTATACCATAAATATGGTGCACATCATCAATTAATCCTAAACAGCAAATAACTACGATAATATAATTTATATAATATTATAAAAATTTGGTAAAATAAATATACCAAAAGTTAAAAGTAATGCTCCAGAACCTTGTAAAATTTTAGTTCGAATATTTTGATTAAATACTAATATTAAATTTGTTTCTTTTATATTTGTGAAGTATAAATTTTCTGTTATTGTTAGAAATTTATTGTCATGTTCATCATTTACAAATAATAAACATAAAACTTGCATATAATAAAAAATTACAAAAAGAGCTAATAATAAATTAATAAATAATAATATAAAGCTTCAATAATCATTATATAAATAAATATCCTCAATTAAACTCATTCATACTAACATTTTACCATAAAATCCTGCAAATGGAGGTAAACCGGCCATTGATGCTAAAATAATAACAAATACTGTTCTATCTAAAGTACTCATTGATTTTCCTAAATAACGTAGATCTGATAAATATATTAACTCTTTACCATTAATTGTTATATTTAATATTATTGAAAATAATATTATAGAAGCTAACATATACGTTATTAAATATATATATGTAGAAACTAAATCACCCATTAATAAATAACCTGTATGTGTAATTGAACCATACGCTAAAAAACGCTTTAATTCTGTTTGTCTAATTGTTCCAAAGCAACCAATAATAATAGATAATAGTGATGCATATTCGATTTCTTTTAATGTGATAAAAGTAAGAGCAAATTTTAAAAATAAAAGAAATAAGAATGTTTTTACAATAATTGCAAAAAATGCGGTTATAAACATAGAAACACCTGAATAAACATCTGGAATTCATTGATGAAATGGTGCTGCGCCTAACTTGATTAAAAAACCAATAATTATTAGACTAGATGCAAATGTTGCTTTTATATATTGTTCATTTGATAAAATTATATTATTATTTATTAAATCAAATTTACTTTCAAATATTTGTGCAATAATACTTGTTTCCATAGATGCTGATATTTCAAAAATTATTAAACTACCTCAGTATAATAAAATTGAACCTAAAGTACCAAAAATAAAATATTTTATTGATGCTGCAATGCTACCATAAATACGACTTGTTGTTGCTAAAATATAAAGTGTTAAACTAAATCCTTCTAAACATACAATAAATAACGCAAAATTATTAATCTCAAGTAATGAACAACCAAAACAAATTACTAAAAAAATTAAAATTAAAATTTCTGGACTAGTTTTAGTTTGTTGATTTTTTAAAATACTTATAAAACTTGAGAAAAAAACCGTTGTTACTAATAAAATAATGATGGTAAATTTTGTATTTATAATGCTATGAATATCAAAAAAATTATCTATTCACTTAAATGTATGGTGATTTTTATTTATTAACATTAGTAAAATATAAATAACACTTGTATATCAAATTATTTCAGATATATTTAATAAATAAAAAGTTGCATAACGAATAGTTGGCTTTATATATAAATATCCAAAAATTAACGTAAAAATAGTTAATAAATAATATCCTGATAGTTCTAGACTAAAAATATTTGAATTATTAGTAAATAAATACATTTGTAAATAATTAGCTGTTGTTATAGCGGATAAATTTACTGTATTAAAAGTATTTATAAAAAAAGTATATCATGAATCAGAAATTAGTTGAGGAATACTGTTATTTAAATTATTTATATCATTAAATGTTGAAATATTAATATTTTGTAAAATCATTTTTATATTGATAAGTAATTAAACAAGGATAGAAGGAATCGAACCCTCATTTCAAGTTTTGAAAACTCATGTTCTACCATTGAACTATATCCCTTAAAAACTAAAAAGTATTAAAGCACTCACTGGGATTTGAACCCAGAACCTACGGTTTACAAGACCGTTGCACTACCGTTGTGCTATAAGTGCTTATAATTTCCTTTAAAATACATATTTTTTATTGTTTTTCTATCACAAAGTAATTCATGTCTAGATTTACGTCAAGTCATTAATTTTATACCAAATGAACCATACTTTGAATGTAAATTTTCAAATGAATATCTAATATTTTTATCAATTGATTGGCGTGGAATATTACCAAATCCTATGTTAAATATTTTTGTACGTGAAGTACCCCCTTGTAATTTACCTGTTATTATAATTCTAAAGGCTTTAAATTTTATTTTTAAAGCTCTCATATTTTTTAAGACTGCAGCTAAAAAATAAAAAAATGGTTTTGGTTTTAAGCGACGTCTTTTATGCATTCGTAATAAATTATAATGTATCAATTTTGTTACTAAATTTTCGGTATATGGTATTTTTGCTAAAATAAATAAGCTATTAACAATATCAAAATAACTCGCATAGTTTTTTCTATGAAAACTATAAGTTTTATTTCAAATATGGTTTTGGTGATTTTTTAAATTAAATTGGTAATTTTTTTTTTTAAATAAATATGTAAAGACATTTATGGCGTTAACTTCAACACGCATACCAATTCTTTTTGAAAGTTGTTTAGAAAGTTGTTTGTTACTCACTTTTAATTTTTTATTGTTAGTGGCTCAACATCTTCAATTTCGATGAGTATAATTTATTAATCTTTTTTTATTTGATTTAATTTTTAATAAAAATTTATTTCGTCATTTATTTAATTGGAAAATATTATTTATTTTTTTGATTTTAAAATTCGCTATTAAATTTGTTTTTTGCAAAGATCTTGTATTTACTTTGTTTCCTCTAAAAACATTATTTGTAAATCATTTTGTAATGTTTAATCGTTTTTTTGTTTTTAAAAATCTATTTCTAAATTCAGATTTTTTTATAAGTCAGATTTTTTTTATTAATGTTTTAAAATTATTATTATAAGAAAATGTTTTATTCAATAATTTACGATTAATATTATATTTTGGTATGATTTGCTCTTTTAAATTTGCTTTTAAATTAGGATAGTATAAAATTTTAATGGTCGGTATATTATTATTATTTTGTTTAATAGATGATTTAACAATAAAATTATTATTTTTATTTAAAATTTTATCTAGTGCAGCCTCTAAGCCAACTGATAAATTTATATTTTTATTAATTAAGTGATCATTATTTTGTTGTACTAAAAATGTATTTTTATCTCATAAAAATGTTTTACCAACACGAAAACCTGTAGGATTTATAACATGAGACATTTTAATATATTATATTTATTATCGATCCACTTCACCAAATACAATGTCTTGAGTGCCTATTATTGTTACTACATCCGCTAATAAATGTAAAGGTGCCATACAACGTAGACCTTGTAAATGATAAAAACCAGGAGCTCGAAGTTTTATACGTTCTGGGTAATTATTATTATTTGCACTAATATAAACACCAAATTCTCCTTTTGGTGCTTCAACGGGCATATATAATTCTTTATTAGGTAAGATTTTATTTTCTGAAACTAATTTAAAATGATGAATTAACGCTTCCATACTATCTTTCATTTTTTGTCGTGATGGGGCTATTGATTTTTCATCAGTGTAATGTATTTCTCCATTTGGTATATTATTTATACATTGATTTATTAAGTTTAAACTTTCTCTCATTTCTTGAATCCTTACTAAATATCTATCATAACAATCACCACCATTACCAAATGGTATTTTAAAATGTAAATCATTATAAATTTCATATGGTGAAGTTTTACGTAAATCTCATAATAAGCCTGAACCACGACACATAACACCGCTAAATCCTCAAACTAATGCTTTTTGTGGTGTAACAATGCCAATACCTTGTAAACGTTCTTTTCAAATACGATTATCAGATAACATATCTTCAATTTCATCAATACGTGAAGCAAATTGATTTGTAAAAGCTGCTATAGACTCGAGCGTTCCTATCGGTAAATCTTGTGATACGCCACCTGGTCTAATGTAATTAGCATGCATACGCGCACCTGACACACGTTCATATAATTCCATTAATTTTTCACGCTCTTCAAATGCTCATAAAAATGGTGTTAAAGCGCCCACATCCATAGCATGTGTTGTTAAAGACATTAAATGATTTAAAATTCTCGTTATTTCTAAAAATAGTACTCTTATATAACGAGAACGTAAAGGAACATTTATATCTAATAACTGTTCAATTGCCATTGAATAACAATGTTCTTGAGCCATCATTGATACATAATCTAATCTATCTAAGTATGGTAAATTTTGCGATACTGTTTTAAATTCCATTAATTTTTCTGTCCCACGGTGTAATAAACCTATATGAGGATCTGCTTTTGTTACAACCTCGCCATATAAATCTAAAACTAAACGTAAAACACCATGGGCTGATGGGTGCTGAGGGCCAAAGTTCAGCGAATAAAATTTTAAAAATGTTTGATTATCATTTACTTGTGTAGATAATGTATTAGTATTTATTTTATTTTCTATCATTATTTAAAAAATAAAAGGTAGATGGGAATCGAACCCACTTATTTTGGTTTTCAAGACCAATGTAATACCATATTACTCCTACCTCTTTTTTATTAATTTAATTTTATATATAATATATATGAAGCTTACCGGAATCGAACCGGTACTCCCACCTTGAAAGGGTGGTATCCTACCATTAGATGAAAGCTCCTATAAATTTATATGCTTCGTACAGGACTTGAACCTGTAACCCTCGGATTCTAAGCCCGATACATCTACCATTGTGCTAACGAAGCTTAATATAATTATGATAAGGGAGGGATTCGAACCCACGTAGCTTACGCAATAGATTTACAGTCTACCTCTTTTGACCACTCAGACACCTTATCTCTACTTTTTTATTATTTTTCTGTTCGTGTCATAATAGCAGCACCAAATAAAGATACTAATAATACAACTGTACTAAATAATAAAAATAAGCTAAAATCACCGTATAATAATGATTTTAATTGACCTAGACCTAAACTTATATCAAAGTTTATATCTAAAATATTTGTAAATCAAGTTTGTTTAATAGTCATTGGGACTAAAAATATTAAAAATAAACTACAATATAATATAATTTGTGTTAAAGTTTCAACAATTATTATAAATAAATTATTAACATAATTTATTACTAAATTAAAATAGTATTTGATAGTTAATAAAAAAATACTTATTTTTAAATAATTTGGTAATGAAATTTTATTAATATAATATAAATAACGTATATTTATTAGGTAAATATTTGTTAGTGATTTTTTTACTGATAATTTTGGTTTTAATTTTTTGATTAGTTTTTGTAAATTTACTTCATAAAAGTTTAATTTTTTAGTTTTTAATAAAATATAAATTATTATAAAAAAGAAAGTACTTAATAATATAAACTTTAAAACAATAATTTCCTCAAATATTAGTGCTGTACCAAACAATGATAAATTTTTGAATAATGTAGTTGATTGATTAAAAGTACTAATTGGTAACATTAAAACAACGCTTAAAAATAACATTAAAACTGCACTAATAAACGCTAAAATATAAACTAAATATATAAATAAAAATTGAGTCTGTAATATTCATAAAAATACTACAAAAATACTTAATAAAAGTAAACCCAATACTTTGTGAACAGTTGTTCCTTTTGAATGAAATGTAAATACTAATGAAATTAATATAAATATTATTAAAATACTGTTAACATAAGAATAACTGTCTGAAATTAAGTTTGTATTTATTGGATTTAAATTATAGGTTTGGGTAAAATTTATTAAAAAGTTTAACATTTAATATTTATATCATTTAACTTTTGATTTTTTATATTTAGAAATTCTTATTGGAAAATATCTAATAAAAAATCGTAATCATCTACTAGTTAATATACTATCTTCATATAATTCATAGTTATGTGGTCAACGAATTAGCATAAACATCATCATTGGTCACATTACTTGTAAAAACTCAACGTATTTAAGACGTGTTTTTACTTTTATTCAGTGATTCGATGCATAAAATAACTTTAAGTCTTCTTTTATTTGTAAATCGATTTGTAAAATATTATTTAGATTAATAAAATGGTTTATGTTTGTTATTATAATACCATTCACACGTAAACCGCCACATTTTATAAACTCTTGAGCTAAAAACCTAGATGGAGCTAAGCCTAAAAATAGTACTAAACCATCTAATTTTAATTGTAGCATTTGATTAAATCGGGTTATTGTATTCACATTATCATTATGATTATCACCACGTCTTAATTTTAATCATTTATTTAATATATCTTTTTCATTTATACCCATAAAATTATTAAAATTAGCTCGGAAAAGTTTTATAAATATAAAATTTTTTTGTAATTTTCTATATGAGTTTTTTGCACGTTGCATTAATTTTTTAAAATACAATAATTTTTTTCATTTTGAATATCTATAGTGTCAACGTTTTTTAAAAAATTTTCATTTAAATGATTTTCTTATGTAATAATTCATTCATTTATTACTATTATCTATATGTCTGCCTAAGTTATAAGAATACACTTTTAATTTATTACTATTCTTATAATTATTTAGTACTAAATTAGATACTTGTTTATTTATTATAAATTTTTTAAATTGATGTTTTTTTAATAATTTATTATATTTGCGTAATTTATTTGATCGTTTAGCGATTCTAAATAATCAATTTAATTTTTTTTTTAATCTATTTTTATAAAACATTATATAATGTTTTATTTTTGTTTTTTGTTTATTTAATTGATTAATTTTATTTATTAACCTTAATTTTTTATTAATTGAAACTTTATTTAAGTTTTGCATAATTTTAAAAATTTTTTGATTTATAATTTTTTTATTTTTTATATAATTTTTTAATCTTATTGTATCTAGTTTTTTTAATAATTTTATTTTTTTCAGTAATTTTAATTTTTTAATATCATTATTACCTTTTTTTATTACAGTAGTTAATTTTAAACTAGGATTTATACTTAAATTTTGTAAATATGAAATTTGTTTCTTTTGTTTTAATAAAATAAATGAATTAAATAAATTCATATTTATACTTTTTTTATTAAAATATGAATGTTTATTTTTTTTTATAAATTTTATTTTAGACATAAATTTTAATTTTTTTAACGCATATTTAGTTCGATTTACTTTAAAACTATTATTTAATGTAAATTTTTTTAGCATTATATTTTTTATTTTTTTTATTAAAATTAATGATAATAATTTTTGTAATACTGGCGGTTTATTTATTTTTAGTAAATTTAATTTATTATTTTTATTTTTTATAAATTTATAAGTATTATTAATGCCTTTATTACTTAATAAATTTTGCGATTTAATTTTATTATATAATTTTAATGGGTCTACTCTATGTTTATCAAATAATTTTTTATTTTTTCCTACAAATTTTATAATCTTTCTGGTTATAAAATAATTTTTTTTTATTTTATCAAAAATTTTATAACTTCAATATCTTCTAAAAAACATTTTATTTTTATTAAAAATAAATTTGCTATTTAATTTCTTATTTAAATAATATAATCTATCTTTTTCTTTTTTAAAATAAGCTTTATTATTTTTTTTTATACCATATTGATTTAAAAAAAATGTTTTATTTTTAGTTTGCTTTATTATAATCTTTTTTATTAATTCTTTAAAAAATTTTTTTCTTATAGTTTTTAATTTATATTTTAAAAAATTTTTCTTAATATTATCTTTTATTAAATTTCTTTTAAAAGATCATTTTCTTCTTCTTTTTAAAACTTTTAAATGAGTTCAATAGAATTTTCATTTTTTATTTTTAGTTTTATTTTTATTAAAGAATTCTAGAATTCTTTTATTTTTTAATTCATTTTTTAGGTATTTTTTTAATTTATTTCCATCTTTAAAATTAATAAGTTTTTGCTTATTTTTAAATAATTTATGTGATTTATAACTTAATAATAAAAATTTGCGACCTAACAACAGTTTTTGTTTATATTTAGCTTTATATCATTTTAATTTTTTTCTTTTTTGACGTTTAAACGATAAAGGACGTCGTTTTATTTTATTAAACATCTCTAAAAATTGTCTTATACTTTTTTGCTTGTAATTTGGTGAAATAAAGCTGTTTTTTTTTAAATAAGCTTTAATCAATTTATTTTTTAAATATGATTTATTTTTCTTAAATAATTTAATATAATATTTAAAATTTCTTCCTTTATGTTTTTTTTTAATTCTTCATCTAAATTTTCAATTTATTTTTTGTTTTCAAATTTTATTATTATTATATTTTTTATAAATTTTGGAAAAATAAATACGCTTATTTTTTCTAGCTTTTCAATCCTTTTTTAATAAAATTTTTAGAAAATTATTAAATAATTTTATTGTACTGTATTTTATCATTAAATATTACTTAATAATTTAAAATTTTTCTTTATTTTTATATCATTACTTTTATATATATTAGAATATATTAAATCATTTCTTAATTTTATAACTTTGGTAAAATTTGGTTTAGATACTTTATAAAAAATAGTTTTTATATTATTTTTATATAATCAGTTTAATTTCTTAAAACGTTTAATTTTTTTACGTTTAAAAGGTTTTTTAATATAACGTCTAAAAAAATAACCTAAATAACCAAAGCTACGTCTTCTTATATATGAAATACGTTTTTTTAATCATTCTAGTTGTTGTGGATTATTTTTATAAAATTTTTGATTTTTAAGTATTTTTTTATTACTTTTATGTCCACCTTTTATTATAACATTTCTTAATTTTTTTTTTAATAAATATTTTTTAATAACTAAATTATCTAACATTTTTTGTAAATCATTACACTCATATTTTTGTATATCTTGTTTCATTATTAATTATATTAAATGAATAACTACTATTATATAAGGAAAATGGGAGTCGAACCCACAAAAATAAGATTAGCAATCTTATATAGTCGCCGCGCTACTCTTTCCTCTTTTAATTAAATTATCTTCGTTTTATACGTGGTCTGCCAAAACGAACATGAAAACGATTATTTATAGCATTTAATAATAATTCTTCATGTTTTACTATTAAATGATGATTTTTTTTATTTTTACTTAAATCTACAAAATCATTTAAAATGCGTTGTTCTAAATTCCTGTCTTTTCTATTAAAAATAGAATTATAAAAATTATTTGTCGCATAGCTTCGTGATTTATCTTTATTTATAATTACAGGATAATCTTTTAAAGTGCCGGCTATTAATTTTGATTTTATTTTAAAAATAGGTCTTATTCTTTCTATTTTTTCTAAAAATAAAGTATGAAAATTTTTATTTAAATGTAATTTTGAAAAATAATATGTTTTTCTAAATTTATTTTCAACTGTTAACTTTTGTCCCTTTTTTACAAATTTATTTAATAATTTACCGATTCAAAAAGAATTATAAGAACCATCAATAATTCTATAAAATTCTTTATAGTACAATGAATTTTCGCGTATTTTCATTTAAAGTTTACCCTTTTTTATATCTTTTTTACCCAATTTACGTCTATGATTTTTTTTCTTTATTCGAATACCCCTTCCTGTATAAACACTAGGAGGTCGTAATTTATAAATATAATTTGAAAAATTATATACCTTATCTTTATCAAATCCAAAAATTATAATTTTTCTATCTTTATGTAGTACTTTTATGCCAAGATACTCAGGTATTGGTAAATAAATTGTATAACTGTGACCAACCCTTAATGATAAATATCTTTCATACTTAAAATCAATATTAAAAAGTACCATATCATTTTCAACTAATTCTGCTTGATATCCAATACCTTTAATTATAAAAACATTTATATAAGGAGCATCAATGCCTCATGCATTATTTTTTAATATTTTATTGTAATTATGTTTATTATCAATTGTATCTTTAAAAAACATATTTCCAGCTATTAAATTACTATAATTTTCATATTTTATAAAATTATTATTTGAATAAATTAAATGTTGCATTTATATTATTTTTATTAATATTTTGCCACCTATTCGTTTATTTATAGCTTCCTGACTTGTTAGTAATCCTTTGTCTGTATTTAATAAATAATTTGTAATATTACCTTCGCGTTTTTGTAACTTTAGTAGGTCTTTTAAAGAAACTGTATTATTTTTTTGTTTTATACGAACCGATTTTTTTATATTAATAAAAGAATTTAACGTACGGGTATTTTTAATACTTCCATTATTTTTAAATCTTATATATATAAAATCTTTATATATTTTATATGATAAAATATAACCCTCTGTTAAAAGTATATTTAATATTAATTTATTATTTTTTGTTGTTTTAAAAAAAATTTGTTCATTTTTTTTATTATTTGCTTTAAATAATTCACCAAATAAATGATAAAAATTTTGATTATAATGTTGTTTAATTAACATCTTTCTTTTATAAAGCCAGGTAACATACCAAATCGTGCAAATTTTCTAAATGTATGACGAGACATAAATAAATCACTATTAAAACTTCTTGATCTACCTATATAATGACAATAATTTTTTTGTTTTGAAATTGATCCACGACTATTTATATTTAAAATTTTATATTGAATCTCTGTTTTATAACTATTATTTAATTTTTGATGTAATTGTTGATTTTGATCATAGAATAATGATTGAAAAGTTATTTTTTTTAATTCATTTAACATTAAACTTTTTCTATTTTTCATTTCTATTTTACGTCAAATTGTTCATTTTTTATTTATACTTATTTTTTGTGCTAATTTTGATTTAGACTTAAATATTTTTTTTTCCTTTTTTACCATTAATGCATATAATATTAATTACTTCACGCTGATGAAAATGAAAGAAGTCTATATGATTGAGTTAATTCTGCGTTATTATATTCTACTTGTTTTATTGAATCTTCGTATTGCGTTTCTTTAAATCCTGATAGCGGAAAATCTTTTCTTAATGGAAAACCCACAAATCCATAATCTGTTAAAATACGTCGTAAATCTGGATGTTTTGTTATAAAAATACCGTACATATCTCAAACTTCGCGTTCAGCTCAATTAAAAGCAGGATAAATAGTCTGTAATGATAATAATGAAGTAGATTCAGATACTCACGTTGAAATTACAAATCGTGTATTAATTGTTGGGCTTAAAAATTGATAATTTACATTAAAACGAAATTCATTATTTATTTTATCAACAACTGTTATATCGATTGCATTTATTACACGTGTTAAACTATGCATTTTTAAAAATGCTGTTGTTGTTTTTAAATCTTGACGACTATTTATTATATAATAAATAGAATTTTTATCTAAAATATTTTTTTCTTGTAATTCAACTTCTTGTTGTAAATTTGGAGTATAAACAATAAGATTATTATTAATATCAAAATTTGAAATAAATGTCATTATACGGCTTAAATGGATTGGGTCGGACTTGAACCGACAACCTCACGCTTGCAAAGCGCGCGCTCTGCCATTGGAGCTAACAACCCTTTATTTTATCAAAAATGCCTAAGATAGGAATTGAACCTATGGCCAACAGATTTTCAGTCTGCTACTCTACCACTGAGCTACCTAAGCTAATGTAAAATCATCTAAAACATGCGTTCACTGGGATTTGAACCCAGAGCCTGCGGATTAAAAGTCCGATGCACTGCCGTTGTGCTATGAACGCAAATTATAACTTTATTTTTAATAATTTATTTTTTAAGTAAATTATTTTCTAAATTTAAAATATATAAATTATTTAATTTAATAAATTGTGAGTAAGCGGGTAAGATAACTATAAAATAAGCTAAATAAAATGCTGTACAAAACTGACTTAATCCTAATGTATTTTCTGTAACAGCTTTACCACCTAATCAGCCAAGTAATAACATATCTAAAATAAATAAGATAAATAATAAATTATAACCTGGTCTGTAATTTGGTTCTGCAATTTCTAAACCATTTTCAGTAGTTCAAGGTAACGTTAAAAGAATTAACATTGAACCTACCATACAAATAGCACCCCCTAATTTACTAGGAAAAGATTTTAGCATTGCATAAAATGGTAAAAAATATCATTCTGGAACAATGTGTGCAGGAGTTACTAATGCTGATGCACGAATATAATTATCGGGATGTCCAAACACATTCGGTGCATAAAACACAACTGTTAAATAAAATAATAAAAATACTAATAAAGTACTTAAATCTTTTAAATAAAAATATGGGAAAAATTTTGTATAATCAACATCTGGTTTTCGTCCATTAGGCGATGTAGAACCTACTTCGTGTAATAAAATTAAATGGAGTAAAGATAATCCTAATACAATAATTGATAAAAAATAATGTAAACTAAAGAAACGATTTAATGTATTATTATTTACTGAAAAACCACCTCAAACTCAAATTACAATATGATTACCAATTACTGGAATCGCCGTTACAATATTTGTAATTACTGTTGCTCCTCAAAAACTCATTTGTCCTCACGGTAATGTATAACCTAAGAACGCGATACCTGCCATTAAAATAAATATGATAACACCTGAACTTCATATTCATTGTTTTGGCGCACGGAAAGATTGATAATAAAGGCCTCTTGCCATATGTGAAAAAATTAAAATAAAAATCATAGAACTACCATTTGCATGCATATAACGTAAAAATCAACCTGTTGGAACTTCACGCATAATACGTTCTACGCTTTCAAATGCTAATTCGATGTTTGCTGCATAATGCATGGCTAATAAAACACCTGTTAAAACTTGAATTACTAACATAATACCTAATAATGAGCCTAAACCTCAAACATAATAAATATTATTAGGAGTAGGATAATAACCTAAATGATTTTTTACTACATTTAATAAAGATGATTGAAAACCTAATCTATTTTTTCTGCCTTCGATTGTTGTCACAGATCATGACGTTGAAAAATTACAAATTTGTTGTTGTCTATTATTTAATATTTTATTAGTATTTAATTTATTTTTATTGATATATGTTAACATTATTATTTAATGATAAATATTATTAAAATTAGTGTCCTAAAGCAATAACATCTTCAAAATACATGGCAGCTAAAGCTCCAAAAACATATGATTGTAAATAAGCAATACCCAGTTCCATTAAAAAAATTACTAATAATAGCGCAAATACTGGAATGCTTAATAATGGAATGGATGATGTTAAAAATAATCACATAAATGACATTAAAATTTTTACTAACGAGTGACCTGCAAACATATTTGCAAATAGACGCATACCTAAGCTAACAGCACGTGCAATATAAGATACAAATTCAATTAAAATAATAAATGGAGTCATTACTAAAGGCGTGCCTGTTGGGAATAAAATTGCTAAATAGCGTACACTATGTAATGAAAAACCTATTAGAATTAAAGTTGTCATTGTTGTAATACTAAAGAAGAAGGTTAATGAAGCATCTGATGTTGTAGTTTCAAGACCAGGGATCATACCTAAAACATTAGCTACTAAAATTGATGCTTGAATCGCTGAAATATTTGCATCATTATCTTCTCACTCACTATCTGCGCAATCGTCGTCATCATAAAAGTATGTACTTACTAACGTTGCAAAAACACCTTGTAAAAATGAAGTATCTAATAATTCATCTAAACTAAAAATATCTAAATAATCTAAAATACTACATTTAAATAAACTTACGAAAGTTGTACTAAAACTATCACCTCCAAATTGATCTAGTGGTGAAAACATAAAATTATTGATTATTAAGGAATTTATTGTCATTCAGGATGTTGAAATGAAATTAATCAGTTAATATAAACTTCTAATGGTGTCGCTAATAAAGAAATAGGCATAAACGCATGATTTAAACCACAAAGTTCACTACATTGACCAAAATAATAACCAACACGTTCAATAAATAATGAAACTTGATTTAAACGACCTGGGCAAGCATCAACCTTAACACCTAAAGCTGGGATAGCTCAGCTATGAATAACATCAGATGATGTTACTAATACACGAATTGATTGAAATGTTGGTAAATAAATATCATTATCTGTTTTTAATAAACGTAAGAAACCATCTTCAATATCTTGATCCATATAAGAGTCAAATGAAATATTATTAACAGCTCATAAAGGATGATTATTATAAAGATTTGGATCATAAACGCCGATATTTGTATCTGAGTACTCATAACTTCAATATCATTGACGACCGATTACTTTTAATGTTATTGTTGGTTTATGTAATTCATCCATAGAATATAGTAAAGCTAATGAAGGAACTGCAATAAAAATAAGAATAATTGTTGGAATAATTGTTCAAATTGTTTCAAGAGCCGTATGATGGGCAAATGTAGCTGTATTACGATTTGATGATGCATCACTAAATAATGAAATAATTGCTAATAGTAAATATAATACAAATAAACTAATAAATACTAAAAAAAACATAATATCATGATGTAAATCAATAATACCTTCCATAATGGGGGAAGCTGGCATTTGAAATGATAATTGATTATTTTCGGCAATACCTAATAAAGTATCATTTGAAATCATTACTGACATTACTCCAAATGATTTTATAGTATTACTACGTTCTATTATTTTTTTATATAATTTTGAAGGAATAATAATTACACGTTTTTCAGGATCAGTATGATTAGAGTTCACATAGCCTGATTCTAAAGAAGGTTCACTACGAATAAATGCGTGTAATAATAGTACAAAGAATACCACAGTGGCGATTACTGAAATCATTGCTCCCATAGATGCAACTTTATTTCAACCTGCAAATGCTTCATGATAATCTGCAATACGACGAGGCATGCCTGCTAAACCCATAAAATGCATTGGAAAAAATGTTACATTAACGCCAATAAAAAATAATGTGAAGTGTAATTTTCCTAAAAATTCACTATAAGTAATACCTCACATTTTTTCAAATCAGAAATAAAATCCTGAAAAAATTGCAAATACTGCACCCATAGATAATACATAGTGGAAATGAGCTACTACATAATAAGTATCGTGTAATGCAATGTCAACACCTGCATTTGATAATACAACACCTGTAACACCACCAATTGTAAATAAAAATAAGAAACCTAGTGCAAATAACATTGCTGTTGAATATTGAATACGCGATCCTCATAAAGTTGCAATTCAACTAAAAATTTTAATACCTGTTGGAACTGCGATAATCATTGTAGCTGCTGTAAAATAAGCACGAGTATCTACATCTAAACCTACAGTGTACATATGGTGTCCTCACACAATAAAACCTAAAAAACCAATTGATAGCATAGCTCATACCATACCTTGATAACCAAAAATTGGTTTACCGCACATTCTTGGAATAACTTGACTAACAATACCAAAACCTGGTAAAATTAAAATATACACTTCAGGGTGTCCAAAGAATCAAAATATATGTTGAAATAATACAGGGTCACCACCTCCATTAGGAACAAAAAAAGCGGTATTAAATTGTCGATCTGTTAATAACATAGTAATACCACCCGCTAATACTGGAAGAGATAACACTAATAAAAAAGATGTTATTAAAACTGATCAAATAAATAAAGGCATGCGAAATGCTGTTAATCCACGTGGTCTCATATTCATAATTGTAACAATCATATTAATAGACCCCATAATTGAAGAAGCACCAGCAATATGCATACTTAAAATTGCTAAATCTACAGATGGTCCAGCATGTCCTTTTAAACTACTAAGGGGAGGATAAAGAGTTCAACCTGTACCTGCACCGTCCATAAATGTTGAAACTAATAATAAATAAAATGATCAAGGTAATAATCAAAAACTTAAATTATTTAATCGAGGGAAAGCCATATCTGGTGCACCAATTAATACAGGTACCATTCAATTACCAAATCCTCCAATTAAAAAAGGCATTACAAAAAAGAAAATCATCACTAAGCCATGTGATGTTACAACAACGTTGTATAATTGATGATTACCTTCTAGAAAACTATTACCTGGTTGTGCTAGTTCTAAACGTATAATCATACTTAAGCCCATGCCCACTACGCCTGAAAAACCTCCGAGTAGCATATAAAGAGTCCCAATTTGTTTGTGATTTGTAGTACATGTTCATTTAATAATAAAATCTGAAATTTTTGAGAATAATGATGTATTTTGGTAAGTTGCCATTATTTGATAAATTAATTTATAAATTCTTTTAATCACATAAAAATTTTGTATGCTATATAAATATAAATACTATATTTTAAGTAACGTAAAACGGTTTTATCTGAAAAGTATCATCATTTACGTTTTATTTTTTCATAAGGTAACGATTGAATAAATAAACGTTTACGACGAAGTTCCGCATAATACTCTGGTGTTAATAAAGGATTATCCATAGGCTTTTTCCCTAAACGTTTTAAGTTATCACTGAGTTCTTTATGAAAATCATCCGAAAAAAGTCTCTTATAGACAACTTTTTTTTTATCGGGTAGTTTGGTGTCAATTTGTTTAGATTGTTTATTAAGTTCGTTAGAAGTCTTATTTTGTTCTGTTACCATTAATTTTTATTATATTTTGTCGTGAAAAATACAATGTCTTGTGTAACTTTAACAATAGATAATGGTCCATAAAATTCTAAAACACGTTTTTCATATTGTTCAAAAAATGTTCTGCCTATAGTTAAGGTTGGTAAAACTAAAAAAATATTTAGAATTTCATTATAGAATCATTTACAATTCTCAAAGTATACTTTAATTTGTGAAATGTAAACTAAATCTTTTATTAATTGTGAATTTAATTTAAATGCTATCACAAATGATACTAATCCTGTTAAAACTGGCATTAATTTTATACGGGCCGGTATAAATTCTAATTCAATAGCACTTCAAATATTTGCTAAATTTAAGATTGCATTATTAAAGTAATTAGACCCAAATCCTGTAAAAGCATCTTTAAAATAAAAACCTGTTATAATACTTAAAATACCTAAAAATCCTAATAAAATGATTTCTAAATTTGTTACTTTTGCATGATTTTTAGCCATAAATTTAAAACCGTTGTACTTATCTAAAAATACTAAAATTATTAATCTAATAGAATAATACATAGTTAAAATGGCTGCAATCGAAGATAATCAATATAAAATTTGACCATTGAATCAATATTCTATATTTGAAATTTCTATTATTAAATCTTTTGAAAAAAATCCTGCTAAAAATGGAAATCCTGCTAATGCAAATGAGCCTATTAACACATTAATATAAATAAATGGTGATAAACTTCCTAACCCACCCATTTTGCGAATATCTTGTTCATTACTCATTAAATGAATAACGGAACCTGCTGATAAAAATAATAGAGCTTTAAAAAATGCATGATTAAATAAATGAAAAAATCCTACATTATAAAATGATAATCCACAAACTAAAACCATATAACCTAGTTGGCTACAAGTTGAATAAGCGATAATTTTTTTAATATCATTTTGGACAGTACCAATTGTACCTGAAATTAGTGCTGTTATACCGCCTCAAATTGCTATTAAATATAAAATTTTTGGTGAATATTCTAAAATTGGTGAACAACGGATTATTAAAAATACGCCTGCTGTTACCATTGTTGCCGCATGAATTAAAGCGGAAACTGGAGTTGGACCCTCCATGGCATCTGGTAATCATGTATGTAAACCTACTTGTGCTGACTTACCAACAGCTCCAATAAATAATAAAACAGCAATTATTTCTATGAATTCTTCTGAATAATAGCTAATAATTAAATTAATAGATGAAAATTCTGAAGAATGACACATCATAAATATATATGCAATACCTGTTAATAAAAATAAATCACCTATTTTATTAATTATAAAAGCCTTTGTTGCTGCTTTACCTGCTTGAGCTCTTGTATATCAAAATCCTATTAAAAGATATGAACAAAGACCTACTCCCTCTCAACCAAAAAATAAAATTAATAAATTACCTGATGATACTAATAAAAGCATAAAAAATGTAAATAGTGATAAATATGACATAAAACGTGATAAAAATGGATCTGTATACATATATGCGCTTGAATATAAATGAACTACGCTTGCAACTGTTGTTACAACTAAAAACATAATAGCTGTTAAACTATCATATTTTAATGTAAAATCAATTGGTAATTCACTTATATTTAATCAAGATCATAAATTTGTTGAAGATACAACATCATGACTATTATTTCAAAATAAAATTATTGAAAATATAAATGCTAAAACTAAATTTGTGCAACTAATTATTAAACTTCCAAATGTTCCAATATAAGAGCCAAATGATATAATAGATATAAATGATATAATAGGTAGAATTAATATTAATGTCGAATTCATTTATTTAAATATTTAATGAACTTGGCTGGAATTGAACCAACGACCCCTCGCTTATCAAGCGAATGCTCCGCCGCTGAGCTACAAGTTCTTATAAGTTTATTATTTTTTTTATAAAACTACTATTAGAGCAGAGGGAATCGAACCCCCGTTTTCTCGATTCAAAGTCGAGCGCCTTACCACTTGGCCATGCCCTATAAATTATTTACGAAGATACGAGGGATCGAACCCCGGACATTTGGGTTAACAGCCCAACGCTCTGCCACTGAGCTATATCTCCTTTTATTAAAATAATAAGCGGTACAGGACTTGAACCTATAACTTCCTCGGTGTAAACGAAGCACTCTACCAATTGAGTTAACCACTCGATTAAATTTATAATGTGATGAATGGGAATTGAACCCATAGTCTTTCGAGTCACAGTCGAATACTTTGCCATTAAGCTATCACCACATTTATTTAAAAATCAGCATGATGGGATTCGAACCCATAACCTTTAGATTCCAAATCTAACACTCTACCAATTGAGCCACACACTGAAATTGATATTAAATTTATTTTAATATTTTTCGTATTGTTGTATTGCCTTCTTTATAGTATTCAATTTTAACTTGTCTTAATATAGTACCATATTGATCATATCTTGTTATTGTTCTTGTTTTTAATATATTTGACGTTGGGGCAGTTGATGTACCAAAAAAATGTTGATCTATCATTATACCCGTCATAATTCCCATTGATCTAGCATTAAATCCTGTTGCAATTGTTGATCATGGAATTTTAGAGGCGGCTTTTGATTCTGATGGGAAAAATATTAAAATTATTAATCCAGCGGTAACTAAAATAAATACAAATAATATTTTATAATTATCTTTATTTTTAAAAATTTTTAAAATATAACCACCCGTTATATAATTATAAATATCGTTAGGTACCATTGATATAAATAATAATGATAGTAAAAATCATATTAACTCTAAATCATATAATGTTCCAAATATTAAAACAGGCGTAAAATATATAAAATAATTATATATTGATAGAATATCATATTTTATATCACTTATTATTAAATTATTTCGTCTAATATAAACAAATAATATTATACTTAATCAAATAACCGTTCGCCGTAATAATAAATTATAATGAAATATATCAAAGTATTTTGCTATAGTAAAAATAAAAAAAAAACTAATTAAAAAGGAAAAAGATATTAATATAGTAAGTTTTAATAAATCATTCCAATAAATGTCTGTTTTTAAAAAATAAAATATTTTAACAAAAATAAATAATAATATCACTAACATTATTAAATGAAAACTCTTATATGTTAATGAATTACTATAGTCTGTGGTTATTATTATTTCATTACTTTTTACTTCTTTTGTTATTTGTGGTAGTGTATATAATTTTATAAAAATAAAAAATAAAAAATAAAAAATAATCATTCTAATTTGTTTTTAAAACTCCAATTTTTAAAATATATTATTATATTACTTTTATTTGTATAACTCACAAATAATCAAAAACTTATAAAAAGTATAAGTATTATACATAAGTACTTATTAAAAATTAAATCATTATTAAACATTATTAATATTTAGTTAAATAACTAACAACATTTTCATCGATTTTTGTATCAACTATTTTAAATGCTTTTTTAGGTAATAAGTTTAATAATCCTAATGATCATTCATAATAGAATCCCACTAATAAAATAATCATAAATATTATAAAATTAATGTATTCAAATATTAAAGTTGATTCAATATCTATTGCAAATGGTATTAAAAAAACTATTTCTAAATCAAATATTATAAATAGTAATCCTATCGTATAAAAATGAATATCAAAAAAACTACGAGCGTCTCCAAATGGTTCAAAACCGCACTCATAAGCTGAATGTTTTTCATAGTCATTCGTTGGAATATTTATTATATATATTAATGCTAAAATAATTAATATAACAACTGCAACTAATAATAAAAATCCTAAAAATGCTATCATTATTCTAAGTTATATTTTTTTTGAAGTTTAACAATATTTTCATCTATTTTTGTGTCAATTGTTGTTTTATCTTGTCAAATATCAAAATCATCAATAAGTTTTGTTAAACGAATTGTTGAATTATTTGTAAAATTTAAAAAATGTCGTGATTTAAAAATACCATTGTTTGTTGTAACTGCCTGTGCTGATAAAGCCATACCTTGTTTTCTGAGTTTTTTGGTAAATATGATATTACTTGAGTAAAAATACGCTTTAAAACTTTCAAAAGTGCTTGATTCATGTGATTCTGAAATATAATTATTTGCAATATTTGCTACTAAACTTGATAAAATAGTTTCGTTAATATTATATACTTCTAATTGACCCATTATTTATTTATACAGTTTTTTATTGAATTTATAGTGTTAATATAATTGTTTGAAAATCTAAACATTAAACTGTTCTAATTTATTTAAAAATAGTAATGATAATTTCGTCTATATAATTTTTAATAAAAATACATTCAAATTTTTACTTTTATATGTTTTAATTAATAATGCAATACTCTTTTGCAATTAATTAATATATGTATAAAGGCAAGCTTCTCACTTAATATTTACTCAGCGATTATCTCTTCGAAACATAGCTACTCAACAATGCATTTTATAACAATTGATTTACCAGAGGTTTCTTTTACGCGGTCCTTTCGTACTAACACTAAGCCCTTTTAATATATTAAATCTTTTATGGTAGATAGTGACCGAACTGTTTTGCAACGTTCTGAACCCAGCTCATGTTCCGCATTAATGGGCGAACAGCCCAACTGTTGCGACCGCTTTCAGCCGCCAGTAGCGAAAAGCCGACATCGAGGTGCCAAGCAACTTCTCAAATTTGGTCTTTTTGAAGTTTAATTAGCCTGTTATCCCTAGCGTACCTAAATTATCCTTTAATCGATAGCCTTTCCACATAGTACTATCGGTTCACTATAACCGACTTACGTCTCTGTTTGACTTGTAGGTCTCACAGTCAGGCTAACATATACTATTGCGCTAAAAACACAAAATCGGAATTGTGTTTAGTTTAACCTTTGTAGAACTTTCGTTACTTTCTAGAAAGCCGCCGCCCCAGCGAAATTTGGTAGCAGACACTGTCAAATATAATTACTTATACTTTTAATCTTTATGTGTTTTAAAAGAGTGGTATTTCATTAGTATTTAAATATAACCTAACGATTATATTTTCGTAATTACCACTTATTCTACGCAATTAAACACTGAGATAATGAAAGCTCCTAATGAAGGTGCATAGGGTCTTTTCGTCTAGCCATAAAAAAGTCCGCATCTTCACGGACAATTCAATTTCACTAAGTCAATATTGGAGACAGTGGGACAGTCGTTACGCCTTTCAAGCAAGATGGAACTTACCCATCAAGTGATCACGCTACCTTAGGACCGTTGTTGCCTACAGCCGTCATTGACTGTCTAACTAAATTTAAGGCTATTAACCTCTCCTTCTTTTCGACAGCATTGGACAGGCGTCAGAACGGAAATATATTGATTTAATTATGAACCATTCTTGTGTTTTTGTTAAACAGTCGCTTTCCCTTGTTTTTATATTTACTGTTTTTAGTAAATAAGCTTTTTCCCTAAGTTACAGCTTTAATTTGCAGAGTTCCTTCAATATTGTTATCTTACGCGTCTTAATATATTTATATTTACTTACCTTTGCCGGTTTACAGTATGATTATTAATATAATATTTAACTTTAAAATTTATAAATAAATAAATTTTTGTATAATTTTATTATAAATTTAAATGATTATAAACTATTCTTTTCTAAATAAATAATTATTATTATTATATTATAGATCATAATAAATCACCGCTGAAAAACATTATCGGTGAAAACCTTAAGCTTTTGACGACATTAATTTTAATAATGTTTCTCGTTACTCATGTACGCATAGTCAAATATGTTTATTAAATAATTTTATATAAACAAATCGTTCTACTACCTATAATTTTTAATTATAATTTTGCTTAAGTTACTTGTTATTCTCTTTACAATAAATATCTAAATGAATCTGAATTTA
>Ga0065165_1000996_pt1 | contig 34979 bp, 31 predicted proteins | sample AraplaMF_Cvi_mMF_FD_63813 | JGI IMG/M metagenome (GOLD analysis project Ga0065165, IMG submission 63813) | Arabidopsis root microbial communities from the University of North Carolina, USA - plate scrape MF_Cvi_mMF (version 2) (version 3) | ecosystem: Host-associated > Plants > Roots >... | reverse complement strand
CTCCGGCGACCACCACGCCGGTCACGCTCACCGTGCAGGGCGGGATGGGGCCATTCACGTACGCGTGGGCAACCTTATCGGGCACCGCTGCAACGGCGTTGTCGCCGGCGGCCGCGACGACCACCTTCCGGCGCAATGGCGCTGCCCCCACGCAACTGGGCGGGATCAACACCTACAGCGGCGTGGTGCGTTGCACGGTCACCGACACCGGCACGGGTGAGGCGAAGACCATCGATGTGACGGTGGTGACGCAGCACTCGTACGACTTTTGATCTTCTTCCTTGATTTATTTTACATGCCTCCTACACTCTGAGGAAATTTACTCAATCATTGCTTTTTATGTATGTGCGTCCTTTTGCCTCGGTGATTCAGGCGCGATTGGAGGAGCCACCACAACGCCTCATCGTCCTCGCCGGACCGCGGCAAGTGGGGAAGAGTCGTCTGATGCGAACCGTGGGTGGCGCGCGCCCGCTTCAATCATGGATATTCCATGATTCAGACCGTCCTGAAGATCCTTTGGAGCCAATCCGAGATATTAATGAGGTGACAATCTCTTTTCAGCGTGGCAGGCCGGCCGATAGTGAGTGGATGATTACTGTATGGAATAACGCGCTGAAGAAATCTCTCTTGTGGAGAGACTTGGCTCGGGGAACTCGACTGGAGGGCCGAGCCTTTCTGCTGGTTATCGACGAGGTTCAGCGGATCCCTCGATGGTCAGAAGTGCTAAAGGGACTTTGGGATGAACTGCATGCTGCCGGGGCGCACATGCATGTTGTCCTCCTTGGATCCTCTCCGTGGCTACTAGACCACGGCTTGAGTGAAAGCCTGATGGGTCGGTTCGAATTGCTCCGCTTGAGTCACTGGGAATACAAGGAGATGCGCGACTCATTCGGATACTCCTTGGAAGAGTACATATATTTTGGGGGTTATCCAGGCGCTGCGGCATACATAAGAGATGAGGACCGATGGAGAACTTTCGTTCGAGCAAGCTTGGTTGATCCATCGATCGAGACTGATGTACTGCAATTGGCGAGGGTAGAGAAGCCCGCGCTGTTACGGCAGCTATTCGAAATTGGGTCGTCGTTCTCCGGTCAAATCGTAGCGATGACGAAGGTCGTCAGTCAGCTACAGGATGCAGGTAATACAACGACTCTCTCCGATTATCTGCAGCTTCTGGCGCGAGCAGGCATCCTGGCTGGGCTAAGGAAATATTCTCAAAAGACTCTGATTCAGAGGGGCGCGCCGCCAAAATTTCAGGTATTGAATGGCGCTTTCATGTCTATCTGCAGCAACTACGATTTCGCCGCGGCACAGGCGGATAGAAGTCATTGGGGACGCGTTGTCGAGAGTGCTGTTGGCGCACACTTGATTAATACGAGCGATGCCGAGACAGACATATTCTACTGGCGTGAAAGCCCGGATGAGGTAGATTTTGTGATCGTACGGCGAGGCTCGATTTCCTGTGTCGAGGTGAAAATAAGCGAGGCTTTCGAAAAAACAGCTGGCCTCAGAAAGTTCTCGGAGAAATTTGGCACTTGTCGCTGTCATGTGGTCGGCGCTCATGGGACTCCTCTCGCCGAGTTCCTGAGTTATCCCGCGCGCCATTGGGTCGAATAAGATGTCAGCTGTGAATATTAAAATCAATCGATCGGTCACTCTGCAGGGAGACGATGGGAAGACGGTCCAAATCTCGGTGGAAGAACTGCGGGGCTATCCTGCGTACGTGCTTCTCGGCGACCCAGGCTCTGGGAAAACAACGGTTTTCAAGGCGGAGGCAACCGCTGTTCACGGAAGGTTCGTTGACGCACGCGATTTTCTGACGTTGTCCTCGGCATCCTTTGAGGGTCAAGCTCCGCTGTTCATCGACGGTCTCGATGAGATGCGCGCTGGTGGGGCGGATGAGCGCCAGCCACTGGACTTGATTCGGGCGAAACTTGGCGAACTTGGAAACCCCCCTTACCGCCTTTCATGCCGGGAGGCTGACTGGTTGGGCGAAGCCGATCGGTCGCGACTCCAACGATTGCATCCGGAGTACTCGCTTACCGTCGTGCATCTAGACCAATTGGACGACACACAAATACGAGAACTGCTATCCGGGTTTGGCGTGAGAGATGCTCAAAAATTCGTCGAACAAGCCGAAGATCAGCGGGTTGGCGATTTGCTGAAAAATCCCTTGCTCTTGCGGTTGCTCGCTACCGCGATGGCAATGGGCGATCGGTGGCCGAGTACTCGTTCGAAGCTCTACGAGCTTGCATGTTCTAAACTTGCTGTTGAGGTAAATACGGAGCATTTGATTGCTCGGAGAAAAGTAAAACAAAACGTTGAGTCGATAATTGCAGATGCAGGCTCAATATGTGCTGTGCTATTGCTCGCCGGCTTCGTTGGAATAGGTGACGACTCGCTCGAAGAGGTCCTGGTTGGCCTTGGCATTGGGGAACTGGAGGGGCTGGTTTCTCCGAGTGCTGCCCGACAGGTGGTTGCGACAAACCTATTCAAGTTCGACCATTCCAATAAAACATGGGGGCCGATACACAGAACTATCGGCGAGTATCTCGCAGGGAAGGCCTTAGCCACTGCAATTGAGACCCGTGGACTTCCAGTCGGTCGGGTTCTAGCACTCATGACTGGTGATGACGGCGGAATTGTGCAGCCATTGCGAGGCTTACATGCATGGTTGGCCGCGCATTGTCAGAGTATTAGAGGGAGGCTGATCGAGGCGGATCCTCTCGGGGTCATCCTGTATGGGGACGTACGAGATTTCTCTCCAGCAGAGAAGGAGCGGGCACTTCTGTGCCTTGAGAATGAGGCTAAGAAATATCCTTGGTTTCGCAACCAGGACTGGGTGTCGTCACCTTTTGGGGCCCTCGCAACAGATGACATGGCGCCTGTTTTTCGAAGAATTCTGCTTTCGTCTGATAGGAGTAATACTCAGCACGCGCTAGTTGATTGCGTGCTGGATACGCTTTTCCATGGCCAGCCCGTTCGCGCAGTTGAAACGACACTAGATGAAATTGTGCGGTCGCCATCGTTCTTTCTGGCGGCGCGACGCAAGGCCGTGGAGATTTGGATTCGATATAAGGGGGCTGGCTCGCCGGAGCCTCTGGCTCTTTTGTCGAAAATTGGACAAGATGATTCGATCAGTCGAGACTTGGAAGTGATTGGTCAGTTGCTCACCTCGCTCTATCCAGATAAGCTAAGTCCAATAGATGCGCTCGGTTATCTTTACTCGACCGATGCCGATGCTATGGTTGGTACCTATCAATTATTTTGGGATCTGTATTGGATTGATCGAATGCCGAGGGAGTGGGTTTTGCCTGTTGCGGACTATTGCGCAAAGGAAGGTCCTTTTGAGAAATTGAAATGGAGGTGGGACAGCGAGCCAAAGAGAATCATAGGACGATTGATCGCGCGAGCCTTCTTCGAAGGGGGGGATGGTGCGAGCGACGAACAACGGGCTGCGTGGTTGAATCTAGGCTCGGACGAATATGGCTTTGTGCGGCTCGAGGAAGATGAGCGAAAGCAAGTCGCCGAGTGGTTCGATGCGCGGCCGCATGTCCAATTAAGCATCCTCCGTCTTCTGCTCCAAAGCGTAGACGTGAATGCCGAATATGCATGGGCGAATCTACGTCTTTCAGAGCAGAAGCTCATGCGGTCGAGGCGCCCAGATGGAATGGGGCGCTGGTACTTGGACCTTGCCGGGGTCGCCACATCCGAAACCTTGGCTGAGCACTGTTTTCAGCAGGCGAGCGCGGCTTTGATCGAGCAGGGTGTGGCCTCTGGCATCTCGATTGAAGATCTGGAGCGATGGCCCGCGCTCCGCCGCGAAGAGTTCCCGAAAGGAGCTGACTGGTTGCACAGGGAGCTTGTCTGCGAATTGGATGAGTCGTGGCAAGCAAAGAGCGCTCGTCAGGCACGAGACTATCAAGCGCAGTTCGCACTTCGTAAGGCCCGGTGGGTCGCGAAGTTTCGCGAACATATCGATTCAATTGAGACGGGCCAAGCACCCGCTGGTCTCCTCTACGAGTTGGGCTTGGCGTACCAGGGCTTGTTGATGGAGGCGCGCGGGGACACTCCGATGGAGCGTATGGGCGCGTTCTTGAATGACGAAGGCGATCTGATCAACGCTGCCATGCGAGGCATGGAGGCTTCTCTCTTCAGAGGCGACCTGCCCACGGTCGAGGACATCTTGGACCTCGACATCCAAGGAAAAATGCACTACATCCGGCCCGCGTGCCTAGTCGGTGCCGCAATCGTGGCTGAGAGAGACAGCAGCGCCTGCCTGTCGTGGCCGATTCCTCTGCAGCAACGGCTTGTGGCCTTCTGGCTGGCGGATGGCACTGGCGACATGCCTCGGTGGTTTCGAACGCTGGTTTCGCAGCGACCAAATGTTGTCGTTGATGTGCTTGTGTCTCATGTCGCAGCACATCTCCAGAAGAAACCAACATACATTGCCGGCCTTTGGCAGTTGGCGAAAGACGAAGACTTCCATGCTGTTGCTCCATTCGCAGTTCCGAAAATAGTTCGAGCCTTCCCGGTGCGGGCGAGCGCCGAGCAACTGAACCATTTACCGGACTTGATCGTTGCCGCGTTCAAGAGCATGCCGGTTCCGGACATCTTGGCCGAAGTCGCTCGACGCACGCGATTGAAAACAATCGATCTTGGGCAGAGGATCCAGTGGCTGTTTGTCGGACTTCTCCTGGAGCCATCGCTTTATCGCGAGGAATTCGTTGCGAGCATTGGCGGCTCAGAGCTGAACGCTTATCAAGTCGGGCAGTTGCTCAACCGCCGCGGCGAGGTGCTCAACTGGATGAGTGATATTGATCCGGTCACGCTCGCCGTCTGCCTAGAGGCAGTAGGGGTGCATGCCTCTCCAGAATGGCCGACTAGCGGAGGCTTCGTCTCCACCAGGGACGAACTTCGAGATTCTGTCCGAGCGATGATCGGCTACCTTGAAGGAAGCAGCGATCCAGAAGCAGAGGAACAGTTGCGAAGGCTCAGCGAGGTCCCCGCTCTGAAGCACTGGCACCTCTACCTGCAGAGTTCAATCTACAACCAGCAGGCCGCTCGAAGGAACAGCGGCTTTGCGCACTGCGATTCAAGGGCGGTTGTGCAAGTGATGTTGAATGCCAAACCAGCAAATTCTGCGGACTTAACCGCACTCGTTGTGGCGCAACTTGAGGACCTCGATAGGTACATTCGGGGAGGAGACGCGGGCGAACTGGCAAGCTTCTGGCGTAAGGATGGGAAGGGTCAGAAGCCCAAGATTGAGAACGACTGTCGGGATGCGATCTTGTTCCGCCTTCGCGAGCCGCTGCGGCAGCGGGGCGTCGACCTTGGAAAGGAGGCCCCTCAATGGAAAGAGACTCGGGTGGACCTTCGAGCGTCGGCGCTAGTGGCTGGGCGCAAAAGCGCAGTTCCTATCGAACTCAAGGGTGAGTGGAATGATGAGCTGTGGAGTGCGCCCAGCACGCAGTTGGCCAGGTACGCTCGGCATCCGGAGCATTCGAACTTTGGTGTCTACGTCGCGCTGTGGTTCTATGGAAAGACGACGGAATCGCCTGATGGCCGGAAACCAAGTACTCCGAGCGAGCTGCGAGAGATGCTCATCGAGATGATTCCCGAAGATCAGCGGGAGCGACTGAGGGTTGTTGTTCTGAACTGTTCGTTAGACGACTGAGTGGAGAGGGGTAGGCCGGCGGCGCAAAGCGTCCGAATCCACCCCAGCACATCGGATCGCATTCTCGCGACCATCGCAGCATGAACAAAACAGCTGCGCTTATGGCCGGGGAGATGTTGGATGCGTATCTACGTGCCGAAACCGAAGTCCTCTTAGGCAAGGAGGCGCGCCTCGGGGACCGCGTCTTTCGCAGCGAGGATCTGGCCGAGATCCGCGCCGGCCGACAGGAGTGGGAACGACGTGTCGCCGCTGAGCGCGACCGTGCATCTGGCGCGGCGACCTTCGGTGGCCTGCGCTTCTCCGTCGCGCGTCTCGACTGATGGTCGTTCGCCTGAATCCTGTCGACCGGCTGATCGCCTGGATCGACCCGCAGCGCGGCCTCAGCCGCCTGCGCAACCGCACGTTGCTCGCCCACTATGAAGCCGCGCGTCCGAACCCGCAGCGCAAGTTCCGCCGCGACGGTGGCTCACCGAATCAGTTGGTGGAGCAGAGCGCTGTGGCGTTGCGCAACCAGATGCGATACCTCGATCGCAATCACGATCTGGTCGTCGGTTCGCTCGACGTGCTGGTCAACAACACGGTGGGCGCCAACGGCATCGGCGTCGAGTTTCAGCCGCGCGCCTTGAGCGGCGAGATCCACGCCGACTACGCGGCAGCCCTGTCGGCCGCTTGGCGCAATTGGCAGCGCCGCCCCGAGGTACGCTGGCAGCACGGCTACGCGCGATGTCAGCGCCTGCTCGCCCGCACGCTGTACCGTGATGGCGAGGCCTTCGCGCAGCGCCTAGTCGGCAAGGTTCCCGGTCTGGATCACGGCACCGCTGTGCCGTACTCTCTGGAACTGATCGAGCCTGACTTCGTGCCGCTGGACTACGACGACTCCGCCCGCGGGATCCGGCAAGGCATCCAACACAACGCCTGGGTTCGGCCGACCGCGTACTTGGTCAGCAAGACCCACCCTGGCGAGGCCACCAGCCTGCGGCCAGACCTGAAGGCCGTTCCGGCCGAGCGCATGTTGCACTTGGCGCACCTGAGCCGAATCGGCCAGTTGCGCGGCGTGAGCCGCTTCGCGAGCGTCATTGGACGCATCGAGGACATCAAGGACTACGAGGAGTCGGAGCGCATCGCGGCGAAGGTCGCAGCCATGCTGACGGGCTATGTGAAGCGGCAGGCGCCTGATGGTAGCGGCTACGAGGGCCCACTGAAGGACGACAACGGCAACGACGTGCTACGCCAGGTGGGGTTGTCCCCCGGCACCATCATCGACACGCTCGCGGTCGGCGAGGAAATCGGCCTCATCGACAGCAAGCGCCCGAACCCGAACCTGATCACCTTCCGCAACGGGCAACTGCGCGCCTTTGCCGCCGGCATCAGCGCGAGCTATTCAAGCATCAGCCGCAACTACGACGGCACGTACAGCAGCCAGCGGCAGGAACTGGTCGAGCAGTGGGTGCACTACGCCTGCCTGACCGACGACTTCGTCGCGATGGCGGTGCAGCCGATGGTCGAGGACTTCATCCGCGCGGCCGATCTCGCCAACGTCGTGCCGATGCCGGCGGACCTGAAGCCCGGCACGCACGACGACGTGCTCTACGTCGCGCCGTCGATGCCGTGGATCGACATGGCGAAGGAGGCCACCGCCTGGCTGACGCTGAGCCAGGCCGGCTTCATCAGCGAGGTTGAGGTGATCCGCAAGGCTGGGCGCAACCCCGACACCGTGTTGGAGCAGATCGCGAGCTGGCGCAAGAAGGTCGAGGAGAAGGAACTGCGCTTCAGCAGCGACGTGCGCCACCAGAACGCGAGCGGCCTGCCCAGCCCGGCGAAACAGAATGCCGGCCAGGCCGATGGTCAGAACGATAGCCAGAACGACGAGGAGGGCGCCGATGCCGCCGAAGCATGACCCGCGCAGCCTGAGCGACGCCGATGCGCAGGCGATCGCCGAGCGGTTGTCCACCCAGCTGATGACCCAGCTCGGCGACGAGCGCACCGCGCAGCGCCTGATGACCGTGTGGGGCGACTACATCGACCGACAGCTGGGTCGAGGTCTGCGTCGGCTTGCGATGTACGCGGTGATGGCACTCCTCGGTCTGGCCGCTTTCAAGTTCGACTGGTTCAGCCGACTGCTGGGCAAATGACCGGCGGCGCACTCCAGAACACCCCGACCGCCCTGAGCGAACAGACCCGAATAGAAACCGAACAGGAAACACAGCAAGTGGACTTCAACATGGCCTACGAAACCGTGCTCGGCAAGGAAGCCGGCTTCAGCGACGACCCGCGCGACAGTGGCGGCCAGACGAAGTACGGCATCACCGAGGCGGTCGCGCGCGCCTTCGGCTACACCGGTCCGATGAACCTGCTCGGCCTTGACCAGGCGAAGGCGATCTATCGCAGCCGCTACTGGGACGCGCTGCAACTCGACCAGGTTGCCGGTCTTGCACCCGCGGTGGCCGGCGAGCTGTTCGATACCGCAGTGAACCAGGGTACCGACCAAGCAGCGACCTTCCTGCAGCGCCTGCTGAACGTGCTGAACAAGGAAGGCAGCTGGTATCCCGACGTGACGGCGGACGGACGCATCGGGCCGATGACGATTGCCGCGCTGAGGGAATATGTGCACCGCCGCGGCGCCGAAGGGCAGGTCGTGCTGCTGCGCGCGCTCAATGCGCTGCAGGGCGCGTTCTACGTCGAGCTGGCCGAGCGCCGCGCGAAGGATGAAGCCTTCGTCTACGGCTGGCTGCTGAACCGCGTGGGGATCTCGACCGCGGCAGGAGGCAAGGCCTGATGGACCCGATCAGCACCGCCTTCGCGCTCGCGCAGTTCGTGCCGGGCATCCTGAAATGGATCACCGGCAGCGATCAGGCCGAGCAGGCCGCCACGGCCGTCATTGGCATCGCCAAGCAGGTGACGGGGCAGGACACAGGGCAGGGCGCGCTGGGCGCGATCCAGGCTGATCCAGCGGCCTTGCTGGCCTTCCGGCAGGCGGTGATGGCGAACGAGACCGATCTCGACAAGGCGTTCCTCGCCGATCGGCAGGACGCGCGCAAGCGCGACGTGCAGCTCGCCCAGCTCGGCCGCACGACGAAGCGTGCAGACCTGATGATCATCGGCGACGTGTTGGGCATGCTCGCGTGCCTGTCGGCAATGGTCTACGTGACCTGGCTCGGCGTGACCAAGGGCGGCGACGTGAACCCGCTGATCATGGCGCTCAACGGTCCGCTGGGCATGCTGACCCAGCAGTTCGCCAACGGCCTGCGCGATGCTCACCAGTTTGAGTTCGGATCGAGCCGCGGGTCGGTCGAAAAGACGGAGCTGCTGGCCCGTGCGCCAGCGGTCAAGTAGGGGGCGAGATGCGCCAGTGCAGACGTTTGGACACGACCGGTGGTGAGCTTGGCGACGGATTGTTTCAAGGCGGAAATCTGGGCGTGCAGGCCCATAGAATCTGCGCCGCCGGCCGCCCCTCCTCCTCCCAAACCTCGCGGCTGGCTTTCCTCGGCGCCAGCCCTCATGGGTTGGCGCCGATTTCTGTGGCGCCATCACCCGTTGCAAGCGGGCCAGCGAGCCGCCGCGCGTGGTTCAGTAGCCGCGACTCCATTCCGGTTTGCTGTGAAGGATCACCGGCGCCATGCCGTCGCGCAGGTAGAGCCTCGTGGTCATCCGGTCGATGGCCTCCGCGTTCGACTGATATGCCTGCAGCCACGCAGTGGGCTCGGACGCCGCTCCGAAGCGATCTTCCAAGAGCTCGCGCGAGATCAACGCCTGAACCGTCACGTTCCCTACGTTGACCGCGAAGCGGACCGTTCCATTGCCGAGATCGACGCGCGGGGTGTTGATCGACACCCTGGTATTCAAGAACTTCACGGACACCTCCCAACCGACGTATCGGGCTGTGCTGCCCGCTTGTCGGGGATTGTGTCCGTGATCTCAGTGCCGCAAGAACGTTTTGCGTAGACCTGTGCAGACGCCTGCACGGATGAAAAAAGACAGGGCGACCGCCGGTGTGTTGGAGCACCCCGGCGGCCGCCAGAACCACAGTCGATGCCTGTGAGACCAGCCAAGGCCCTGCCACCTTCCGGAGGCGGGGCGCAGTGTACCCACACCCTTACTGGAGCCTCATGGCCAACCCCATCATTCCCTGGATCGGCGGCAAGCGACGCCTCGCCGATCTGCTGATTCCGCGCTTCCCGGCGCACAAGTGCTACGTCGAGGTCTTCGCGGGCGGCGCCGCGCTGTACTTCCTTCGTCCGCCGGCGGACGTGGAGGTCATCAACGACATCAACGGCGAGCTGGTGAACCTGTACCGCGTCGTGAAGCACCACCTCGAGGAGTTCGTTCGCCAGTTCAAATGGGCGCTGTCCAGCCGCGAGGTGTTCAAGTGGATCCAGGACACGCCCGCGGAGTCGCTGACCGACGTGCAGCGCGCCGCTCGCTTCTACTACCTGCAGCACCAGTGCTTTGGCGGAAAGGTGCAAGGGCAGACCTGGGGCACCGCGACGACCGCGCCGCCGGTGAACCTGCTGCGCATTGAAGAGCAGCTGAGCACGGCGCACCTGCGTCTGGCCGGCACCTTTGTCGAGCGGCTGCACTGGAAGGCCTGCATCGAGCGGTATGACCGGCCGCACACGTTCTTCTATCTCGACCCGCCGTACTGGCAGACCGAGGGTTACGGCGTGCCGTTTCCGTTCGAGGAGTACGAGGCGATCGCTGCGGCATTCCGCAACCTGAAGGGCAAGGCGATGATGAGCATCAACGACCACCCGGACATCCGCCGTTGCTTCGAAGGTATGCACATGGAGTCGCTGGACATCGCGTACACGGTGGGCGGGGGCGGCAAGGCCGTCGACCGGCGTGAACTGGTGATCTGGTCCTGGGATCCGCAGGAGGACCCGGCCGGCCTGTTCTGATGACCAGCGTCGCTGGCGTGACGTAGGTCGTGCAGACGCCTGGATTGGGGGGTGAGGGATGCTTGAATACTGTACAAACGTACAGTACATTCCTGCCATGGATCAGCCGTCTTTCCTGCCAACAACCTGGCTTCACCGCGTCTCAACGCGCCTGCAGGCGCAGTGGCCGACGGTGGACCCGGAGCAGCTGGACGACGTGGCGCTGGACCTCTGGCGAGATGAGCGGCTGCGCGCCATGCCGCCCGAAGACGCGGCGATCGCGTGGCTGCGCCCGATTCTTCCCGAATGACATGCTGGTCGACTTGGTCGAGATGCGAAAGCGCGGCGTGCGCCTGGACCGCGAAAGCCTGCGGCTCGTCCGGCCGCATCGTGGCGTGTTGAGCCTCACTGCCAGTCGACCTGGTCGAGATCCCCGCGACCGCAATCCGCCGTTGCTGGCGGGCTTGTGTGCCGAGGGTGGGATGGCCTGGGTGGTCCCGCCGCTCGACCAGGCGCGGGTGACCCACATCAGTCCGCGCGGCATGGTGATCCGGGGGCGGCAGGAGCTGCAGTCGACGCGATCGAGCCGCAGCTCCGACTGGTTCGACCAGGCTTGGTGGATCAGGCTGGTCCACCCGACCGTGGATGCGAGGGCGCTAGCGCTAGAGTTCGAGGATGTGCAACCTGTACACCTCGCCGACTGAACAGGAAGTCTGGGACTACTGGGACGTGAGCGGACCAATGCCTCCATTGCGATTCTTCGAAGGTCATCACGTCGGGCCGAAGAAGCAGGGTCAGTTCCTGCGCGCTGACCGAGCAACCGGCCGCGTCGGCTATGCAGCCGGGCGTTGGCAACTCGTGCCGACGAACTGGCCCGACATCGAAACCTACCCATACGAGACGAACAACGCTCGGTGGGAGAACAAGGTGCGAGTCAGCCGCACGTTCAAGCCAGCGTGGCTGGCGGGGCAGCGCTGCGTGATTCCGGTTCGAGGGTTCTACGAGCCGTGCTACGAAACCGGCTCGCATGTGAGCTGGCGATTCGAGAGCAAAGATGGCCACCCGCTCGGCCTGGCTGGTCTGTGGAACGCCTGGATCGACAAGACCACGGGCCAAGTCCTCGACACCTACACGATGATCACGATCAACGCCGACGATCATCCGATCATGAAGCGGATGCACAAGCCGGACCCCAATGATCCAGAGAAGCGCATGGTGGCGGTGTTGGAACCAAAGGACCAGCAGACGTGGCTGTTCGGCTCACCGGATGAGGCAGAGCAAGTTATTGGGCAGTGGCCCGCCGAGAAGATCAGGGCGGCGCCGATGCCGAAGCGCGAGCGGGCGCAACGACCGCCCGACCCACAAGGGGATTTGTTCTAGAGACAAGCGAAATGACGAAGGCCACAGCTCCGGATAGCCTACGCACAGAAGTGCTGCGAGACGTGGAGGAACAAACGTCCCTTGTCAACGAAGTACTGGCGGGGATCGAACGACACTGCCCAAAGTGCGGATCCTTGTTGACGCTGAGCCTGCCCGGATCGGGCACGCATCCAGGGATCTACGGCGAGACGGGATGCACCAAGGTACTTCTCTCGATGCAACTGGCGTCGAGAAGGCAGTGAATGGTGACGCTGGCAACGGCGTTCAGTCCTCACAGTCGAAGCGTCGACTGCCTAGTGGAGCGTGCGATCCGCAGGCGGCACGAAAACGTCGACCAGCGATGAGGCGTTGGCAGGTCGCTCCGATCCAAACACGGCCTCGATGGCGCAGTCAGGAATGCCGAACCACAACTGTGCGGCGTCAAACTCCGCATTGGAGGGCATCTGCTCAGGAGGAAATCCAGCGCGGTCCCAGCTCTCCAGTTTGTGAGCAGCGCGGGCTGCAAAAGCCGGCGAGACCTCGGCCGCGTCGAACATCGCGTGAACGGCGGCGCGCGCCAGTTCGATCTGTTGAGGCGATGCGCCTGCCACGCCGATCACGATGTTCTCTCGAGGAAGCACCGGGGTCAGATCGCTGCCATCGGTCATCGGCGGCAGATTCACCCCCATGAGGTGATCGGCGGCGAGTTGCGCTGGGCGAGCGCTCTGGACTGGGTCTGCCGCCGCGGTCTCCCACAGATCCCATGCTTCCATCAGGCTGAGCCTGGGCTCGAGCTCAAACACGCGTTCCCAGAACGCCAGGCGCCACTGCCGATCGGCGGCGCCTGGATCGACCTTCGCCTGGAAGTAGCGTTCCGCCCAGGCCTCAGGCGTGCCGGAATCTGCGGCGGCGAAAGAATCCTCGGCCACTGCCTGCAGCTGCTCGATCGTCGCCTTCGGGTCCAGTTTGCTCAACTTGGAGAACACCCGGTCGACCCAGGCGGCTTTGTTCAGGGCAGGCGACATGTTCTCTCCAGTACTGCGCGGTGATCAGATGTTTGGGCGAACTCTACGACGGGCGGCGGCGCCTGACGAGAGGGCATGTCAGGCCAGGGCGGTGAGCGGTTCGGGGGTAGGCTGCTCACGTTCAAGCCATCTCAGGAGACCACAGCATGGGGCAGTTCGACGACGCAGGCGATGTCGCAAAGTACCTTCACGGCGAAATCATGGCGATGACTGCGCTGATCGCAGCCGTGGTCAAGGTCTCGGTGCCGAAGCCACTCTTTGAGCGTGCGGCTCTGGACGAACTGCAGCTTCTGCGCGACGCCTTCGCGCCGAATCCGGAGGCGGCTGTCCAGCTGCGAGCAGTTGAGATGACCCAGGCGTGGCTGCTGGACTTCACCCGCGACAGCGCCCAAGTCCGAGAAGGGGGCACGAACACCTGAGGTGCCCGACTACTGGATATGAGACACCATCTCATAAACGTCTCATATCGGTGCCCAATGACAAAGGGCCCGCATCGCTGCGGGCCCCGTCAATACTGGCTCCTCGACCTGGGCTCGAACCAGGGACCTACGGATTAACAGTCAGGCGCTGGTGGCGCGACAGCGAACCAACTCCCATAACGCAACAATGGTTCGCTCAACGTGCATAGATGAGACTGATTGCGCTCTGCAACTAAGAAATATAAGAGCAAGCCTGCATGAACTTGTAACAATTTGCCGGTATCGTTGGATCTTCTGTACTCTTCTAAAAGCAATGTGAGCGAGGCTTTCATTGTCTAAAGACTGCCTTGCAGATCCACTGTAAAAATCAAGGCGTCGCACAAAGCCGGTGTCCATTATTTACCCAGCGGAGGCGCAATGTCGGAGATCATCGAGCATCCTAACAATGACCGAGAAGACGAGGGCTTAGTTCAGGTGGGGGATAAGAATTTCCCTGTGTCGCTGAAGCTCTATCAGGATATATATCATCAAGTTACTGGTCGTACTGAGCAAATTCGAAAACGAAGTTTTGACAACTTGCTTCTTGAATATGATGATATCGAGCAGCTCCATCATAAGATAATGCAGCTATGCGATGTCCATCGCGTGATTGCAAAAAATGAAACAATTGCCGTTTTTCATGAAATGGAGCGTAAAGAGCAATTTACATCTTTTGAGCGATTCAAGGCATACAATGCGAATGCGACCAGTCCGTGTGTGAGTATTATTCTAAAATACAACTTCGCGATAATTCCAGCGGGGTTGCTGAAGCCTCAAGAGTATGTTTTGTCCTTTAGGCTTCTTTCTCGGGTTGCCTTGTTGGAACAACTGGATGGTGAAGCTCCACCTTTTTTGCGTGGTGGAGGTTATTTTGGCTACATTCATGAAAGCACGGCTGAAGTGACGATTGATTATGCCGACTACGTGATTGCGAGGGGTTTCCTGGAGACGTTTGATGAATGGGCTAAGGGTTGTAAGTCAGTGCCACAAAGTCAGATTTTGAACTTCTTTAGGAGGCACTCTCATTTAGCTCCCTTGATCGGTCGGATCTTCATCGCAAGTCTCATTAGTTGGCTATTTTGGAACGCCGCCGAAACACTGTCGATGCAGGGCGCTTCGCTGACCCAATGGGTACGATTTGGGCTGCTCTATACTGGATCGTGTTATGTCTTCGTTTCACTAATGGCTGCCGTTGCCTCATATGTGGAAAATTCGATAGATGGATACCCAGAATTGTCTTATTTAAAATTAAATAAAGGCGATGAGCGGCTGATAGAGAAGTTCTCACAACGGAGAAGGCACGTTATTCTAAGGTTTGTGTGGGCCAGCGCAGTTTCAATTGGGCTTGGAATTTGTTCGTCGAGGCTTGATAGGCTCTTGTAAACGCTGACCGCGCATTCGAGGTTCGCCAACCTCTTCGAGGCTGAGAGCGGGTTCATGGATGAGAAGAGCCACTGGAAAAGCAGTAATCATGATCCGCAGCGCGCGGCCATGTTTGCGCCAATCGCCGTCCTAACAACATCTCGGTAACCTAGGGCAAAGCGGAAGGGACCACGATGACGAAAAAACGGCAAACAAGTGAAAAACGGAAGCCAGAGCCCGGCTCCAGAGATGTGAACGGCCACGCCATTCCAAGGTACATCGTTCATGGGGGGCCGGAGGTTGCCCGGGCCAAGGGACTCAATCCAAACGAATGCCAGTACATCATGGACCCTGTTACCTCTGAGGAGCACCGCAAGAACCGCGAAGCAATGTTCGCGCGGTGGGAGGAGGCCGGTGCTGAGCATGTCTATCCATAGTCGAATAGCTCACCTCTAGCAGCTTTGGTCAAAGACCGGTGATGGCCGGGTGCAGGCATTCGACCACGAGGCGCCAACGGCAGCAACCGCCGCAAAGCTGCCCTTGAGGGCGGCTGCAGGGGCCGATTGTTCGGAACTGCTGGCCGCTTCTTGCCTGTCCGCGCGAGTCTCGAGAGGGGACGGCTGGGGCAAGATGGGTGGGAAGGGTGCCGCTGCAAGCGAGCGGCAGAGCGAAGCGGATCGGCAGAGATTTTCTCGTGTCCGCGCAGCCAGGCCGCGTCAACACTAGCTTCTTGCCGAAGATTGTGATTCCTGTCGTCGTGGGTTCGAGTCCCATCAGCCACCCCACCCAATAGCTGGAAACAACGGGCACTTCGGTGCCCGTCGTCGTTTCCAGGGCCGCTTCAACACGTTGTGAAAAGCAAGTTGCCAAGCTTCACCGATGGCTGGCAAGGCGCAGGCTGCGCGTCTCGATAATTCGAGCATCCCCAGCCAATGGCAAGCGCCGTCCACTCGATGAGAAACAGAAAGAATGTCCGGAGGCTGATGGCCTTGGTGGCGCTGTGCGCCAACAGCGCGTTCGTCGCGGGCTGCGGTGGTGGCACGGATGACGCCCCGCAACAGGGCGGTCCTGCTCCCGCGCCGGCACCTGCGCCTGCGCCTGCGCCTGCGCCTGCGCCTGCGCCTGCGCCTGCGCCTGCGCCTGCGCCGTCACCGTCACCGTCACCGTCACCCGCGCCCGCGCCCGCACCCGCACCCGCACCCGCACCCGCACCCGCACCCGCACCCGCGCCGACGGTGTCCGCGCAATTCACCGCGACCACCGCCGAGATCCCGAACCCCGAGCGCGGCTTCTACCGCTGGGCCTGGTCGGACCTGGACCAGTTCAGCAAGGCCGACGGTGCCGACGCGTACACGAACGGTTTCCGCGTGCTCTACGCGATGGTCCGGCTCGACGCCTACAAGGACGCGGCGCTGCCTGCCAGCCTGCTGGACGGGCTGCGCGCCGGCTTCGCCAACGCCAGGCAATCGGGCGTGAAGCTCATCCCGCGCTTCGTCTACAACTACCCGGACGGCGAGACCGAGTACCGCAATGCCACCGACGCATCGCTCAGCCGCGTGCTCGCCCACATCGCCCAGCTCAAGCCGGTGCTGCAGGAGAACGCCGACGTCATCGCCTACCTGCAGGCGGGCTTCATCGGGGCCTGGGGCGAGTGGCACACCTCGTCGAACGGGCTGACCAATGCGAGCAGCCGCACGAGCATCCGCGATGCCTTGCTCGATGCGCTGCCTCGGGAGCAGTTCGTCCAGTTCCGCTACCCGCCGTACGTGATGGAATGGTTCGCGACGCCGCCGACGGAATCGACCGCCTTCGACGGATCGGCCGGATCACGCTCGGGTGTGCACAACGACTGCTTCCTCGCCAGCGCGACCGACGTCGGCACCTACAGCGACAACGCCACGACGAGGCAGCAGCAGCGCAGCTACACGATGGCCCTCGCCAGGGTGACGCCGTTCGGCGGCGAGACCTGCAACCCGGCCGACGACGCCGGCGCTCAGCCGCGGACCAGCTGCGCGGACATCCTCGCCGAAGGCAGGCAGTTCTCGCTGACCTACCTGAACAACGACTACTACACCGAAGCCTTCCATGCCCGCTGGAAGCAGGACGGCTGCTACGACGAGGTCAAGCGCCTGATGGGCTACCGGCTCGAGTTCGTCTCGGCCGAACACGCCGCCAGCGCGACGGTCGGTGCCGCGTGGTCGATGCGATTCACCGTGCGCAACGTCGGCTGGGCCAGGCCGTTCAAGGCCCGCCCGGTCAGCCTGCTGCTGAAGCACCGAAGCACCGGCAACGTCGTGAAGCTCGCGACGTCCGTCGATCCCCGGACCTGGACGGCGGGCAACACCTTCACCCACGAGCTGTCGCTGACCGTCCCGGCGGGCACGCCAGCCGGCGAGCACGACGTCTACATCGCGCTGCCCGATGGCGCGGGGCAGCTCGTCAACGACGCACGTTATGCAGTGCGTCCGGCCAATGCAGACAATGCAGCCAGCCGGCAGGCCTGGGACGCGTCATTGGGGGCTTTCCGCCTCGGCACCGCGCTGACGGTGAAGTAGGGTGCAGGGTGGGCGTCTCGGTGCTGCGATGCCTTTCAACGCCAGGCGCGCTCAACGTCCCACCAGGTTCGCCACCGTCAGCACCAGCTCGGTCACGTCGAACGGCTTGGCCAGGTGGGCCTGGTAGCCGGCGAGGAGCGATTTCTTGCGGTCGTCGGCGCGCGCGAACGCCGTCAGCGCGAGTGCCGGAATGCGGTCGTTGCGCGTTTCGCCGGCACGCAGCGAGCGCATGAACTGGTAACCGTCCATCGTCGGCATGCCGATGTCGCTGACGATGACGGCCGGGCGGCTCTGCTGCAGCGCCGCCAGCGCGTCGTGCGCCGATGCGAAGACCGTCACCTGGGCGCCCTGGTCCTCGAAGACGCGCCGCAGCAGCTCGCGTGCATCGGCCTCGTCGTCGAGGATGAAGGCATGCACGCCACCGAGCCGGGGCAGCGCCTGCGAATCGGCCGGCGCCGGCTGCACGGCCGGTGGCTCGCACTGCGCCGCTTCGGCCTCCAGCTGCACATGGTCCATCGGCAGGTCGACGACGAAGCTCGCCCCTTGGCCGTCGCCGGCGCTGGAGGCCCTGATCGTGCCGCCGTGCAGTTCCACCAGCTGCCTGCAGATCGCGAGCCCGAGGCCCAGGCCACCGAAGGCCCGCGTGGTCGAGCTGTCGTTCTGCGAGAAGCGGTCGAACACCTGCGGCAGGAAGCTCGCCGGAATGCCGATGCCGGTGTCGCTGACGGTCAGCTCCACCCGCGGCCCGACCCGCTGGACGTCGACCTGCACCTGGCCGCCGTCCGGCGTGAACTTGATGGCGTTGGTAAGCAGGTTCCACACCACCTGCTGCAGGCGCCCGCTGTCGCCGAGCACGGTCGACGCGGCCGGGTCGAGCCGCGCAGCGAGGCGCAGGTTCTTGGCCTCCGCCGCCGGCCGGGCCGAATCGACGGCGGCCTGCACCACGTCCAGCAGCGGGATCGGTTGCGCATCGATGCGTACCTTGCCCGCCATGATCCGGCTCAGGTCGAGCAGGTCGTCGATCAGCTTGACCTGCGCGCGCGCATTGCGCTCGATCACGTCGACGGCCCGTTCCAGATCGACCGGCCTGCCGCCGCCGCCGGCCCGCCGCAGCACCTGCGTCCAGCCGAGGATGGCGCTCAGCGGCGTGCGCAGTTCGTGCGACAAGGTCGCGAGGAACTCGTCCTTCATGCGGGTCGCACGCTGCGCTTCCATGCGGGCGCCGCGTTCTGCCTGCAGCAGTTCGTCGCGTTGCCGGCCGGCCGCTTCGGCGGCCTCGGCCTGCCGGCGCTCGGTCAGGTCGCGCGTCAGCTTCGCGAAGCCGAGCAAGCGGCCGTCGTCGTCGCGCAGCGCGGTGATCGTGACGTTGGCCCAGAACATCGAGCCGTCGCGACGCACTCGCCATCCCTCGTCGACGAAGCTTCCCTTCTCGCTGGCCACCTGCAGTTCGTGGTCGGGCCAGCCGCTCGCGCGCGCCTCGTCGGGGTAGAAGACCGAGAAGTGCTTGCCGACGATCTGCGCGGCGGTGTAGCCCTTGATGCGTTCGGCGCCGACGTTCCACGTGGCGACCACGCCGTTGGCATCGAGCATGAAGATGGCGTAGTCGGCCACGCCCTCGACCAGCAGGCGAAACCGCTCCTCGCTGCGGCGCAAGGCTTCCTCGTGGCCGCGGCGCTGCGTGAGGTCGCGCGTGACCTTGGCGAAGCCGATCAGCCGGCCGTCGGGCGTGCGCATCGCGGTGATGACGACGTTGGCCCAGAATTGCGAGCCGTCCTTGCGGACGCGCCAGCCCTCGTCCTCGAACGAGCCGTCGCTGGCGGCCACCTCGAGCTCGTGGGCGGGCAGGCCGCGCGCGAGGGCCTCTGCCGGATAGAAGCGCGAGAAGTGTTCGCCGATGATCTCGTGCGCGCGGTACCCCTTGAAGCGCTCGGCGCCGGCGTTCCAGGTGACGACCCGGCCCTCGGGACTCAGCATGAAGATGGCGTAGTCCCGGACGCTCTCGACGAGCAACCGGAAACGTTCTTCGCTGTGATGTTCAGGGTCCGCGGGCGGGTCGGCGGTCATCCCGTAACCCTAGCACAGCGATAGCGGTGAACTTGGGGAACTCGCCACCGGCCGACGGGCCGGCGTCGCCCTCCGTCATCGCCCGCTGCCCGAGTTGCGCATACGCGGACGGATGCCGTCGAACGACGTCAATGCCTTTCCGACAGCTGGCGGATCGTCACCCGGCACCGGATCCCGAGCGCGCCGGCTTCCTTCCACTCGACTTCGCCGCCCAGTTGCTTCACCCGTTTGCGCACGCCGCCCAGCCCGAGGCCGTGGGCCCAGGCCTGCGGGTTGCGACCGATGCCGTTGTCGGTGATGGTCAGCTCCAGCCGGTCCTGCAGCAGGTGGAACTCGATGTCGACGCGGCGCGCCTTCGCATGCGCGATCGCGTTGCTCACCAGCTCGCGCATCACGCGCGTCAGCGCCGACCACTGCACCACCGTCAGCGAGATGTCGCGATCGAAGCTCAGGTTCCAGCCGAGTTCGATGTGGGCCGCGGTCAGGCGCTGCGTCAGGTCGGCCTTCCATTCGGCCGACGCATGCGACAGCGGATGGTTCGGCGCGGCGAGTCCGCGCGTCAGCGTCTTCAGGTCCTGCAGCGTGTGCCGCACGTACTCTTCCATCTCGGGCGACTGCGCCTTGTACATCAGCGTCAGCAGCCGGGCGCCGATGTCGTCGTGCAGGTCTTGCGCCAGGCGCAGCCGCTCCTCGCTGCGGCCCTGTTCGACGGCCTTGTCGAACGCGATCGCCCGACGCAATTGCTCGAGGATGCGCTCGGCCAGCCGCGCGTCTTCCGACGTGAAGAGCCGCCGCCCGCGGTGCGCGAAACGCAGCACCACCGAGCACGGCAGGCCGTCGCCGACGCCGGGCAGCTGCGGCACCGGCACCACCAGCGTCGAGCCGTCGCCGGCGACGCGCGCGCTGCGCGTCGCCTTCTCGACCACCACCGCTTCCATCGGCTCGAACAGCTCGCGCAGCAGCTGCATCAGCATGTCGGAGGCGCGCTCGGGATGCGTCTCGACCTCGCGCGCCATGCGGTAGAGCTTCTCGAACATGCGCTCGGTGGTCAGCACGTTGCTGCCGAGCAGCTGGTTCAGGATCCACTGCCGCGCGCCGGAGTAGATGCCCAGCGACAGGAACAGTGCCAGCGTCACCGAGGCGAACTGCCCGAGCGAGAACACCGCGACGAACAGCAGGTCGAGCGAGGTCGCGATGGTGCTCACCGCCGCCAGCAGCGAGAACTCGCGCATCACCTGCTGCGATTTCGACAGGAAGGGCACCAGCAGCAGCAGCGACGCGAAGAACACGTACCAGACCGCCGGGCCGATGCTGGCCACCTGCTGCTGCACCGCCGGCATCCGGTGGCCGGCGGCGATCGCGATCGTCAGCAGCAGCCAGGTGCTGATCGCCATCACGCCGAAGCGGCGCATCACGACCGCGAACGGGTGCGGCTCGCGCCGGTACGACCAGCTCAGCAGGCCGAGCGCGGCGAGCCCCAGCAGCAGCACGCCGCCCTGTGCCCACCACCACGCGCCGCGCAGCGACCCGCCGGCGCACAGCACCGCGAGCAGCAGCGCGATGCTCCAGCCGGCCCACGCGATGTGCCGCCCGCCGGCCGGCCGCTGTGGCGCGGGGCAGGCGGCGTGCACCAGCGCGGCCGCGGTGAGCAGGTCGAAGGCCAGGCGCAGCGGCAGGTCCCAGCGCAGGAAGCCGAGCGGCAGCCCGAGCTGCAGCGTCGACTCGACGGCCATGAACGCGAGGCTGCCGGCCTGGCACAGCGAGGCCACGGCATACAGCAGGTTGCGCATCGACGGCTTGGCCAGCAGCACCACCATCGCCACCAGGTACAGCGTCAGGCTCAGCGCCGACAGCACCCAGAACATCGTGCCGAGCCGCGCCAGCCCGCGCGGCTGCAGCGCCAGCTCGACCTGCCGGCCGCCGATGAAGAACACCCGCACCGTGCTGCCGCCCATCACCGCGGCGACCTGCTGGTGCTGGTCGACCTGTCGCTCGCGCTGCGCGTCGCTGGCGATCCAGCGCGGCGAGCGCTGCAGCGCCAGGCCATCGACGATCGCGACCTGCCCGTTGTCGTTCAGCAGGCCGACCAGCGCGCGGCCTTCGAGCGGCTTCAGTGCCGCGTCGTCGGTGCGCACCAGTTCGATCTCGCCCTGCGCGCCGACGCGCCAGTCGGCCGGCAGGTGCGGCTGCGCGGCCAGCCAGCGGGCCGTCATCACGAGCGCGACGCAGCCGAGCAGCGCGGCCACCACCAGCAGGCGCAGCCGCCAGCCCATCCAGCGCGACAGGCGCTGGTCGTCGCCGAGCGCGTGGTCGATCAGCCCGGAATCGAGCGCCGAATCGGCGTGCAGGCTCGCCGGCCGTGACGCGGAGTTGTCCATGCGTGGTCAGCCCCGGAGGGCCATGGACCTAGACCAGGCCCTGCTTGCTGGCCAGCACGGCGGCTTCGGCGCGGCTGGACACGTTGAGCTTCTTGTAGATCGACTTGATGTGGTCGTTGACGGTGAACCACTTGATGCCCATCAGGTTCGCGATCTCCTTGATCGTGAAGCCCTTGCTGAGGTAGGTCAGCACCTCGCTCTCGCGCGGCGTCAGGCGCTCGTGGTCGAGCGGCGCGCCGCGGCCGAGCGGCATCGGCCGGCTGCTCTGGAAGCCCGACGGTGCCGGCTCGGACAGCCCGCCCATGCCGCCCGGGCCCTGGCGGAAGTGGCCGAGCAGGCGCCGCGCGATGGCCGGCGACAGCGGCGGCTGGCCGCGCACGATCTTCTGCAGTTCTTCGACGAGCACCTCGAAACGGTCTTCCTTCAGCAAGTAGCCGTCGGCACCGCACTGCAGCGCGGGGAACAGGTGGTCGTCGTCGGAGTAGAGCGTGGTGACGATCTTGGTGGCCGGATAGCGGGCCAGCTCGGCCAGCAGTTCCATGCCGTTGCCGTCGGGCAGTTCGAGGTCGACCAGGATCAGCTTGAAGGGGTCGGTCGCCGCGTCGACCTTCTGGTGGTCGGGCAGGCCGATGTGGCGGCGCGCACTCTCGAGGTCGCCGGCTTCGGTGATCGCGATCGTGTCGCTGAAACTTTCGCGCACCACCCGGCACAGGAAGCTGCGGGCGACCGGGTTGTCTTCAACGATCAGGACCTTGATTGCCATGCCATGTGCCGAGGAGCGTGCGCGACCTGCGATCGTAGCGCACTCCCCCTGCAACAAGCTGTGTCGAGCCGTGTATCGCACGGCCTGGGGCCCCCTGGATTGGGGGGCGTTCGCAGGCGCGCCGGGCCGCCCCAAGCCGGCCCGCGCAGGCGGGCTTGGAGCCGCGGCCATCGTTCCCCTCGACCGAGGGTCGTCAATTCTCCAGGACGATCTTGCCCTGCACCTGCCGGCTGCCCATGCGGGCGAAGGCATCCGACAGTCCGCTCATCGGCAGCCTGCAGTCGATGGCCGGCTTGATCCGGCCCTGCGCATACCAACCGGCCAGCTCGGCCAGCGCGCGGGCGTTGTGCTTCGGCTCGCGGCGGGCGAACTCGCCCCAGAACACGCCGACGATGGATGCGCCCTTCAGCAGCGCCAGGTTCAGCGGCAGCGCCGGGATGCCGCCTTGCGCGAAGCCGATCACCAGGTAGCGGCCCCGCCAGGCGATCGAGCGGAACACCGGCTCGGCGAGGTCGCCGCCGACCGGGTCGTAGACCACGTCGGGGCCCTGGCCCTTCGTCAGCGCCTTCAGTTCCTCGCGCAGCTGGCCGCGGCTGTAGTTGATGGTCTCGTCGGCACCGAGCTGCTTGCAGAAGCTGCATTTCTCGTCGGTGGATGCGGCGGCGATCACCCGCGCGCCGGCCGCCTTCGCGATCTGGATCGCCGCGCTGCCGACGCCGCCGGCCGCGCCCAGCACCAGCACCGTCTCGCCGGACTGCAGCGCCGCGCGGTCCATCAGCGCATGGTGGGTGGTGCCGTAGGTGCACAGGAACGCGGCCGCGTCGTCGAACGCGAAGCCCGGCGGCAGCGGCATCAGCAGCGCGGCGTTCACGCAGGCATGCGTCGCGAAACCGCCGGTGCCGGCGAACGCGGCGACCGCATCGCCGACCTTCAGGTGCGTGACGCCTTCGCCGACCGCATCGACCACGCCGGCGTATTCGGCGCCCGGCACGAAGGGCAGCGGCGGCTTGATCTGGTATTTGTTCTGGACGATCAGCAGGTCCGGGAAGTTCAGGCTCGCGGCGCGGATCGCGACGCGCACCTCGCCGGCGGCCGGCTGCGGTGTCGGCAGCTCGGTCCAGGTCAGCGCTTCGGGGCCGATGGGGTTCTCGCACAACCAGGCTTGCATCGTGTCGTCTCCTTGGGTGACGCGGGGTGGGCGCCGGATGATAGGCAGGCAGCTCGCCTGCATGCGTCGCGCAGGTGACGCGCCCCTACATCCCTACAATCGCCCGATGCGCATTCTCATCGCCAACGACGACGGCTACCTCGCCCCCGGCCTGGCGGCCCTGGTGAAAGCCTGCGAAGGGCTGGGCGAGATCGATGTGGTGGCCCCGGAGCAGAACGCGAGCGGCACTTCGAACTCGCTGACGCTGCACCGGCCGCTGTCGGCCTTCACCGCGGCCAACGGCTTCCGCTACATCAACGGCACGCCATCCGATTGCGTCCACGTCGCGCTGACCGGGCTGCTGCCACGCAAGCCCGACCTGGTGCTGTCGGGCATCAACAACGGCGCCAACATGGGCGACGACACGCTGTATTCGGGCACCGTCGCGGCCGCGATGGAGGGCTTCCTGTTCGGCATCCCGTCGATCGCGTTCTCGCAGGTCGACAAGGGCTGGGCGCAGGTGGATGCCGCCGCGCGGCTCGCACGCTCGCTGGTCGAGCAGATCCTCGCGAACCCGCCGGCGCCTGGCGCCTGGCTGCTCAACGTCAACATCCCGAACCGGCCCGATGCCGCCGAGCTGCCGCGCCGCATCACGCGGCTGGGCCGCCGCCATGCGAGCGAGCCGGTGATCTGCCAGCAGAACCCGCGCGGCGAACCCATCTACTGGATCGGCCCGGCCGGCGATGTCCGCGAAGCGGGCGAGGGCACCGATTTCCATGCCACCGCGAACGGCTGCGTGTCGATCACGCCGCTGCAGGTCGACCTGACCGACCATGCCCGGCTGCCCGCGTGGCGGCAGTGGTCGCAAGCGGTGGGCGCATGAGACACCCTGTGTCAACCCCCCGCCGTTTGAAGCAGAGCCCTGGCAGCACGAAGGTCATCCAGTGAGCGAAGCCCCGAAGCGACCGAAGTTCCCGCTGCAACTCGATCGGCTCGCGCCACCCGCCAAGGGCCGCGAGCCGTTGCGGCCGCAGCGGCCGGTGCAGCAGGCGGCCGCTGCCGTTGCGGCTTCGGCGCGCAGCGTGGGTCCGACCGGCCTGGGACTCGATTCGGCCGGCGTGCGCCAGCGCATGGTCGACCGGCTGCGCAGCGGCGGCGTGCGCGACGAACTGGTGCTCGGCGCGATGAGCCGCGTGCCGCGCCATGCGTTCGTCGACAGCGCGCTGGTCAATCAGGCCTATGAAGACACCAGCCTGCCGATCGGCCTCGGGCAGACCATCTCGAAACCGTCGGTGGTGGCCCGCATGATCGAGCTGCTGATGGCCAGCCCCGCCGCGCGCACCCGTCGCACGCTGGGCCGCACGCTCGAGATCGGCACCGGCTGCGGCTACCAGGCGGCGGTGCTCGCGCAGTTGTCGCGGCAGGTGCTGTCGGTCGAGCGGCTCAAGCCGCTGCACGACAAGGCGCGCGAGTTGCTCGCGCCGCTGCGTCTGACGGACATCAGGCTGGTGTATGGTGACGGGATGCGGGGACACCCGCCGAACGCGCCGTACGACAGCATCATCTCGGCCGCCGGCGGCGACAATCTGCCGCAGGCCTGGCTCGATCAACTGGCCGTCGGCGGCCGCCTGGTGGCCCCGGTGCAGCGGACCGCAGGGCAGGGCCAGGTGCTGGTTGTGGTCGACAGAACAGAGGGTGGCTACGAGCGCACGGTCCATGAGGCGGTGTTGTTCGTCCCCCTAAAATCAGGAACGGATTGATGACAGTGGCAGTGATGGCAAGCATCTCGACTCCTGCGGCAACGCGTCGCCGCCCGGCCCGCCCCCGATCGATCGCCATCGTGCTGGCGGCGCTCGTCCTCGCGGCCTGTTCGTCGCCGAAGATCAAGGCACCGGTCGAGGACCGCGGCGGTCCGCGCGCGCCGGTCGCGACGGCCGGTGGAACGCCCGGTGCGCAAGGCACGCCGGGCGCAACGCCCGCACCGCTCGGCGTGCCGGAAGGCGTGAAGCCGCTGCCAGGTGCCGAGAACGCCGGCAAGCCGGGCTTCTACACGGTGAAGCCGGGCGACACGATGATCCGCGTCGGGCTCGAGACCGGCCAGAACTGGAAAGACCTGATCAAGTGGAACAACCTCGACAACCCGAACGTCATCGAGGTCGGCCAGGTGCTGCGCGTCGTGCCGCCGGGTGCGGACCCGAACGCCGTGGCCACGCGCGGCGTGACCGCCGCGAAGGTCGACGTGAAGCCGCTCGATGCGCCGCGTGCCGCGTCGGGCGCATCGGGTGTGTCGGTCGCGTCGGCAGCCTCGACGCCGGTCGCGCTGCCGCCCGCGGCAGTGGCCACGCCGCGCGATGACGACGACGTCAATTGGCAGTGGCCCGCCACCGGTGCGGTGGTGGCCGGCTTCGACGACGTGCGCAGCAAGGGCCTGTCGATCTCCGGCAAGGCCGGCGACCCGGTGCTGGCGGCGGCCGACGGGCGGGTCGTGTACGCCGGCTCCGGCCTGCGCGGCTACGGCAACCTGGTGATCCTGAAGCACAACAGCACCTTCCTGACGGCCTACGCGCACAACCAGGCGCTGCTGGTCAAGGAAGACCAGACCGTGCGCCGTGGCCAGAAGATCGCCGAGATGGGCTCTTCCGATTCCGACAGGGTGCTGCTGCATTTCGAGATCCGCAAGCTCGGCAGGCCGATCGATCCGGCCAAACTGCTGCCGCCGCGCTGAGGCGCGGCCCACCTTCCTCCCGCCCGGACAACAGCATGGCCAAGAAGCGCAGCACACTGAACGGGCATGCGCTGGGGCAGGAGGCCGCGGTGAGGCCGCCACTGCCGGCGCTGAGGATGGACAGCACACCGCCGGTGGGGGCTGCCGAGGCCGCCGAACCCACCGAACCCCCACCCGACGGCGACCCGCACGAGCAGGCCGAGGCCTCGTCCGATGACGCGCGCCCGGCGATCGAGATCGCCGCCGGCGATGGCGAGGTCGGCAACACGCTGCAGACCTACCTGCGCGACATCCGGCGCGCGCCGCTGCTGACGCCCCAGGAAGAATTCGACACCGCCACCAAGGCGCGTGCCGGCGACTTCGGCGCGCGCCAGCTGATGATCGAGCGCAACCTGCGGCTGGTGGTCAGCATCGCGAAGAACTACCTGGGCCGCGGCCTGCCGATGACCGACCTGATCGAGGAGGGCAACCTCGGGCTGATGCACGCCATCGGCAAGTTCGAGCCGGAGCGCGGCTTCCGCTTCTCGACCTACTCGTCGTGGTGGATCCGCCAGAGCATCGAGCGCGCGATCATGCACCAGGCCCGGCTGGTGCGGCTGCCGGTGCACGTGGTGCGCGAGCTGAACCACGTGGTGAAGGCGCGCCGCGCGCTCGAGGCCGACGGCCTGCATGGCGACGGCACCGACAAGCCGGTGCGGGTCGAGGACATCGCGCTGCGCGTCGGCCGGCCGGTGCAGGAGGTCAGCGACCTGCTGAAGTTCGCCGAGCTGCCGGCCTCGCTCGACGCGCCGATCGACCGCGAGAACTCCGAATCGATGATCGACAGCGTGGCCGACGAGGGCGCGAGCGATCCGCTGTCGACGACGCTGAACCACGAGATCGACGTGCTGCTGCAGCACGGGCTCGACGAGCTGAACGATCGCGAGCGCGAGGTGCTGTCGGGCCGCTACGGCCTGCGCGACCGCGAGCCCGAGACGCTGGAGGTGCTGGCCGAGCGGCTTGGCCTCACGCGCGAGCGCATCCGCCAGATCCAGCAGGAGGCGCTGGTCAAGCTGAAGCGCCGCATGGCGCGCAGCGGGGTCGATCGCGATTCGATCTTCTGACCGGGGAGCCGAAAACCGCACTTGCGGCCTGAGACAATCGCCGGATGACAGCAAGCGATGAATGGCTGACGGTCGAATCCCTCGACCTCGAAGCGCAAGGCGTGGCGCACAACGCCGAAGGCAAGGTGGTGTTCATCGAGGGCGCGTTGCCCGGTGAGCAGGTCCAGGTCAGCGTGGGGCGCCGCAAGAACAACTGGGAGCAGGCGACGATGACGGCGCTGCGCCGCGAGAGCTCGCAGCGCGTGACGCCGGGCTGCCGGCATTTCGGCACCTGTGGCGGCTGCAAGATGCAGCACTTCCACGTCGGCGCGCAGGTCGCGACCAAGCAGCGGGCGCTCGAAGACGCGCTGTGGCACCTCGGCAAGACCAAGGCCGAGCGCGTGCTGCGGCCGATCGAGGGGCCCGCATGGGGCTACCGCTACCGGGCGCGGCTGTCGGTGCGGCATGTCGTCAAGAAGGGTACGGTGCTGGTGGGCTTCCACGAGCGCAAGTCCAGCTACGTGGCCGACATGGACAGCTGCGAAGTGCTGCCGCGCCACCTGAGCGACCTGCTTCTGCCGCTTCGGGCGCTGATCGGTGCGATGGACCAGCGCGACCGGCTGCCGCAGATCGAGGTGGCGATCGGCAGCGAGGTCACGGCGCTGGTGCTGCGGCACCTCGAGCCGCTGAGCGACGGCGACCTGCAGCGGTTGCGCGAGTTCGCGGCGGCGAACGCCATCCAGTGGTGGCTGCAGCCCAAGGGGCCGGACACGGTGCACCTGCTCGACGAAGGCGGCCCGCCGCTCGCCTACGGGCTGCCGGAGTTCGGCATCACGATGCCGTTCAAGCCGACCGACTTCACGCAGGTCAACCACCAGATCAACCAGGTGCTGGTGTCGCGGGCGCTGAAGCTGCTCGCGGCCGGGCCGGACGAGCGGGTGATCGACTGGTTCTGCGGGCTCGGCAATTTCACGCTGCCGATCGCGACGCAGGCGCGCGAGGTGCTCGGCATCGAAGGCAGCGAGTCGCTGGTCGCGCGCTCGCGCGAGAACGCGCAGGTCAACGGGTTGGCGCACAAGACCTCGTTCGTCGCGCGCAACCTGTTCGAGATCACGCCGGCCGAGCTGGCCGGGTATGGCAATGCGCAGAAGTGGCTGGTCGATCCGCCGCGCGAAGGGGCGTTCGCACTCGCGAAGGCGCTGGCCGACCTGCACGAGAATCCGTCGGCGGCACCGGGCTATGTGCCGCCGAAGCGCATCGTCTACGTGAGTTGCAACCCGGCGACGCTCGCACGCGATGCCGGGCTGCTGGTGCACCAGGCGGGCTACCGCTGCACGGCGGCCGGGGCGGTGAACATGTTCCCGCACACGGCGCATGTGGAGAGCATGGCGGTGTTTGAACGCGCTTGATCGCGGAGCTCAAAAAGAGAAAGGGGCCCGAGGGCCCCTTTCTTCATGGTCAGCGGATCCGCTTACTCGCGGTCGCCGCCGAAGATGCCGAGCAGGTTCAGCAGATTCACGAACACGTTCAGCACGTCGAGGTAGATCGCGAGCGTTGCCGACACGTAGTTCGTCTCGCCGCCATCGATCACGCGCTTCATGTCGTACAGCATGTACGCCGAGAAGATCACGACCGCGAGGGTCGAGACCACCATCGAGAGCGCGGTCATCTGGAAATAGATGTTGGCCAGGCTCGCGATGATCAGCCCGATCACGCCGACGAACAGCCACTTGCCCCAGCTGGCGATGTCGCGCTTGATCGTGGTGGCCAGCGTGGCCATGCCGAAGAACACGAGGCCGGTGCCGCCGAAGGCCAGCACGATGAGCTGGGCGCCGTTGCGATAGCTGCCGAGCACGCGCCCGATCGTCAGCGACAGGATCAGGCCCATGAAGAACGTGAAGCCCAGCAGGACCACGACGCCGAGGGCCGAGTTCTGCGTGTGCTTGATCGCGAAGATGAAGCCGAAGGCGACGGCCAGGACCGCGATGAAACCGAGCAGCGGGCTGCCGACCAGCAGGGCGCCGAAATTCATCGTGACGCCGAGCCATGCGCCGAGGACGGTGGGCACCATCGACAGTGCCAGCAGCCAGTAGGTGTTGCGAAGGACCCGGTTGCGCTGTTCAGCGCTCGGAACCGAGCCGATGTAGCCGCCGTAGGCAGCTTGCAGGTGGTCGTTCATGAATCCTCCAGAGAGTCGAACCACGGGTGTGGACCCGGACGGCGCATTGTAGTTCCCGGTAACAACTGACATGGGCGGACATGGATCCCGGCACCGGATTGGTTTGCGCCGGCGCAGGGGTGTCCTGCGCCGGCGGGCCTTGGCCGGGTCGCCGCGCTCGCACTACAGTGCGGCTTTCCCAACTCCTGCCCCTGCGCATGAACAGCAAACCCGTGTTGACCCTCGACGACGTGAAGCGCATCGCCGCCGCCGCCGAGGCCGAGGCCTTGAAGAACCAGTGGGCCGTGACGATCGCGATCGTCGACGACGGCGGGCACCTGTTGTGGCTGCAGCGGCTGGACGGCGCGGCGCCGATTTCGTCGCACATCGCTCCCGGCAAGGCGCGCACCGCGGCGGTCGGCCGGCGCGAGAGCAAGGTCTACGAAGACATGATCAACCAGGGCCGCAGCGCGTTCCTGAGCGCGCCGACGCTCGAAGGCATGCTCGAAGGCGGCGTGCCGATCCTGGCGCAGGGCCAGTGCGTCGGTGCGGTCGGGGTCAGCGGGGTGAAGTCGAGCGAGGACGTGCAGATCGCGAAAGCGGGGATCGCGGCGCTCTGAGTCGTTGCCGGGTCGCCGTGCGGCGCTGGCAATCGTCAGGCGGTCAGGCGGTCAGGCGGTCAGGCGGCGATCTTCAGCGGGATGATGGTCCCGCCTTGCGTGGCACTGGAGGTTTCGAACACCTCGCGCGCGCAGTCTTCGCAGCGCCCGCAGCAGGTGGCGACGCCGGTTTCCAGCTGCAGCGAATCGAAGCTGTCGCAGCCGCCCTGGACATGCCGTTCGATGTCCCGGTCGGAAACGCGTTCGCAGACACACACGATCATCAGATGCACTCCCGGCCGCCGAGCGAGGGCCGACGAGGGCATCTTAAACAAGAACGATTCGCACTTCAAGCCTGGGGACATCCCCGCACCGCGGGGGTGCGAGGAATCGGTCACGCAGGCTTATGCCTCGACTTCACCCATTTGTGACTGGAGGTAGTTCTGCAGGCCGACCTTGTCGACCAGGTCGAGCTGCGTCTCCAGAAAGTCGATGTGCTCCTCGGTGTCGTCGAGGATTTCCTGCAGCAGGTCGCGCGAGACGTAGTCGCGCACCGTCTCGCAGTGGGCGATGCCGTCCTTGATGGTGGCCTGGGCGCCTTGCTCCGACTTCAGGTCGCACTGCAGGATCTCGACGGTGTCTTCGCCGACCATCAGCTTGCCCAGGTCCTGCAGGTTCGGCAGCCCGTCGAGCGTGAAGATGCGCGTCATCAGCTTGTCGGCATGCTTCATCTCGCCGATCGACTCGGCGTATTCCTTGGCGGCCAGCTTGTCGAGGCCCCAGTGCTTGAGCATCCGGTAGTGCAGGAAGTATTGGTTGATCGCGGTGAGCTCGTTCTTCAGCTGCGCGTTCAGGTGTTCGATGACTTTCGGGTCGCCCTTCATGTGTGGCTCCTTCTTGTTGGGTGAGGGGTCGGATCAGCGCGCATTATCCGAGCCGATCGGCGCGCAATGAAACGCAAATCCGACTGCAGCGCTCGCGTTGCAAGCGGCAATCGCTCGCATTCGTGTGACCCACGCCGTGCTCAGGGTCAACCCTCGAAGCTCGTCTATAATCCCGCGGTTTACCTGCAACCCGCCCGCCCCAGCGAAACCCTCGCCGTTTCCTGTCGAAAACTCCCCCAGTTTTCTCCCCGGTCCGACGCTCGAGATGAGCAGAGCTGGGCGCGCACAAACCGCAAAAAACGGAGATACGCGTGCCGCCCCAACTGCTGACAAACCCAGGACAGGCTCTGCTGGCACTCGCGGACGGAACGGTCTTTCGGGGCGTCTCGATCGGCGCGCCCGGCGAGACCATCGGCGAGGTGGTGTTCAACACCGCGCTGACCGGCTACCAGGAAATCCTGACCGACCCGAGCTACTGCCGCCAGATCGTCACGCTGACCTATCCGCACATCGGCAACTACGGTGTCAACGATGAAGACGTGGAGGCCAGTCGCGTGTTCGCGGCCGGCCTGATCATCAAGGACCTGCCGCTGCTCGCGTCGAACTTCCGCCAGACGATGACGCTGTCGCAGTACCTGCAACGCGAGGGCACCGTCGCCATCGCGAACATCGACACCCGCCGCCTGACGCGCGTGCTGCGCACCCATGGCGCGCAGAACGGCTGCATCGTCACGCTGGCCGCCGGCCAGGCCGTCACCGACGAGATCCGCAACGACGCCATCGCGAAGGCCAAGGCCGCCCCCAGCATGGCCGGCCTCGACCTGGCCAAGGTGGTCAGCGAGACTCGCCCCTACGACTGGACCGAGACCGAGTGGACGCTGGGCGAAGGCTACGGCACGCTGAAGGATCCGCGCTTCCACGTCGTCGCGTACGACTACGGCGTCAAGCGCAACATCCTGCGCATGCTCGCGAGCCGCGGCTGCAAGGTGACGGTGGTGCCGGCGCAGACGCCGGCCGCCGACGTGCTGGCCTACAAGCCCGACGGCATCTTCCTGAGCAACGGCCCCGGCGACCCCGAGCCCTGCGACTACGCGGTCGCCGCGACGCGCATGCTGATCGACACCGGCATCCCGACCTTCGGCATCTGCCTGGGCCACCAGATCCTCGCGCTGGCCTCCGGCGCGAAGACCTTCAAGATGAAATTCGGCCACCACGGCGCGAACCATCCGGTGAAAGACCTCGACAACGGCCGCGTCAGCATCACCAGCCAGAACCACGGCTTCGCGGTCGACGAGAAGACCCTGCCCGCCAACCTGCGCCCGACGCACGTCAGCCTGTTCGACGGCACGCTGCAGGGCCTGGCACGCACCGACAAACCCGCTTTCTGCTTCCAGGGCCATCCAGAGGCCTCCCCGGGACCCCATGACATCGGCTACCTGTTCGACCGCTTCACGGCCATGATGGAGAAGAACAATGCCTAAGCGCGCCGACCTCAAATCCATCCTCATCATCGGGGCCGGTCCGATCATCATCGGCCAGGCCTGCGAGTTCGACTACTCCGGCGCACAGGCCTGCAAGGCGCTGCGCGAAGAGGGCTACAAGGTCATCCTCGTCAACAGCAATCCGGCGACGATCATGACCGACCCGGAGATGGCCGACGTCACCTACATCGAGCCGATCACCTGGCAGGTGGTCGAGAAGATCATCGCGAAGGAGCGCCCCGATGCGGTGCTGCCGACGATGGGCGGCCAGACCGCGCTGAACTGCGCGCTCGACCTGCACAAGCACGGCGTGCTCGCGAAGTACGGCGTCGAGATGATCGGCGCGAACGAGAAGGCCATCGAGAAGGCGGAAGACCGCCTGAAGTTCAAGGATGCGATGACCGGCATCGGCCTGCATTCGGCGCGTTCGGGCATTGCCCACTCGATGGAAGAAGCGCTCGCGGTGCAGAAGCGCATCACCACCGAGATCGGCGGCACGGGCTTCCCGATGGTGATCCGCCCGAGCTTCACGCTCGGCGGCACCGGCGGCGGCATCGCCTACAACCCGGAAGAGTTCGAAGAGATCTGCAAGCGCGGCCTCGACCTGTCGCCCACCAAGGAACTGCTGATCGAGGAAAGCCTGATCGGCTGGAAAGAGTACGAGATGGAAGTCGTGCGCGACCGCGCCGACAACTGCATCATCGTCTGCTCGATCGAGAACCTCGACCCGATGGGCATCCACACCGGCGACTCGATCACCGTCGCGCCGGCGCAGACGCTCTCCGACAAGGAATACCAGCTGCTGCGCAACGCCAGCATCCAGATCCTGCGCGAGATCGGCGTCGACACCGGCGGCTCGAACGTGCAGTTCTCGATCAACCCGACCAACGGCCGCATGGTCGTGATCGAGATGAACCCGCGCGTCAGCCGGTCGTCGGCGCTCGCCTCGAAGGCCACCGGCTTCCCGATCGCGAAGGTCGCGGCCAAGCTGGCGATCGGCTACACGCTCGACGAGCTGCGCAACGACATCACCGGCGGTGCGACGCCGGCGTCGTTCGAGCCGAGCATCGACTACGTCGTCACGAAGATCCCGCGCTTCGCATTCGAGAAATTCCCGGCCGCCGATTCGCGGCTGACGACGCAGATGAAGTCGGTCGGCGAGGTGATGGCGATGGGCCGCACCTTCCAGGAGAGTTTCCAGAAGGCGCTGCGCGGACTCGAGACCGGCATCGACGGGCTGACCGAGCGCACCTCGTGCAAGCAGGAAGACCGCGACGAGATCATTGCCGAGATCGGCGAGGCCGGCCCGGAGCGCATCCTGTTCGTCGGCGACGCGTTCCGCATCGGCATGAGCCTGCAGGAGGTGTTCGAAGAAACCGCGATCGACCCGTGGTTCCTCGCGCAGATCCAGCAGCTGGTCAAGCTCGAGCAGGCGCTCGCCGGCCGCACGGTCGCGAGCCTGTCGGCCGAGGAGCTGCGCTTCCTGAAGCAGAAGGGCTTCTCCGACAAGCGCCTGGCCAAGCTGCTCGGCACGCACCAGCACGAGGTGCGCGAGGCCCGCTGGGCGCAGAACGTGCGCCCGGTCTACAAGCGCGTCGACACCTGCGCGGCCGAGTTCTCGACGCAGACCGCGTACATGTACTCGACCTACGACGAAGAGTGCGAAGCCGAGCCGACCGACCGCAAGAAGATCATGGTGCTGGGCGGTGGCCCGAACCGCATCGGCCAGGGCATCGAGTTCGACTACTGCTGCGTGCATGCCGCGCTCGCGATGCGCGAGGACGGCTACGAGACCATCATGGTCAACTGCAACCCCGAGACCGTGTCGACCGACTACGACACCTCCGACCGCCTGTACTTCGAGCCGGTGACGCTGGAAGACGTGCTGGAGATCGTCGCGAAGGAAAAGCCGGTCGGCGTGATCGTGCAGTACGGCGGCCAGACGCCGTTGAAGCTCGCGCTCGACCTCGAGCGCGCCGGCGTGCCGATCGTCGGCACCTCGCCCGACAGCATCGACATCGCCGAAGACCGCGAGCGCTTCCAGAAGCTGCTGCACGAGCTCGGCCTGAAGCAGCCGCCGAACCGCACCGCGCGCACCGAAGAGGCCGCGAAGGCGCTGGCGGCCGAGATCGGCTACCCGCTGGTGGTGCGCCCGAGCTACGTGCTGGGCGGCCGCGCGATGGAGATCGTGCACGGCGAGAAGGACCTGGAGCGCTACATGCGCGAGGCGGTGAAGGTGTCGGAGAAGTCGCCGGTGCTGCTCGACCGCTTCCTCGACGATGCGATCGAGGTCGACGTCGACTGCATCAGCGACGGCGACGAGGTGATGATCGGCGGCATCATGGAGCACGTCGAACAGGCAGGCATCCACTCCGGCGACTCGGCCTG
>Ga0065165_1000995_pt1 | contig 34985 bp, 26 predicted proteins | sample AraplaMF_Cvi_mMF_FD_63813 | JGI IMG/M metagenome (GOLD analysis project Ga0065165, IMG submission 63813) | Arabidopsis root microbial communities from the University of North Carolina, USA - plate scrape MF_Cvi_mMF (version 2) (version 3) | ecosystem: Host-associated > Plants > Roots >... | reverse complement strand
GCCATGCGCTGCCACAGCCAGGCGCTGACCTTCAAGCTCAAGAAGGACGTGCCGCTGGCGGACATCGAGGCCATGATCGCCGCGGACAACGAGTGGGTGAAGGTGGTGCCCAACACGCGGGAAGCGACCATCCGTGACCTGACGCCCGTGGCAGTCACCGGCACCATGACGATTCCCGTCGGCCGCCTGCGCAAGCTGGCCATGGGGCCGGAGTACCTGGGCGCCTTCACGGTTGGAGACCAGTTGCTGTGGGGCGCGGCGGAACCGTTGCGCCGCATGCTGCGCATCCTGCTGGACCGCTGAGGGCGGGGCAGGGCTGGGCGCAGAGGCCGGTAACACCAGTCGCCGGCTGTGACCAAGGTCGCCTCAGGCTGGCTCCGTACCAGGGGCCGCCTGGGGCATTTGACCTTCTGGAAGCTTCAAACGTCCGCTGGTCGCAGACCCCCATCGTGCCGTAGGGCTTCTCGCGTTGCCCCAACGCGACAAGCTGGTAACCGGCTGTGAACCACGGCTAGTTCAAGGATGGTATTCAGGGGCTTTCTCAGCAACGGAGCGTATATGCTTGCCACCGTTGTGATTTTCTACCGCGGGAACGGAGCGGGCAGTGTCAAAGGCTCGCGTCACACAACAACAATACGTCATGACAGGCGGTCCAAGTTTTTAGGGGCCGCTTTGTTGCTTTGGGGGACGCCTTGAGAAAACATGCGAGCGCTTATGCGCGATTTGCCTTGAGCCAAGTGGCTGCGGCCACGGTTCTGGCTTTGGCGGCAGGTTCAGCCTGGGGTTTGGGACTGGGCAAACTGACGGTGCAATCGGCGCTGGGTGAAACCCTGCGCGCCGAAATCGACGTCACCAGCCTGAGCGCCGAAGAGGCCGCTTCGCTGAAGTTGAAGGTCGCGGCACCCGAGGCCTATCGCGCCACAGGTCTGGACTACAACGCAGTGCTGACCGGCACCCAGGTGCAACTGGCCCGTCGTGCCGACGGCCGCCCGTACCTGCGCGTGACGAGTGACCGTGCGGTCCAGGAACCGTTCGTGGACGTGATCCTCGAACTGAACTGGTCCAACGGCCGCCTGACCCGCGAATTCACGCTCCTGTTCGACCCGCCGTCGAACAATGTGGCCCGCAACAACAACGAGACCACGACCTCGCCGGTGATCTCCGCCCCCGCCAGCACGGCGCAGGGGTCGGGCTCCGCCGTGGCCGGTGGCTCCAGCGGCCGTGCGGCTTCGGCAGCACCGATGCCGCCGGCGCCCGCAGTGACCGCCCGTCCGAAGGCGGCTGCTCCGGCACCTTCCGCCCAGGCCCCCGCGCCGGCGACCGGTGCGAGCGAATACACGGTCAAGCAGGGCGACACGCTCTCGCGCATCGCCTCCAAGACGCAGCCCTCGGGCGTGTCGCTGGACCAGATGCTGGTGGGCCTGTATCGCAACAACCCGGACGCGTTCATCAACAACAACATGAACCGGCTCAAGTCCGGTGCCGTGTTGCAGGTGCCCGGCAGCGATGCCCTGGGCGGTATCTCGCCGCAGGAAGCTCGCCAGGTCATCCAGGCCCAGAGCAGCGATTTCGGCAGCTACCGCTCGCGCCTGGCTGAGGCGGCACCGACGCTCAAGCAGACCGACAGCGAGCGCCAGGCCAAGGGCCAGGTGCAAGCCGCGGTGGAAGAGCGCAAGGCCGCGGCTGCGCCGACGCCGGACAAGCTGACCCTGAGCAAGGGCACCGCCGCCGAGAAGGCCGAAACGAAGGTGTCCAAGGACACCGAGAAGAAGGATTCCGCCGCACGCGTGGCCGAGCTGACCCGCAACGTCGAGGAGCTGAAGAAGCTCAGCGCCGCGGCCAAGCCCGCCTCCGCCGCCGCACCGGCCGCCGCGCCGGTACCTGCTCCGGCGCCCGCGCCCGTGGCAGCGCCTTCGACGCCCGCCGTGACCGTTGCTGGCAATGCGCCTGCCGCGGTGTCGGACGCCGCTTCGACCCCTGAGCTGGCGGACGCTGCTTCCGCTCCCGTCGCCGCTTCGGCGCCGCGAGTGGTCCGGCCGCTGCCTCAGCCGGAGCCGCAAGAGCCCAGCCTGGTCGATTCGCTGATGGACTATCTGCCCGCCATTGGCGCGGCGTTGCTGGTCATCGTCGGTGGTGTGGGCTATCGCACCTGGAAGGCCCGCAAGGACGCGGCCAACCGCGGCGAGACTGCATTTGCCGAGAGCCGACTGGCGCCTGACTCTTTTTTCGGCCATAGCGGCGGCCAGCGCGTGGATACACGCGATGGCGCCGCGAGCGGCCAATCGTCGATGAGCTATTCGCTCAGCCAGCTGGACGCCATTGGCGACGTGGACCCCGTGGCGGAAGCCGACGTCTACCTCGCTTATGGCCGAGACCTGCAGGCCGAGGAAATCCTGAAGGAAGCCCTGCGCGCCAATCCGGAGCGCCTGGCCATCCGCCTGAAGCTGCTGGAGGTCTATGGCAAGCGCCGTGACATCAAGGGCTTCGAGCAGCTGGCCACCCAGCTGTATGCGGAAACGCGCGGCCAGGGTGAGGACTGGGCCAAGGTGCAGGAACTGGGCCGTCAGGTGGACCCGGAAAATCCGCTGTATCAACCGGGCGGCACGCCCGTGACGATGAGCGGTGACGATGAGGACCGTCCCGAGCCCATGAATGCCAGCACGCTGCCGGCTGCCGGTCTCGTGCCGCCGCCTGCGGCCTCCCGCGCGGCTGCAGCCGCTGCCGCCGCCGCCGCAGTGCCCGCCGCCCGCGATGCCGGCCCCTCCAGCCTGATGGACCTGGACCTGGATCTGGACCTGGGATCGCCCCCGGCGCCGGCACCCGCGATGGCCGCCACGCAAGCGCTGCCCAGCGCCGTGAGCCAGCCGACCATGGACATGGACCTGGACCTGAGCACGCCGCCCGCGCAGGCCGCTGCCCGTGACGAACTGGCGTTCGACCTGGGCGACCTGGACAGCACGCCGGCCCCGGCACCGCGTTCGGCCCCGGCCCAGGCGCCGGAGTCGCTGGACTTCGATCTGGGTGGCATTGACCTGGACCTGCCCGCCACGCCGAGCCGCGCTCCTGGCCATGACCTGGACATCACCTCGCTGGATCTGCCCGACCTGGATGTGCCTGCGCCGGCCCCCGCCGCGGACACGCTGAGCCTGGACGACCTGGGTGTGGACCTGGACAGCGTGGACCCCAACGATGACGAAGCGCTGCAGCGTCAGCTGGAGCTGGCGGAAGAGTTCCGCCAGATCGGCGACACGGAAGGTGCCCGTGATGTGCTGCAGGAGCTGGTGGGCAAGGCCTCCGGCCCGCTGCGCGACCGTGCGCAAGCCATGCTGAACCAGCTGCGCTGAGGTTGTTGCCGCGCCTGTCGCAGCGGCTACACTCCATCAAGGGCGCTCGGCCAAGCCGGGCGCCTTTTTCTTTTCTGGGCGTTTTACTGGCGTCGGGCTGTCTCCATGCGGCGCCAACGAGTGAGGGCAGGGCATGCGCGTCGCGCTGGGAGTGAGTTACCGCGGTGGGGCCTACAAGGGGTGGCAGAGCCAGCCTGGAGGCGGAACGGTGCAGGACGCGCTGGAGGCCGCACTGGGCCAGTTTGCCGCGCAGCCGATCCGCAGCATCTGCGCGGGGCGTACCGACACCGGCGTGCATGGCCTGAACCAGGTGGTGCATTTCGACTCGCCGGTGGAGCGGGAACCTTTCTCCTGGGTGCGGGGCACCAACCGCTATCTGCCGCCCGACATCGCCGTGCAATGGTGCGCCTTCCCGGCGAATGACTTCCACGCCCGCAACTGGGCGCGGGGCCGCCGCTACTGTTATTTGCTGCTGGAGTCCAATGTGCGGCCTGCCATCGAGCACGGCATGGCGGGGTGGACGTTCCGCCCCCTGGACGGCGACGCCATGCGGGACGCCGCCGCCCGCCTGATCGGCGAGCACGACTTCAGTTCCTTCCGCTCGGCGGAGTGCCAGGCGGCGTCGCCGGTCAAGCAGCTCAAGCGCATCGAGATCCATCGCAAAGGCGCCTATTGGCGGTTCGAGTTCGATGCCAGCGCCTTCCTTCACCACATGGTGCGCAACCTGATGGGCTGCCTCATTGCCGTGGGCACCGGCAATCGGCCGCCGCGCTGGATGGACGAAGTCCTGGCGGCGCGCTCGCGGGATGCGGCCGCGCCGACCTTCGCGCCGGACGGCCTGTACTTCGTCGGCCCCTACTACGACGCGCATCTGCAGTTGCCCGAGCGCACCGCCGCCATGGACTGGCTGCCCTGAACCGGGGATGGCCCAGCGCAAGGGGGACATCGGTGTCCCCCTTCAAGCCACACTGCAGGGGGAGCGGCGCTGCTGACCTGGCGCGGCGTTGCCGTCGCACAATGGGCCTCTCTGTCCTGACTCTTTCGTCTTTCCCGAGCCTCCCATGAGCCGAACCCGAATCAAGATCTGCGGGCTGACCCGCGAAGCCGATGTGGACGTGGCCGTCCAGGCCGGAGCGGACGCCATCGGCCTGGTGCTGTACGAGAAGAGTCCGCGTGCCGTCACGGTGGCCCGAGCGGCCGAATTGGCACGCCGTCTTCCGCCCTTCGTCACCCCGGTGGGACTGTTTGTGAACGCCGATGCCGCCCTCATCGAGGCGGCCATCCAGGCGCTGCCCGGGCTCACGCTGCAGTTCCACGGTGACGAGACCCCCGAGGCTTGTGAACGCTGGCAGCGCCCCTATTTGCGCGCGGCCCGCATGGCACCTGGCTTTGATTTGCTAGACTTCGCCCATCGTTTCTCCAGCGCCCAGGCCGTGCTGCTCGACGCCTTCGTCGAGGGCTATGGTGGGGGTGGAAAGGTGTTTGATTGGTCACTGCTGCCTCCAAGCGTTCCCTCTCCGGTCGTTTTGTCTGGTGGGTTGAGTGCAGCCAACGTGATCGATGGCGTGCTGAAGGTGCGGCCCTGGGCCGTTGACGTCAGCTCCGGTGTCGAGGCCGCCAAGGGCCTCAAGGACGCCGACAAGATTCGCCATTTCTGCAGCGCCGTGCGCGAAGCCGACCAGCAACTGGCTGGGGCCGGCCACTAGCGCTGCCCACACCTGAGGACGCTTTTATGTCTTCCGCTTCCTTCGATCGCTCTCTGGACCGCTCTCTCGACCGTTCCTCCGAGATTCCCATGGCCCTGACAACCCCGCTGGCAGGCTATGCCCAACCCGACGCCACCGGTCGCTTCGGCCCGGTGCAGACCCCGGCCGCCAGCGGTTATTACGGCGGCCGTTTTGTCGCTGAAACCCTGATTCACGCGCTGGACGAGCTGAACGCCGCTTACGCGCAGTACAGCCAGGACCCGGCCTTCATCGAAGAATTCCGGTATGAGCTGGCCCACTTCGTCGGGCGGCCCAGCCCCATCTATCACGCCCGCCGCCTCAGTGAGGAACTGGGCGGCGCCCAGATCTTCCTCAAGCGGGAAGACCTGAACCACACCGGCGCGCACAAGGTGAACAACACCATTGGGCAGGCGCTGCTGGCGCGGCGCATGGGCAAGAAGCGGGTGATTGCCGAGACGGGCGCCGGCCAGCACGGCGTGGCCACGGCCACCATCTGCGCGCGCTACGGCATGGAATGCGTGGTGTACATGGGCGCCGAAGACGTCAAGCGTCAGTCGCCCAACGTCTACCGCATGAACTTGCTAGGCGCGACGGTGGTGCCGGTGGAGTCAGGCTCGCGCACGCTCAAGGACGCGCTGAACGAGGCGATGCGGGACTGGGTCACCAACATCGAAAGCACCTTCTACATCATCGGCACGGTGGCGGGCCCGCATCCCTATCCCATGATGGTGCGCGATTTCCAGCGCATCATCGGCGATGAATGCCTGGTGCAGATGCCGGCCATGGTGGGCCGCCAGCCCGATGCCGTGATTGCCTGCGTGGGTGGCGGCAGCAACGCCATCGGCATCTTCTATCCCTACATCCCGCATGCCGACGTGCGCCTGATCGGCGTCGAGGCGGCAGGGCAGGGCGTGGATACGCCCCGGCATGCCGCGACGCTGACCGCCGGCACGCCGGGGGTGCTGCATGGCAACCGCACGTACCTGCTGCAGGATGAACACGGCCAGATCATCGAGACGCACTCGATCTCGGCCGGGCTGGACTATCCCGGCGTCGGCCCAGAGCATGCCTACCTCAAGGACATCGGCCGTGCCGAATACGTCGGGGCGACGGATGCGGAGGCCCTGACGGCCTTCCACCGTCTGTGCCGCACCGAGGGCATCATCCCGGCGCTGGAATCCAGCCATGCGCTGGCGCACGCGATGAAGATCGCGCCCACCATGCGGCCCGACCAGCATCTGCTGGTCAACCTCTCGGGCCGCGGGGACAAGGACATCGGCACCGTGGCGGACCTCTCCGGCGCCACCTACTTCGACCGACCATCGATGGCCGGCCATGCCGTCAAGGGCGGCGCCGAGCTTGCCGCCGCCGGCGCGAAGGGAGGTGCCCAATGAGCCGCATCCAGGCCACTTTTGAGCGCTTGCGCGGTCAAGGGCGCAAGGCGCTGATCCCCTACATCACGGCTGGCGACCCCTATGCGGATGTCACTGTGGAGCTGATGCTGGCCATGGCCAAGGCGGGCGCCGACATCATTGAGCTGGGCGTGCCGTTCTCCGACCCGATGGCGGACGGGCCCGTGATCCAGCGCGCCAGCGAGCGCGCCCTGGCCAAAGGGATTTCCCTGCGCCAGGTGCTGCAAATGGTGCGGGATTTCCGAAGCCAGGACGCTCAGACCCCGGTTGTGCTCATGGGCTACGCAAACCCGGTGGAACGTTTCGGCGTCCAGCCTTTTGTAGACGAGGCGAAGGCGGCGGGCGTGGATGGCGTGCTCATCGTCGACTACCCCCCTGAGGAAAGTGACGCTTTTGCGGGCGCCCTGAAGGCCAGCGGGCTGGACCCGATCTTCCTGCTGGCGCCCACCTCCACCGACGAGCGCGTGCAGCGCATCGGCCAGCTGGCCAGCGGTTACGTGTATTACGTGTCGCTCAAGGGCGTCACCGGGGCGGGTCACCTGGACACCAGCGCGGTGGCGGACGCCATGCCGCGCCTGCGCGCCCATGTGAAGATCCCGCTGGGCGTGGGCTTCGGCATCCGGGACGGACAGACGGCGGCGGCGGTTGCACGCGTATCGGACGCGGTCGTGATCGGTTCGGCACTCGTCCAACTGATCGAGGTCCAGACACGCGATAATGTCTGCGAACAGGCTGCGGCCTTCATTCGAGATATCCGCCAAGCGCTGGACCGCTGATTCCGATCAGCGGCCCGCTGCTCACCAAGGAGCCCGCCATGAGTTGGCTTGAGAAACTGCTACCGCCCAAGATCCAACAGACCGACCCGGACCAGCGCCGTACGGTGCCCGAAGGCCTGTGGATCAAGTGCCCGTCCTGCGAAACGGTGCTGTACAAGACCGACCTGGAGCAGAACGTCAACGTCTGCCCCAAGTGCTCGCACCACCACCGCATTGGCGCGCGTGCTCGCCTGGACGCCTTCCTGGACGGCGAAGGCCGCTATGAAGTCGGCCAGGAAGTGCTGCCGGTGGACGCGCTGAAGTTCAAGGACAGCAAGAAGTATCCGGACCGCCTCAAGGAAGCCCTGGAATCGACCGGCGAAACCGACGCCCTGGTCGTGATGGGCGGAGCGGTCATGAGCGTCCCCGTGGTGGCCGCCTGCTTCGAGTTCGATTTCATGGGCGGTTCCATGGGGTCCGTGGTGGGCGAGCGCTTTGCGCGCGGCGTCGAGACGGCCCTGGAGCAGAAGACGCCGTTCATCTGCTTCACCGCCACCGGCGGTGCCCGCATGCAGGAGGGCCTGCTCTCCCTGATGCAGATGGCCAAGTCCAATGCCGCGCTCACGCGCCTGGCCAAAGCCAAGCTGCCCTACATCAGCGTGTTGACCGACCCCACCATGGGCGGCGTGTCGGCCAGCTTCGCCTTCGTGGGCGATATCGTGATTGCCGAGCCTAAGGCGCTGATCGGCTTTGCCGGCCCCCGGGTGATCGAAAACACGGTGCGCGAAAAGCTGCCGCCGGGTTTCCAGCGTGCCGAGTTCCTGATGGAAAAGGGCGCGGTGGACATGATCGTGGATCGCCGCAAGCTGCGTGAGACGATTGCTCGCAGCCTCGCCATGCTGCAGCGCCAGAGCGCCGACGCGGTGGAGTGAGGGCGGCCCCGGGTTGAAGGCGGCCTGCGTCGCCCTCAACCGCCGCTTCGGTGAGCTGGGCTGGCGGGCGTTGGAAGAAGTTTTTCCGCCCCGGGCCGGCCGAATGCGGCCCGCGGCCCACTCATTGCTCTGGTGCTGACGGCAGCGCAGAGCCCGGCGGTTGTCGAGGGCGCTGCCGTTGCAGGGGCGTTCCGAGCGGGCGCTTGTCTGATTCCATGGCCAGGCCGGAGACGGGCTGGCCGTGTTTGTTTTTGGGGTTTGAAACGCATGACAACATCGGCATTTTCGGCGGATCCGCAGCAGGCGCTGGAGCAGTGGTTGGCCCACTGCGAGCAGCTGCACCCCAAGGAAATCGACATGACCCTGACGCGCGTCGCGCAGGTGCGTGACGCGCTCGGCCTGGGGTTCGGGCAGACGCCGGTAGTGATGGTGGCCGGCACGAACGGCAAGGGCTCGACCTGCGCCATGCTGGAGAGCGTCGCGCTGCAGGCCGGCTACCGCGTGGGCCTGTACATCAAGCCGCATCTCGTGCACTTCCAGGAACGTTGCCGCGTGGATGGCCGTCCCGTAGAGGCGGCTTCGCTGCTGCCGCATTTTGAGGCGGTCGAGGCGGCGCGTGGGGACCAGGCGCTGACCTATTTCGAATTCACGACGCTGGCCATCCTCCATCGGCTGGCCGCCGAGCCGCTGGATCTCGTCATCCTCGAAGTGGGGCTGGGAGGCCGGCTGGATGCCGTCAACGCCATCGATGCGGACTGCAGCGTCATCACCAGCATCGACCTGGACCACACCGAATACCTCGGGCCCGACCGGGAATCGGTGGGCCGCGAGAAGGCGCACATCATGCGGCCCGGCAAACCCGTGATCGTGTCGGACCCCATGCCGCCCGCCAGCATTGCAGCCCATGCCGAAGCCATCGGCGCTGATCTGCGCCAATTGGGCCGCGATTTCAGCTACGGCGGGGACCGCCAGCAGTGGCAGTGGGCCGGCCGCAGCCGGCGCTACAGCGGCCTGTCCTACCCGGCGCTGCGTGGCGTGAACCAGCTGCTCAATGCCTCCGGCGTGCTGGCGGTGTTCGAGGCGCTGTATGAGCGACTGCCGGTGAGCGCCCAGGCCGTACGCGCCGGCCTGGCGCTGGTGGAGCTCCCGGGCCGCTTCCAGGTGGTGCCGGGCTCGCCGATGCTGGTGCTGGATGTTGCGCACAACCCCCACGCCGTGGCGGCACTGGCCCAGAACCTGGACCAGATGGGCTTCTACCCGCGCACGCACGCCGTTTTTGGCGCCATGGCCGACAAGGACCTGGCCAACATCCTCTCGCGCATCGCCCCGCTGATCGATCATTGGCATTTCTGCGACCTGCCGCTGCCGCGTGCGGCGACCGCCCAGGTGCTCGCCCAGCGTTTCGAGGAAGGCCGGGCGCAAGGGCTCCTGAAAGCGCCGGGCGATGTGGGTGTCACCCTGCACACGGATCCTGCCTCCGCATTGTCCGCAGCCGCAGCTGGCGCGGACCCCGCTGATAGAATTTTGGTCTTCGGTTCCTTCTATACCGTCGGAGGCGTCCTCAAGCATGGGCTGCCGCGCCTGGGCGCGGGTGTCCAGCCCGAATCCATGGACGCGCCGGCCGCCGGGGACCCTCACCGCTGAACGCTTTCGAACGCTGAACTCAAACTGTCGCAGTTGAAGACGGCGGCCTTGACCAGATCTGTGGTTGAGGCCGCTTTCCGCTCCAGGGGCGGCACGCCTGCAGGAGCTTGCATTCCCGGCCCGTGGCTGGATGCACCGGGCTTTGGCCCGTCACTAACCGCCAGCATTGGCATTGAAGCTACATGGGTCTGTTGTCTTTCCTGAAGCGCGGTGAGGCTGACGACGGCGGCAAGCCGGCCAAACCAGCCAAGAACACCCGCGCCTCGGTCGATGCGGTCGATGATGTGCAGCAACTGCGGCTGCGTGCGCGGCGGCGTCTGATCGGCGCCGCGGTCCTGGTGGGCGTGGCGGTGATTGTCTTTCCCTTGCTGTTTGAAACCCAGCCGCGTCCGATCCCGGTGGACCTGCCCATCGACATCCCCAAGAAGGACGGTGTGGCCCCCTTGAGCGTACCCACGCCGCCAGCACGGATCGCCCGCACCGACGACACCGTGGACCCCAAGGCAGCCGCCCGCGCCGTGATCACCGAGACGCCGGAGCAGGTGGCGGCTGACCGCCAGGTGCCCCCGCCGGAGGCGCAGCGCGAGGCGCCCCGTGAGCTGCCCGACGACCCGGCCGCCCGCAGCGACGTCAAGCCCGATGCCAAGGCCCGCATGGCTCAGCCGGCCCAGCCGGCGCATGTGGAGCCGCGTGCCAAGCCGGCAGAAGCCAAGGTGGCACAGGCCGAGAATCGCCAGGAACCCAGGGCGGAGCGCAAGCCCGACACCCGGCCGGACCCCAAGGCTGACACCAAACCCGACCGCCGCCCCGCGGCCGGCGCTGAGTCTTCCCGCGTGCAGGCCATGCTGGAGGGCCAGGCCAGCGAACGCAAGGCGGCCGAGGCTGCCCCGAGCGGTGCCCGTTTTGTTGTCCAGGTGGGTGCCTATGCCGACGCGAAGGCGGCGCAGGACGCCCGTGCCAAGGTCGAGCGCATGGGGCTGAAGACTTATACCCAGGCCGTCGAGACGGCAGACGGCAAGCGCATCCGCGTCCGTGTCGGACCGTTCGGCAGTCGCGACGAGGCCGACAAGGTGGCCGCCAAGGTCCGCGGCGGTGGCCTGACGTCGGCCGTCCTGACGCTCTGACGCGGCGCCATGAGCTGGGTAGACCTCGCACTGCTGGTGATGCTGGGCATCTCCATCCTGCTCGGCCTGTGGCGCGGCCTGGTGTTCGAGGTCATGACCATCGTCGGCTGGGCCGTGGCCTGGCTGGCGGCGCCCTTTGTGTCGCCCTGGATCGAACATTTGCTGCCCCAGGACAAGTGGAGCGCCACCATGCTGCATGCCATCAGCCTGGTGCTGGCCTTCCTGCTGGTGCTGGTGGTGTGGGGGCTGGGCGCCAAGCTGGTGCGCGCCATCATCCAGGCCACGCCGCTGAGCATCATCGACCGTCTGGGCGGCGGGGCCTTTGGCCTCGTGCGGGGCGTGCTGCTGGCGCTGCTGGTGACCGTGCTCGTGGGCATGACGCCGGCGGCGCGGTCGCCGGCCTGGACCGATTCCCGTCTCGCGCCCTGGCTGCAGGGCACTTTGGTGCAGGTCCGGCCGTTGTTGCCGCCGGCCCTGCATGACTACATTCCCATTCCGGCCGAGCCGCCACAAGCGGCTGGGCCCTCATCGTTTCCAGTGATTTGAAGGATCAGGCATGTGCGGCATCGTCGGTGTGATTTCCAAGGCGCCGGTCAACCAGCTTATCTATGACGCGCTGCTGCTGCTGCAGCATCGCGGCCAGGATGCGGCTGGCATCGTCACCATGCAGGGCAAGAAGTGCTTCATGCACAAGGCTCGCGGCATGGTGCGCGACGTGTTCCGCACCCGCAACATGCGGGGCCTGCCGGGCAACGTCGGCCTGGGGCAGGTGCGCTACCCCACGGCCGGCAATGCCTACAGCGAGGAAGAGGCCCAGCCGTTCTACGTCAATGCCCCCTACGGCATCGTGCTGGTGCACAACGGCAACCTGACCAATGCCCATGCCCTGAAGGACCAGCTCTTCGAGGTGGACCGGCGCCACATCAACACCGAGAGCGACACCGAGGTGCTGATCAACGTGCTGGCGCACGAGCTGGAGATGGCCGGTCGTGAACTGCCGCTGACGCCTGCGTCCGTGTTCAAGGCGGTGGGCGAGGTGCACAAGCGCATCAAGGGGTCGTATGCGGTGATCGCGCTGATCGCCGGCCACGGCCTGCTGGCGTTCCGCGACCCCTATGGCATCCGCCCGCTGTGCTTCGGCCAGTCGGCTGACGGCGAGGTCATGGTGGCCAGCGAAAGCGTGGCCCTGGAGGGCACCGGCCATCAGCTCACGCGCGACGTCGCGCCCGGTGAAGCGCTGTTCATCGATACCCAGGGCACGGTCCACACGCAGCAGTGCGCCGAGAACCCGACGCTCAACCCCTGCATGTTCGAGTTCGTCTACCTGGCCAGGCCGGATTCGGTGATGGACGGCATCTCGGTCTACCAGTCGCGCCTGAACATGGGCGAGACGCTGGCCCAGCGGCTGATCTCGACCATTCCGCCCAGCGAGATCGACGTGGTGATCCCGATTCCGGAATCGAGCCGTCCGTCGGCCATGCAGCTGGCGCATCGCATCGGCAAGCCGTATCGCGAAGGCTTCGTGAAGAACCGCTATGTCGGCCGGACCTTCATCATGCCGGGGCAGTCCACGCGCAAGAAGTCGGTGCGCCAGAAGCTCAATGCCATCGGCCTGGAGTTCAAGGACCGCAACGTGCTGCTGGTGGATGACTCCATCGTGCGGGGCACCACCTCCAAGGAGATCGTGCAGATGGCCCGTGAGGCCGGCGCGCGCAAGGTCTACCTGGCGTCGGCGGCGCCGCCGGTGCGGTTCCCCAATGTCTATGGCATCGACATGCCCACCAAGGAAGAGCTCATTGCCCACGGTCGGTCCATCGAGGAGATCCGCCAGTTCATCGGTGCGGACGCTCTGATCTATCAGGATGTGGACGCGATGAAGCGCGTGGTGGCCCAGCTGCGGCCGGGTCTGAACGGCTTCGAGGCGTCCTGCTTCGACGGCTGCTACATCACCGGCGATGTGTCGGCCGAGGACTTCGCCACCATGCAGGCGCAGCGCAAGTCGCAGGCCGAGGAAGACGACCTGCCGGCTCGCAGCCGGCTGGCCCTGCAAAGCGGAGGCGACCAGTGACCACGGATGCAAAGGGGCGCAAGCCGGGCGGCATCCCGCGGGTGGCATTGCCGGAGGATGTCCGTCTGGACACGCTGGCCGTGCGCGAAGGCCTGCCGCCCACCGCCTGGGGCGAGAACTCCGAAGCGCTGTTCCTGACCAGTTCCTTCGTCCATCCGGATGCGGCAACGGCCGCGCGCCGGTTTGCCAACGAGGAAGAGGCGTTTGTCTACAGCCGCTTCTCGAATCCCACCGTCATGATGATGGAGCGGCGCCTGGCCGCGCTGGAAGGTACCGAGGCCTGCATCGGCACCTCGTCGGGCATGTCGGCCATCATGCTGCTGGTCATGGGGCTGCTCAAGGCCGGCGACCATGTGGTGTGCTCACGCTCGGTCTTTGGTTCGACCATCAAGCTGCTGCAGGGCGAATTCGGCAAGTTCGGCGTGCAGGTGAGCTTTGTCTCGCAAACCGATCTGGCGCAGTGGCAGGCAGCGTTGCAGCCCAATACCCGCTTGCTGTTCGCCGAGACGCCCACCAACCCGCTGACGGAAGTCTGCGATGTGGCGGCCCTGGCGGAGCTGGCCCACAGCCACGGCGCCTTGCTGGCCGTGGACAACTGCTTTGCGTCGCCGGCGCTGCAGCAGCCCGCGCGGATGGGCGCGGACTTCATCATCCATTCGGGCACCAAGTATCTGGATGGCCAGGGCCGCGTTATTGCCGGAGCGCTCTGCGCGAGTGCGCACTACGTGGACAACGTCTTCACGCCGGTCATGCGCAGCGTGGGGATGTCGCTGTCGCCCTTCAATGCGTGGGTGGTGCTCAAGGGCATGGAAACGCTGTCCGTGCGCATGAAGGCACAGTCAGCCAGCGCCGCCGTGCTGGCGTCCTGGCTGGAAGCGCATCCCGCCATCGAGCGCGTCTACTACCCGGGCCTGCCCTCCCATCCCCAGCATGAGCTGGCCATGCGTCAGCAAGGCGGGCAGGGCGGGGCCGTGGTCGCGTTCGTGGTGCGCAGCCAGGCCGGCGCGCAGGACGGCGGGCGAGCCGCCGCTTTCCATGTGATCGACCACACGCGCATCTGTTCCATCACCGCCAACCTGGGCGACACCAAGACCACCATCACCCACCCCGCCAGCACCTCGCACGGCCGCCTCACCGAGGCGCAGCGCCAGGCTGCCGGCATCACCCAGGGCCTGATCCGCGTCGCGGTCGGCCTGGAAGACATCGAAGACTTGAAGGCCGATCTGGCACGAGGCCTGGACTCCCTATGACATCCACTGTGATCCGCACCCGCATCGCGCCTTCGCCGACGGGCTTCCTGCACCTGGGCACCGCCCGTACGGCGCTGTTCTCCTGGGCCTATGCGCGCCACCACGGCGGCGAATTCGTGCTGCGCATCGAAGACACGGACGTGGCCCGTTCGACGCAGGACTCGGTGGAACAGATCCTGGCTTCCATGCAGTGGCTCGGGCTGGGCTATGACGAGGGCCCCATCTACCAGATGCAGCGCCTGGAGCGTTACCACGCCGTGGCCCAGCAGATGATCGAGGCCGGCTCGGCCTACTACTGCTACTGCACGCCGGATGAGCTCGACGCGATGCGCGAGGCGCAAAAGGCGCGCGGCGAGAAGACCCGCTATGACGGCCGCTGGCGGCCGGAACCAGGCAAGACCCTGCCGCCAGTGCCGTCGGATGTGAAGCCCGTGGTGCGCTTCAAGAATCCGCCCGAGGGCGACGTGACGTGGGACGACCTGGTCAAGGGCCCCATCACGATCAACAACCGCGAGATCGATGACCTGATCATCATGCGTCCCGCAGACGCTCAGGCAGGTGAGGGCGCGCTGGGTGTGCCCACCTACAACTTTGCCGTGGTGGTGGACGACTGGGACATGAACATCACCCATGTGTTCCGTGGTGATGAACACATCAACAACACGCCCTGGCAGATCAACATCTTCCGCGCCCTGGGCGCCGAGCTGCCGAAGTTCGGCCATATCCCGGTGATCCTGGGGGATGACGGCCTGAAGCTGTCCAAGCGCCGCGGCGCGGTGAGCGTGACCGCCTATGAAGACAACGGCTACCTGCCCGAGGCGATGCTGAATTACCTGGCGCGTCTGGGCTGGAGCCACGGCGACGACGAGCTCTTCAGCCGTGAGCAGTTGGTGTCATGGTTCGACGGCAGCCATATTTCCAAGAGCCCTGCGCAGTGGGACCCTGCCAAGCTGGAATGGGTCAATGCCCATTACATCAAGCAGGCGGATGACGAGCGGCTGGCGGCCCTTGTTGCCGCGCAGCTGGCCAAGCGAGGCTTGGCGGCGCCGGAGCGACTGGTTGCCATGTGCGCGCTTTTCAAGGACCGCTGTGCCACCACCGTGGCGCTGGCGGACTGGCTGGCCATGTATGTGGCGCCTGTCACTCCCTCTGAAGAAGATCTGGCTGCCCATGTGACCGAGGCGGTGAAGCCGGCCATCCACGCGCTGGCCGACAAACTGGCCGCGATGGGCGAGGGCGACTGGACGAAGGCCAACCTCAGTGCAGCCATCAAGGAAACCATCACGGCTCACGGCCTGAAGATGCCGCAGCTGGCCATTCCGGTGCGGGTGCTGGCGTGCGGTCGTGCACAGACGCCGTCGGTCGACGCGGTGTTGGAACTCTTCAACAAAGAAATTTTGGTGAACCGCTTGCGCAGCGTTTAAAACTCGGTCTATACTCTCGTTCTCGCTTGAACAGCGCGAAACGAAATCAGAAACGCACTGAATGCTTATGTTTTAGCAAGCAGTGAGTGAAGATGGAGTTACCCAGATTTGGGAGCCGGAGAAATCATCAACTGATGACTCTGGCATCAAAATGGGGGTATAGCTCAGCTGGGAGAGCGCTTGCATGGCATGCAAGAGGTCAGCGGTTCGATCCCGCTTACCTCCACCAATTTCCGGGTGGCGCGCAGTTCAAGGGAAGAAGGTTTAGTCCCCTTCGTCTAGAGGCCTAGGACACGACCCTTTCACGGTTGTAACAGGGGTTCGAATCCCCTAGGGGACGCCAAGTTAACGTACTTGGTTGCTGACTGGAAATTTTGTTGATTGTTCGATAGCTCGAAAGAATCAAACAAAAACTCTGGTATAGTAACGAAAACGTTGCGAGATATCGCATTTGCCCAGCACACCCTCATGGTGGAGGCAAATTGAATAAGTGAAAGCTTATTCGCGTTATCTGGAGTGGTAGTTCAGTTGGTTAGAATACCGGCCTGTCACGCCGGGGGTCGCGGGTTCGAGCCCCGTCCACTCCGCCAACAATCTATCTTTGCTACTGGACTCGAGTTGGTCTACTGATGCAAGGGCGGTGCGAAAGTACTGTCGTTCAGCATTCGGGGGTATAGCTCAGCTGGGAGAGCGCTTGCATGGCATGCAAGAGGTCAGCGGTTCGATCCCGCTTACCTCCACCAAGTTTTCTTGGTGGCTGACGCGAGAGCGGTGGCACTGAAAGAGTTAAGTCCCCTTCGTCTAGAGGCCTAGGACACGACCCTTTCACGGTTGTAACAGGGGTTCGAATCCCCTAGGGGACGCCAAGTTTGACAAGGCTTGGCTCGTGAAGCGAAGACGCCTGTCGTCTTTGATTTGCGGCACAACTTGTCCGAAGGATTGAGGCAATCTAACAGTCAATAACTGGCCTTGAATCTGGAGTGGTAGTTCAGTTGGTTAGAATACCGGCCTGTCACGCCGGGGGTCGCGGGTTCGAGCCCCGTCCACTCCGCCAATCTTCAAACCCCGCTAGCGCAAGTTAGCGGGGTTTTTGTTTTGGTGGCTATTCGCAAACATGCCAATCACTGGATATTGGGCATGCGCGTTGAGCCATTGGAAAAGGCAGCGGGGGAGCTTTCCACTATCTGCGGTACGCTGGCCAAGCGCGGGAATATGCGTTTACAGGGAATGACGCCGATATTCAGATGATTGGGGATGACGTCGTCGTTGCGGCGCGCCGCCTGGTGCATCAGCGTGGATACTCAAGACCAGCGCGAGCGCGGTAGAAAACAAACTCGATACAAGCGCGCAGCTTCGGGCGATATTCGCCTCCGCCTCCGCCTCCGCCTCCGCCTTCGCTTACTACGGGCGAGGAAGGCGAGACCACTCGCCCCCGACCGACTGCCGATTCACGGCTAATGGATCGCCCGATCGTGCCCCATCAAAGGTAGACCGGATGCGTTCCCAGCCCGCTTAGTTGAATTGAGCGCGGATCAAACCCACAGCGAGACCTTCCAGCGCGAAAGACTCATCGCCGGCCGCCACTTCGATGGGCTCAAAGTCGGTGTTCTCAGGCAGCAAGCGAACGCCTCCAGCGTGGCGCTGGAAACGCTTCACGGTGACTTCATCGCCCAGCCGCGCCACCACGATTTGGCCATTGCGCGCTTCAGTGGCTTTTTGCACGGCGAGCAGGTCGCCGTCCATGATGCCGATGTCCTTCATGCTCATGCCACGCACGCGCAGAAGGTAGTCCGGCATGCGGGAGAAGGTGGAGGGGTCGACGCTATAGTGCTGCTCGACATGCTCTTCCGCCAGGATGGGAGCGCCCGCAGCGACGCGCCCGACCAGCGGAAGTGTGAGCTGTGCGAGGCTGGCCAGCGGCAGTGCGAACTGGCTGTGCTCGCGCGCCTGATTCACCTGCTTGAGCGCTGGGGACGGCAAGCGGATACCGCGCGCCGTGCCTCCCACCAACTCGATCACGCCCTTGCGAGCCAGGGCCTGCAGATGCTCCTCTGCGGCATTGGCCGAGCGAAAACCCAGCTGCTGCGCAATCTCGGCCCGCGTGGGCGGAGAACCGGTGCGCTCAATGCTGCGCCGGACCAGGTCGAAGATCTGCTGTTGGCGGGCGGTGAGTTTGGGAGGTGTGTTCACAATGGGCCTGAGTATCCATCCAGTGCTCTGTATTTTTATCCAGGAGAAGCGAAATTGCAAAGCGGCGTTGAGCAGATCGTCATCATCGGCACGGGCGGCACCATCGCGGGCGCTTCGGCATCCGCCCTGGACAACGTCGGCTATACGGCCGGACAGCTCTCCGTGGCCTCGCTCGTGGCGGCAGTGCCCGCGTTGCAGTCGCAGCCGCTGGAGGCCGAGCAACTGGCGCAACTCGACAGCAAGGACATGAATGCCGCGACCTGGGCGCGGCTGGCCCGCCGGGTGCAACATCACCTGGATCGCCCCGAGGTGCGCGGCGTGGTGATCACACATGGCACCGATACGCTGGAAGAGACTGCCTACCTGCTGCAGCGCGTGCTGGCGCCCCGCAAGCCTGTCGTCCTCACCGCGGCGATGCGGCCGGCAACCGCTGTCCAGGCGGACGGCCCGCAGAACCTGCTGGATGCGGTGGCGGTGGCGCAGACGGATGGCGCTTGCGGCGTGGTGGCCGTTGTCGCGGGCCAGGTGTTGCATGGGCTGGAGGTGCGCAAGACCCACACGTACCGGCTGGATGCGTTCGAGGCCGGGCCGGACGTGGGTCCGCTGGCCGTGGTCGAGGAGGGCGTCGTGCGCGGTTTCAGGGACTGGCCGCGGGGCGAGCCGCTGGGTGCCACGCTGCTGCCGGAAGAAGAGGGCGCCTGGCCGTGGGTGGAGATCCTGGCCAGCCACGCCGGCGCTCAAGCGCGCGCACTGCAGGCGTGGCTGCAGGCGGATGTCGAAGGCGTGGTGCTGGCTTGCACGGGCAACGGCACGGTGCATGAAGCGCTCAGCGCGCCGATCGAGGCACTTCGGGCCAAGGGCGTTCCGGTGTGGCGGACCACCCGCTGTGCCCAAGGGCGTATCGTCGGCGCACCGCAGGAGCCCGGGGCCGGGTTGTCTCCTTGGGCAGCCCGCGTGGAGCTGACGCTGGCGCTGCTGCAGCAGCGCTAAGGCGTCTTCGCGGCCGCGGGCGAAAGGCGGCGAGGCCAGCAGCCCCGCCGCCGCGGCATCAGACCACCGTCAGGGTGACGTCGATGTTGCCGCGAGTGGCGTTCGAATACGGGCAGACCTCATGCGCGGTGGCCACCAGGCTTTCCAGCGCGGCGCGGTCCATGCCGGGCACGGAGATCTTCATGGCGACGGCGATGCCAAAGGCACCCGGCTTGTTGGCGTGCGGGCCAATGGAGACGTCGCTCGTGATCGACACTTCGCCCGGCAGCGCCAGCTTCTGGCGGCCGGCCACGGCCTTCATGGCGCCGATGAAGCAAGCGGAGTAGCCCGCCGCAAACAGCTGTTCCGGGTTGGTGCCAGCGCCGCCTGCGCCGCCCAGTTCCTTGGGCGTGGACAGGTCCACCTTCAGGGCGCCGTCCGACGACTGGGCGGTGCCGGCGCGGCCTCCGGTGGCGGTGGCGGTGGCGGTGTAGAGGGCTTTCTCGATGGCCATGTGGCGCTCCTTGGTGAGGGTGGAAGAAAAAAGTGAAGGGACCCGGGATCACCCGGGCAAGGGAAAAGCGTCTGCCTGCTCCAGATGACGCAACAGGCTGGCGCGCAGGTCTTGCAACTGCCGCGTCAGCGCCTGGACTTCAGCCAGGCTGCAGGCACTGGCGCACGCCAGTTGCTCTGGAATGCCAACTGCCTGTGCCCGCAGGTCGCGGCCGGCAGGCGTCAAGAAGATATCCACGCGCCGTTCGTCCCGGTCGCTGCGCCGGCGCTCGATCAAGCCCTGGCTTTCCAGGCGCTTGAGCAGTGGGGTCAGCGTGCCGGAATCCAGCCCGAGCCGCCCACCAAGCGCAGACACGGCCAGGCCGTCCGCTTCCCACAGCACCAGCATCACCAGATACTGCGGATAGGTCAGGCCCAGGGGCGTCAGCAGGGGCTTGTACAGCTTGGTCATGGCCAGCGAGCTCGAATACAGCGCGAAGCACAGCTGCTGGTCCAGATGCAACCAATCGGTGGCGCCGGTCCCCTCGCCGGGAGCGGCGGCTTTCGCGGTAAGGGGGGTGGAGGCGTTCGGCATGGGTGCTACTGTAGCGAGCAATTCAATTGCACACAATCGAAGTGGTCTTTAAATGGGCGGTCGCCTGGAAGCGCCGCCCTTTTTCCCTCACGCCTGGCGGCGCTCAGCTCGTCGCCTGCAGCGCATCGATCTGCTCACTGAGCTCCAGCCACCGCATCTCCTTCTCGTCCACCTCGTCGCCAATCGCCTTCAGGCGTTTGCCGGCCTCGGCAATCTGGGCCGGCGTGAGAGCGCTGGAGGAGAGCTGCGCCTCCAGTTGGTCGCGCTCCGCATGCAGGGTCTTGAGCCGGGCATCGATCTGCTCGATTTCCTTGCGCAGCGGCCGGGTCTGCTCGGCCACCCGTTGACGCGCCTGGCCGGCTGCCTTGCGGTCCTCGCGCGAGGCGATGGGTGCAGGCGCGGGCGCAGCGGGCGGCGGCGGCGCCACAGGTGTGACGGGTGCAACGGCCGCGCTGGCGCTCCCCGATGCGCGGGCCCCGGCGGCGCTGTCGCGCCTGGCCTGTTCCTTGGCCTGCCGGGCCGCTTCCTTGGACTGTTCCAGCAGCCAGCGCTGGTAGTCATCCAGATCGCCATCAAACGGCGCCACCTTGCCATCGGCGACCAGCCAGAACTCATCGCAGACCTCGCGCAGCAGCGCGCGGTCGTGGCTGACCAGCATGACGGTGCCCTCGAACTCGTTCAGCGCCATGGACAGCGCCTCGCGCGTCTGCAGGTCCAGGTGGTTGGTGGGCTCGTCCAGCAGCAGCAGGTTGGGACGCTGCCACACCAGCATCGCCAGCACCAGCCGCGCTTTCTCTCCGCCGGAGAGGCTGCCGACGGCCTGGTTCACCATGTCGCCGACAAAGCGGAACTGACCCAGGAAGTCGCGCAGTTCCTGCTCGCGCGCCGAGGGGCTGACCTCCTTGGCCAGCCGCACCATGTGCTCCAGCGGCCCTTCGTCCGGCCGCAGCACGTCCATCTCCTGCTGCGCGAAGTAGCCGATGGACAGGCCCTTGCCCTCGGTGATGGTGCCCCCCAGCGAGGGCTGCATGCGGGCGATGGTCTTCACCAGCGTCGACTTGCCCTGGCCGTTGGCGCCCAGGATGCCGAAGCGCTGACCGGCCAGCACGGACCGGTCAATGCCGCGGACGATGACCTTCTGGTCGCCTTCCGGCGCGCCTGGCGTGAGGTAACCGACGGCGACCTCGTCAAACATCAGCATCGGGTTGGGCAGGCTGACCGGCTCGCGAAAGGAGAAACTGAAATCCGCCGAGGTCAGCACCGGGGCCAGCCGCTCCATCCGCTCCAGTGCCTTCACCCGGCTCTGGGCCTGCTTGGCCTTGCTGGCCTTGGCCTTGAAGCGGTCGATGAACTTCTGCAGGTGGGCCATGCGGTCCTGCTGCTTCTCGAAGGCGGCCTGCTGCAGCACCATGCGCTCGGCGCGCATGGCCTCGAAGGCGGTGTAGTTGCCGCCATAGCGGTGCAGCTTGGCCTCGTCCAGATGCAGGGTCACCTTGGTGATCGCATCGAGGAATTCGCGGTCGTGGCTGATCACGATCAGCGTGCCTTCGTAGCGCTGCAACCAGGCTTCCAGCCAGACCAGGGCGTCCAGGTCCAGGTGGTTGGTCGGCTCGTCCAGCAGCATGAGGTCGGCAGGGCACATCAGCGCGCGCGCCAATTGCAGGCGCATGCGCCAGCCGCCGGAGAAGCTGTTCACCGGCGCATCCACCTGCGCGCCCTTGAAGCCCAGGCCCATCAGCAGGGCCTGCGCACGCGCGGGTGCATCAAATGCTCCGGCGTCCATCAGCAAGCCATGAGCCTCGGCAATGGCATGGCCATCGTCGTCCGCCTCGGCCTGGCGCAGCGCTTCACGCGCCGCCATCAAGCGAATGTCGCCTTCCAGCACGAACTCGGTGGCCGGCATGTCGGTTTCCGGCATGTTCTGGGCTACTTCACCCACGGCCCATTGGCGCGGAATCTCGACATCGCCCTTGTCGCTGTGCAGGCGGTCGGTGAGCAGGGCGAACAGGCTGGACTTGCCAGCGCCGTTGCGGCCCACCAGGCCGACTTTCTCGCCAGGTTGCAGCGTGACGCTGGCATCGTCCAGCACCACCTTCGTGCCGCGCCGCAGCGTGATGTTGCGCAGCGTGATCATCGGGCGTTCACCAGGACGTTCAGCTGGGCGTTCACCAAAGTCTCCCGCGTGAGCAGCAGCACCTGGTCCTCCCCGGCGGACGTGTCCAGCCAGGCGGATTCCAGGGTGGGGAAGGCAGCCTCGAAGTAGGGGCGCTCATTGCCGATCTCCAGCACCAGCACACCCTGCGGGCTGAGGTGGTCCGGCGCCTTGGCCAGCAACTGGCGGATGAAGTCCATGCCGTCGGTGCCGCCTGCCAGGGCCAGGGCCGGCTCGGCGCGATATTCCAGGGGCAGCACCTCCATCGAGGCGCTGTTCACATAGGGCGGATTGCACAGGATCAGGTCGTAGGCGCCTTCGGCGGGCGCCAGTCCATCGCCCTGCAACAGGCGGATGCGTTCGCCCAGGCCATGGCGGTCGACGTTGATCCGGGCCACCTCGAGGGCCTGAGCGCTCAGGTCGATGGCATCCACGGTCACGTCGGGCCATGCCATGGCAGCCAGCACCGCCAGGCTGCCATTGCCGGTGCACAGGTCCAGCACACGCACGGTCTGGTCGGACAGCCACGCGTCGATGGTGGCGTCGGCGATCAGCTCGGCGATGAAGCTGCGCGGCACGATGGCGCGTTCATCCACGTAGAAGGGCACGCCCTGCAGCCAGGCCTCCTGCGTGAGATAGGCCGCCGGCTTGCGGCTGGTGATGCGTTCCTGCACCAGTGCCTGGGCCTTGGCGGCGGCCGCGTCGTCCACCTCGTCACTCACGTGGTCGTCCAGCGCGTCCAGGGGGATGTGCAGTGACCACATCACCAGCCAGGCGGCCTCGTCGAAGGCGTTGGTGGTGCCATGCCCAAATGAAACGCCCGCCTCATGGAGGCGGGCGGCCTGGGCCTCAATCAATTCCAGCAGCGTCACAGCAGCAAATGCTCCAGCGTGCGGCGGTAGATGCGCGCCAAAGGGGCGATCTGATCCAGCGGCACGTATTCGTTGATCTTGTGGATGCTCGCATTGAGCGGTCCGAATTCCACCACCTGCGGGCAGATGCGCGCAATGAAGCGCCCGTCCGAAGTACCGCCGGTGGTGGAGAGTTCAGTGGTTACGCCGGTTTCTTCGGCGATGGCGGCGGTCAGCGCCGCGGACAAGGTGCCCACCGGGGTCAGGAAAGGTTCGCCCGACAGCGTCCAGTCCAGCTGGTACTCCAGGCCGTGATCATCCAGCAATTGGTGCACCCGCTGGCGCAGGCCCTCAGGCGTGGATTCGGTGGAAAAGCGGAAGTTGAAATCCACCACCATCTCGCCAGGGATCACATTACCGGCGCCCGTGCCGGCCTGCACGTTGGAGATCTGGAAGGTGGTGGGCGGGAAGTAGGCATTGCCGGCATCCCAGTGCATGGCGGCCAGGGCAGCGAGGGCCGGCGCGGCTTGATGCACCGGGTTGCGGGCCAGATGGGGATAGGCCACGTGGCCCTGGACCCCCAGGACGCGGAGCCGGCCGGACAGGGAACCGCGGCGCCCGTTCTTGACGGTGTCGCCGAGGCGCTCCACGGAGGTGGGTTCCCCGACGATGCAGAAATCCAGGCGCTCGCCGCGCTCACGCAGCCGCTGGACGCACACCACCGTGCCGTCGCGCGCCGGACCTTCCTCGTCGCTGGTCAGCAGGAAGGCGATGCTGCCGGCATGGGCAGGGTGGGTGGTGACGAAGTCTTCCACGGCGCTCACCATGGCCGCCAGGGACGTTTTCATGTCGGCGGCACCGCGCCCATAGAGGCGGCCTTCACGCACCGTGGGCACGAACGGGTCGCTGGTCCAGCGGGTCAGTTCGCCGGGAGGCACGACATCTGTGTGGCCGGCGAAGACCAGACGCGGGCCCTCAGTTGCGCTCCCGTCCTTCACGGCCCAAAGGTTGTGCACATGGAAGTCGCCGGGGCCGCTGTCCATGCGCTCGAGCTGGAAGCCCAGCGCAGCCAGGCGGTCGCCGATGAGTGCCAGGCAGCCCGCGTCCAGCGGCGTGACTGACGGGCGCGCGATCAGCTGCTCCAGCAGCGCCAGCGTGCGGTCTTCCAGGTCGATGGGCGGGGCAGGGCGGGGCGCGGTCATGTCAGCCGGGTTGCACGTCCAGCGTGATCGAAGTGAAGCTGGCTTCGTCGGCCGCCGGCTCTTCCTTCTTGTTGCCAGCCTGCTGCTTGCCGCCGGTCATGTCGTTTTGCAGGCGCCACAGCAGGTTGGTCGGCGAGTCGGCGAAGGCCAGGCCTTCCTCGCGGGTGATGGCACCGGTGTTGATCAGCTGGGCGAAGTGCTCCTCGAAGCTCTGGGAGCCTTCGGCGATGGATTTCTCCATGGCTTCCTTCACCCCGGCGAAATCGCCCTGCTCGATCAGTTCGGAGATCAGCTTGGTGTTGAGCAGGATTTCGATCGCGGGCACGCGGCCGCCTTGCGTCGAGCGCAGCAGGCGCTGGGACACCACGGCCTTCAGGCCGGCGCCCAGGTCGTTCAGCATGGCCGGGCGTGATTCCGGCGTGTAGAAGGACATGATCCGGTTCAGCGCGTGATAGCTGTTGTTGCCGTGCAGCGTGGCCAGCACCAGGTGGCCGGACAGCGCGTAGGAGATGGCGGCCGTCATGGTGTCGCGGTCACGGATTTCGCCGATCAGGATGCAGTCCGGCGCCTGGCGAAGGGCGTTCTTCAGGGCGACTTGCAGCGTGGCGGTATCGCGGCCGACTTCGCGCTGGTTCACCAGCGAGCGCTTGTTGGCGAACAGGTATTCGACCGGGTCCTCGATGGTGAGGATGTGGCCGGTCATGGTCTGGTTGCGGTGCTCCAGCATGGAGGCGAGCGTGGTGCTCTTGCCGGTGCCGGTGGCGCCCACCATGAGGATGAGGCCTCGCTTCTCGGTGACCAGCTTGCCCAGGATGGGGGGCAGGCTCAGGCTGTCGAGCGACGGAATGACGTGCGGAATATGGCGGAAGACGGCGGCGATCGAGCCGCGCTGGCGGAAACCCGACAACCGGAAGCTGCCCACCTTGGGAATGGACACGGCCAGATTCAATTCACCGGTCTGTTCCAGCTCGGCCAGGTGCTGGGGGTCGATGACTTCCGCGATGAGTTGCTTGGGCTGTGCGGGGGTGAGCAACTGGTCCGACACCTGGACCATCTGTCCATTGATGCGGATCAACACCGGCATGTTTGCCGACAGATAGGTATCCGAAGCACCCTTTTCCGCCATCAAGCGGAGGATGCGCTCCATATTTCCCGTGCTCATGAGTCCCTTCCCATCTGGCCAGTGGCCGAATCCGCCGAATCGCCGATTATCGAATTTGTATCACCGCCCAGCGCCTTCCCCAGATGAAAAAGGACGTAACCTGCCCATTCTCACACCAACCCCCTACACACCTCCCAGCGCCCCCGCCTCACCCCGTTTTCAGCGCGGCGCAGCCCGCGCCCCTCCAGCGGAGCGCGGGAGGTCCGGCTCCGCCGGCCCCCGGCTCGCCCCCTGGGGGGCCGCCGAAGGCGGTAGGGGGGGTTAAGCCCTGAGCAGCTCGTTGATGCTGGTCTTGGCCCGCGTGCCCGCATCCACCTTCTTGACGATGATGGCGGCATACAAGCTGTACTTGTCGTTCTTGGGCAGCGAGCCGCTGATGACCACCGAGCCGGCCGGCACGCGGCCGTAGGTGACGGTGTCGGTCTCGCGGTCATAGATCGGCGTGCTCTGGCCGATATACACGCCCATCGAGATCACCGAGTTCTCCTCCACGATCACGCCTTCCACGATCTCCGAGCGGGCGCCGATGAAGCAGTTGTCCTCGATGATGGTGGGGTTGGCCTGCAGCGGCTCCAGCACGCCGCCGATGCCCACGCCGCCGCTCAGGTGCACATGCTTGCCAATCTGGGCGCAGGAACCGACGGTGGCCCAGGTGTCGACCATGGTGCCTTCATCGACGTAGGCGCCGATGTTCACGTACGAGGGCATCAGCACCACGTTCTTGGCCATGAAGCTGCCGCGCCGGGCGACGGCCGGGGGCACCACCCGCACGCCGGTGGCGCGCAGGTCGGCATCGCTCATGCCGCTGAACTTGGTGGGCACCTTGTCGAAGAAGGTCATGTCGCCCGCGCCCATCTGGCGGTTGTCGTTCAGCCGGAACGACAGCAGCACGGCCTTCTTTACCCATTGATGCACCGTCCATTCGCCCACGCCACGGCGTTCGGCCACGCGCAGCGTGCCGGCGTCCAGCGCGGCCAGCACTTCGTCCACCGCCTTGCGCACGTCAGGCGAATTGGCGGGATTGAGGTTGGCGCGGCCTTCCCAGGCCAGGTCGATGATGGATTGCAGGTCTTGCGTCATGGCAGTTGATCGATGGTGGGTGGGTGAACCTGCCTGGCGCCCGCGGCCTGGTGGCGAGGTAGCGCCGGGGACCGGGGGACAGGCAGGTGGATGAAAGGATGCGTTGAAACCGAAAAACGGATGCGTGAGGAGTGGTGCGGCCAGCTCGCTCAGCCCAGGCGAGCCGCGGCTGACGGATAGGCCTGGCGCGTGTAGGCCACGATGCGCTGCGCCGCCTCCACACATTCCGCCTCTTCGGCCACCAGGGCCAGGCGGATGCGTCCGGCGCCAGGGTTGATGCCGCCCGCCTCACGCGCCAGCAAGCTGCCGGGCAACACGCCGACATTGTATTGAGCCAGCAGCCCCTGCGCGAACGCAATGTCGTCGCCGCCCGGCACGCCGGCCCAGAGATAGAAGCCGGCGTCCGGCAGCGCCACGTCGAGCACCTGCGCCAGCAGGGGAGTGACGGCGGCGAACTTGGCCCGATAGGCCGCGCGGTTCTCCACCACATGCGCCTCATCGTTCCAGGCTGCGCTGCTGGCCGCCTGGACGATGGGGCTCATGGCACTGCCGTGATAGGTGCGGTAGAGCAGGAAGCGCTTGATCCACGCCGCGTCGCCCGCCACGAACCCGGAGCGCATGCCCGGCACGTTGGACCGTTTGGACAGGCTGCTCAGCGCAATCAGGTTGCGAAAGTCCGGGCGGCCCAGTTGCACGGCGGCCTGCAGGCCGGACAGCGGGGCGGCGTCCGGCCCTTCCCGGAAGTAGATCTCCGAATAGCACTCGTCCGAGGCGATGACAAAGCCATGCCGGTCGCTCAGCTCGAACAGCGTCTTCCACTCGGACAGCGGCATGACCGCCCCGGTGGGGTTGCCCGGGGAGCACACATACAGCAGCTGCGTGCGCGCCCAGGTGGCGTCGTCGATCCGGGACCAGTCCGCGGCGAAGTTGCGGGCCGGGTCGGAGTTGGCGAAGGCCGGCGTGGCGCCTGCGAGCAGCGCGGCACCTTCGTAGATTTGATAGAACGGATTGGGGCAGACCACGGTGGCGCCGGGGCGCGTCGGGTCGATGACCACCTGGGCCAGCGAGAACAGCGCCTCCCGGGAGCCGATGACCGGCAGGATCTGCGTCGCGGGGTCAACGGCCAGGCCATAGCGCCGCTGGATCCAGCCGGCAATGGCTTCGCGCAAGGCCGGCATGCCCGCGGTGCTCGGATAGTTCGACAGGCCCTTCAGGTTGGCCATCAACGCCTCTTCCACCAACTTGGGGGCGGGGTGGCGCGGCTCGCCCAGGCCGAGCGAGATGTGAGGCAGGGCCGGATTGGGGACGATGTCTTGCGTCAGGGCGCGCAGGCGTTCGAACGGGTAGGGGTTCAGGAGCGCCAGGCGGGGGTTGACCGGGGTGGCGGTCGACGGTGCGGCTGGGGTGGCAGTCATCCCGGGATCATAGGACGGCGGCACTGGCGCAAGGGCGGTATCCCGCCCATTCCCGGCCATCGCGGCTACTTGAGTCGGCAACGCAGGCTTGACTCATCCCGCCGGACCGTCCGCCCAAGCCATCCCACCGAAAAGGGGGCGCCATCCCGCAATGAGGTGGGCCCGGCGCCAAACGCCATTGATGGATGCGTCAAAACAAGGCTTCGTGGCGGCGAACCCAGCACGCCAGTTCGGCCACTGTCTCGCGTCAAGACCCGACAGGTTCGGCGCGTCTTTGCCGTGCCCGACGATTTTTCAAGTGCAAACCAAGCGTCGCAGCCTGGTCCGTAATGGGTCTTCATGAAACGGACAAGAAACGGCTCGCCCCGACAGTCGCGACCCTGCTACCCATCGAGAGGACATGAATGAAGCAACTGAGACAAGCGCTGCTGGTCGCTGCGGCGCTGGTGCTGGCTGGCTGTGGCGGCGGCTCCGGCAGCGGCGGCTCCGGCCCTGACGGCAACGGCGGCGGCACGGGCAGCGGCTCGGCGGCAGACCAGCGCTTGGCCACGGCCCTGACGGCCGGCGACCCTTCCGGCCTCACCGCCGACGACACCGCCACTTTGCTGGAGCGGGCCATCGCGGAGGCCAGCAAGCGTCGCGCTTCCGAAAGCGCCATCTTCTCGGCCCTCTATGGAGACGGCAGCCAGGCCCTGGACCTGTCGCTCAACATCAGCACCAACAGCGCCAGCATCACGCCGCTGACCTCGACCATGGCGGTGGGCCATATCAAGTCCGACAGCGGCGCCGGGATGGCTGCGGCGACGGTGCTTGGCACCGGCCGGGGGCTGGCTTATGGCGCCGATGTGTTGCAGTGGATGGCGGGAAGCACCCGGGAGCAGCAGCACTATCCGATGTTCCTGCGCAGCTTCAAGTGGCTGATGACCGGTGATGGCGGCGGCTCGGTCCCGGCAACCGTCAAATACGCCACCGCCGGTTATGCGACGGGCAGCGTCAAGAGCTTCATCCAGCGCGCCGGGGGAAGCGGCGAGGACCTGCAATGCGCCGTGGCGGATGCTGCCAACACCTGCTGGCAGCAGGCCGACCTCATTGTCTTCGGCGGCGGCGTGACCGCCAGCGAGGGCCTGGCAGCCCAGGTTCGCACCTACCTGGAAGCCGGCAAGGCGGTGGTCTACATGCATGGCAGCTGGGGTCAGTCCGCGGGCGGATCGCAAGTGCTGGCGGGCCTGGGCATGAAGCTCGGCGGCTATCCGGGCAACTACTTCGCTGCCGCCTCGGGCGTGTCCGTCTCGGCCACCCGCACCGCCGCCGATGTGCTGAATGCCAAGACCACGCTGAGTGCGCTGGTCGAGTCCCTGAAGCTGTTGCAAGCCAGCGCTCCGGCGGTGGACCTCAAGAGCGATGCTTCGTCCCTGACGCCGTTCAGCGCCATGCTGGCTGAGCTGGGAAGCCTGCAGTCGGCTGGCGTCTCCATCTTCAATGGTGACGCACGCTTCCTGCTGCACCGGTTGCTCGTGCTGTGGGCCGACCAGCAGCGCAGCACGCTGGCCTATGGCCAGGTCAAACGCGCGGATACCGCGGCCTTCCTGCGCACCTACGCCACCGATGCCTTCCTCTGGTTTGCCCGGGGCACCACCAAGGCGGCGACGGCTGGGCAGGGCGATTACATGCCTGCCAGCGCCCAGACGCTGACCCCCAGCGCCGCCTTCGAAGAGCTCAAGCTCACGTTGCCCCAGGCCAGCGGCACGACCTTGATCGGCCGCGGCGCGCTGCCGGGCAAGGGCGTGCAGGTGGAGGTGGTGGATGCCGCAGGGGCCACGCTCGGGCTGCAGACCAGCCTGCTGCGCAGCTGGGGCAACCCGGTGACGGACGAATCCGACACCTACGCCCGTCCCTTGCGTCCGCACTCCTTCAATATTCCGCTCGGTGGCGGGACAACCGCCTTTGTGTCGCCCAATGGTGGCCCCCTGATGCTGAGTTACAGCGGCGCCACGCCCAACACGGTGGTGACGCTGCGTGTGAAGGGCGTGACGAGATACGCGCACTTCGACTACGCGGTGCCGATGAGTGAGGCGGAGATCGCCCAGGCCGAGGCGGCCCTGAAGGAGGGCACTTACGGCTGGCAGACCACCAAGGTGGTGGGCGGCGAAATCCAGCAGATCATGGCCTTTGCCAAGAGCACCATCGGCAGCGTGGCACCGGCTGTCTATGCCAACACGAGCATCCGGGACGGGCTGTTCATCAGCAACCACCTGACCAACGGCTACAACGATGCCGGCATGACCCGCCAGGTCAGCAGCCTGTGCGATGCGCTGGGCTGGGTCTGCACGGGCAGCCTGCATGACGCGCCGTCCGTCCAGCATTTCGTGGGCTGGATCGCGACCTGCGGCTACCTGTGCTCAGGCAACCCGATCGACGGTTATGCCGGCATCGACCTGGGCTGGGGCTATGCGCATGAGCTGGGCCACAACACGGTGCAGCGGGTCATGCGCATGCAGCCTGCCGGGGCCACTGGTTGCACGACGGAATGCGACAACAACCTCCTGGCCAGCGCGACGGCGCTGCGCGCCTGGGCCTTGTGGGGCCGCGAGATCAGCAAGGGCCATGCGCTGGACCATGCCGGCCTTTATGCGGCGGTGCAGGCCAATCGCGCCACCGGTCTGAGCGGCGATGCGCTGGTGGCCAACCAGACGACACGCATCTGGGCCAACAGCCATCAGGACATCATGCGCTCGGTGCACTTCCAGCTGGCCTTCCTGTTCACCCGCTATCGCAGCGGGCTGAACCAGCCCACCATGGAGAGCACGCTGGACTTCTTCAGCTTGCTGACCAAGGGCGACCGGCTGGTCAACAAGACCTTCACCACGGCCAATGCGGCGAGTTTTGGCATGGGGCACTATGCCAACAACACCATCACCAACCATGAGCTGCTGTATGTGCTGAGCTCCAGGATCATCGGCCAGGACCTGCGCAAGCTGTTCTGGATGTATGGCCTGCCGCTGGGCGAGACGGCGCTCGGCTCGGTGGCCGACCTGGGCCTGCCCATGGCGCCGCGCAGCTTCTATGCCTTGCCTGCCGGCAAGCACAACCAGCTCGCCAGCGGTCAGTGGCTGGATGTGGAAGGGGGGCTGCCGGCCTGGCCGTATTGACCTTGGCCGTGTTCACCCTGGCCGTATCGACCCTGGCCCTGCGGCTCAGAGCCAGTGACGGCAACGGGCCGCGCCACATCGGCAGGCCAGTCGCCCGTCATGATGGGTCAGCCCGTAATCGACGGTGAGCTCTTCGCCGATGGCGATGTCCCGCAGCGCCAGGAAGCTGATCTCACCGTCTTCCACCTGGATGCGTGCATTGGGCTCGCAGCAGTGGTTGGTGAAACGCATGGCGTCCTGTGATCGACTGGCGTCGATGGCCCGGGCGGGCGACAGTTCCACCAGCATCAGCCGCCCGCCCGACTGGGCGCGGCGGCGGGCTTCGGCCACGGTGATGGACTCACCCGTCAGCAGGCCCAGGCGCTGGCCGGCAGCGACGGGCTGCTCGGCAAACACCCCATAACCGTCGATGCGGCTGCGCTTGAGCGCCACGGCGACATCCGTGTGGCTGGGGTCGAAGCGCAGGCCCATGGAACGCCGCGCCTCAGCGCAGCAGGCCGGATTCGAAGCTGTGGGACGGGATGTCCACGGCCGGCAGCGGCTTCCACCCCTTCTTGCGGTGTTCGGCCACGACGTTGGTGTAGATGCCGCCGCGCACATACCACTTGGCGGTGATGCGGATATAGCGCGGGTTGGTCACCTTCACGATGTCGTCCAGGATGGTGTTGGTCACCTTCTCATGGAACGCGCCTTCGTTGCGGTAGCTCCAGAAGTACATCTTCAGGCTCTTGAGCTCCACGCAGTACTTGTCCGCGATCATGTCGATCGTGAAATGGGCGAAGTCAGGCTGGCCGGTCAGCGGGCAGTGGCAGGTGAACTCGGGCACCTGGAACTGGATGACATAGTCACGCTCGGGCGCCGGGTTGGGGAAGACGTGGATCTCCTTGCTCGGCTGGCTGGGCGGGTTCGGCGGCATGTCACGCATCTTCGGCTCGGCCGCGGGCTTGCTGCGGGATGCCTTAGGGGCGGCCTGGCGGCTGGTCTTGCCGGACGAGGTCAGGGACTGGGCGGGAGTGGTCTTGGCCATGGGGTGTTGTCAGGGGAAGGGCGGCTCGCGGAGTCGCCGGCATATGCAAGTCGCGATGGTATCATCCGCCGCGAAACAAGCGCCCCGTCAAGGGGCGTTTCCACAATCAAATCAAAGGCTTAGCAAGTGCTTGGCGTGGGGCTTGGTGGGGCTTGGCAAGGGCTTGGCACCCGCCGGGCCTGCCCGGCCAGCGCCGAGCTTCGAATGACCCGATGCGACTGAACTCGATCAAGCTCTCGGGCTTCAAGTCCTTTGCGGACCCGACCAACTTCCAGTTGCCCGGGCAACTGGTGGGCGTGGTGGGCCCCAACGGATGCGGCAAGTCCAACATCATGGATGCCGTTCGCTGGGTGCTGGGCGAGAGCAAGGCCAGCGAACTGCGTGGTGAATCCATGCAGGACGTGATCTTCAACGGCTCGGGCAACCGCAAACCCGCCAGCCGCTCCAGCGTCGAACTGGTATTCGACAACACCAGCGCCCGCGCGGGCGGCCAGTGGAACCAGTTCACCGAGATCGCCGTCAAGCGCGTGCTCACGCGAGACGGCACCAGCAGCTACTTCATCAACAACCAGCCGGTGCGTCGCCGCGACGTGCAGGACGTCTTCCTGGGCACCGGGCTGGGGCCGCGCGCCTACGCCATCATCGGCCAAGGCACCATCAGCCGCATCATCGAGTCCAAGCCCGAGGAACTGCGCATGTTCCTCGAAGAGGCGGCGGGGGTTTCCAAGTACAAGGAGCGCCGGCGCGAGACCGAGAACCGGCTCAAGGACACGCGCGAGAACCTGACGCGGGTGGACGACATCCTGCGGGAGCTCAACACCAACCTTGAGAAGCTGGAGCGGCAGGCCGAGATTGCCGCCAGCTACCGCTCGCTGCAGGACCAGGGCACCCTCAAGCTGCATCAGCTGTGGTTCCTCAAGCACCGCGATGCCTCTGGCGAAGCGACGCGGGTGAAGACAGAGCATGCCGAGGCGGTGAACGCACTGGAAGCCCGCATGGCCGAACTGCGCCAGCTCGAAGCCGAGCTGGAGACGGTACGCCAGGCCCATTACGCGGCCGGGGACGACCTGCATGCCGCCCAAGGCCGCATGGCCGACGCCCAGCTGGAGGTCAGCCGCCTGGAAGAGCGCATCCGCTATGTGGTGGAAGGTCGCCAGCGGCTGGAGCAGCGCCTGGTGGAACTGCAGACGCAGAACCAGCAGTGGCAGGAGCGCGCCGAGCAGGCCCAGGCCGAGCTGGATGACGTCGCCAGCCAGATTGCGCAGGCGGAAGAGCAAAGCGAGATCCTTGCCGCGCAGGCGGAAGACCAGGCCATGAAGCTGCCGGAGGTCGAGGATCAACTGCGCGCCGCGCAAGCGCGTGCGAATGAACAGCGCGGCCAGGTGGCCCAGGTGCAGCAGCAGATCCAGGTGCTGGCGGCCGAGAGCCGCAGTGTCGATGAGCAGCTGCGCGGCCTGCGCTCCCGCCGTGACCGGCTGGCCCAGGAGCGCCAGGGCCTGGCGGCGCCCCAGCATGACAAGCTCGACGAGGTACGCCGCCTGTCTGCCGGTGCGGATGAGCAGCACGCCATTGCCGAGGCGAGGCTGGGCGAACTGGCCGAGGCGGTGCCCCTGGCCGATGAGCAGCGTCAGCAGGCGCAGCAGGAATCACAGTCGCAGGCGGCACGCCTGACCGACATTGCCGCCCGGTTGGCTGCCCTGCGTGCGCTGCAGGAAAAAGTGCAGACCGAGGGCAAGCTCAAGCCATGGCTGGCGCGCCATGGCCTGCAGGACCTGCAGGGCCTGTGGACCCAGCTGCACATCACCCAGGGGTGGGAAAACGCGCTGGAAGCCGCCCTGCGGGAACGCATGGGGGCGCTGTCCGTGGGCCGGCTGGAGTCGGTGCAGGCCTTTGTGCAGGACCCGCCGCCAGCCCGGCTGGCCTTCTATGCCGCGCCGCAAGCCGAGATTGCCAACACGCATCGCGCCCTGACGCCGCTGACCGATCTTCTGCGCCTGGAGTCGCCCGGCCTGCGCGCGCTGATGAACGACTGGCTGGAAGGCATCTACACCGCCGAGTCGATCGCCCAGGCGCTGGCTGACCGTCCCAAGCTGAGCCACGGTGAGGTCATCATGACCCGCGAAGGCCATGCGGTCAGCCAGTTCGCGGTGAGCTTTTATGCGCCCGACAGCGAGACCGCCGGGCTGCTGGCCCGCGCCCAGGAGATCGAACAGCTGTCGCTGGAGCAGCGCGCCCAGACCTTGATCAGCGACGAGGCGCGCGCCCAGGCGATCCGGGCCGAGGCTGCCTACACCGAGGCGGCCCAGCGCCTGGCCGCCTTGCGGCGCGAAGCCGGCGAGACCCAGGCCCGCGCCCATCAGCTGCAGGTGGAACTGCTGCGCCTGGCGCAGCAGACCGAAGCCGCGGTGGCCCGGCGCAGCCAGCTGGACGAAGAACTGACCGACATCGATGCGCAGCATGAGGCGCTGATGGAGCGTCGCATGGAAGGCGAGGCCCGGTTCGAGGAACTGGACCTGCAACTGGCCACCACGCAGGAACGCCATGCCGAGCTGGATGAGGCCGTGATCCAGGCCGAGCGCAAGGTCGCCGAGGCGCGGGAACATCAGCGGGTGCTGGAGCGTCGTGCCCAGGAAGCGGTGTTCAGCGCGCGCGCCCTGGCCGCCAAGCGCGGCGAACTGCAGCGCAGCATCGAGACGTCGCGCCAGCAGGTGCAGGTCAACGAGCAGACCATCCAGAACATGGCCCGCGAGCGGGAGGAACTGGACGACGCCGCCGCCCAGGCCGGCCTGCAGGACGCCCTGGCGCTGAAGGTGGAGCGCGAGGCCGCGCTGGCCACCGTCCGCGCCGCCTATGACGACCTCAGCCTGCGGCTCAAGCGCGGCGAGGAGCAGCGCCTGGGCATCGAACGCGCGCTTGAGCCCATGCGTGAACGCATCACCCGGCTGCAGCTGGATGAACAGGCGGCAGCCCTGGGCGGCCAGCAGTTCATGGAGCAACTGGTGGCGGCCCAGGTCGACCTGG
>Ga0065165_1000993_pt1 | contig 35028 bp, 37 predicted proteins | sample AraplaMF_Cvi_mMF_FD_63813 | JGI IMG/M metagenome (GOLD analysis project Ga0065165, IMG submission 63813) | Arabidopsis root microbial communities from the University of North Carolina, USA - plate scrape MF_Cvi_mMF (version 2) (version 3) | ecosystem: Host-associated > Plants > Roots >... | reverse complement strand
GGCCGCCGACCGCCATTCGGGCGCCGCGCCGTTCCTCGAGCCCGACGCCAAGAGCCAGGTCACCTTGCGCTTCGAGAACGGCAAGCCGGTCGCCGCGACCGCGATCGTCGTCTCGACCCAGCATGCCAAGGGCTATGACGAGGGCGACAAGGAAGCCGAGCTCCACAATTATGTGAAGGGCGTGATCGCCGATCTGCTTCCGGCCAGCCTGCTCTCGGACGCGACCGAATATCACATCAACCCGACCGGCTCGTTCGAGATCGGCGGCCCCGACGGCGACGCCGGCCTCACCGGCCGCAAGATCATCGTCGACACCTACGGCGGCGCAGCTCCGCACGGCGGCGGCGCCTTCTCGGGCAAGGACCCGACCAAGGTCGACCGTTCGGCGGCGTACATCACCCGCTATCTCGCCAAGAACATCGTCGCCGCGGGCCTCGCCTCGCGCGTGACGATCCAGCTCGCTTACGCCATCGGCGTGTCGAAGCCGCTGTCGCTCTATGTGAACACGCACGGCACCGGCAAGGTCGGCGACGACGCGATCGAGGCGGCGATCCAGGGCATCGACAAGCTGGGCGGCCTCACCCCGCGCGGCATCCGCACCCATCTCGGCCTCAACAAGCCGATCTACCAGAAGACCGCCGCCTACGGTCACTTCGGCCGCAAGCCCGAAGGCGACTTCTTCCCGTGGGAGCGCACCGACCTGGTCGAGGACCTCAAGGCCGCTCTGGCCTGATCCTTCCCGGATCGACGGAACAAGGAGGGCGGGGCCGCGAGGCTCCGCCCTTTTTGTTGCGCAACCGATACTTGTCGCTCGCCCCTGCACCTGTCAGTTTCGCTGTGCAGGATGCTGGAGGGGGAAAGCATGCGTATCGGATTCGCGACACTGGTCGTAGCGCTTGCCGCAGTTCCCGGCACCGCACTCGCCCAGAAGGATGCCAAGCCGATCGCGCTCTCCGCGACCGCAACCTATGTCCACAAACCGACCGGGCTGAGCGTGCCCGCAACGCTCGACGGCATGCCTCGTAAGGAAGCGAAAGCGCTCGAGGACGAGCCGCTCGACGATTATCTCAACTATACCAGCGACGACGGGCGCGACGACATCACCGTCTATGTGTTCCGCCACGTCACCGGCTCGGTGCCCGTCTGGTTCGATCGCGTCCGCCGCACGGTCGAGGCGCGCAATGACACCTATGGCGAGTTGGCGCCGCTCGCCCCGCCCGCTGCGTTCACGCCGCCGGGTCAGGCCAACGCCAGCGGGCTGATGCAGGTTTGGCGAACCGGCAAAGGGCCCTTTCGCAGCACCGCGCTGGCATTCCTGCCGCTTGGTCCGGGATGGTATGTCGCGGTCCGCTATAGCGCCGGCAATTACAGCGCCGACGCGCTCGCGCCGCGCGTGAACGCGGTGCTCGCCGAACTCGGCTGGCCGGCGAAGATCAAGGCGCAACCGGATGCCGCGCCGATCGCCGATTGCGCCGCGCCGCTTGTCTTCACGGGACCGGCCAAGCAACTGAAGGCAAAGACGCAGGACGCCATGATGGGATCGCTGTTCGCCGCGATCGCGGCGAACCCGCAGACCGAAAAGAAGGACGGCGAGGCGAACGCGGAAGAAGAGGCGACGAAGTCGCTGGTCTGGTGCCGGGACAGTGGTGCCGTCGCCGATTCCAGCTACAACATCTATCGCGCCGACGCGTCGACCACCGACTATCTGATCGCGTTCGGCGATGCCGGCCGTGGCGTGACTGCCGGGGTCGACATCATGGGCGCGCTGCTAGGCGGAAAAGGCAAGCCGCGGTACAATGTGACCTTGGTTTCGATGACCCAGAGCACGGTCTTCGCACCGCTGGACCGGCTGCCGCCGCCAGATCAGGCGATCGCGATCGTCAATTCGGGCAAACCGATCTCGTCCGCTACGACCTGGGGTCAAAGCAACATCACTATCAACAGCTCGGCAATCAAGTGATCCGCATGCTGGTAGCAGCCGTGACTTTGTTCGCGGCGCTTCCCACCGCGGCGCAGCAACTCTCCTCCGCCGATAAGGACGCCATCGCGCTCGCCGAAGCTCGGGGGAAATTGCTCTACGCCTATGATCAGGCCGCATGGCACGGCACCGACGATATGGTGACGAAGCTACCCGACTATCGGAACCGCGCCGGCGGCTGGATCGTCGATGGCCCCGCAGACAGTCCCGAACTCGTCTTCTTCGACCGCGACGAGGCCGATCCGCATGCGCTCTACGTCGCGCATTTTCGCAACAACCAGCTCGTCTCGAGCCATGTGCTCGTACCCGGCGAGGATTCGCGCCTCAGCCCTGCGCGCAAGCGGATGATCGCGGCACGCCATGCCGCGACCGAGCGTTTTGTCGCCGACAAGCCGCTGATATGCACCGCGGCGCAGGTCAATCCGGTGGTGCTGCCGCCCGCCGCCCCCGGCGCGCCGATCCTCGTCTATATCCTTTCGCCGCAGACCGAGGCGAACGTGCTGCCCTTCGGGGGCAACTACCGGGTGGACATCGCGCCGAACGGCACGCCCGGACCGCTCCATCCCTTCGCCAAAAGCTGTCTCGACCTGCGCACGGGCGATCCGGCCGATAAGGGCGGCGGTAAAACCGCGGCACTATTCGTCACGCATTTGCTCGATCCGGTGCCGACCGAGATCCATGTCTTCCTGTCGCTCGCCGGCCATATCCCCATCGCAGTGGGCACCACGCAAAATGGCGCGAGCTGGATGGTCGACGGCACCGACATCAAGCGCGTCACGGCGACCAAATAGCGGCTAAGTGTCGGGCGCGGCCATGACGCCGCCGGCGTCAACGGCTCGGCCGGAACAGACCGGCGCTTCGGCACGTTGTCCGCGCAAACCTCTCGGTTCGCACTGGAAAAACCATGGCCAGAAGCAAGCAGCGCCGGTCGCGAAAGGCCGCGGCGCCCGCGCCTTCCCTATTATCCAGCCCGCTCGCGATCGGTGCGATCGGGGCATTGGCGGCGGGTACCGGCGTAGCGATCGCAACCGCCGTGCGAAGGCTTGCCCGGCCCTCTGGCGGCCATGCGGCGCCCGATCTGGCAGCCGATCAGCCGCGTCCCGGTCCCGATCATCGCGCGCCGGACGCCTTCCGTCCCGATCCAACGGCGCCTGTCCCGCGTGCGGAGCGCGACGGGCTGCGCCCGGCGACGCTGGGGCCAATCCACGGCGTAGCGCCGTCGTGACAGCATAGCGCGGGGGCGCCCGCGGGATGCGACGCTGTCGCGCCTCCCGCACAAGCAGGAGGAGACCATAATGCGTATTCTGATGCTCGGCCTCACGGCCGCGGCGACCGCGCTCGTCGCGGGATGCACCGACTATGGCCAGCCCGGCTATGCCAGCGACGCTGGCTATTCACGCTATGACTGGAACCGCCCGGATCCGACCTATGGCGGCTATTATGCCGACCGCTATTATCGTGACGACGCGCGCTATCGCGAACGCCGGCTCTCTTCGAATGACCGCGTCTATATGGGCCGCGACGGACGCTATTATTGCCGGCGGTCGGACGGCACCACGGGCCTGATCGTCGGCGGCATCGCCGGCGGCGCGTTGGGTGCGGCGCTGACCGAGGGCCGCTCCGAGCCGCTGGGCGTGCTGCTCGGCGCGGCTGCGGGCGCCGCGGCCGGATCGGCGATCGATCGCAACAACGTGCGCTGCCGCTAGGCCGCGCCGCGCATCGGGGCGGCTGGCGCGATCAGCCGCCCTTATCGGTGCATTCCCCGGTGCGGTGCGCATCGATCGTCACGCTCATCGCGCCAATCGGTCCGGCGGCGCCCTTGCTTTCGCTCACGACATGAAATTCCGTGTCGCTGAAGGTGCCCTTGAGCGTGGAGGTACGCGGGCCCGCCGGCGTCGTGCAGGTCAGGACGGCGTCGAGCTGGCCATTGGCCATGTTGAAATGGTCATAGCGACAATTCTTGTCGGCACCGAACATATTGGCCTTGGGGCCCTTGGCATCTTCGGGCGTCACGCAACTCGAGGAAATATGCGGCTGACCCAGTGCCGCCTGCTTCTCCTTGATCCGCGCCAGCACCTCGGGCGGCATCTTGTCCATGCCGGGCATGTTTGCCATCGCGGGCATGTCCATTTTGGTGATCGAGACCTTCGTCTCCCATTGGCCCGGCGAGATCAGCTGACCCGAGGCGCGCGCGGCCTCGACTTTCTTCTGCACTTCGCCAATCGAAGCATTTTGCGCGGTAACGCTGGGTCCGGAATTGCACGCGGCGGCGAGCAGCGGCAGCAGCAACACGGTACGGTTCATGGCCTTCCCCTCTTGGCGAATAGAAGCTGCGCGCCCGTCTTTGCCTCTTACTAACCCGGCCTCTCCGCATTTCAAAACGGAGCCGGCTCATACGCATGTCTGATTTCCGCCACGATGCGTTGATGCCACGCCGGTCATCCGGGAAATTGAGGAGTTGTTTCCGATGACGACGCGCACCGCCACCGCCCGTTACGAAGGCTTCGGCAAGGACGGCAAAGGACAGCTCACCAGCCAGTCCGGGGTTCTTTCGGCCACCCCCTACAGCTTCAACACCCGCTTCGGCGACGAGCCCGGCACCAATCCGGAAGAATTGATCGCCGCGGCGCATGCCGGCTGCTTCACCATGGCGCTGTCCTTCGCGCTCGCCCGTGCCGGCTTCAACGAGGGTTCGCTCGAGACTCAAGCCAAGGTGACGCTCGATCCCGAGGATGGCGGGTTCAAGATCACGCGCTCGGACCTGACGCTCAAGGCGAACATTCCCGGCATCGGCCGCGACCAGTTCGAGGCCCTCGCCCGTGGCGCCGAGCAGAATTGCCCGGTCTCCAAAGTGCTCAACGCCGAGATCACGCTGACCTTCGACCTCGCCTGATTTCAGGGCTCAGAAGCTTCTTCCGTCGAGGTCCTTCACCGGCAGGGCGGACCGGTCGAATTCGTGCGCCATGCGGACATTGTAGCTGATCCGGGGATGCTCGAAATCGGGCCGGTCCTGCACGAAGCTGGGGAAGCGGCCATGCGTCGCGCAACCGCAATTGGCGCAGTGGTAATGCGTGCCGATATAATGGCCGAACTGATAGGCGGAGAGGCGCTCGGGCGCGCTGGTCAGCCGGAACTCCTGCGGCGCACAATAAGCCCATTCGCCGCCGGTACGGTCGCAATAGGAGCAATTGCAGCGCGTCAGTTCGGTCGGCACCGGCGCTTCCCAGCGCACCGCGCCGCAATGACAGCTTCCCTGGATCCGCATCGTTGCACCTCCGTATCGGTGCAACGCGCCGACCGGCTTTTGGGTCCCCTGGGGCGAAGCGGGTGCCGACGAGCGGTATCGATCATGTCCGCTAGATCACGCGCTCCATCTCGACTGCACGCAACGAGGTTTCGGCGCCGGAACCCGCGCGGCGATGCAGGCGTGCATCGGCCCGGGCCAGATGCTCGACCGCGCGCGCCAAATCGGGCTCGGGCAGGGTGAAGGGCAGGCGCACGAACCGCTCGAACGCGCCGTCGACCGCGAAGCGCGGCCCGGGCACGATACGCAGGCCGAGGCTTTGCGCCATCGCAGCGAGCGCCGACGCGTCGGGGCGCGGCAATTCCGCCCAGAGCGCCAGGCCGCCGTCTGGCATAGGCGCGCGCCAATGCGGCAACGCGTCGGCAAGCAGCGCGATCAGCCGCTCGCAACGCGCCCGCATGGTCGCGCGCCGCTCGTCCGCGCCGCCGTCGGTCTCCAGCAATATCGCGACGGCCAGTTGCTCCAGCACCGGCGTCCCCATATCGAGGATCGCGCGCAGGCGCGCGAGTTCGGCGATGCGCTGCTCGCTGGCACGGATCCAGCCGATGCGCAGGCCTCCCCAATAGCGCTTGCTGGCCGAGCCGACGCTGATGACGATATGCCCCTCGGGGTCGTATGCCGCGACCGGTGCAGGAGCGCCGCCTTCGAACCCCGTCTCGACCATGGTCTCGTCGATCAGCAGCGGCGTACGCGCCCGCCTGGCAATCGCCACGAGGTCGCGCCGGTCGCTTTGGTCCATCAGTCGCCCCGTGGGATTGTGAAAGTCCGGGACCAGATAGGCGAAACGCGGCCCCGTCTGGCGGAATGCAGCATCGATCGCGTCAAGGTCCCAGCCCGTCTCGGGAAGCCCCACCGGCACGGGCTGGCAGCTGTTGCGTGCGATCGCGCCGAGCGCGTTGTGATAGGTCGGGTGATCGACCGCGACACGGTCACCGGGACCACTCAGCGCACGGAGGACGAGGTTGAGCCCGTTTTGCGCGCCGCTCGTCACGATGATCTGCTCGGGCCGGGTCCGGCAGCCGCGCCGGGCATAATCGCGCGCTATCGCCTCGCGGAGGCAGGGCAAGCCCAAGGCTTCATAGCCATGCCCCGAAAGCCAGGCGGGAAGGCGGCGGAGCGCCTCCTCATAGACGTGCCAGAGCCCTGCCGGCGCGGGCATGGCGGCCGCCGTCCAGTCGATGAAAGCCGCGTCCCCGTCTCCGTCGATCAATTCCGCGGCGGGGGCGCGCCCCCCCGGGAGGTGGGTGACGCTCCCCGATCCCCGGCGGCTCAGAAGATAGCCCTCGTCGCGCAGCTGCCCGTAAGCGGCAGTCAGCGTCGTCCGGCTGACGCCGATCGCGTGCGCGAGCTCACGCTCGCCCGGCAACCGCACGCCCAAACCCACGCGGCCGTCGAGGATCAGCAACCGCAGCGCCCGGGCGAGCAACCGGTAGCTGGCCTCGCCGCTCTCCTCCCCGCGCCACTGCCCGAGAAGACGCGAAAGTGAGCCGGCTTTGAGCGAAATCGGATCCATATCAGGCCAATATCATCAAACTGGATATTTTATATATAGCCACTTTGATCCATTCTGGATGGCATGTTCGCCCATGACCGCTTCCCCGCCCGCCTCGTCCAACTCCTCGGAGGCTTGAGCCTGTACGGCATTTCGATGGCCATGATGATCCGCGCCAATCTGGGCCTGGATCCGTGGGACGTGCTGCATCAGGGGCTCGCGCCGCGCCTCGGTCTGAGCTTCGGGCTGACGGTCAATCTCATCGGCCTCTGCGTCCTCGCCTTGTGGCTGCCGCTGCGCCAGCGACCGGGTCTGGGGACCGTGCTCAACATCCTCGTGATCGGCACGGTCACCGACATTGGGCTGGCGCTGATTCCGCCGGTCGAAGCCTATACCGTGCGGTTCGCACTTCTGGGTTTCGGCATCCTGCTCAACGGCGTCGCAGGCGGCGCCTATATCGGCGCAGGCCTCGGCCCCGGTCCGCGCGACGGCCTGATGACGGGCTTTTGCCGACGCACGGGACTGCCGGTGAAACTGGTGCGTACCGCGATCGAACTGGCGGTGCTCGCGATCGGCTGGCTGCTAGGCGGGACCGTCGGTCTGGGCACATTGCTCTACGCGGTCAGCATAGGCTGGGTGGTCCATCACGCGCTGCCTTTCTTCACGCTCGACACGGTCCGGCGCCAGTGCGTGCAGACCAGCGGTTGACGGATCGGCGCAGCGAGTATTCAGGCCGCGCCAGCCTTAGCGACGCCGCACAGCAAAAGGGGGCCGGCATCGCTGCCAGCCCCCGTGTCGCCGGACTACGGCCACCGCGCCCGGACGGGCATGGGCGGCCTGGTTTCGGCGGCCCGCTCCGCTCGCGCCGGCAAGGGCATGCGAGCTTTGCGTCGGTCACCGGGGCCGAAGTTCCTGCTCTGGCGAGCCCTCGCTTCGGCCTCGGCGGCCTGTGCTCAGCCCAGTTTCGTGAGAATCGGGGCTTTGCGGGAGCCACCTTTTCCGCAACTTCGCCCTTGCGGGTGATGTTCCGGCCTTGGCGGCCAGCTCGGCCATGTTGCCCGAAAGCAGCCTGGCCTCGCCCAGCTCCGTCTGCTCGCCCGAGGGCAATCAGGCTTCGCTGTCTGCCGCATCCTTCACAGACCTGCCTTGCGGCATGCTGCGACCTTCGCGGCCCGCTCCGACCATCCACCCGAAGGCGATCTGCCGGGGCGTTCGCCGCATCCTCCTTGACCACGCCTTTCGGCGCATCCCGGACTCTGCGGCCCGCTCCACCTTCATCGCATCCGAAGATGCTCCAGCTTCGCGGTTGTCGATGCTTCGGGAACCTCCGGCCCTCGCAGGCGGCGTTCCTTCCCCATCGACCGCTTCGCTTCCGCCGGGGGCGAAAGCGAAGCTGTTGGTCGTTTTCCGGTCGATCCGTTGCTCCGGTCCCGCGAACGGAACCCTTGTTCCGGACCCACTATGGATCACGTCCCCGAACCGGGCGTGCGGCGGTTTCCCGAAGGCACCTGCCTCGCGTACGATCCGTGTAAGTTCTTGATGTTGCTTTGGTTTCCCGCCGCCTCATCGCCTTCTTACAGCTATGATCGTCTCATCGATCGCGAGTCGCACAAAGCGCGAAATGGGGCGTCGAGCCTGTTGAAACTGTGGATAACGTGGACAAGCGGGGATTTTTCAGCGTCCCGGCGTCCAATGCCGGGGGGCCAGCTCGAATCCGGCATAGTCGAAGCCGGGTACCACGATGCAGCTCACCAGCGCCCATCCGTCGGTCGCCATCGCCGCCTGCCAGCGATTCGCCGGCACGAGATGCTGCGGCCTGTAGCCGCGGGTCACGTCACCGCCAAGCATGAACGTCTCGACACCGCGCAATTCCTTGTCGGCAACGCGCAAGTCGATCCGCGACCCGGCGTGCCACAGCCACAATTCGTCGGCGTCGACGCAGTGCCAATGCGAGCGCTCGCCCGCGCGCAGCAGGAAATAGATCGCGGTGCCGGGTGAACGGCCGCCATCGTCCGCTACGGCACGCCACGTTTCGCGAAACCAACCGCCCTCGGGATGCGGCGCGAGCTTCAGTTCGGCGATGATTCGGTCCGCTTCGTCCATTTGAGTCCTCCGTTCAGCTCTCCTAAAGCTCTCATTCCGTTCATGAAACCAACCATGACCGTAATCGTTCGGTTGCGGCTGAAATGCATGATTGGGAGTGAGACATGCGTAATCTGATGCTCGCGCTGGGCGCCGCCACGATGATGGCGGTGACGATCCCGGCCGCGATGGTGCTTCCCGCCACCAAGGCGGAAGCTTCGCCGCAGAAGCGGTACAAATATCGCGAATGGCGCGGCCGTGACGGCCGTACCTATTGCCGCAAGTCCAATGGCACGACCGGCCTGGTGGTCGGCGGCGTCGCCGGCGCGCTGGTCGGCCGCTCGATCGACACCGGCGGTGACCGCACGCTCGGCACTGTGCTCGGTGCGGCGGGCGGCGCGCTCCTCGGCCGCGAGGTCGAGCGTAGCAGCAACAACAACAAGCGGCATTGCCGCTGATCGGGTTGCTGATCCGGAATTAACCTTCCGACGTTAGGACGCGGGGCATCATGCTCCGCGTCCTAACGCTATCCACCCTGTTCCCGGACGCCTCGCGGCCCAATTTCGGCATCTTTGTCGAGCAGCAGACGCTGAGCCTTGCCCGCCAGCCCGACGTGACGGTGCGCGTGGTCGCTCCGCTCGGCATCCCGCCCTGGCCGCTCTCGCGCCATCCCCGCTACCGTGGCCTCGCCCAGCTGCCGCACCACGAGACGTGGAAGAGTCTCGACCTGCGCCGCCCACGCTTCACCAACGTGCCCGGCACGCAGGGCCGCTTCCATGCACGCATGCTCGAGAAGGCACTGATCCCGGTGCTGACCGAATTGCGCCGCGATTATCCCTTCGACCTGATCGCCGCCGAATTCTTCTTCCCCGACGGTCCCGCCGCGGTCGCGCTCGGGCGACGTTTCGGCGTGCCGGTGTCGATCAAGGCGCGCGGATCGGATGTGCATCGCTGGGCCATGCACGGGCCGACAGCAGCGCAGCTACTCGCGGCCGGCCGCGCCGCCGACGGTGTGCTCGCGGTCTCCTCGGCGATGCGCGACGACATGATCCGGCTGGGCATGCCGTCGGAACGAATCGAGTTGAGCCTGACCGGCGTCGACCAGCAGCGCTTCGCTCCACGCGACCGTGCCACGGCCAAGGCCGTGTTCGGTGTTACCGGGCCGCTGGTCGTGTCGATCGGCGCGCTGATCGGGATCAAGGGGCACGACATCGCGATCGACGCGGTGACCTCGCTACCCGGCGTGACCCTGCTCATTGCGGGCATCGGCCCCGAGCAAGCGGCGCTTCAGGCGCGAATCGACCGGCTTGGGCTGGGCGAGCGCATCCGCCTGCTCGGCGCGGTGCCGCATGGCGAGATGCCCGTGCTCGCCGCCGCAGCCGACGTGATGGCTCTCGCCTCCGAACGCGAAGGCTTGGCCAATGCCTGGGTCGAGGCGCTGGCGAGCGGGACGCCGGTGGTGATCCCCGATGTCGGCGGCGCGCGCGAGGTGGTGAAGGACCCCGCTGCCGGCCGGATCGTGGAGCGCACTCCCGCCGCTTTTGCCGAAGCCATCGCCGAATTGATCGCGTCCCCGCCACCGGTGGACGCAGTACGCGCCGCCGCGCGGAGCTTCACCTGGCAGGCCAATTCGGACCATCTGGTCGATTTCTACCGCCGGCTGGTCGCCCGGACACCGCGCTGATACCGGAACGTCCGGCGCCGCGCACCGTTACAAGGCGCGAGTGGGCAGGATGGAGAAGACCATGAACCACCGCCGCACCCCCCGCGCCGGACCCGTTGCGCGCGCGCGTCGAGCCCATCGCTCCACCCGGCCCGCACGCCTGCACCTGGTCGAGCCCTCACCGGAATATGAGGTCATCTTCGAAATCGAACTGGAGCTCGAGCCGACGCGCCATTGACAGCAGGGCGATCCTTCGTGACTCTCTCATGACATGTCCGCGAGGAGATTGCCGTGGCCAAGCGCAAGAAGACGGAAGCGAAGTTCGTCCTCCCCAAGCAGCTTGCGGGGGTAAAGATCCCCAAGGCGCTGCGGGAACAAGGACATCATCTCGCCGAGTTGGCCAAGCATCCCTTGGTCAAGGAAATCGTCGCCGCGGGGCTTATCGCGCTCGCCGCCACGGTGCGCCAGGGCAAGAGCGATGCGGTCGCCAAGGTCAAAAAGAAGGTCGGCGAGGCCGCCGATGCCGCCGCCAGTGCGGCAACCGAAACGCTCGAACAGGGCGCCGCTACGGTGAAGAAGACCGTCGCCAAGGCCGCTCCCAGGGCGAGCGCGGCTGCCCCGAAGCCTGCCGCCAAGGCTGCGACGCCGAGGACGACAGTAAAAAAGCCCGCGGCAAAATCGGCAGCCAAGCCGCCTGCGAGCAAGCCCGCGGCGGCAAAGAAACCGGCAGCGAAGAAACCGGCGGCCAAGGCGGCCGTAACCAAACCGGCGGGCAGCCTGCCTCCGCCCCCGCCACGTACCCCGCGTACGCGCCGGACGTCGCCGTCCAAGACCACGCATTGATCCGGACGGTCCAACCCCGCTAAGGCTCCCTCGAACAGGGGGAGCCGACCATGTCCGACGCGCACAGCAGCGAAACCGAGCATTACGGCCCGGCGCATGCGCTCGAGCGGATGATGTTCTTCTCCGACGCGGTGTTCGCGATCGCGATCACCTTGCTCGTGATCGAACTCCACGCGCCCGAATTGCCGCACGGCTCGCCCGACATGGCCTATTGGCAGGCGCTGGCCGATCATTTCGCCAGCTTCGTCGGCTTCTTCGTCAGCTTCTTCGTGATCGGCTCCTTCTGGGCCGGGCATCACCGCGCCTTCGATTGCGCGCGCCATTGGAGTCCGAAGCTCCTCTTCCCCAATCTGATGGTGTTGTGCTCGATCGCGGCCCTACCCTTTTTCACCGCCTTTGCTTCGGCCAATTGGGGCGAGCGCGTGCCGGTGGCACTCTATTGCTTCTGGCTGCTGGTGATCGCGCTGCTCAACATCCGTGTCCAGCGCATCGCGACGCGCCCGCCGGTGGTGGGCGAGGAAGTGCCGCCCGCCCACGCCGCTTATATCCGCGTCCGCGGCCTCTCGGTCGCGTTCGGCGCGATAACCGGCCTCCTCGTCAGCCTGAAATGGCCGATCTTCGGCCAGCCGGCGTTGATCTCGATCCTGTTCTGGCGCCTCGGCCTCACCTGGTGGTGGAATACGCGACCAACCCCGGCGCCGGAGGCGGAGACGGCCTGACCGCCCCCGCCCCTTGTCGAACTCAGCGCCGCTTCGCCCAGGCCGTGGCCTGCTTGCCGGCCAGCGCGACCAGATCGCCCTGCATCACGTTGACGTCGATCAGGTGCAGCCCCCAATCCTTGAGCACCATGTCGCCGACCTGCACGTCACCGCTGATGCGGTCGGTTCGCGGGTCGGCGGGGTCGCCGTGCGTGGTGACCGCAAGATAGTTGAATCCGCCCGCCGAGACGCATTGCGTCGAGAGCAGACCGGGCACCTTCACGAACGGCGTTGTCACCGGCGCACCGTCGCTGGTCCAGCCGGGCTGGGCCGAACTCGCCATGCCTGCGCCGCCGGCACCGAGATAGGCATCGACCGGGACCGGCCCGCCGCTCGCCAGCGCCGCGGCGTTGGTGCAGCCCGCAACCATGCCCGGCTCGGGCACCTTGCCGAAGCGGCTGTTCGCCGGCGGCGGGCTCTCCGCGCGAAAGCTGACATACGTGACCACGCACCCGGTCTGATCGTCCTTGCGGCACAGCGGCATCGCCTTGAACGCGCCGCCGACATCCTTGCCCTCGGGCACGCCGACATTGGCGCCGAGCAGCATCGCCGAGATGATTTGTTTCTGCACCGGCTTGCCGTCGATCTCGCGCGCGATCAGCTGGGTCAGCACCAGCGAACCCTGGCTGTGGCCGATCAGCACCACACCGCGCCCGTGATTGTCGTGCGCGAGATAGTCGTCCCATGCCGCCTTCACGTCGTTGTAGGCCATGGCCCGGTCGATCGCGGGCGTGCCGCCGGTCATCAGCGCGCGCAGCGCGACAAGCGTCACCTGCCGGTAGATCGGCGCGAACACGCGGCATTGCGCACGGAAACGCTGCGCCTGGAACTGGACGACGCGCAGCTCCTCGGGCCCGGGATTCATGTCGCTGTTGGGCGTCGTGTCGAGCGAGACCGTGGGATAGACATAGAAGCAATCGAATTTCGGGTCCGCCGCGGGGACGAACTTCTCAAGCGTGCGCTTGCCGTCGGCAGCGATCACCGTGGCGTCGAGATCCTGCGTACAGGCATCGCCGTCACGCCCGGGGCGGCACAGCCAATTGTCGGGATTGCGATAGTCAGGGGCAGCCGTCGGTGCGGCCTGGGCCGGCGCAGCAAGCGCCAGCGCGGCGGCGAGAATCGAAATCATGGTATCCCTCTCCTCTCGCGCCGGAGCGTATCGCGGACAATGGCGAGGAGCGAGGGGTTTCGTCAGGCGAGCGGGTACAATGCTCCCGCGATCCAGCGCAGTTCGGCGCGGAGCACGCCCCAGGCGCGGGCGGCGGCGCGGCTGTCCATGGCCTCGACGCCGATGCCCTTCGCGCCCAGCGCCGACACCAAAGCCACCGGCGGGCGCACCAGCGTATTCCCCGTGCCGAGCAGGATGAATTCGGGCTGCGGCGACAGCGCGAGCAACGGCGCGAGATCGACTTCCGCCAGTTGCGCGATCGGCGGCGGCGACCAGCCGTCCGCGCGCGCGGGAGTGATCAGCAACCCGAGATAGACATTGTCGTCGACACGGAAACCGCCGCCCGAGAAGCCCGAGATCAACGGCCCCTCGCCCGTGCGGTCCTTTTCCATGCGCATCTTCGCCTCTTACGGCCTGGCGCGCTCGGCCTTGTCGGCGGCACCGTCCTCGTCGCGCTTGCCGATCACGCCCGGCTTCATGCCGAGGGTGATCAGCAGCGACGACGAGACGTAGATCGACGAATAGGTGCCGACCACGACGCCGAGCATCATCGCCGCGGTGAAGCCGCGCAGCACATGACCGCCGAAGATCAGCAGCGAGCCGAGCGCGAGCAGCACGGTGAGCGAGGTCATCACGGTACGCGGCAGCGTCTCGTTGACCGACAGGTCGATCAGCGGCCCCATCTCCATCTTGCGGTATTTGCGCATATTCTCGCGGATACGGTCGTCGATCACCATCTTGTCGTTGATCGAATAGCCGATGATCGTGAGCACCGCGGCGACGATGTTCAGGTCGAACGTCATCTGGGTGAGCGCGAAGAAGCCGAGCGTCATCAGCACGTCGTGCAAGATCGCGACCGCGGTCGAGACGCCGAACTGCCACTCGTAACGGAACCACGAGAAGACCGCGATGCCGAAGATCGCGAGCAAAACCGCGATCGCGCCGTTCTGGATGAGCTCGCCCGAAACCTTGCCCGAGACGGTGTTGTAGTTGGAGAAGGTCGCGCCCGGGAATTTGGCGGCGAGCGTGGTCTTCACCTGCTCGACCAATTTGTCCACCGCGCCTTCGTCGGTCGATTGCGGCAGCGGCAGACGGATCGAGATCGTCTTCCCGTCCGCGCCGATGGGCTGAACCACCGCCTCGCCCAGCTCGAGCCGGTCGACGGCCGCGCGGACCTGGTCGATCGCCGGCGCGGTGGCGAACTTCTCCTCGATCGCGACGCCACCCTTGAAGTCGACGCCGAGATTGAGGCCGTGGACGAAGACCAACGCCAGTGCGCCCACGGTCAGCAGCGCCGTCACCGCGAAGGCGATGTGGCGGATGCGGACGAAGCCGATATTGGTGTTGTCGGGAATGAGCTTGAGCAGGCGCATCGGTCGCGTCCCGTTAGATGTGGATCTCGGTCGGACGGGCGCGGCGCACCCAGATCGCGACGAGCATGCGCGTGAAAGTGACGGCCGTGAACACCGAGGTGGCGATGCCGATGAGCAGCACGATCGCGAAGCCGCGGATCGGGCCGGAACCCAGCAGCAACATGATCAGGCCGGCGATGGCGTGGGTCACGTTGGCCTCGAAGATCGTCCGGCTGGCTTCCTTATAGCCGAGCTCGAGCGACTGGATAACGCTGCGCCCGCGCCTTCTTTCCTCGCGGATGCGCTCGTTGATCAGCACGTTGGCGTCGACCGCGGTACCGATGGTCAGCACGAAACCGGCGATACCCGGCAGAGTCAGCGTCGCGTTGAGCAGCGACATCATGCCGAGGATGACGAGCACGTTGATGACCACGGCGAATGTCGAATAGATGCCGAAGCGGCCATAGGTCAGGATCATGAACGCGATCACCGCGACGGTGGCAATGATCGAGGCGGTGACGCCCGCGTTGATCGAGTCCTGGCCGAGCTCGGGGCTCACGGTGCTCTCGGCAATCACCTTGAGCGGTACCGGCAGCTTGCCCGAGCGCAGCGCGATCGCGAGATTGTTGGCCGCGTCGGCGGTGAAGCCGCCTGAAATTCGGGCCTGCCCCCCGGGGATCGGCTCGTTGATGTTCGGCGCCGAGATCACGACGCCGTCGACCACGATCGCAAAGGGCTTGCCGACATTGGCCGCGGTCGCCTGCGCGAACTTGCGTGCGCCGGCGCTATTGAAGGTCAGCGACACCTGCCACTGATTGGTCTGCGAATCGATCTCCGCGCGCGCGTCGCTGAGCTGGTCGCCGCTGATCAGCGTCTGGCGATCGAGCGCGATCAGGATGTCGCCGGGCTTAACCGCGACTCCGCTGAACTTGGTCGGCTGACCGCGATAGATGGCAGTCGCGCGCGCACCGAGGCCGTTCGGATATTTGGCGAGGACGCTGCCGAACGGCGCATTGCCCTGCGCAATGTCCGCCTCCACGGCATTGAGGTCGACCATCTTGAATTCGAGCTTGCCGGTCGTGCCGAGCAGGTCCTTGAGCCGTTTCGGATCTTTCAGGCCCGGGACCTGCACCACGATACGGTTGTCGCCCTGCTGCAGGATGGTCGGCTCGCGCGTGCCGAGGCTGTTGATGCGATTGCGGACATTCTCGGTCGCATCGCCCATCGCCTGCTTGATCGCCGCCTGGATGCCCTCCGGCGTCGGGGTCAGCACGAAGCGTGAGCCGTCGATGACCTCGATCTTCCAGTCGCGCTGGCCGGTGGTGGCCACGCCGTTGGTGAGCGGCAGCAATTTCTCGCGCGCGGCATCGACCTGGGTCGGGTCGCTCACCATGAAGGTCAGCTTGCCGTCCTCGACCGCGATGTCGCCGGTCTGGATCGTGGCGCGGTTCAGCTCGCGCTTCACATTATCGCGCATCGCATCGAGTCGCACCTTGGCGACGTCGTCGGTCTGCGCCTCGAGCAGCAGATAGGAGCCGCCGGCGAGGTCGAGGCCGAGATTGATCGCCGGTTTCGGTACCCAGGACGGCCAGCTATCGCGCGTCGTCTCGGGGACGAAGCTCGGCACGGCGAGGAGTATCAGGAGGAGCAGCCCGAGGCTGATGCTCCACACCTTCCAGCGCGGGAAATCCAGCATCAGTCGTTCGCGGGCTTGGTGCTGCCCGAAGGCGTGACCTCGGCGATGGTCGCCTTGACGACCTTCACCTTCACGTTCGGCGCGATCTCGACCTCGACGACCGCTTCCTCGACCTTGGTCACCTTGCCGATCAGCCCGCCGGCGGTGACGACCTGGTCGTTCTTCTTCACCGCGCCGATCGAATCACGCAGCGCTTTCATGCGCTTCTGCTGCGGGCGGAAGAGCAGGAACCAGGCCAGCGCGAACAGCAAGCCCATCTGGAGCACGAAGAAGATCATGCTGGCGGGGCCGCCGCTCTGTGCGGCCGCGCCGGCGGCCTGGGCATGTGCTGGGGTGACGAACATGGTTCCTGAATGCCTGGAATGATGGGGGCGGGACGCCCCTTTTCTCAAGCGCGGGGCGCTAACACGCAGCGCAGACACACGCAACTCTTGGCGCAAAGTCGGTTAATGATGCGCGGGACTCTCGCAATGCTTGCATCCCGGCCGCGATGCGCATAGATGCGCCACCCTCGGTCGGGGCGTAGCGCAGCCTGGTAGCGCATCACACTGGGGGTGTGGGGGTCGCAGGTTCGAATCCTGTCGCCCCGACCAACTTCAAACAGAGCCGAATCGCAAACGCCGCGTCAGCCAGGGACGCGGCGCGGAATTTCGCGCGCGCTCTCTTCACTCTACCACCGTCACCCTGAACTTGTTTCAGGGTCCATGCGCGGAGTCATCCACCAGCGACGAAGCGTGAGGAGAGCGGCGCGCGTGGATGCTGAAACAAGTTCAGCATGACGGCGCGAGGGACAATCGTCACCCGTGCGTCGCGATCCAGTCCTCGAGCACCGGGGCGATGCGGTTGCGCCACTTGGAGCCGTTGAAGATGCCGTAATGGCCGACGGACTCGGCCATCAGATAGCGCTTCTTGTCCTCGGGCAGGTTCGGCGCCAACGTCAGCGCCGCCTTGGTCTGGCCGAGACCCGAAATGTCGTCGCGCTCGCCCTCGATCGCCAGCAGCGCCACGTCGGTGATCGCAGCCGGATCGACCTTGCGTCCGCGGTGCGTCATTTCGCCCTTCGGCAAAGCGTGGCTCTGGAAAACGGTGTCAATGGTCTGGAGATAGAATTCGGCGGTCATGTCGCACACGGCGCGATATTCGTCGTAGAACGACATGGTCGCCTCGGCGCCCTCGTCATCGCCCTGGACGAGATGCTTGAACATCTCCCAATGGCTGATCATGTGGTTGCCGAGGTTCATCGTCATGAACCCCGCCAGCTGCAGGAAGCCCGGATAGACCCGCCGCCCCGCGCCCGCATAGAGCGCCGGTACGGTGGCGATGACATTCTGTTCGAACCACGCGAAGGGCCGCTCGGTGGCGAGCGTGTTGACCGCGGTCGGCGCCTCGCGCGTGTCGATCGGGCCGCCCATCATGGTCAGCGACTTCGGCCGGCACGGATGCTTGTCCGCACTCATCAGCGCGGCGGCCGCGTAGCAGGGCACCGAGGGCTGGCACACCGCCAGCATGTGCGCGCCCGGGCCGATCGCCTCGAGAAAGGCGACGATGTAATCGATATAGTCGTCGAGGTCGAAGCGGCCGTCGGCGAGCGGCACCAGCTTCGCGTCGCGCCAGTCGCTGATGTAGACGTCGCAGGTCGGCAGCATGCGCTCGACCGTGCCGCGCAGCAGCGTGGCATAGTGACCCGACATCGGCGCCACGATGAGCAGCTTCGGCCCGCCCTCGACGCCCTCGCGCACGAAGCGCTTGAGCTGGCCGAAAGGCTTGCGGAGCACGATTTCCTCATGCACCGCGACCTGCTTGCCGCTCACGACGGTGCTGGTCAGTCCGAAATCGGGTTTGCCCCGCGGTGCGGAAGCATGCGCGAAAACCTCGAGCGCGGAGGCGAGCACCGGCCCCCCGCCGAAATAGGCGAAGGGGTTGCTCGGATTGTTCAGCAGCCCCGCGCTGAAATTTGCCAGCGCGCTGGCCCCGGCCAGCATCGAGCGCTGGATCTCATAGGCGTCGTAGAGCATCGAATTCCTTATAGCAGCGCCTGTGCGACCCGAGGCGATTTGGCGCGGAGTTATATCGTACAAGTTGTGCGGTGCAACGTTTCGAACACGCGGTTTGTCGCAGGAAGCAGAATCCGGCTGAACCATTGCTGGACAGGGTCGCCCTACCTGACACGCCCGCTTGTTGAGGCGGCGGGGCCGCGCTGCTAGGGGCTGCGCATGGCCGAACCAGCCCCCAATCCCGCCGCGGCGCAGCCGAAGCGCAAGCTCTCCAATCTGTCGACGGTCTGGAGCTTCACGCGCCACTATCCGGCGGTGATCGCGGTGGCGCTGGCGGCGCTGACGGTCTCGTCGCTCGCCTCCTCGTCGATATCGATCCTGCTCAAGCTGGTGATCGACAACGGCTTCCACAGCGGCGCGAGCGGCGTGGGGGTCTATTTCCAGATCATGCTGCTCGTCACTGTCGTGCTCGCGGTGGCGACGGCGATTCGCTTCTACTCGGTGTCGTGGCTCAGCGAACGCACGGTCGCCGACATCCGCATGGCGGTGCACCGCAACCTGTTGCGGCAGCCGCCGCGGTGGTTCGAGGAGAATCGCCCGTCCGAGATCGCCACGCGGCTGACCTCGGACACCGCGATCGTCGAGCAGGTCGTTGGATCAACCCTGTCGATCGCGCTGCGCAATCTCATCACCGGCGTCGTGTGCCTCGTGATCATGTTCGTGCTGGCGCCGCGGATCGCTATCTATCTGGTCGTCGGCATTCCGCTGGTGGTGCTGCCGATCGTCTGGCTGGGCGGGCGCGTGCGCAATCTCTCGCGGACTAGCCAGGACCGCGTCGCCGAGGTCGGCGCGGTGGTTTCGGAAACGCTCGGCGCGATGCGCATCGTCCAGGCCTTCGGGCAGGAGGAGCGCGAATCCAGCCGCTTCGGCGAGGCGGTTGCCCGGACCTTTGCCGCCGCCAGGCGCCGGATCGCGCTGCGCGCCTTCATGACCGCCGCGGTGATGGGGCTGCTGTTCGCCGCGATCACACTGATCATGTGGGACGCCGCATCCAGCGTCGCAGCGGGCACGCTCACCGGCGGCGCGATCGCCGGCTTCGTGTTCGCCGCAGCGGTCACCACCGGCTCGTTCGGCGCGCTGACCGAAGTCTATGGCGACCTGCTGCGCGGATCGGGTGCGGCGAGCCGGCTCGCCGAACTGCTCGTGCAGCAGCCCGACATCGCCGCCCCGGCCAATCCGGTCGCGTTGCCCCAGCCGCCGCGCGGCGCGATCCAGTTCGACCATGTCACTTTCCATTACCCCACCCGTCCCGAGGTCTCGGCGCTGGGCGACTTCTCGCTCGACGTGGCACCGGGCGAGTCGATCGCGGTGGTCGGCCCCTCGGGCGCGGGCAAGTCGACTTTGTTCCAGCTGATCCAGCGGTTCTACGATCCCGAGACCGGCGTGGTCCGCGTCGACGGCGTCGACGTGAAGTCGGCCGATCCGGCCGATGTCCGCGCGCGCATGGCGATCGTGCCGCAGGAGACGGTGATCTTCGCCGCCAGCGCGCGCGACAATCTCCGCTATGGCCGCTGGGACGCGAGCGACGCACAGCTGTGGGAAGCCGCCCGCGCCGCCAACGCCGAGGATTTCCTGCGCGACCTGCCCGAGGGACTCGATACCTTCCTCGGCGAGGGCGGCGCGCGGCTCTCCGGCGGCCAGCGCCAGCGCATCGCTATCGCCCGCGCGCTGCTGCGCAATGCGCCGATCCTGTTGCTCGACGAGGCGACCAGCGCGCTCGATGCCGAGAGCGAGCGACTGGTCCAGGACGCGCTCGAGCATCTGATGGCCAACCGCACCACCCTCGTTATCGCCCACCGCCTCGCCACGGTGCGCGCGGCGGGGCGGATCATCGTGATGGACGAGGGGCGGATCGTCGAGACGGGCACGCATGCCGACCTCGTGGCGAAGGGCGGGCTCTACGCCCGGCTGGCGTCGCTACAGTTCAGCGAAGCGGCCTGATGGCGTTCAGGCGGCGGCCGATTCGATCGCCGGCGGCGGCAGAAAATCCTCGATGCGCAGCGCCGGGTGCGGGTACACGAAGCGGTTCGCCGCCATCGGCAACACCATGCCTTCCGCAGCGCCCGGCATGAAATAGCCCCCTTCATACTGGTTGGGCCGGGTCAACGGGCTGGTTTCGCCGTGGACGGCTCCTATCGGCGCGAATTTGAGCTCCGTGCCGAACACCGCGTATAGCGCAAGGTCGACGAATGCGAGCTTGCCGACCGGCCCCCGCAAATGGGTGTCCTGCGCGATGATCGCGAGGATGCTCTCGCGCGCATAATAAAGCGAGGCCATGTCCTTCACCACCTGATCGAACCGGTGCGAGCCGTCGTGATGGACCAGATAGCTGCGGTTCGGCTCGGCGAGCATCACGTGACGTACATAGGAAGCAAGGTCGCCATGGAAGAGGCGGACCCGCTTTGCAGCCTCGGGATACATACGCCGCAGCCGCTCATAGGCGAAGCGCAGATAGTCCTCCCCGATGTCGACGAGATCGAGATCATAGTCGAACGGCCCGATACAGCCGGCGAGGAACGAGGAGGCACCGCCCATATAGACACCGACCTCGACGACACGATCATATTGGCCGTTGAGATCGCGCAGCGTCCGTACGAGGTCATAATAATATTGCGAGGAGCACTGATCCTCATAGCGCAGGTCGAGCGCCTCGAGCTTTCCGACGATGCGATCGAAGATCCGGTTCTGGCCAAGCAGCGGATCGACGTCCATCAACGCTCGGTAGCCCGACTTGACCGCGCCTTCGAGCCGGCCAGTAAGCGCCGCCACTTCCTCGTCCGTCTCGTACGGCTCGATAAATCCTTTGAAAGTCACGCACTTCTCCGCAAGGTGGATGAGGTCAGCGAACCCCAGCCCTGAGCCAATTATAGAGGATTGACGGCACCCGCGACGCTGCCCGGCATCTGCGGCCAACGCGTTTTGCGGCTCCAGAATATCGGGTATGGCTGAAGCATCGCTGCGAGCCGGTCCTTGCGTCCGCTTGCGATAACGGAGCACGGGAGAGAAAAATGGCCGACCGGGAATTCGACATCATCGTGTACGGCGCCACCGGCTTCACCGGGCGGCTCGTCGCCGAATATCTCGCCGAACATTATGGCGATGGCTCGGTCAAATGGGCGATGGGCGGACGCTCGCTGACCAAGCTGCAGGAAGTGCGCGACGCGATCGGCGCGCCGGCGGACACCCCGCTGCTCACCGCCAATGCCGACGATCCTGCCGCGCTCGAAGCGATGGTCGCGCGGGCGAAGGTGATCGTCAGCACTGTCGGCCCCTACCAGCTATATGGCGAGCCGCTGGTCGCCGCCTGCGCGAAGACCGGTACGGCCTATGTCGACCTGTGCGGCGAGCCCGCCTGGATGCGGTACATGATCGACCGGCACGAAGCCGCGGCAAAAGCGAGCGGTGCGCGCATCGTCTTCTCGTGCGGCTTCGATTCGATCCCGTTCGATCTCGGCGTGTGGTTCGTCGAGGAAGCGGCCAAGGCGAAGTTCGGCAAGCCCGCCCCCCGCGTGAAGGGCCGCATCCGCGCGATGAAGGGCACCTTCTCGGGCGGCACCTTCGCCAGCGGCAAGGCGACGATGATCGCCGCTGCCAAGGATCCCTCGATCCTCAAGCTGATGGTCGACCCCTTTGCGCTGACCCCAGGGTTCGACGGGCCGCATCAGCCCAAGGGTCTGCTTCCCGAATATGACGAGGCAGTCGGCGGCTGGGTCGCGCCGTTCATGATGGCGGTGATCAACACCAAGAATGTCCACCGCACCAATTTCCTCGCTGGCCATCCCTATGGTGCCGACTTCCAATATGACGAGATGATGGTCGCGCCGGGCCTCGGCGAACTCGGCAAGGCCGCGGCCGAGGCGATGGCCAAGTTCAATCCGATGACCGCGGACAAGGGCCCCGCACCGGGCGAGGGACCGAGCAAGGAGGAGCGCGACTCCGGCTTTTACGACATTGCCTTCGTCGCCGAGATGCCCGACGGGCAGCGCCTCCTCGCCAGCGTCAAGGGTGATCGCGATCCGGGTTACGGCTCCACCAGCAAGATGATCGCGGAAAGCGCGCTCTGCCTCATCCGCGACGTCGAGGGCGAAGGCGGCATCTGGACCGCTGGCGCGCTGATGGCCGAGCCGCTCAAGAAGCGGCTGGAGGCGAATGCTGGGCTGACCTTCGCGGTAGAGTAGACCTCTACCCCCGATAGAACCAGGTCAGCCACCAGGCGAGCGCGACCACTGCAGCCGCCACCCATGGTGCCCAGCGGCGGCCGCGCCGGGCCGCGGCCTCGTGCACGTCGAGGTCGAGCCAGTAATAGCCGGGCATGCGCTCGCGGATCACGCCGTCGGCGAGCAGCCGCTCGAACTGGCGGCGCTCGTCGGGCGTCTCGGGGACGAACTCGATCGCGCTCTCGGGCTCGATCGCCTGGAGCGCGATAAAATGCCCGCTGATCCGCCGCCGCGCCCGCGCCACCTCGATCGAGACGACCTTGTCCGTCATCAGCGTTTCCTGCCCTGGTGGCGGATATTGGCCGGCCGCCCGCGCCGCTTGATCACGCGCTTGGGTCCGCCGCGGCCCGGCCCGCGCCCGAAGGCGCCGCCGCTCGCGCTGCCCTTGCCGTCAGGCAGTTCGAAGCGCAGCGCGCCCGACACCGGGTTCGCCTCGACCAGTCGTAGCGGGAGACGCTGGCCGAGCGCGAAGAACTCGCCCGTTTCCTCGCCGACAAGCCGCTGGCTCGCCTCGTCATAGCGGAAATATTCGGTGCCGAGATCGCGCGCCGGCACCAGCCCGTCGCCGCCCACGCCGTCCACCGTCGCGAAGAAGCCGAAGCTGGTCACGCCGGTGATGCGCGCCTCCATCACCACGCCGACATGCGCCGAGAGATAGGCGGCGACATAGCGGTCGATCGTCTCGCGCTCGGCCTCCATCGCGCGGCGCTCGAGGCTCGAGATGCTCTCGCCGATCCGCTCCATCGAGCCGGCTTCCTCGGCGGTGAGCCCGCCCGGCCCCAGCTGATAGGCCTCGACCAGCGACCGGTGGACGACGAGGTCGGCATAGCGCCGGATCGGCGACGTGAAATGCGCGTAGCTGCCGAGAGACAGGCCGAAATGCCCGGCATTGCCGGGGCCGTAATAGGCCTGGGTCTGGCTGCGCAGCACCTGCTGCATGATCTCCTCGCGCGCGTCGGACTCGCCGACCTTGGCGAGGATCTGGTTGAACGTCGCAGGCCGGATCACCTGCCCCAGCGCGAACTTGATCCCGAAGGTCTCGAGATAATCCTTGAGCGCGACCAGCTTCTCGCGCGCGGGCGGCTCGTGGATGCGGTACATCACCGGCGCCTTCTTCGCCTCGAGCGCCTTGGCCGCGGCGACGTTGGCCGCGATCATGTAATCCTCGATCAGCTTGTGCGCATCGAGCCGCTCGCGCGGCGCGACCGAAAGGATGCGGCCCTTCTCGTCGAGCTGGATGCGCCGCTCGGGAATGTCGAGATCGAGCGGCTCGCGCTTGTCGCGCGCCTTGTTGAGCGCGTGCCAGCAGTCCCAGAGGGGTCGCAACGCGGTTTCGGTCAACGGATGGTCGCGCGCGCCGTCGATGGCCGCCTGCGCATCCTCATAGGCGATATTGGCCGCCACCCGGATCACCGCGCGCGTGAAGCGCCAGCTCTTGAGCTCGCCCTTGGCCGACACCTGCAGATGGCACACCAAAGACGCGCGATCCTCGCCCTGCTTGAGCGAGCACACGTCCGCCGACAGCACCTCCGGCAGCATCGGCACCACGCGATCGGGGAAGTACACCGAATTGCCCCGTTTGCGCGCCTCGCGATCGAGCAGCGAGTTCGGGCGGACATAGAAGCTGACGTCCGCGATCGCGACGATCGCCTTCCACCCGCCCTCGTTCTTCGGATCGTCGTCGGGCGTGGCCCACACCGCGTCGTCATGATCGCGTGCATCGGCCGGGTCGATAGCGACGATCGGCAGGTGCCTGAGATCCTCTCGCTTCCCGAGATCGAGCTTTGCCACGCGCTCGGCCTCGTCGAGCAGGTCCTCGGAGAAAACGCTCGGAATGCCATGCTTGTGGATCGCGATCAGCGAGAAGCTGCGCGCCTCGAACGGATCGCCCAGCCGCTCGGTCACCTTCGCCGTGATGCGCGGGGGCCTGCCGGTCTTCTCGGCGAGCACGAGATCGCCCGGCTCGGCCCCGCCCGCGTCCGAGACGGGAAAGTCGCGCCGCTCCTTCTTCTCGACGCCCTGCAGCCAGAGCTTGCCACCCTCCTGGTGCAGCACGCCGAGCATCAGCTCCTCGCCGCGCGCGAGCTTCTTCATCGGGTGCGCGATCCAGCCGTTGCCGGCCTCCTCGGTGCGCGCGAGGATACGGTCTCCCACGCCGAGCGCCGAACGCTTGCCCCGCTCGCGCACCCGCACGCGCGGCACAGGGATGCCCTCGGCCTCCCAGCGCTCGGGCACCGCCCAGACCTGGTCGCCGTCGACGTCCGAGACGCGCAGCACGGTCACCTTGGGCAGCCCGCCCATCTTGTGGAAGGCGCGGCCGGGGGCGCTGTCGATCAGCCCCTCGTCGGCCATGTCCTTGAGCAAAGCCTTGAGCGCGATCTTCTCCTGCCCGGCGAGACCGAAGGCGCGCGCGATCTCGCGCTTGCCGGCGGGCTGGTCCGACGAGGTGATGAAATCGAGGATCTGTTGCCGGGTGGGCATGCCCGGCTTCTGTCTGGGTTTGGCCATCTGTGGCCAGAGATAGGCGCTCGCGCAGCCCGCGTCACCCGGATAGGTAGAGACCGTGCGTTATGATCTTCTCATCGCCGGCGGCGGCATCAACGGCTGCGCCATCGCACGCGAGGCATCGCTGCTTGGGCTCAAGGTGCTGCTGGTCGAGCGCGACGATCTGGCGAACCACACCTCCTCGGCCTCGACCAAGCTGATCCATGGCGGGCTGCGCTATCTTGAGCTCTACGACTTCAGACTGGTGTCCGAAGCGCTGCACGAGCGCGAATTGCTGCTCCACGCCGCGCCGCACCTCATCCGCCCGCTGCGCTTCGTACTGCCGCACGAACATGCGCTGCGCCCATGGTGGATGGTGCGCGTCGGGCTGTGGCTCTACGATCTGCTCGGCGGCAAGAGCAGCCTGCCCCGCTCGCGCGGGCTGCGGAAATCGGACAAGGCCTATACGGATCCGCTCAAGGGAGGTGCCCGAGGCTTCGTCTATTCGGACGCGTTCGTCGACGATTCCCGCCTGACTTTGCTCAATGCGATGGATGCCACCGCGAATGGCGCCGAGATCGCCACCCGCGTCGCACTCGAAAGTGCGCGGCGCGACGGCGATGGCTGGACCGCGACCTTGTCCGACGGACGCGTCGTCACCGCCCGCGCATTGGTCAATGCCGGCGGTCCCTGGGTGCACCAGTTGCTCGACCGGCTCGGCGTAGCCGCGAAGAGCGATGTTCGGCTGGTCAAGGGTAGCCATATCGTCGTGCCGCGTCTCTATGACGGCGACCACGCCTATATCCTCCAGCAGCCCGACCGGCGGATCGTCTTCGCGCTCCCCTGGCAAGGCGATTTCACCGCGATCGGCACCACCGACATTCCGGTCGAGCGCCCCGAGGACGCACAGATCACCGACGCGGAGGTCGCCTATCTCTGCGACGCCATCAACCGTCACTTCACCCGCCAGATCGTGCCGTCGGAGGTGGTTTCGAGCTGGTCCGGCGTGCGACCGCTCTATGACGACGGCGCCGGTGAGGCGCGGGCGGTGACGCGCGACTATGTGCTCGAACTCGACGTGGAGGGCCCGCCGTTGCTCAGCATTTTCGGTGGCAAGATCACCACCGCGCGCCACCTCGCAGAGGATGCGATGGCCAGGCTCGCCGCCCCGCTGGGCTTCGAGGCCCACCCGGTGACGCGCACGCGCCCCTTTCCCGGCGGCGACATAGCGGATTTCGAGGCCTTCCTCGCCGGGGTCCGCACCCGCTGGCCCTTTCTCGGCGAGGCGCGATCCGAGCGGATGGCGCGTGCCTATGGCCGGATGCTCGAGGAGATACTCGTCGGCGTGGACAGCGCCGAGGCGCTGGGACCGGATCTCGGTGCCGGCCTTACCCGGCGCGAACTCGACTGGATGGTCACCCGCGAATGGGCGCGTACGGCTGAGGATATTGTGTGGCGAAGGAGCAAGCTCGGCCTTCGACTTGACCTTCATCAAGTGGCAGAAATATCGGGATTTATACCCTCGGGATAACCCGCATTCGGGGATTTCCATATCCCGTAATTTATCTCTTGTTCATCCAATAAGTTCGATTTTTGGCGCTTCTAGTCAGGGGGCGTTATGGACTGCAAATTGCGCAACGGGCACCGCAGCATCCGGCAGATCGCCGATGCGTTCGACGTGGTGATCGCCGATGGCCGTCCCGCCGATCCCAAGGAACTTGCGCAACTGCGCTGGCGGCTGATCAAGGAGATCCTGCAGCATCTCGCGCTCGAGGAGCAGATCGCGCTGACCCCGCTCTCGCGCGACACGCGGCCGGAGGCGGTGCTCGCCGCCAAGCGCTTCCGCGACGAGCTGAGCAGCCTCAACCAGCAGTTCAACGCCCATGTCGCGCGCTGGAACGGCCATGTCGACGAGCGCGAATGGCCCGAATACCGCACCGCGGTACGCCGCGTGCTCGCCACCATCCGCAGCCGGTTGCTGCGCGAGGAACTCGAGCTGCTGCCGTTGCTCCCAGCTCAGCCGGGACAGGAGCCGGAGACCGAACCGGCGCGCAACTGGCTCGAGGAAGCCCCGCATTTCCGGGCCTTGCTGTCCGGCGAGAATGTCGTGCGCCCCGACTCGCTGACGTCGGCGCGGAGCGATATCTGGCATCCGCACCAATGGGTGCGCACCGTCCAGTAAGCCCTGTGCATCGGCACGCCCCTTCCGCGCCACGCTTCGGCCTGCGCAGGTGCGGCATCGCTAGGACGACCGCATTTCCGGGCATATACCGCTTGTTAAGCCGCTTTGTGCAGTTTCGCCTGCGGGCGGGGGAGAGATGGCTACCAAATTCTCGCAATATCGCAGCGTCACACCGGCGCTCGTCGAGCATCGCACTACTCCGCGTCATCGCGTCGTCGTGCGCCGTGCAACGCTCAGCAAGCGCGGCGGCCGCCCGCTCGAAGCCCAGCTCCACGACCTCTCGGTCTATGGGTGCCGCTTCGCCGCACACACGAAGCACGAAGAAGGCGAGCGGCTGTGGCTCAGTTTCCCCAACAGCCTGCCCGTCGCGGCCACCGTGGTGTGGAACGACGGCCAATATCTCGGTTGCCGTTTCGACGCGCCGATCGAGCGCAGCCTCGTCCGCGCGCTGACCTTGGTGATCTGCTGATCCCGCTCCGTTGCTAACCGGCAACGCGCCGATCTAGCATCGCCGCGTGCTCGCTCTGGCCCTTTTGCTTGCCGCTTCGCAAACGCCCGCTGGCGAGCCACGGCTGTGCCGCACGGTACATGGCCGCCTGATGATGACCAATGGCTCGCCCGACCTGCGCATCCGGGTGGTCGGTACGCACCACATTCTGGGCCTGCCCGAGCAAGGTGACATGGCGACGCGGCCGCTGCCGGCGAATGTCGAACGGCTATGGGCCAAGGCGCCGTCGCGCTACGACGCCTATGTCTTTGGGGACTTCCGCGTCTGCGGCTGGACCAGCGCGCGCCCGGGCGAGATGGAGATGGTCCGGCTAACCGGGGCCCGCAATCTCGTGCTGAGCCCCGATCGTTGACCGAGGCTCAGTAAGCGCGCGCCACCAGAATCCGCTCGACCGCCGGCTTGCCGGTGAAGATGCACGCGCCTTCGGCCGGCGCCGCGTCCTGCGGCACGTTGCGGAAGGTGAGCTTGAGCGCCTTCAGCCGCTCCACCACCTTGTCGAGCTCCTCGCCGCTCGGTCGGGCCCAATTGACCTCGACCCAGCCCGGATAACGCTCGCTCTCGGCGAAATGCGTCTCGATCTCGGCGAAATCGGTCACGCCGCGGCGGATATTGCCGTCGAGCCGCGCCTTGGCCTCGCTGTAGAGCGTCGCCTGGATCTCCTCGAGCATTGCCGCGGCGCCCGCGACGAAGTCGCCCTTCGCCACGATCGCGCTGTCGAGCTTGCCGTCCTCGCGGTACAGCCGGTCGCGGCGGATCGCCGAGACATTGCCGCCGGCGACGTCGCGCCCGCCGACCTCGATCACGATCGGTGCGCCCTTCTTGACCCAGCCCCAGCGCTTGGTCGTCGACTTGGTCGCCTTGAGATCGAGCAACGCGCGCACCGGCTCGCCGAGCGCCGAGAGCTTCGACAGCTCGGCCTGCAGGCCCTTGCAATAATCGACGATCACCGCGTCCTCGTCATTGTCGCGCAGCATCGGCACGATCACGATCTGCCACGGCGCGATGCGCGGCGGCACGCGCAGCCCGTCATCGTCGCCATGCGTCATGATCAGCCCGCCGATCATGCGCGTCGACATGCCCCAGCTGGTCGTCTGGGCGAGCTCGAACTGGCCCTCATTGTTCTGGAACTTGATGTCCTGCGCCGCCGAGAAGGTGGTGCCGAGGAAGTGCGAGGTGCCCGCCTGGAGCGCCTTGCCATCCTGCATCATCGCCTCGATGCTGTAGGTCGAGACCGCGCCCGGGAAGCGCTCATTCTCGGGCTTCTCGCCCGCGATCACCGGCATCGCCACGCATTCCTCGGCGAAGCTGCGATAGACCTCGAGCATCTTGAGCGTCTCTTCGCGCGCCTCGGCCTCGTTGGCATGCGCCGTGTGCCCCTCCTGCCAGAGGAACTCGGCGGTGCGCAGGAACATGCGCGTGCGCATCTCCCAGCGGACGACGTTCGCCCATTGGTTGATCAGCACCGGCAGGTCGCGCCACGACTGGATCCAGCGCGAGAAGGCCGCGCCGATCACCGTCTCCGACGTGGGGCGCACGACCAGCGGCTCCTCCAGCTTCGCCTCGGGATCGGGGACGAGCCGGCCGTCCTTCTGGATCAGCCGGTGATGCGTGACCACCGCCATCTCCTTGGCGAAGCCGTCGACATGCTCGGCCTCCTTCTCGAAATAGGAGAGCGGGATGAACAGCGGGAAATAGCAATTCTCATGCCCGGTCGCGCGGATGCGATCGTCGAGCAGGCGCTGGATGCGCTCCCAGATGCCATAGCCCCACGGCCGGATGACCATGCAGCCGCGCACGCCCGAATCCTCGGCCATGTCGGCTTCGGTGATGACGGTCTGGTACCATTGGTTGAAGTCGCCCTCGCGGGTGACGTTGTTGAGCGCATGCTTGATCATGCGGCCGCCGATAGCGCGAACGTGCCGCGACATGCCAGCACAAAGGGCAGCGCCCCTCGCCGCGCGGCGAAGTTGAGGAAGTTGCGGCGCTCGAGCGATTCCGCGCTCCCCGCGCCTTGCCCGTGGCGGCATGCGACGAATCGGCGAAGAGAAACAGCGCGCATCCACCCGTAGAAGCAGAAGAAATCCTACATTTGAAGCATGCCGCCGCAGCCATTGTCCCCGACCGCGCAAGCCCCTAGCGAGGGTCGGGTGCCCACCGACCGCATCCTCACCGGCCTAGGCCTGCGCCTGCTTGCGGCCCTGTGCCTCGCCAGCATGGCGGCGCTGATCAAGCTGGCCGAGACGCGTGGGGCATATCTCGTCGAGATTCTGTTCTTCCGCCAGGCGTCGGCGGTGCCGTTGGTCATGCTGTGGCTGGCCTTCGGGCCGGGCCTCGGCACGGTACGCACGCAGCGCATGGGCGCGCATCTGCTGCGTACCGCCGTGGGACTCACGGGCATGGTGTTCAACTTCGGCTCGGTCATGCTGCTCCCGCTCGCCGAGGCGACCACGATCCAGTTCACCGCGCCGATCTTCGCCACCTTGCTCGGCGCGCTGCTGCTCAAGGAGCCGACCGGCTGGCGGCGCTGGGGCGCGGTGGTAGCCGGCTTTATCGGCGTGCTGGTGGTGACGCAGCCGGGGAGCAGCCATATCCCGCTGTTCGGCGCGCTGGTCGGCCTGACGGCGGCGTTGTTCGTCGCGATCATCGCTATCCTGCTGCGCCAGATCGGCAAGACCGAGAGCGCGGGGACGACCGTCTTCTGGTTCTCGCTCCTATCGGTGCCGCCGCTCGGCGTGGCCTATCTATTCGGTCTCCAGCCGCACGACGCCGGGACCTGGGCGGTGCTGGTCTCGATCGGGCTGATCGGCGGCGCGGGGCAGCTGGCGCTCACCGCGGCGCTCCGCTTCGCCCCCGTCTCGGCGGTGGTGCCGATGGACTATTCCTCGCTGATCTGGGCGACGCTCTATGGCTGGCTGCTGTTCGGCGCCCTGCCCACCCCCGCGACCTGGATCGGCGCGCCGATCATCATCGCGAGCGGGCTCTATATCGCGTGGCGCGAGCACCGCCTCCACCGCGAGCGCGAGGCGATGCTCGAGATGCTGGGCTAGTCCCCTCTCCTCCCTCGCACGAAGCGCGGGGGAGGGAGACCGCCGCCGAAGGCGGTGGTGGAGGGGGCACCGGGGAGCTACACGTCTTCAGTAAGCCCCCTCCACCACCCCGCTACGCGGGGCGGTCCCCCTCCCCCGGGCGCGCAGCGCCCAGGAGAGGAGATGCAGGTTATTTCCGGTACACCAGCATCAAATTGTTCGCCGGCATTTCGGCCAGCCGGGTGCGCCGGAAGCTGTGCGGCGCGGCGGCGGCGTCGACCTCTTCGGCCCAACGCAGACCCCAGCGCGGGTCGCGCGCCTTGAGCGACTCGTCGAACGCCTCATTGGACGGCGCGGTCTCCACCCCGGCGCGGCGATAGGGACCGTAGAGGATCAACGGCGCGCCCTTCGCGAGCAGCCGCCCTGCCCCCGCGAGCAGCCCGAGCGTCGCCTCCCACGGGCTGATATGCACCATGTTGATGCACAGCACGGCGTCGGCCCGCGCGACCGGCCACTCTGCCGCGGCGGCATCGAGCGCGATCGGCTGGGCGACATTCTCCAGCCCCGCGCACCAGCTGGCGATCGAGGCGAGCGCGCCCGGATCGGGGTCGCTCGGCTGCCAGACATGGCCGGGGAAGAGCCCCGCGAAAAAGGCGCAATGCTCGCCCGATCCGCTCGCTACCTCGAGCACCGTGCCGGTGACGGGCAGCTCCTCCTGCAAGATTTCCGCGATCGGCTCGCGGTTGCGCGCAGTCGCGGGCGCGTGCTTGCGGGCGGAGGGATCGTCCCCGGGCATCCAGGGCAAAGGCGGCTCGTGCATTTCGGGCCTCGCGCAATTGTTGCACACCCGCTAAGGATAGCGCGGCTGTTTGCAAAGGGGGCTTATGGCCAGCGCCGATTCGGCGGGCATCCGTTTCCCGCCGCCTTTGATCTTTCTCGGGTTTGTGCTCCTCGGTCCTCTGGTCGAGAAAATGGTAGCGCTCCCATCGATGCCCCGTGCCTGGCCGCTCGGGGTTTTGCTCTTCACCCTCGGCTTCGCGATCACCGCGGTGGCACAGGGCCTGTTCCGCGCGCGCCGCGAACCGGTGACGCCGTGGACCCCGACCAGCCGGATCATCGATCAGGGCATCTATGCCCGCACGCGCAACCCGCAATATCTCGGCATGGCGCTGATGGCGCTGGCGATCGCGCTAGGGCTACGGAGCTGGACTTCGGTCGTGCTGGTGCTGGTAGCGGCGTTGGTGGTGCAGCAGTGCGTGATCCGCCGCGAGGAAGCCTATCTCGAGGCCAAGTTCGGCGACCAGTATCGCGCCTATAAGGCACGCGTGCGGCGGTGGCTTTAACCCGAGCCTGATCTGCGCGACCGCCTGTGCAAGGGTGCGGGCAACCGAAGCTCCTCCCCCAGCTCGTCTCGGGGAGGAGTTGGGAACTCCAGCCCCCTTCGACCGCGCGGCCCTCAGCCCGCCCGCGCCGCGCGCGCTTCCTCGAGCAGCCGCGTCGCGCGCAGATACATTTCCAGCCGCTGTATCGCGAACACGCCGAGCGCGAAGGCGATCAGCACGTCGGTCACGGCCAGCGCATCGATGTGCCAGCTCACGCCGCTTTGCTCGGCCAGCGCTCGCGCGGCGGTGCGCACCACGATCAATGCGACGAGGAACAGCATCGCCGCGGGCGACGCCTTCTGGTTGATCGCATGGGTCTCGGGATCGACCGTGATCCGCATCATCCGCCCGCGCTGCCAGCCGAGCGCGGCGCCGGCGACCAATGCGACGAGGCAGACGCTCCAGGTGATCAGCGTCGGCGGATGGCTCCAGAACAGCACCGCGGCGAAGACGCCGTAGAGCGCGGGAACGATCCACAACTGCGCGACGCGCAGCGGCCGCTCCCGGCTCATCCGCCGGATGCGCAAGAACAGCACTACTCCCACCACCACCGCCGTGATGACCCACATGTTCGGCTGCGCCGCGTGTTCCTGCATGAACTCTCCCCGCCCCAAGGAACGCCGCCATACCAGTGGCTTGGGCGAGTCGGCCAGCGGGATTTGAGCGGTGCGCTTGCGCGTGGCACGCCGCGCGGGCATGCCGCCACGGATGAGCGTCAAGACCTCCAAAGCAATGTCGCTGTGGCTGCGGCACGATCCCGCGGCCGGTGGGCTCACGCTCGACGATGCCGGCTGGGCGCCGGTCGAGGCCATGCTGGCGGCGCTCGTACAGCGCAAGCTGGCGGGTGGGATCGAGGATCTGCGCCAGGTGGTGGGCGAGAGCGACAAGCAGCGCTTCGAGCTGTCCGAAGACGGTAGCCGCATCCGCGCGCGGCAGGGCCATTCGGTCGCGGTCGATCTCGACTGGCCGGTGGCCGAGCCGCCCGAATCTCTGTTCCACGGCACGGTCGAGCGCTTTCTCGACGCGATCCTGGCCGAGGGGCTGAAGCCGATGAAGCGACACCATGTGCATCTGTCGCCCGACGTGGAGACGGCGACGAAGGTCGGGTCCCAGCGCGGCGAGGCGGTGATCCTGCGCATCGCCGCCGGCGCGATGGCGCGCGGCGGCGCGGTGTTCCGGCTGTCGAGCAACAGCGTGTGGCTGGCGGACGCTGTGCCGGCTGAGTTTATCGAGCGGATGAACTGATCGTTTGGCGCTCGCGGTGATGCGGTACCATCTGGATCATTCGGCCTGGTCGCGAACTTGGGTCGGCCCGAAGAACGGGTTCATGACGCGGGCCAATTGCACGGGTTCGTCTTCGAAAAACCGGTCCACCGACCATGTGGCGTCAAGTAGTTCCCAATCGAGCCGGGTTCCGCGTAGACCCGCGAGAATCTCGCCTTTCCTGTCGTCGAGGATCTGCAGCGGCCGTCCCGCCATGCCCCCCTTGATATAGCTCATCGATACATCGACCCATTCGACGTCTCGGAGCGGCCCCAGCCAACCCGATCCCTCCAGATAGCCTTCCACGGGTGTTGTCAGAAGTTGGTCCCATATCCCCTCTTCCGTCGTATCGCCCTCCCTCCAGGCAATGCGAACCCAGCAGCGGAGTGGTCGCACCACCTCGAACAACTGAGACCAATATGCTGATGCGTCGTTCATAATATTCTTCAAGCGCGAACTGTTAGATGCCGGTCAAACGGTGTAAAATGGGTCGTTAGCTGCCGATTGGGCGATGCCCTCAGGAGCTTCCGCCCCGCTCACTGATAGCGCAGCGTCTTCTCGAAACCCTCGTTCGCCTTCGTCATCTTCGCCAGCTTCCGGAGGTAGCCGCGAACATGCCGCTCGAACCGGACATCGTCATAGATGCCCGTCGCCGGATATTCGTCCTGGGCGATCAGCTCCTTTAGGCGTTTGGCGAGCGCGGCCTGATCGCTGGTGCACTCCGCGGCTTTCAGCGCGCGGCAGACCCATTCCTCGGCGGCGGCCTTGTCGTAATCGTCCTGCGCCTCATAGCCACGCCGGTCCGCCGCCGCCTGATCCAGCCGCGACGCCTCGAACCGGCGCTCCAGCCATTTGCGGACGCGTTCGCCGTCCCACGCCTTTTCCGGGTCCGGCATCGCGCCCTCCACTGCAATTTTGGCCACGTTTGAGTGCCCCTGCGGAAGCTGGGGCCCAGGAGTCACAAGCGCGTCGCCAGCCTACCCTGGGCTCCTGCTTCCGCAGGAGCACTGTTATCCTTGGGTTACTCCGCCGCTTCGGCGACTTCCGACTTCCACACCAGCACCGGCTTGCGCGCCGCGAGCGTCTCGTCCAGCCGCCGGCGGGGGGCGAAGTGCGGGGCGGACTTGAGCGCGGGCTCGCCGTTGCGGGCACGCGCGGCGACCGAGCGCAGCGCGCCGATGAACTGGTCGAGCGCGGCCTTGCTCTCGGTCTCGGTCGGCTCGACGAGCATCGCGCCGTGGACTACGAGCGGGAAATAGACCGTCATCGGGTGGAAGCCCTCGTCGATCAGCCCCTTGGCGATGTCGAGCGTCGAGAAGCCCTCGGCGAGACCCTTATCCGAGAAGATCGCCTCGTGCATGCACGGCCCCGCGGCCGCGAAGGGCGCGTCTAGCACGTCCTCCATGCTGCGCAGGACATAGTTCGCGTTGAGCACCGCATCCTCGGCGACCTGGCGCAGGCCGTCATTGCCGTGGCTGAGGATATAGGTAAGCGCACGCGTGAACATGCCCATCTGGCCCTGGAAGGCGGTCATGCGGCCGAACGTGCCGGCATGATGCTCCTCGGCGGTTTCCTC
>Ga0065165_1000992_pt1 | contig 35037 bp, 38 predicted proteins | sample AraplaMF_Cvi_mMF_FD_63813 | JGI IMG/M metagenome (GOLD analysis project Ga0065165, IMG submission 63813) | Arabidopsis root microbial communities from the University of North Carolina, USA - plate scrape MF_Cvi_mMF (version 2) (version 3) | ecosystem: Host-associated > Plants > Roots >... | reverse complement strand
CGATCCCGTGCTGCGCTCGCAGAACATCGACAAGATCTACGACCGCATGAGCGAGATCGGCCCGACCCGCACCACCGCGGAGTGGGAGGAACTTTTGCTGCGGCTCGACGTGCCGCACACGGCGTTTGCCCGTCTCACCGAGATCGGCGAGCAGCCGCATCTCGCCGCCGTCGGGTTGTTCGCGGATATCGACCATCCCACGGAGGGACGGATCCGGCAGGCGCGCCCGGCGACGAAGTTCTCGGAAAGCCCGGCCGGCATTCATCGCATGGCGCCGCGGCTTGGCGAGCATTCGCGCGAGGTGCTGCGCGAGGCCGGCCTGAGCGAGGCGGAGATCCAGGCGGCGATCGACAGCAAGGCGGTCGGCGTCGGTCAGGAACCGTAATCGCGGGCGACGCTGGTCAGCACGGCTGCGAGCACGACCAGGGAGACCGACACCGCCATGCCCTTCGCCAGGCTCTTCGTGAAGATCCCGGGCAAGAAGATGGTGGTGAGGATCGCCACACCGGCCAGGACCGAAGCAATCAGGGAGAGAGTGTGGGACATCCGCTCGCGCTCCGCTATGCCATGAAGAGGTAAGTTCGCTTTACGGGCCCGTCGCACACTTCTCTGTGATCACTGTCACATCCTTCCGCCCTCAGGCCGGCCTAGCGTCGATCCGTTCATCTTCGCCCCGGATCCGGTCATGACCGCCACCGACTTTGCCTCCGTCGCACGCAAGCTGGGTCTTGCCGCCGCGCTCATCTGCATCCTCCTCAGCCTCACGGTCTTTGCGGTGCTGCTGATCGTGGAGCATGAGCCAGCTGGACAAGCCGCCCTGCATGCGTTGCCGCTGATGTTTTTCGCGATGTTCGGCCTGTTCGGCGCCGCCATGACCCGGCTGATCGGGCGCCGCACCCATTAACCCGGCACCGCGCCGCAGCGATTTGTCGCCAGCCCCAGGCCAGCCCCGGCTCCCGCGCCACCTTCCGCGTTCGCGAGCCGTCGTATAAGAGAGGTGGCCCAAGCCGGAACGTCCCGAATCTTGCCAGATAGGGAACGCAAGGTGGCTGCGATTTCTTAATCCAAAGATCGCAATCTGATCGACCTCAAGCGCGAGCTGGTTTTGAACCGGGGTATGGCATGAAAGACCTGATGACGACGGCGCAATCTACCACGGCGATGCGGCGTTGGCGGCCCCCCGGATTTGTTGCACTGGCCACGGCCGTCGCCCTGACGGCGCTGGCCCCGGCCAACGCCGCCAAGCAGGCGCGCCAGCCGGCCGAGGCCGTCGCCCCGCGCGAGGCCGGTGATCCCATCATGGCGATTGTGTCGATCAAGAGCCAGCAGGTTACCTTCTACGATGCCGACGGCTGGATCCTGCGTGCGCCGGTCTCGACCGGCACCACCGGACGCGAGACGCCGGCCGGTGTCTTCGCCGTCGTCGAAAAGGACAAGGACCACCACTCGACCATGTATGACGATGCGTGGATGCCGAACATGCAGCGCATCACCTGGAACGGCATCGCGCTGCATGGCGGGCCGCTGCCCGGCTACGCCGCCTCGCACGGCTGCGTGCGCATGCCCTTCAATTTTGCGGAAGGCCTGTTCGACAAGACCCAGATCGGCATGCGCGTGATCATCTCGCCGAACGACGCCGCGCCGGTCGATATCGTTCACCCCTCGCTGTTCGTGCCGAAGCGCGAGGCCATCGCGGCCGTGCCTGCTCGAGCCGACAAGCTCTCCGCCGAGGCTGAGCAAGCCACGCAGGCCGCCGCCGAGGCCAAGAAGGCTGCAGCCACGGCTGCGAAGGACGCCGCATCGCTGCCTGCGGCGCTGCGCAAGCTCGAGCAGCAGAAGGCCAAAGCCGATGCCGAGCTCGCTTTCGCCGAGAAGAAGCTCGCGAATGCCAAGACCGATCAGGCCCGTGCTCAGGCCGACGAGCAGAAGCAGAAGGCCACCACCAAGGCCGCCGACGCAGCCTCGGCGCTCGATACTGCCAAGGCCGATGCGCAGCCGAAGCGCGACGCCGTCGCCGCCACCAAGGAAGCCGCGAAGGTCGCCGCAACGAAGAAGACCGAGGCCGTGACCGCTGCGACCGATGCAAAACTCGCGCTCGAGCCGGTGTCCGTTTACATCAGCCGCGCGACGCAAAAACTCTACGTGCGGCGGAACACCCACAAGCCCGCGCCGGACGGCGGCGGAGAGGTGTTCGACACCAGCATCGAGGTGCCCGTTACCATCCGCAATCCCGACCAGCCGATCGGCACGCATATCTTCACCGCGATGGCGAAGACCGATACCGGCCTGCGCTGGAGCGTGGTCACGATCGAGGGCGGCAGCGATGCCAAGGACGCGCTCGACCGCATCACCATCCCGCAGGAGGTGTGGGACCGCATCGGGCCGACCGCGCTGCCGCGCTCGTCGATCGTGATCTCGGACGAGCCGCTGAGCGCCGAGACCAACTACCGCACCGAGTTCGTCGCGGTGCTGAGCAACCATCCGCAGGGCGGCTTCATCACGCGCAAGCCGACCGCGCCGCCGCCGATGGAGATGGCGAGCGACGACGGCTGGGGCGGCAATGGCTGGGGCGGCAACGGCTTCGGCTTCTTCCAGCAGCAGCGCGATCCGTATGTGCAGCCCGCCAATCCGCGCCGCCGCGGCCAATATCAGTACTACCAGCCGGCGCAGCCGGTGCAGCGGGGCTTCTGGTAAGACGCTCGATCGCGCGCCGCTCCGACTAGCGGCGCGCCTCGATCACGATCGCCTGGATCTTGCCGTCGCAGGCGCCGGGGCCGTGGCTCGCGCGCAGCGCCTCGGCCACCACATCCGTCGCGGCTTGAAGTTTGCTGGCATCCTTGGCCTCGATCTCGCTGCGCAATGGCGTCCCCTGGCAGAGGGCGATCGCGGCGTATTCGGCTGACGGCGCGCGGCTGATCTCGGACTTCGTCTCGATCGAGATGTCGCGGAAGCCGGCGCGTTCGAGGTCGGACCTGATCAGCGCCTTGTCGTGATAGCCGTGCGGCGTGCGGATCATGAAGCGCGGCGGATCGTCGGGGAACATTCTGCCGAGCGCGGCCGTCGCCTCGTGCGTGACGACATTGTCCTCGATGCGGTCCCAGACGTTGAACACGAACGTGCCGCCGTCCTTCAACACGCGCTTCACTTCTGCGTACGCCTTGACGCGATCCGGAAAGAACATCGCGCCGAACTGGCAGCAGACCACATCGAACTCGGCATCGCCGAACGGCAGCGCCATGCCGTCGGCCTGGCGCCAAATGATACGATCATCGTCGGCCTGCCGCTGCGCCGCGATCGCCAGCATCGGTTCGTTGAGATCAGTCGCAACGTATCGCACGCCGCGCGGCAGCGCCGCCGCCACCGCCCGCGTCACCGCACCGGTGCCGGCCGCGATCTCCAGCAGCGTCGCTGGCTTGCGCGCCGCGACCCGCCTCGCGATGTCCTCCGCGTAGACGGAAAAAATCATCGGGACCAGATACTCATCGTAGAGTTTTGGAATCGAGCCCGCGAAAACCTTGTCAGTGCTGGACATGCCTGCCTCGCTGAAGGTTTGGTCACGAGGCTCGTGTAGCACAGATTGATGGCTATCGGCGCTTCTAGGCTTTCGTGACGACTTCACGGATCGGCCGCGAGCCGTCCCAGCTTAGGGCTGCCTGCCGGACCTTCTCGAAGAACGGCCCCTTGGTGCCGCTGATATCGGATATCTCGATGATGGTGCCCGGATGGGCCTGGGTGTCGAAATAGGCGAAGCGCCCCTTGTCGCCACCGATCTGGCCCTCGTGGCCAACCCTGTAACCGAGCCCGATCGCCCTGTCGTAGAGCGCCTGGTAGTCATGGCTCCAGTACGACATGTGCTGGAGGCCCTCATGGCCGGCGTCGAGAAACTCCTTGTACAGCGAGGGCGCGTCGTTGCGCTGCTGGATCAGCTCGATCTGGAGATCACCGGTGTTGGCGAGCGCGATGCTCATCTCGACCGGTGAGTCCTGGCCGCGATGGCGGAACCAGTCGGTCTTGACGCGGTCCATGTAGTACCAGGGACCGACGCCCATCACCTCGATCCAGTGCGTCATCGCAGCCTGGATGTCGCGCACCACATATCCGTTCTGGCGCACCGCGCCGAAGATGCGGCTCATGCCCGCGCTCCCTTGATCGCTTGTCTCACTTCACCTCGATCCCCGCGTCCTTGGCAACCTGCTTCCAGGCCGCGATATCACGGGCGTTGATGTCGCGCTGCTCGTCGCCGGGAACGAATTGCGGCGTAATGCCGAGACCCAGCAGCTTTTCCTTCACCTCGGCATCGCCGAGCGCATCCTTCAGCGCCGCCTGCAGTTTCTGCGCGATCGGCGGCGCGAGGCCTGCTGGCGCGTACATCGCCCAGGACAGGCTGCGGTCGAACGTTACGCCCTGTTCCTGGTAGGTTGCGACATCCGGCAGGCTCGGCGAACGCTCGCCGCAGGCCGCCAGCGCCTGGATCGATCCATCCTTCACCAGCGGCGTCGCCGTGGCCATGTCGAGCGTCGCCAGCGAGATGTGGCCGCCGAGCAGGTCGCCGGCAAGCTTGGCGATGCCGTTGAACGGCACGTGCTCCATCTTGATGCCGGTCTGCTGCATCAGGATTTCTGCGCAGAACTGCCCGGTCGAGCCGATGCCCCAGCTTCCGTACTGGATCGGCTCGCCCTTCTTGGCAAGCGCAATCAGGCCCTTGATGTCGTTGGCGGGGAAGTCCTTGGTCGCGACGAGCATGATGGCGGAGACGCCGATGCGGCCGATCGTCGTGAAATCCTTGATCGAGTCGTAAGGGAGCTTCGGATAGATCGCCGGCGCCAGCACATGCGTGGTCATGCCGCCGACGGTGATGGTGTAGCCGTCATTCGCCGATGTCGCGACCATCTGCGTGCCGAGCGTTCCGGCCGCACCGGTGTGGTTCTCGATATAGATGCTCTGTCCCAGCGTCTTGCCCATCTTGTCGGCGAGCAGCCGCCCGATTACGTCGCCGCCGCCGCCGGCCGCGTAGGGCAGCAGCATGCGGATCTTGCGCGTGGGGTAGGCGGCGGGATCCTCGGCGCGCGCCGGCAACGCCGCCGACAGCAATGCGAGAAACGAAAGCGTGACGGTGCGCAGCATCATTTTGGCATTCCCTAATCTTCGAAACAAAATCTGTAGGCATCGCCGTGCCTGACGACGCGACCCGCGGTCGGTGCGGGAAAATGGCCGGTCAGCAGGTAGCTCGGCGTATCCGCGATCTCTTCGAGCAGCGCCAGCCGCGTCGCGAGCGCGGCGGCCGGATCGACGTCCGCGGCATTCGACAGCCAGGGCGCCGCACACTGGATCGGGTGATGGATGACGTCGCCGGACATCACTGCGCGATCGTGACCGCCGTTGAGATGGATCTGCATGTTGGCCGCGGTATGGCCCGGCGCCGGCGCAAAACGCAACGCCGCATCGCGGTCGTCGAACAGTCGATGATCGCTCTCGACGAATTCAGCAAGGCCGGCCGCGACCACCGGCAGCACGGAATCCTCGAACGAGCCGTGGTTGACCGGCACCTTCGGGGCGGAGTTGTGCGCGGTCTCGAAGTTGCGGTACTCCTCGCGCCCCATCAGGTAGCGCGCATTGGGGAAGGTCGGCACCCAGCGGCCGTTGAGGAGACGTGTGTTCCAGCCGACATGATCGACATGCAGATGCGTGCACATCACGAAGTCGACCTGTTCGGGCTTCACGCCCAGCGCCTGCATGTTCTCCAGATAAGGCTGGTTGAGGTTGTTCCACGCCGGCACGCGCGGGCGGGGCTTGTGGTTGCCGCAGCAGGTGTCGACGATTGCGGTCCAGCGCGGCGTCCGGACCAGATAGGAATGGTGGCTGAGGATGAAGCGGCCGGTCTCCGGCTCGATGTAGCGATGATCGAGCCAACTTCGGTTCTCCGCGATCACCTCGTCGGTGACGTTGGCGAACAGCCATGTCTTGTCGAAGGCGAGCGACGGGATCTCGCTGACGAGATCCACCCGCATGCTGCCGATCCTGACCTGCCGCATTGCTTCAGTTCTTCAGGAGATCGCCGAACGGCACCCACCGCGTGCCGTCGAACTTGATCAGCTGCAGGCTGGTCATCGGCGTGTAGTGCTCCGGCGAATTGTTCACCGCGGTGCCGTTGATCAGCATCGGCAGCTTGACGTCCTTCATCGTGGTCGCCTGCTTCATCACATTGGCGCGGGTGAGATCGTTGCCGGATGCCCTCAGCACCGTTACCAGCGTCTGGGCGATGGTGTAGCCGTACACGTTGAGCCAGTCGTTCTTGTTGGCGTCGGGCATGTACTTGTCCATGAAGGCAAGCCATTCCTTGTAGCCGGGGTCGTCCTTGTTGGCGGGGTCGGTCGCGTCCTTCAGGTATTGGCTTGAGATGACGCCGGTGGAGTTGTCCTTGCCGGCCGGCTCCAGCACGCCGCTGATCGAGGCCGAGACGTTGGAGATGATGGTTGCGGGCTTCCAGCCGATCTCGCCGATCTTGCGGATCGCCTGCGCCGCGAATTTCGGCGTCGCCGCCACCAGCACGACATCGGCGCCCGCGGTCTTCAGCTGCAGCATCTGCGTGTCGACCGTCGGGGACGAGGTCTCATAGGCGGCGCGTGCAACGATCGCTTCGCCGCCGCCGAGACCTTCCTCCAGCGCCTTCAGATAATCCTTGCCGAAATCGTCATTCTGATAGAGCACGCCGATTTTTGCATTGGCGTGACTGGCCTTGATGTATCTGGCATAGGCGATCGCCTCGTCACGCGAGGTCGGCTGCCAGCCGACGGTCCACGGGAAATGCTTGGGATCGTCCCATTTCGCGGCGCCGGAGCCGAGGAACAGCTGCGGCACCTTGCGGTCGTTGAGATATTTGTGCACGGCGCTGTTGGTCGGGGTGCCGACGCCGCCGAAGATCAGCAACACCTCATCGCTCTCGACCAGCTTGCGCGTCTGCTCCACCGTCTTCGGCGGGCTGTAGGCATCGTCCGCGATGATCATCTGGATCCGCCGTCCGTTGACGCCGCCGTCGTCGTTCACCTTCCGGAAATAGGCCTCCGCCGATTTCGCGATCTGGGCGAAGGCGGAAACCGGGCCGCTCAGCGGCGCGGTGGTGCCGATCTTGATGGTCTTGTCGTCGGCGCCGCTATCGTACTTGCCTTGGGCAGAGGCGGCACCGGCCGCGAGCAGCGGCAACAGGATGCAGGCCGCACCCAGGCGAAGGCGGGCAAAGCGCGCCATGACGTCGTCTCCCAAGATTGCTCTCCGCCTCTCGAACGAGCGGAGTTGAAACGCGAGAACCCTGCCCTTGCGGGCCGCGACCGTTGCCGCCAGACTGGCAAAACGAACGATCGTTCGTACGGTTGACTAGCGAACGATCGTTCGTTAGTCAAGCCGCATGGCTGTTCACACCACCAGCGCGGCGGAAGCGGCTGCGCCCACCACGCGCGAGCGCATCCTCACCGAGGCGCTCGACCTGTTTGCGCAGAGCGGTTATGGCGGCGCCTCGATGCGCGAACTGGCGCGCCGCGTCGGCATCCGCGAGAGCAGCCTCTACAATCATTTCTCCGGCAAGGCCGCGATCCTCGAAGCGATCGTCAGCGAGCATGGCCCGGCGAGTTCGGCGAGCCGGCTGGAAGAGCCGCGCTACAAGCAGCTGTCGCGCCAGCCGGCCGCGTTCTGCCGGCAGTTCGCGCTCGATCTCGTCGAGCAATGGTCCGATCCGCGCGAGCACCAGTTCCAGAAGGTCATCACCGCCGAGCGTAACCGCGTGCCCGGCATCCGCGCCAAATTCGCCGATCATTTCTACGCGCGCGAGCAGAGCATGATGACCGATTATTTCCGCGGCTTCGCGCTCGCGGGCCTCGTCAAGACGCCCGATCCGCGCGAGACCGCGCGGCTGTTCGCGGCTGGCCTCATCTACATCCGTCTCGAGCATTACGTGATGGGCGCCGCACCCTCGCCGCGGCCGAAGGTGATCGAAGCCATCGACCGCTATCTCGCCTTCTTCCTGTCGCTGATTGCGGCGGATGCTGGCGATGCCGACAACAAGAAACGAAAGACAAAGGGAGAGACGCGTGGCAAGGCTGCCCCTGATTGATCCGGAGACGACGAGCGGCGACATCCGCGCTTCGTTCGACCGCATGCCGGTCAAGCTCAACATCTTCCGCATGATGGCCCATGCCGGGGCCAACATGATCCCGGCGATGCGGCTCGGCAATTCGATCCTGCACAAGCAGAAGCTCTCGGCGGTCAACCGCGAGCTGCTGATCCTGCAGGCTGCGCAGCTCGAGGGCGGCGCCTATGAATGGCGCCAGCACGTGCCGATCGCGCTCGGCGTCGGCTGCACGCAAGCGCAGATCGACGCGGTCGAGCGCAGCGAATACGATTCCGCTGCATTGAGCGAGGCCGAGCGCGCGCTGCTGAAGTTCGGACGCGAGGTGGTCGAGAACGTCCGCGTGCCCGAAGCGACTTTCGCGGCTGCGCGAAAACATTTCAGCGACCAGGAGATCGTCGAGTCCATCGTCGCGCTCGGCTTCTACATGATGATGGCGCGCCTGACGGAGGCGACCGAAACCGATCTCGATCCCGCGGCCGGCATGAAGGTCTATGACGGCGGCAAGAAATAGGCTGATACGATGAGCGAGACCGAGAGCAAGCCGGAGCGCTATGTCCGTCCGCCGAGCGCGGAATCATCAGGCGAGGCGCCGGGCAGGGGGCGCCTGAAGGGCCGCAAGATCCTGATCGTCGGCGGCGGCCAGCGCGTGTTCGACGCCGCCACCGACCCGATCGGCAACGGCCGCGCCATGAGCATCCTGTGCGCACGCGAGGGCGCGAAGGTCGCGGTCGCCGACCTCAACCACACCTCCGCGCAGCAAACCGTCAGGCACATCACCGGCGAAGGCGGCGAGGGTTTTGCCATTACGGCCGACGTCACCTCGGAAGCCGACGTCCGGCGCATGATCGAGGAAGCGCACCGTGCCATGGGCGGGCTCGACGGCATGGTGTTGAACATCGGCACCTTCGGCAAGACCGGGCTCGACAATGTGTCCCCTGAAGAGTGGAACAGGATCTACGACGTCAACGTCCGCGGTCCCATGCTGTGCTGTCGTGCGGCGATGCCCAAATTCGACGATGGCAGCTCGGTCGTCTTCATCTCCTCGATCGCCGCGCTGAGGGCGGGATCGCAGATGGCGGTGTACGATTCGTCGAAGGCCGCGCTCGGCGGGCTGATGCGCAACATCGCCCATCTCGGTTCGCGCCGCGGCATCCGCGCCAACCTCGTCTATCCCGGCCTCGTCGATACCCCGAACGGCCGCGAAGCGGGCGCTGGCCGTCCCAATCGCGGCAAGGGCCACGTCCCCTTCGGCCGCCAGGCCACGGCGTGGGAGATCGCATACGCGGTGCTGTTCTTCCTGTCGGACGAAAGCGTCTACGTCACCGCGCAGACGCTGGCGGTGGATAGCGGCCTGAGCGGGATGTGAGCGGTTCACTCGACCCGTAGCCCGGATGAAGCGAAGCGTCATCCGGGAATGGTGCCTCGTCGCGCGAGCCGGCCCGGATTGCGCTGCGCTCCATCCGGGCTACAAGCGCGACTGACACCATCGCGACGGGATCAAACTGCCGGGCAATTTCTGCAGCGCTGCACGATGTTGAACGGCATCGCGCGAGAAAGCTGATGAAAATCAATCGCCGATCGCTGGCACATATATTGCTGAACGTTTCTGTGCAATGACACAGGACTGAAGCCGTGAGCAGCGTCAGCTACACCGTTCCGCCGAACTGGACCGCAGGCTCCGACAAATCGGGCGCAAGCAAGAACAAGAATCCGAACGACCCGAACATGCTGACGACCGGCGCCTATGGCAGCGCGTTCGAGCTGATGCTCGACAGTCACGCCAATGCCGACGGCACCACCACGGAAACGCTGACCTACAAGAGCTACAACGGCAAGACCAACGGCAGCTTCTCGGCGACATCGGAGACCGGCACCGGCGCGGATCTCACCAGCGCCTATCAATCGCTGCTCGCCACGCTCCAGGCCAATGGCGAGATGGACGACAAGACCGCAGCCCAGCTCGACGACGCCATGGGCAAGCTCGATGCCAAATCGGACGGCGGCACGAAGGATGCCGGTGTGTCCAGCGGCACCATGCTGGTCCAGGCCGGCGGCCCGGTCTATTTCAACGGCATCTCGGCCTATCAGAACCAGTTCGTGGATTCGCTCCTCACCGAGCTGACCACAAGGCTGAGCCTCGACGCCAAGGCGTGAGGGGATTAATGATGTGCGGATGACCAACTGATGGATGTCCGCGACCTATGAAGACCACGCTGCTCAAATCCGAAGATTACACCCGCTCGCCCTGGAAAAACGGCGGCGGCATCTTCACCGATATCGCGGATGCGCATCGCGCCGGCAGCACGACGAAGGACTGGGACAGCCTGCTGTGGCGCTTCGCTTCGACGCCGATCGTGGCGCCCGGGCCGTTCTCCTACATGCCCGGTATCGACCGCCTGCAGATGGTGATCGGCGGGCGCGGGCTGGTGCTGAAATCGCCCACCCAGGAATTCGACGAACGTGAACCTTTTACGACGGTGCGCTTCACCGGCGAGATGGAGATCGTGACCGTGCTCGAAGCGGGGCCCGTCGAGGTCGTGAACTTGATGGCCCGGCGCGGTGCGGCCGAGATTGAACTGTTGGCGCTCAACGAGCCGGGCGAGCGGCAGCTTTCGGCCGGGGCGCACCTGGTCTACGCGGCGCGCGGCGATTGCCGCATCCGCCTCGGGGCCGAGGATTTTGCGATTTCGCACGAAAATACGCTCAAGGTCGAGCTGACCGAGGCCGCACGCTTCACGCTCGTCTCGGGCCTGGTCGTGCTCGGCTCGATCCGGCTCGCCGGTAGCTAAAACCCCTCACGATCCTGCGCACAATCCGGGCAATTGGCGAGGTTGACGCCGCCGCGCCGGCGCACGATATCTGCCCTGATGCAGACCCAAGGGCAGACATGACAGCGCCAGACAATAACCGTTCCACACTGTCCGACGGCGTCGTCCACTGGCTGACCAATGGCACGCGCGACGAGCGCTTCATCGACAACATTTTCGCCCAGATGTGCATCCGCCTGCAGCAGGCCGGCGTCCCGCTCATGCGGGCGACGATGCATGTCCGGATCCAGCATCCGCAATGGCTCGGCGCCGGCTTCATGTGGGCGGACGGCATGCGCGACGCCAAGATCACGCGGGTCGACTACGACGTGATGGAGAGGTCCGAGTTCATCGGCAGCCCCGTGAACGAAATGATGGACGGTGCGCCCGAGCTGCGTGAAAGGCTCGAAGGCGATCCGTCGCTCGGCCGCAAGCACGCGATCTATGACGAGATGCGCGCCAAGGGCCTGACCGACTACGTCGCCTGGCCGCTGGATCACACGCTCGGCAAGCGCCATATGGTCACCTTCGCGACCGACCGTCCCGGCGGTTTCGACGAGGCACATATCGTCGCGCTGAAGAACGTGCTGCCGGTGCTGGCGCTGGTCAGCGAAATCCGTATCAAGAACCGCCTGGCGCGCACGCTGCTGGAGACCTATGTCGGCTCCCATGCTGGCGAACTGATCCTGGCCGGTGCGACCCGGCGCGGCACTGGCACCACGGTGCGCGCCGCGATCATGATCTGCGATTTGCGCGACTTCACCAAGATCTCCGACAATTGGCCGCGCGACGACGTCATCGATCTCCTCAACGATTATTTCGACGCGATGAGCGAGCCAATCGCCCGGCACGGCGGCGAGATCCTGAAATTCATCGGCGATGGCCTGCTCGCGATCTTTCCGCTGCATGAACCCGAGGCTTGCGCCAACTTGCTGCGCGCCGTGACCGAAGCTCGCGCGGCGATGGCTGCGCTGAACGAGCGGAACAACGGCACGGGCCGCGCGCCGCTGAACTACGGCATCGGCGTCCATGTCGGCGACGTCATGTATGGCAATATCGGATCATCGAGCCGGCTCGACTTCACGGTGATCGGCCCCGCCGTCAACATGGCCTCGCGCCTCGAAGCGCTCACCAAGCAGGTGGGGCGGCCGGTGCTGCTGTCGCGCGACTTCGCCGAGCTGGTCGAGCCGCAATTCGAGCTCGAGCGCATCGGCAAATACGAGGTACGCGGCTTCAGCGATCCGATCGAGCTGTTCGCTTTCCCCGGCTGAAGGCCGAGGTCGACCGCGACTGCTGCTTTGCTCCGGTCCAGGTTCCGGTGCAATGCGCTTGTTTCAAATGGACAGGCACGGCGGATCGTATTGCCAATATGAGAGTGGATCACTACGCTTGCGCTCGAGTAGCCCCAACGTTCCTGGGATCGGCCGCGCGGTCATGCCAAAGTTTCTTCGTATCGGAGTCCACCAGTCGAACGTGTCCGGCTACACGTCCAAGGCGTGGTGTATCAGGCGCGCAGGCTCGTTGGTGTTCCTGAAATGGGGCGCGGTGGAAGTGCTGGGTGCCGGCGACGGGCGCAGGGTCTACTGGACGCGCCTGCCGCAGGAGAAGACGGTTCGCTGTGGCACGGCGCAGCGCGCGCAGGACTACACCAAGGCCGCGATCGCGCGGCGCCGCAGTCATCGCTACGCACCGCTGAGCGGATCGATCGCCAACCAGCGCAAATCGCCGGCGCGGAGCGCCGAGGTCAAGCAGGCGATCGCCACCATCCTGATCGTCGATATCGTCGGCTCCACGGCACGGGCCGCAAAGCTCGGCGATGCGCGCTGGTCCAAGATCATGGGTCATTACTACGCGGCCGTGCGCAAGGAGCTGAAGAGCTCGCGCGGGACGGAGAAGAACACGACGGGTGACGGCGTGCTGGCGACGTTCAGGACGCCGGTGGCCGGTGTGAGCTGTGCGACCGCGATCCAGAAGGCGGTGCGCACGCTCGGGCTCGAGATCAGGATCGGGCTGCACGCCGGCGAATACACGGTGAGCGGCGGCGAGATCGTCGGTCTCGCGCTCCACATCGGCACCCGCGTCGCCGCCAAGGCGCGCGCCGGCGAGGTCCTGGTATCGAGCGCGGTCAAGGACCTGATCAAGGCGCAGACCGAGATCCGCCTCAGGGATCACGGACTGCATCAGCTCAGGGGCGTGCCGGAGCGATGGCGGCTGTACCGGGTGGAAGCCTGAGAGGGCCTCACAGCTCCCGTCCGAGCAAACGATCCAGCGAGAACCGCCCGCCGCCGCGAAACGAGATGTGCAGCGCGATGAGCCCCATCAGGAACGGATACTCCATGCCGCGATCGATCCACGCCCATTTGGGATAGTGGATCAGGCAGATCATCGCCATCTGCACCGCGATCATCGGCGCGATCAGCCGGGTGAACAGTCCCGCGGCGAGCATCACGGCCCCGACCGTCTCCAGCAGCATCACGAAATATCCGAACGCCACCGGGGCCGGAAAGTGCAGCGTATTGGTGATGAAGTTCACCGAACTCGCGAACGGATTGGCCATCGCACCGTGGGACTCGCCGAGCAGTTTCGGCAAGCCGTGCGTGAGCAGGATCAATCCGAAAGCGATGCGCAGCAGCGCATAGGACAACGGATTGGCGATGTCGTAGAAGCCACGCAGGCGAGGGAACAGCAGCGGAGTAGGCTTGAGCGGCTGTGCCGTATGCGTGATCGCATTGCTGGTGGTTACCGTAGTCACCATCATCTCCCGTCGCCGGTCATGGCCGGATGCTGTAGCTCAGCGAAGCCGATGCGATCGAGGAACTGCTCACGGATGCGGTCGACCACGGCGAAGCTCACGACCGCGCCGTCACTAGCGGGATCGATCACGGTGCGGAACGGACGCTTGCCCTTCGGCGCCTGCACGATGGCCGCGACCACGCGGCCGATCTCGCTGGGATCGGCATCCGGCGGATTGGTCGCGGCCAGCGCCTTCAGCATCCGGTCGGCAAAGCCTTGCGGCCAGGCCGCGATATAGGCCTCGGCGCGCGCCTTGTCCTCCGGCACGCCGGAGTGCGCGAAATGGTTGGTGCCGCCGGTGAATGCGCCCGGCACGACGATCGCGGTCTCGATGCCGAGCGGCGCGAGTTCGCGCGCATAGGAAACCGCGAGCTGGTCCATGCCGGCTTTCGCCGCGAAATACGGCCCGAGCAGCGGCGGGATGCCGCCGGTGACGCTGCTGCTCGAGATCCACACCAGCAGGCCGTCGCGCGCCTGTCGCATATGCGGGAGCGCCGCGCGGTTGACGCGCTGGGTGCCGAGCACGTTGACGTCGTAGAGCTCGGCGAGCTGCTCCGCGGTGAAGGCCTCCAGCGGTCCATAAACCATGTGGCCGGCATTGTGCACGAGCACGTCGAGCTTGCCGTGCTCGTTGATGATCGCCGCGATCGCGGCGTCGATGCTGGGCTGATCCTGCACGTCGAGCTCGATCGTGCGCAGATCGATTCCGTTGGTTTTCGCCATGTCGGCGAAGTCGGCGACGGTCTTGGCGTTACGCGCGGTGGTGCCGCGCATCGAGGCGTAGACGGTTAGCCCCGCCATCGCGAGATCCTCGGCGATCATGCGGCCGAAGCCGCTCGATGCGCCCGTGACGAGTGCAATCCTGCTCATGGTTTTTGTCCTAATTGAGTTGGCCCTAGATGATGCCGCCATTGGCGCGCAGGATCTGGCCGTTGATCCAGCCGCCGTCGGGGCCGGCCAGGAACGAGATCGCGCGCGCGATATCCTCGGGCTCGCCGAGACGGTGCAGCGGCGTGCGGTCGATGATCGGCGAGATGTCGTGCTGGTTGGCGTTGTGGAAGAGGTCGGTGTTCACCGGACCCGGCGCGATCGCATTGACCGTGATGCGCTTCGGCCCAAGCTCCTTGGAGAGGATGTGGGTGATGGCCTCGATGCCGCCCTTGGTCGCGGCATAGGCCGCATAGGTGGGCTGGTACAGCCCGACCACGCTGGTCGAGAAGTTGACGATCCGCCCGCCCTCGCGCAGCCGCGTCGCGGCTTCACGTAGCGCATAGAAGACGCCGGTGAGGTTGATCGCGATGTGCTGGTCCCACATCTCGTCGGTGGTCTGCGCCAGCGGCGCGACCTTCATGATACCGGCATTGTTGACGAGCACGTCGACGCCGCCGAATGCCTTTTCGGTCGTGTCGAACAGCGCGCGCACCTCGGCGAGCTTGCTGATGTCGGCCTTGACCGCGATCGCGGTCCCGCCTGCCGCCTTGATTTTCGCGACCAGCGCTTCGGCCGGTGCTGCCCCGCTCGCATAATTGACGACGACCGCAAAGCCGTCCTTCGCCAGCCGCTCGGCCACCGCCGCGCCGATGCCCTTCGAGCTGCCGGTCACGATTGCGTTGCGTTGTTGCTGGGTGGTCATGGTGGCTCTCCCTGTTTGACGAGGGAGAGAATAGGCGGCGCGGCCAGCCGGATAATCTCGCCAGGGCTGGCTTCACTGTTCGGACTGGGCGAACAATAGGCGCGCGCCCAGCCCGGCGAGTTCTGTGGTGTCGGGGTGACCGACGTCGGAGAAGCGGGCGCTAGTCCTGCGTCTTGTAGGTCTTGTCCTGGTGAACCGACGCAACCCCTTTCACCTTGCGGACGTCATCGAGCTTATCCGCGTTGATGCGACCGTTGACGATCATGAACCGCTGGTGGCTTTCAATGTCGTCGAGTCCCCGAGCTTTGAGGCTCTCGACAATCTCGTCCATCCGGGCTTGTTCGGATTTTTCTATCCGGATCGTGACGTCAACTTTTTCCGCCATTCGTCCATCACCTGGTCTGCGGTTCACGAGGGAGGCGCTTGGACGAATCCCTTGCCGATATCCCGCGCCGGAAAACCTAGCCGGCTTGACGTCTGAAGCAAGCGCGCCCACAGCGCCCAGCCGCGAAATGCGCCATTGGACTGTGCGATCAAAGCTGCAATCCCGGCGACATGGGGCGTCGCCATGCTGGTTCCATCCCACCGGTCATAGGCATTCCCGGGCAGGCTCGAGAGCACGCCGACGCCAGGTGCCGCAATGTCGACCTCCTGATTGGGGTTCATGCCACCGCACGAGAACGGGGCGATCCGGAACGTGCTGTCGACAGCCGCCACAGCCATGATCGTCGAGGCGTTTGCCGGCGAACCAACGGGGGAAATGCGCTGTGGGCGACCGCTCTCATTGCCGGAAGCGGCGATCACCAGCGTGCCTGCATCCAGACACGCTTGTCCGATCTGCTCGTAGTCGTCGCTTGGCTGATCGCCGAGTCGCGTCGCGGCGCCGAGTGACATCGAAATGATCTGGCAGCCCTGGTCCAGGGCCCAATCCATGCCGGCGATGATCGAACGATCGGTGCCGAAGCCGTCATCGCCCAGGACTTTCCCGGCGTAGATTTCTGCTTCAAAGGCTATGCCATAGCGCGGACCTGTGGTTGGACGCATCGGGCCACAGGCCGTGCCGATGCAGTGCGTCCCGTGCCCGTGGACATCGTCCGGGCTGCTGCGGCTCGCAAACAGCTTCTTCGTCACGGAACGGCCAACGAAATCCTGATGAGTGTCATCGAAGCCGGTGTCGAGCACCGCGATCTTGATCCCGGCACCGCTCAGGCTGCTGCCGATCACATGGGTCGCTTGTAGTCCCCAGGTGGCGGATGTCTCGTCCATCCGCGGCGCCGTCGCCCGCTCGCGTTGCGCCGTTTCGCCACCCAGCAGGCGATCGACCAACTCAGTGATGCCGTCGCGGTAGCCCTTCAGGTAGTCCGGGTCCAGTGTCGGCAGGCCCGCGAACGATGCTTGCGGAAGATCAGCGCGTTGCATTCCGCCGCCACCGAGCGCGCGATAGGTTCGTTCGGGACGGACGGAGCTTACGATTTTCTGCTGCATGGCTTTTTCCACCATGGGCCTCAACCGTTCGCGGTCCCGCCTGACGATGGCGATCCCGAAGCGCTCGAAGTACTGCACATCGGCGCCGTCGAAGTCATTGGGGACCGCATCGGCTGAACGGAAGTCCTTCGTTGAGGCCACGCGAAAGCCGCTTCCTTCGAGCTGCTTGATGCCCATGCGCGTCGCCTGCGGCGCAAACCGCACGACGGCGCCTACGCGTGGCGTACCTTCGGTCGGCTCGTGTGCGGCTCGCCGTGTTGATCGCTTAGCCATGATATCCTCCCGATGTGAAAAAGAGTCCTGCCGGCCAAATCGCGCGCTGAAGCTCTGGTTGACTTGAGAGATGAACAGGACATCGCTTCAAGCCGATGAATGTTCTTGCCGGACGTTCCGTCATCAACGCGGCCGGCAGAGATCGCCGTTCCGCTCTGACTCGCAGAGACGGTGCGCAACGTCGCCAGCTGGAAAGTTCGAGATAAACTCAAGGAGCCTGGTAAGACCTATCGGCTCCGACAATATGCAATCTTGATAATATATTTCATCATAATGCACGTTGAGGCGGCGTGCAATGACCCTGCTCATGATTGCCTGCTGCAGTTGGTCGCAGCGGCGAGCCAGCTGAAGCTGCCGCCATCTCCCGTGTTCGTGACGTCAACGCTGCCTTGGAAGACCAGGAAAGAACTCGTGATCTCAGGAATACGACTGCACGGTCGCGCGTCTAAGGATGGAGGGTCGGATGCTCGCGTCGCGCGGGATCCCCCGATCGAAAGGAACCTCCACGATGACCAAGTTCAAAAACGCCATCGGCCTCACTCTGACCAAAACCTTGTTCGCAGGACTGGTCGCCACCTCAATCTTCAGCACACCGCTCCAGGCGCATGAGAACCGCGCCGCGGATCGGCGCGCCGAGCAGAGCATGGGAGCGGCTGTCCCTCGCATCGAGGGCAGTCAGCGGTTCGCATGGCCATACGCTCACCTGCATGCATCGGCGCCTTCGGATCAACCGGGTGGAATCTGCGACCATGGCGATGACGCGATGATCTGTTGAAGCGCAGATCTCGCGGCAGGCTTGCTGCAGGCTCGCAGTCTCAGCTCACGGACGCCCGCGGCCGCTGGCGTTCGACGGCATGCCCGTCGTCGGGATCGGCTCGCCGGCGGCACGGTCCAGCGGCGGATGCGGCCTGGCGAGGCCCACCGTCCCCGGCGGCGCGTCGTTGCCGGCCGAACGCAAATTCACGCGATCCATCGTGATCGTGGACGCAACGACAATTGCAATGGCCAAAGCAAGAGCACCGAGGACCAAGGCAGTCCGGTTCTGGTCTTCCATGATGAGACCTCCACGAAACGGCTCCGTAGTGCGAGGGATAACGCGGAAGTGACGATTTGGTTCTTGCGACGAGTGACGCCGGGCATCATCGCATGGCGCGGGGCGCGGCTGGCCTGGTGTCGATCCATTCGACCCCGGGGGCCCGCGTTTGATGCAGGATGGTCTCGACGAACCGCGCGAGCAGATCCCGCACCGCCTCCGCCGCATTACTCAGCGGGAAATTGCCTGATGAGATCATGGAGCAGGTCAGATAGACGGGCGGCTCGATCGCCTCGGGCTCGCCGAGGTCGCCGCCCGACATGTCGGACAGATCGCCTTTCGGCAGCACAGAGCCGCCGACGCCTGCCCGCACTGCGGTAATGATGTTAGCCACGACATCGCCCTCCATCACGACGTTCGGTGAGAGCTTTGCCGCCGCAAAGGCGCGATCGAGCGCGGTGCGCGTCATGTTCGGGGCGGGTGGCAGGACGAGCGGCAGCGATGCAAGCTCGGCGAGCTGCACGGGTTTTCCGTTCGACGCCTCGCGATGGCGGATCAGGAACAGGCGTTGTCTGAACAGCGGCGTGCGCACGACCGTCGGAACGAACTCGTCCTCGAGCACCAGGCCGAGGTCTAGCTCGTGATCGGTCACGCGCCGCTTGATCGTCGGGCTGTCGGAGATCGCCATCTTGAGGGCGACATCGGGCAGCGACGCCTTGCATTCGTCCATGAAAGCCATGGGCGCGGTCGTCAGGAAGGTCGACGACATCCCGAGCCGCACGATCCCCTTTGCGCCGGCCGTGCCGGACCGCACGATGCCGGGGAGCTGCTGCAGTCGCCGCAGGATGGAGGAGGCCTCCCGATAGAGGACTTCGCCGGCGGCCGTCGGGCGGACGCCGCGCGCGCTGCGCAGCAGCAGGCTCACCCCAAGCTGGTCTTCGAGCTGCGCGATCTGCTGGCTGAGCGCCGGCTGCGCGACGTGGATCGCGGAGGCCGCACGCGAGAAGCTGCCCGCCTCGACCACGCTGACGAAATAATGCAGGTGACGGTACTGCATCATGCGATCAGTTCCGCTCCGGGCCGCGTGTTCTCCGCGATCTGGTCCTTCATGAAACGGACCAGGACGTTCTTCACGGCTTCGCCGGCATGCGTCAGCGGGAAATCGCCGGATGAAACGATCGAGCATGTCAGGTACATCGGCGGCTCGATCAGCAGCGGTTCGGCGAACGCGCCCGGATAGACGTTTTCGAACGTCCCGGCGTTGAAAATCGAGCTTCCGACGCCCGAGCGTACCGCGGACAATTCGCTTAGCGCTGCATCGGTCTCGGCGACGATATTCGGGGTGAGCCCGGCTTCCGCAAAGGCGCGGTCGATGACGATCCGCCGGTGTTTTGGGAGCGGCGGCAGCACGAGCGGCAGTTTTGCGACGTGCTCCAGTTGGATCGTGCCCCGGTGCGCCGAGAGGCGCTCACGCGTCACGAGGTAGAGACGTTGCCGATAAAGCGGATCACGCGAGAAGTTCGGCACGAAGTGGTCCTCGAACACGACGGCCAGGTCGAGTGTTTGCGCCTCGATGCGGGCCTGAAGCACGTCGCTGTCGCCATCCGAGAACTTCAGGTGGACCTTCGGAAAAGCTTTCTTGCAGGCAGCAACCGCGGGGCCGGCAAAGTGGCCTGCGATCGCGACCGTCATGCCGAAATTGACGTTGCCCTCGACATCGCCGGAGCTGGACCGCACGATTCCCGGCAGCTGCTCGAGCTGGCGGAGGATTTCGGTGGCCTCGGCGAACACGATCGCGCCGGCGGCGGTGGGGCGCACGCCGCGCGAGCTGCGCTCCAGCAGGACGATGCCGAGTCGCTCTTCGAGCTCGCCGACCTGCTGGCTGAGTGCCGGTTGCGCAACGTGGATATCGGCAGCGGCGCGCGAAAAGCTGCCCGCTTCGACCACCTTCACGAAATAGCGCAGATGACGAAACTGCATGACCGCGTGCCGCCCCGACCGCCTTCCCCGCCGGCTTGAAAGCCGCTGCTTCGGCCCCGGTCGGACCGCGGGACCTGCCGGTCTGCACTATCGCACGTGGAGGGCGAGGTCGCACCAGCAAAGTTGTCGCGATAACATCTTGAAGTTGTGGCAAAAAGTCCGTTCAGGCTTGCCGAGATCGGGCCGTCGGCTTCGCGCCATGGCCACGCGGCAATGCCGGCACTGGTCGATCGAGGCCGCAAAAGGTTCAAAGCGAAGACGATCACAGTCGTTTGTCGGCCTGATCGGTCATATCGGCCGCCGATACCTCTATAGCGAGGCCATATTTGTTTTCCATGGCGGTCTGGACCATTGATCCGCCCGCGCTGGCGACGATCCGCTTTCGGATCATCCCCCTCGCTCCGATCCGTGCCACGGCGCTCGCAGGAGCATTCCCGTTCCGAGTCGCCGGGCCATCGGTCTTTCTCAAGGTTCAAAGCCCCCACACGATTTGCCGCAACGAAGCGGCAAGTCGCGATCCGGTCTTTTCACCGGTCACTCACATATGTGCAAAGGAGAAATCTCATGCGTAAGACTTGCCTCGGTGCTGCAGCCATCATTGCGGTGGCCCTCGTCACCGCGCTTGCGGGCGCACAGCCCGCGGACGCACGCGATGGATGCGGTGCCAATCGCTATCGCGGGCCGGGCGGCGCCTGCCACCGCTTCGGCACCGGTCCCTATCCGTACGGCTTCTACGGCCCGCGCATGGTCTCGAACGGCTGCCCTCCCGGCTACTGGCACGGTCCGTGGGGTCATTGCCGCGATACGCCCTATCACGGCCGGCTCCCCGGCGGCGGCTGGCAGTAACCGCCACACCGCCGCGCGACCGGTTTTCGGCCGCGCGGCCCTCGTCCCTTTCATTCGTGCAGGTTTCCGTCATGTCCAATCGCATCGCCTTGAGAACACGCAGCGACAGCCTGTCGTCGCACATCCTGCCGGTGTCGGGCACGATGATCGGGGTCTGCACGACCCTGATCGGCCTCGTGAAGATCGCGACGCTCAAGCACGGCACGTCGCATGTCGACCAGTACGCCGCGCTCGTCGCGGTGACGTTCCTGGCGAGTGCCATGACGTCGTATCTCTCGATGCGCTGCTCGGATCGAACGCAATTGAGCTCCCGCATCGAGCGGCTGGCCGACGTCATCTTCCTCGGCGGTCTGGTCGGCATCACGCTGGTCGCGACCCTGTTTGCCTACGAAGTCATCTGATCCCTGCGCACGCCGGGGCGTGCGTCGATCGACGTGAGCGCGGGACGACCTGCGCGATTTTTTGTTGGAGAAGGCAATGTTTCGGAATTCAACGCGTTGTCTTGTGGCCGTTGTGTGCCTGACGGCATCGTTGTTTCGGGCGGGCGACGCTCATGCGCAGACGCCGTTCTATCACGCGACGGCGCAGGAGCTCGCAGGCCCGCCCGGCTCGTTGATCCGCTCCGAGCCGATGGCATTCGCGCCTGCGGGCGCGCAGGCCTACCGCGTGCTCTATCGTTCGGTCGGCATGCAGGGCGAGCCGATCGCCGTATCAGGCGTCGTCGTCGTGCCGCCGGGGCCTGCGCCCGCCGAAGGCCGGCCGATCGTCGCCTGGGCGCATCCGACCACCGGTGTGGTGCCGCATTGCGCGCCGTCGCTGGCGATCTTCGTGTTTCAGCAGATGGCCGGCCTGCGCCAGTTGATCGAGCAGGGCGCGGTCGTCGCCGCCACCGATTATCCCGGCCTCGGCACGTCGGGTCCGCATCCCTATCTCGTCGGCGACAGCGAGGCGCGGGCCGTGATCGACTCGGTCCGGGCCGCGCGCAGCCTGCCCGGCGTCGGCGAGGGCAACAGCTTTGCGGTGTGGGGCCATTCGCAGGGCGGGCAGGCCTCGCTCTATACCGGTTTGATCGCAAAGACCTACGCGCCGGAGCTTCGGCTGGTCGGCGTTGCCGCCGCCGCGCCCGCGACGTCGCTGGTGACCTTGATGGGCGACGACTTCAAGAGCAGCGGCGGCAAGAACCTGACCGCGATGACGCTGTGGTCGTGGTCGCGCGTGTACGGCGCGCCGATCGACAAGGTCGTCGTCCCGGAAGCGATGCCGACGGTCGACCGTCTCTCGAACGAATGCATCGAATCGATCTTCGACATCCTCGAGCGCCGCCGGACCGAGAAGCCGCTCGAGCAGCAATTCCTGTCGGTGCCGAACATCGCCTCCGTGCAGCCCTGGCGGTCGCTGGCGATGCGCAACACGCCCGGCACGTTGCCGCCGCAGATTCCGCTGTTTCTCGCCCAGGGCACCACCGACAACATCGTTCGTCCCGAGGTCACGCGCGGTTACATGCAGCGCCAGTGCAAGGCGGGTGGCAAGGTCGCGATGATGTGGGTGCCCGGCGTCGGCCACGGTTTCGTCGCACGCGACAGCGCGGACAATGCGGTCGCCTGGATGATGGACCGCTTCGCGGGCCGGCCCGCGCCGAGCGATTGCGGCAGGTCGGTTGCCGACGCCGCGCAATAGATTTTTCCAATTGGCCAGAACATAGAGGTTCACATGAACTCCGTTTCGACAGCACGCGTTCAGCGTCACCAGCGCGCATTCCGGTCCTCGGCCCTCACCACGCTCGCCCTGCTTGGGCTCTTCGGTTTCAGCTCCGCGGCAAACGCTGCCGACAAGCCGCCGCTGGCGCCCGACGCCGCCGTGCCCTTCAGCACGAACTCGAAACTTTCCGCCTCGCTTGAATTTGCACTGCCGGCGCTCGCCGCCGACATCGAGCGGGATATCCCGCGGCGGCTCGCCAGCATCGACGAGAAAATCAGCTGCGTGCATCGCCGCGTGCTGTTCTGGAAGGTCAATGCCAATTGCGACGTGTGGGGCTATGTCGAGCGCTCCGGTCCGGTGTCGCTGTATGGCCGCGGCGAGCACGTCTATGGCTCGGTGCGGATCGACGGCGCGCTGGAGGGGCAGGGCGCCAACCGCTTTACCGCGCGCATCCACGGTGAGACCGAGGCCAGCGCCACCATCGAGGCCTCGGTCCGTCCGCGGCTCGATCGGGATTGGTCGCTGGATCTGGATTTCAGCGACGGCTTTCGCTGGAGCGAACCGCCGGTGCTCCAGGTGATGGGCCGCGAAATCCCGCTGGCGAAATACGCCGAGCCGCGGATCAGGTCCGAGCTCGGCACGATCAGGTCGCACGCGCTGGCGGCCGCGCGCCGCCTCGATCTCCGCGACAAGGCCGCGACCGCCTGGCGGCATGCGTTCGAGCCGATCCAGCTGTCGGACGACCCGGCGATCTCGCTGCAGATCGTGCCCCAGAGCGTTGCCTTTGCGGGCATGCAGGCGACCGCACGTACGTTGCGCGGATCGATCGAGCTGTCCGGTACGGCGCAAACCATCATCGGGCAAAATCCCCCGGCGGTCGCGGCGACGGACCTGCCGCCGCTCGGCGACAGCGTCAACGCGCCCGGTGCCTTCGACGTCATCCTGCCGGTCCGGATCGGCTACGACGTGCTGAGGGAGCGCCTGATGCAGGCAGTCCAGGCGATGCCGCCGGTCGCGGGCGTCGCCGTCAAGGACGTGGACGTCTATCCGTCCTCCGGCAAGCTCGTCATCGGCCTGCGCGTTTCAGGCCCGGCCGAAACCAGCCCGGATGCCGGTAAGTGGGTCTATCTCGCCGGCGCGGTCGAGGCCGATGCCGGCGGCCGCATGATCCGCCTCGGCAGCCTCGACGTCATCGCCAGCGACGAAGGCCTGTCCGCGCTGCTCGATCCCGTCGTCGCGCAAATCCGCGCCAAGCTGAACGTCGATTACGGCATCGCCTATGACAATCTGCTCAACGCGGCGACTGCAAAACTCAACCGGCCGCTGAAGGACGGCTTTCGCATGGAAGGACACCTCGCCTCCGCCCGGCTGGAGGGCGTATCGCTGCCCGCGGACGGCGTCGTGATCGCGGTCCATGCGAGTGGCGACCTGAAGCTCCTGTACGGCCTATAAGGCGCGCGCAAATGCGAGGGCAACGAACGCGCGAACGCCGGAGGCAACTATGAGTTTGCAAACCATCAGCCTTCAAAACCTGGCTTGGCTTTCGATGGCCGCCTACGCGCTCCACATCATGGAGGAGTACACCTTCGACTGGCGCAACTGGGCGCGTGCGATCATCAAGCTGCCGGTCGAGTGGAGCGATTTCTACGTGACGAACGCGATCGTCATCGCGTTGGGCATCGCCCAGGCGGAGCTGGCGCCGGCCCTGCCATTCGCACCGTTGACCTTCGCGTCCCTCATGCTGATCAACGCCGTGTTCTTCCACATCCTTCCGGTCGCGCGGACGCGGGGGCGGTTCTCGCCGGGGCTCGTGACGGCGGTGCTGTTGTTTTTCCCGGCGGGACTGGCGGTGTGGTGGCGCGCGGGAGAGGACGGCGCTTTGAACGCGACCACGGCATTGTCGGCCATTATCGCGGGTGCTTTACTTATGGCCTATCCCATCGTCATGCTGAACCTGAGAGGCCTGCCGTATTTTCGGCAGGGATAGGGGGCGCTCGGAACCCGCTGCAACGCGGCGGGTTGGTCGAGATTGTCCGCGGGGTAAACCCGTGGCGGCGCTGTTTCGGCGCGGGCGTTCTGGTTTATGAGCTTGCGACGTCGCTGTGATCGATCGTCGCGCGTGCTTCACGGCTGCGTTGAGACCGGAATCAACGCAACCCCGTGCCCTTGCAGCGCTGGCACTTCACCACCTTGTCGCCCTTCTTGAGCAGACCCTTGCCCTCGCAATTCTTGCACTTCTGCTTCTTCTTGATGTTCGGGCCTTTTTCACTGGTCATGAGAGTCTCCTGCCGCGAGAGCGCGGCTTTTTGCGATTGCTGGGCGTAATAGCACTCACGCCGGCTTCGGCACCACCAGCACCGGCACGCGTCCGTCCATCAGCACCTCGGATGTCTGGCTGCCCAGGAACAGTTTCCGGAGACCGCGACGCCCATGCGAGGCCATGACGATCAGGTCAGAGCCCCGGGACTTCGCTGTTTCAATGATCGCAGTCGCCGGATGCGCAGTGGGGACATGCAGGAACTCCGCGGACGCGCCGACCTGCTCCACCATTGCGCGCGCCTCGTCAAGCACCTTGCCCGCGCGGGCCTTGTTGGCGGCGTCAAAATTATCGATCTCGTCCTGCGTCGGAATCCAACCGGAGTCGTGCCCGCCGCCATAGTCGATCTGCAGCGCTTCCGTCACGGTGATGATCGTCAGCCTGGCGTTTAGGGCTTTCGCCAGGGCAATGCCATGCTCGACTCCCTTTCGCGCGACGTCCGATCCGTCCGTGCTCAAGAGAATGTTGGTGTACATCGGGTGGCTCCCTTGCGCCGAGAACAAAGTGATGCCGGGGGAGTATGGGACGATACGCGGCGGGGTGCCAGGTGCGTTCTCGGCGATATTCTCGCGGTCAAAACTTCGAGGGGGGCTGGCATGCTGAGAGTCTAGTTGAATCGTGAACTTCGGAATGTCGCTAAAGTGGCCGGCGCCATTGATTGCACTGTCCCCGTAAGCCTGTAGCGCGAGGGATAAGGCGGAACTGACGATTTGGTTCTTGCGGTAGTTTTTGCGGGTAGAGGGTCTCCATAATCCCTATGATTTGGACAAATCCTCTAACCTACCATCGGTATAGAGCAACTTCTTTGGGACGAATCTTGTCTTCAGATTATCTTGTGCTTCATTCCGAAAGCTTTGATGGCTCTGAATGAACTGATTGTAGTCTATCTTTCCATTCCAAGTGATTGATCCGCCGGAGACCACTACCTCATTTATTGCCAACTTTGATGAAAATACCACATTATCCAGGAGGTCAGTGAACGTCAGCGTTCCATCGAACGCACGAATATCATTCTTGGTCAGGTTGGTGACTTGAATCGCAAACTCGACAACGTCTTGATATTGATTGAGCTTGTAGTTCGAAGGACGAAAAGTCTTTGAAATGAGCCTGATTTCCAAACGCCTTGGGGCGGTCTGGGTTTCCGCTGCGGGTGTGCCGGTGGTTCTTGATGGTGATGCTGCTCGTGTGGGTAGCTTGGCGTCATCCAATGGCAGCATGATACGTGTTAGTTTCCAGTTGCCCGCCCAATTGAATATGAGAGTGACAAACTGATCTCCTCTGTTTGCATCAGGCTCAACTTGAACTTCAAATGTAAACGGGTTGCCAGAAAAGAACGCGTATCGAATTTGCTTCAGAGGAAAATGGCTCGGATGGACCATCGTCGTCGCTTCAGGGCTTTTGGAGGCGTCGACTGGCTTTCCGGTTCGTACGATGTTAGCCAAACTCTGGGGAGTTATGTAGCTTTCTACCATATTGTTTATGATGGTCGGACCCAACGCCACTGCGAGTCCGCTGGCGCCGTCGTTCCCGTCCTTCTGTACAGATTTCAGGTACAAGGCGTTAAAGTCCGCACGTAAGCCCTGACGAACGCTGTCCCAGGCGATGCTAGATTCCAACGTCAACGTGTCAGCGGTACGAGCTGCCTCTGCTAATCGATAAATAGAGTAGTAGGGCCAAATCACCCAGGCTATCACAGTTAGCAAGCTCATTAGCGCGATTGCATTTAGGCGCCGCCCGATCTTAAGAGTTAAGCCTTGTCCGAACTTGTATCTCCTTTCTGGCGGGTTGAAGATCAACTGCAATATCGGATCGTCTTTGGCGCGGTTCCATTCCGCCAATCCTTCCCGGCAAACGAGATCATCGCCGAGTATCTCTTTTTTTGAAGCCATCCGCTTTATGTCGTGACCAGAGTACGGACCGTACGTCTTGGCATCTACAAAAGCGTACCATCTCGCATTGAACGGGTCTGGACCATTGGCGAGCGGCAAACTGCCTTCTAAATTGCGACGCGCCATTGGTCGAATTCTCCGTACAAATTTCGAGTACGCAGCAACTGGAGTTGGTCAGCGGGAATGCGACTCACGCTCCTGCTCTCGCCTGCGAAACATCGATCACGTGGCGGTCGGTCCCAACCGTTATAATGATGGTGTAAGACTTGGGTCCGCCGTCCCCTTGGTCCGTCGGCGGCGCAACATGCAATTGACCGCCGTACCATTCGCCGGGCATCAACGTGTTGTCCTTGATCACTGACTGTTCAAGCACAGTCATATTGCGCTGACCGGTCTCTACCGTTGCTGCAATCATGGCATCGTTCTGCGCGGCGGCATTACCTTGCGCGATAGCTGCTGCGGTCGGGCTATAGAAGGTCCCGGTGCGGCCGTTCGGCGTCGTGTAGGTGCCGTGCCCGGCGCGAGAAGCGCTGTATGCATTGGCGCCCGCGGCAACACCGGTCAACAAGGCCGCGGCGACCTGGCGATTCTTCTCCTCCTGAACCAGCATTTCATAGGTGACGATCTTCATCTCGAAGTCGGAACCAGCCGCGTGCTGTGTTGCCTCGACTTGAGCGACCCGGAAATCGATGGGCTGACGGCTTAGATTGTTGATGCCGACCACGAATACCGGCCGGCCATTCGCCTGGAGCTGCCGTGAGGCCGGTCGAACGAGTACGAGTGAACTTTTCTGGCGGGAGACGAGTGCGGGCTGGCCGTCTCGCATAAGCGCTTGTTGCTGCGGACTAGACGCCTTGAATGAAACGGTCTCGCCAGCTGTCATACAGCCGGTCAGCGCGATGCAAGCCGCTGCTGTCGCCAAAATGCGCATGTCGAAATCGCCCCCAAGAAAGGGGCTATGCAAGCGCAACCGGTGCGCGAGGGCAAGCGGAGTTTGCGCTTGAAAGTATCGCGTCCTCCGTCAAAAAGTCTAACACAGTGATCCGTTGTCGCCATTCGCCTTGGGCACGAGATCCGGACACTTCGCAGCCCTATTTCGCGCCCGCAAACCCATCCCCCGCATACACCACCTTCCCACCCACCACCGTCATCACCGACGCCGTCCCCCCAATCTCCCCAACAGGCACCGTCATAAAATCCCGATCAAGCACCGCGAAATCCGCGAGCTTGCCGGTCTCCAATGTCCCGCGCCGCGTCTCGTCGAAGCAGAACCAGGCGCTGCCCACCGTGTAGAGCCGCAGTGCCTCCTCGCGGCTCGGCGTTTCGTCCGGCCCGCGCGTCGGCAGGCCGCCGACGGTCTTGCCGTCGAGCATCCATTGCAGCGCGACGAACGGATTGTAGGAGGCGACCCGGTGCGCGTCTGTGCCGGCGCCAACATGGACGCCGGTGCGCAGCGCCGTGACGATGGGCGGCATGGTGCGCGCGGCTTCGCCGGCCTGCGCGACGATGCGGTCGCCGCCGAGATACATGGCGTCCTGCATGGTCCAGCCGATGCCGAGGGCCTTCATCCGCGCCAGCGTCCCGGGCGTGGTGTTGTCGAGATGGGCGATGGACCAGCGCAGCGGCGCGATCGGCGTCTCCTTGTTGACCTCCTCATAGAGGTCGAGGAGTTGATTGACCGACTTGTCTTCCTGCCAGTGGATGGTGACCGTCAGCCCCTGCCTGGCCGCCCAGCGCACGATCTCCAGAAACTTCTCCTTCGCGGCCGCGTCGGGCGCGTTGTTGTTGTACATGGCGCCGGTGATGCGCTCGCCGATGCCGTTGAAGCGCAGCATGTCGTCGCCGAACCCCATCGGCAGGAACGGCGTGAGGCTCTTGTACTCCTCGAATTCGGCGCCGACATTCTGCGCGAACAGGCTGTAGGCCACCCGCACCGTCAGCGCTTTCTCGCGCCAGAGCTTTTGCAGGGCGGCGTAATGGCTGGGATAGATGCTGAAGCCGCCGGGATCGACGATCCCGGTAATGCCGAGACGATTGAGCTCCGTGAAGAACTGCTTCGTGCCCGCGACATTGTCCTCGAAGTTCGGCCGCGGCAGGCGATCGAACAGCGCGGAGATGCTGACGATGGAGCCGTTGAACCAGCCGGTCGCATCGCCCGATGCGGCGCGCTCGGCCGTGATGCCGGCCGGCAGCTGATCTGCGGAGATCCCCAGCGCCTGCTGCGCCTTCGGCGTCATCAGCAGCGCCGCATAGAACAGTTGGATGTAGGCGGGATTATCGGGGACGGCCGCCATCACCTCGGCCAGCGTCGGCCGCCGCTTCTCCGCAAACTGCAATTCGCTCCAGCCGCCGGCCACGATGATCCAGGTCGACGGGCGCGCCTTCGCCGCCTGGCGCAGGCGGTCCATGGCCTCGGGGATCGTCTTTGCGCCGATCCAGTTGACCTCGGTGGCATAGGTGAGGCCGGCGCGCACGGCGTGAATATGGGAATCGATCAAGCCGGGAATGATGGTGCGTCCGCCGGCGTCGACGCGGCGCGTCGCCGGCCCGGCCAGGCCGTCCACGGCATCGTTGCCGCCGACGGCAATGATCCGGCCGTCGCGGACCGCGAGTGCCTGCGCGATCGTCGATGCGGAATCGAGCGTCACGATCTTTGCGTTGGTGACGATGAGGTCGGCCTTTTGTGCATGAGCGAAGGTCGCCCAGCACGAGATCGCCAAGGTCGCGAGAAGCTTGCGCATGTTCGGTCCCGGAATGAGAGAGGGCGCGTAAGAGAGGCAGGAGCGAGAGAAAAGGCAGCGGCGCCGCACATCCGCCGACGCGCGCCGATATCGCGCGTCGCGACTGAAAGTGCCGCGATCCCGATCATGTCTCGAATGAGCGCAGCCAGTCCACCGGAAAATCCGGGCGAGACGCCCGCCTACGGCGGGCCCTCAGGATGAGGAAGGAGTGTGTGGCCGCTATCTCTATAGGCCCAACTGTTGCTCAGCCTCATCCTGAGGAGACCGCGGAGCGGTCGTCTCGAAGGACGAGGCGCTTGCTCAGGCCTCGCCAAGCTCATATGCGATAGCCCTGCTTCGCCCTCAGGGCTTCGGCGCGAGCCCCGTCTCTCGCTTGCCTTCAACCGCGTACGACGGTGCTCAGCCGAACTGAGTTCAGTTCGGCAGATGAGTCAGACATTCGTAAATCGCCGTCAGCTCGACATCGCCCATCTTGCCGACCGGTTTCCATGGCATCTTTTCGCCGATCTCATGTCCGCTCGGATCCTTGCCGGTTCGCATCGTCGCGATGAAATCCTCGCGGCTCCAGTTCGCGATGATGCTCATGCCCGGTCCGATTGGGCCCAGCTGCCCCGCGACGCCGCCCTTCAAATCCTGGCCGTGACAAAGCCGGCAATCCTGGTACGACAAAATGTATTCGCCGTATTGGGCGGTGGGAGCCGGAGCAGGTGCGGTAATGACCGCGTCGGCCTTGACCGGATGACCCGTCGGAAACTGATATGAGCCGAGCATCAGCAGGCCGACAAGATTGAACTGATCCGGCGGCTCCGGCGTCGCCGCGCCCGTGGCGGGCAGCCGCCTGATGTAGGCGATCAGCGCATGAAGATCGTCGTCGCTCAGATTGCTGGCGTTGGTCAACGACATGATCGCGAGCCAGTTCCCGTTCGCACCAACAGCGTTGCGGATGGCGCGGAAAATCTGCCCGTCGGACCAATGGCTCAGCGCTCCCTGTGGCGTGAGATTGGCCGGGAAGAACGAGCCGAGATAAATCGGAAAATGCCCGCCGATATCTCCGGCGCCGGCGAGCGTCGGCGTGTGGCATCCCGCGCAAAAGCTGTCCGCGATCATTTGCCCGCGACGAATTTGTTCGGGGGTGCCGTCGACTTTCAGGATGGGCAGCGGCGCCATACGCGCATGCGCCCGATAGAGCCCCACGCTCGCCACCGCGCAGACCAGAAGCGGGATCAACGAAGCGCCGGTCATTCCGACCCGAAACCATCGAAGAAATCCACGTCTGATATCTCCGAAACGATGGCTGAAACAGGCGAGCAGGACGGTGGCAAAAAGAACGGCCAGGAGAATGAGAAATTGATGCATGCGGCTCTGTCGCGTTGTGAACGATCCGGAACGGACAATTCGAAACGATTGGAACAACAGAACTGAGGCCCCGGACATTGCCCGCGGATTTCAGCGGAAATGTCTCCGGCTACGGATGTAACGTGGTGCGCGATTTCTCGGGTGTTGGGCGATGTGCGGGAGATCAGGCGTCACCCGCGTTGCGGGTGTCGCGCAACGGTGAACGCCGTTCGCGCGGCTGTGATCTTCCACTGCGTGTCTTTTCTCGCGCGCACACCTACGTCATCCATGTAGAAAAAGTTCGAAGGAAGCGCTTTCAACAGAGCAGCCGGTCTTAGCCAGCGCGAATGCTCCGCACGACAACAAAAACCGTTCGGAGTACGATGATGTTTGGTTTCAGGACTTCCGTCATTGCAGCGATGATGTCGATCGGCGCGATGAGCTCTGCAAGTGCCCAGTGCCCGACATGGGCGACCTCAAATCCAGCTTCGTTTCAGGCGCAATATCCCGACAGGGATGTGTTGAACGATTGCGAGTTGACGCCAGCAGGCCGAATGGACCTCGAACTCCCCGGCGGCGCCGCCCCTTGGTATGGGTACAGCAGGGCTTACGGGAGCATGCCTGGCGTTGCTCGACACGACGGCTCTCGGGATCGATCACGGTGAGGATCTGAAGACGAACCGCGATGGTCGGATTCCGTCCGTCTTCGCTTGCGCTGCGCTCCAGCTACGCCGGACACCACGCTTCGCCCATCGTTCTCCGCGTGGCTGCGCCACGCGTAGCCCGAAGGGCGAAGCGTGGTGGGCCCGGCAGGACTCGAACCTGCAACCAGACCGTTATGAGCGGCCCGACATGCGATCATAAAAAATCAATAATATCAATGTCTTGTGTATTTGCATTTGTCTGCAAATCTGCGAATTGAAGCCCATTTGTTTGCTTTCATGCATTTTCATTCCCGTTTGCTTCTGTTGATGCTGTGCTCCGAACACTCAACGTGATTCGGACGCTCACTGGTGCTGAGCGTCATCACTATGGTGGGACAGCATCGACATGCGACATCGCCGCAAAATTAGTGAGGGCGTCTATCAGCTGTCGTATCTCTTGCGCCACTTCATGAGCGTGCATCGCGGTTATGATCGAGCCAGCAGTTATGCTGATGTGATATCGAGTTTGAAGATGTTGATTGATGATGCCAAGTGCGTCCTTGCCGGGAATTAGAGCAATTTGCGAACGTTCGGAGGCGCTCCAAAGTCGATCGAACTCGTTCAAAACGTCCTCATTAAAAGTTGCTTCGTTTACCGCTGACGACGTGGATCGCTCGAAACTGCGACGGAGCGCCAAATATTGCGCTTGCACGTAGCTTCTTTTTTGCTGGCAGAAGTTAAGCAGAACGTCGGAAGCAAATGGCTCAATGTCCGAGTGCAGCTCGCGGCCCGATCGTTGGAGGGCATCGGACAGTCTTCGCCGAGCAGCTCGATCAATGGCTTCGGGGACCAATAGGAAGTTCTCAATCTCCTTGCAGTGGTGAATCACGACCAAATCGCAAAAAGATCGAGCTTCTCGTTCAATCCACTCTCGCTCTTTGTCGCTTCGATAATCCTTGTCCAAAATGGCGGCGACCCGAACTTTGCCGCCTAATGTTGTTTCCATTCCATTTTTAAGATTACGGATTCTCTCTGGATTGAAGCCTTGTATAGATACGACCGCAAAATCCGATCGACTACCTACCTTTGTAATGCCCAGCTTATAGGCGAACTTTGAAATAAGCTGAAAATCCTGCCCTTCAACGAAGACTACACGACGTGTTTTGGCAAGCTGTGTGAGTACAGGGTTTAGGTTGGAACCAAGGACTGAAAAGACCTCCTCAAGTTGTTCAGGTCGCTTGATCCGCCGACCTCCCGAACGATCCTTGTTGATGAGCACGATCTCATCGGTCTCCGCATCAGTTACAATCTCGGTAGAATGGGTCGCGATTAAGATGTCGGGGCCCATATCCCGCAATAAGCCGATCAACTGCCGTTGGAGTTCAGAGTGCAAATAGATGTCGGGCTCATCAATCAGAAAAAGCGCGCTTTCGGCCCCCTGAATAATGTGCGTCAACATTTGGCACCACACTTGGAATCCGAACCCGGCCCAAAAAATCTCCCGCGGCACTCTTTCCTCTGGGCAGAACATGTGAAGCCTCGCCTTCCCATGTGACATGTCGATGCCTGGCGGCTCGATATCCATCCCGGGCCACGTCCGCATCAGCGCGCTTCTAAACTCGTCGAACTTTTCTGGAAAATGATGCCAGATATTTCGAAAATTTCGGGCAGCGCGATAGTTGAACAATGCGAGCCGCGCAGCCTCTTTCTCAAAAAGAGGTTCAATATGCTCGACAGGCCCTAGAATTGGTACGAAGCCGATTCGACAGTCAAATTGCTTTCTAAAAGTCGTAGGTGAATGTTGAGATTTACCTTTCGAGTGAGCAATAAGGTAGCAGGACCCCTGTTCAGGAAAATAGAGCAGAAGTTCATTTCCATTGGACAGCTTGAAGCGGATGCTTGCTGGCTGTGAAGTGTCGTAGTTAAAGAATAAGTTTTCCTCTGCGATCGATATCGAGCGAAGATCGACCTCGTATCCGTACGTTGGCCCTTCTGGTCCCCGTATCACCGTAGGATTTCGACTGGCTGCCTTTCTTATCGCCGCAGCCAATATTCTAAAGCCAGCAAGGATGGTTGACTTGCCAGCGTTATTTGGGCCCACCAAAATATTGAAGTGACGGAGTGTTAGAGAAAATCTCTTGAACGCTTTGAACCGGACGAACTCAACGCTCGTGTATCGGGCTGCCTTAGTATCTGTCATGGGCCATAGCTTGAATTTTAATCCAACGTCTAATCCGGAATAACGGTGACAGTGCACTCAGCGTTTTAAGATCCAAATTCGCAAAGCAGGCGGGGTTGAGTGCACTGCCACCGCAGCTCCGCGTCAATCTTCGTCGTCCTCCTCGTGGCGGTCTGGGTCGAGATTGCCTTTGCCCTTTAGAGCAAGGGTATAGGCCGCAAGGTCATCCACATTCGCGCTGTTGATCGTGAGGTCACCGACCGGGCAACGGAAAAGTTCGAGGAAAAAACGGTATGCCGTCCAACTGCATTGATCGTACAAAGTACGATCAGTAGCTCCCGCGATTTTAGTGGCCGACGCTGCGCGCAGTCCCTTCGGATCGTACGCGAAAACAAATGATGCGGCCGAATGTACGAGCATTTTGTTGCACTGACCGACCAGCTCTGTGTGCGGCGTGGGCGACATTACCGTGCCCGGTCCAATTCGCTTAGCTTGTACCAAGACGCCCTTGGAATATGTGTATTGGGGCGTATCGAGTTTGACGTGGATTAAGAGATCGGCACCGTAGGTTTTTTCCTCACCACTTTTCCGATGTGTCAGGACGGCAGCGTTCCAAGTGACCCCGCCGGCTTTGTAGCCATTGACCTCATACTCGATAGCCGTGGCGAGCGCTGGCGTGAGATCGTCCTCATGCTTGATGAGCCCCAACGAAAGCTTACTCATGCTAAGGTTGCTGCCGCGTGCTGCGCGCTTGGCAATTTTTCTCATGGCGTCTTCAAATTTCATCAGGTGGCCGAAGGCAGGGGACATCAATACTACTTTAGAGTGTAGTCATGAAAAGCCGTTCTGGACAAAGCCTTTCGTCGAAACGCTGAGCGAATTGCGATATTTAAGTGAGATCAGGCGAGCCATGCGCTGTTCGACGTTTTGGGGGAATGTGGCCCGGCCCGCCATCTTCCTTTGGACTTCGGCGCGGCAGCCTTCGCTGGCCTCGCTTTTCGAATGTGGCACGGGCTTGCCGGGCCGAAGCTCGCGAAGTCCACCGGGAAATTCGTCAACCGTCACCGGTCGCCTTCGCCCTCCGGGCTTCGGCGCGGCAGCCTTCGCTCGCTTCGCTTTTCCTATGTGGCACGGGCTTGCCGAGCCGAAGCTCGCGAAGCGAGCGAAGGCTGGTGGGCCCGGCAGGACTCGAACCTGCAACCAGACCGTTATGAGCGGCCGGCTCTAACCATTGAGCTACAGGCCCCGCCGCGAAGCGGCTC
>Ga0065165_1000990_pt1 | contig 35103 bp, 23 predicted proteins | sample AraplaMF_Cvi_mMF_FD_63813 | JGI IMG/M metagenome (GOLD analysis project Ga0065165, IMG submission 63813) | Arabidopsis root microbial communities from the University of North Carolina, USA - plate scrape MF_Cvi_mMF (version 2) (version 3) | ecosystem: Host-associated > Plants > Roots >... | reverse complement strand
GATGTATATGAGCAGCGTAGCCGGCGCCGGCATCACCGAATTGTCGTCGATGACTGCGCAGCGCTTCTGGCAGGAAATTCTGCCCGCGGCGCGCCCGGTGGTGCTGCGCGGCGTGGCGCGCGAATGGCCGGTGGTGGAGGCGGGGCGTGAATCGCCGCAGGCGCTCGTCGCCTATCTGCGCCGATTCGACCGCGGCAATCCGGTGCGCGCGATGCAGGGCGCGGCGCGGATGGGCGGGCGCTTCTTCTACAATGACGATCTGAGCGGCTTCAATTATCGCGGCGAGCAGGTGAAGTTGAGCGGCGCGCTCGACATGCTGCTCGCCTCCATTGGCGACGATCGGCCGTCGTGGCTGGCAGTGCAATCCGTGCCGGTGTGGAACAATCTGCCGGGCTTCGAGCGCGACAATCCGATGCCGCTGCTGCCGCATACGATCGAGCCGCGCGTGTGGATCGGCAATGCGGTGACGATCGCGGCGCATCACGATCCGTCGGAGAATATCGCGGTGGTCGCCGCGGGCCGCCGCCGCTTCACCCTGTTCCCGCCGGAGCAGGTCGCCAATCTCTATCCCGGGCCGTTCGAGTTCACCCCGGCGGGGCCCGCCATTTCGATGGTCGATTTCGACGCGCCCGACCTCGAGCGCTTTCCCCGCTTCCCCGAAGCGATGGACCAGGCTTTGGTGGTCGACATGGAGCCGGGGGATGCGCTCTACATTCCCTATCTCTGGTGGCACCACGTCCGCTCGATCGAGCCGATGAACATGCTGGTCAATTACTGGTGGACGCCCGAGGGTGGCGGCCTTGCCCAGCCGGTCGAGGCGCTGATGCACGCGATGCTGGCGATCAAGGATCTGGCGCCGGCGCATCGCGAAAGCTGGCGCGCGATGTTCGAGCATTATGTGTTCGGACAGAAGGGCGCGCCCGGCGCGCATCTGCCACCGGACCGCCGTGGTATCCAGGGTGCGATCTCCGCCGACATGGCGCGCGAGATGCGCGCCGCGCTCAGCCGCGCACTCACCAAGAGCTGAGCCTGCTCGCAACGGGGTTCCTAATCGCGCTGCTCGCGGCGCAGTCGGTGCCCACGCCGGCCACGGTTGCGGCCCTGCCGCCCGAGGAGAGCGCCGGTCGTGGCGCGCCGGTGGCCTTCACCGAATATGAGGCGGAGAATGGCGAGACCACCGGCATGGCGATCGGCCCCGACCGCACCTTCGGCACGCTCGCCGCCGAGGCGTCGGGCCGCCGCGCCGTGCGGCTCGAGCGCGAGGGCGATGCGGTGGCCTTCACGCTCGCCGAGCCGGCCGACGGGCTCACGGTCCGATATGCCGTGCCGGACTCGCCTGACGGACGCGGGCTCGACACGCAGCTCGGTATCTATGCCGGCGAGCGCCGGATCGGATCGCTGCCGCTCACCTCGCGCTACGCCTGGTTTTACGGGCGCTATCCCTTCACCAACCGTCCCGCCGATGGCCGTGCGCATCATTTCTACGACCATGTCCGGCTGCGCCTGCCCGAATTGCTCCCGGCGGGCACACGCGTGTCGCTGCGCCGCGAGGCGGGCGACAAGGCGGCATGGGAGGTAATCGACCTCGCCGATTTCGAGCGCGTGCCGCCGCCGCGTGCCGCTCCGCCCGATGCGGTGCCGGTGGTCGCGTTCGGCGCCGATCCGAGTGGTCAGCATAATTCCGCCATCGCCTTCCGCCGCGCCATCGAGGAGGGCCGTCGCATCGGCAAGCCGGTCTGGATTCAGCCCGGCACCTATCGCATCGACGGCCACCTTACGGTCGATGCGGCGACGCTCGCCGGCGCGGGGCAGTGGCATAGTGTGCTGCGGGGGCGCGGCATCGGCCTCTATGGCAAGCGCGCGCCTGGCGGCAGCAACGCCGTGGTGCTGCGCGATTTCGCGCTGATCGGCGAGGTGGCCGAGCGCGACGACAAGGCCCAACTCGCCGGGATCGGCGGTGCCCTGAGCAATTCGCGGATCGAGCGGTTGTGGATCCAGCATCACAAGGTCGGGATGTGGTTCGACGGCCCGATGGAGGGGCTGACGATCCGCGGTGTGACGATCCTCGATGAGACCGCCGACGGGATCAATTTTCATCGCGGCGTGACGCGCTCCAGCGTCGAGGACAGCTTCATCCGCAACACCGGCGACGACGGCCTCGCCATGTGGTCGCGGCAGGACGAGAATGCGGGCAACGCCTTCCGCGGCAACACGGTGATTGCGCCGGTCCTCGCCAACGGAATCGCACTTTATGGCGGGCGCGATCTGGAGGTACGCGACAATCTCGTCGCCGATACGCTCACTCAGGGCGGAGGGATCCACCTCGGCGCGCGCTTCGGCGCGACGCCGTTCGGGGGAGCGATCCGGATCGAAGGCAACATGGTCGCGCGGGGCGGAAGCATGGATCCGAACTGGAAGTTCGGTGTCGGAGCCTTGTGGTTCCATGCGCTCGAGGCGCCGATCGCGGCGCAGGTGACGGTGCGCGACCTGCGGCTGATCGACAGCAACGAGGAGGCGATCCAGTTTCTCGGAGCCAATGCGATAAGCGGCATTACGCTCGATCAGGTGGCGATCCGCGGTGCCGGCGGCGCAGCTTTCCAGCTTCAGGCACCTGGTTCGGCCGATGCACGCGAAGTGACTGCCGAAGGTCTGGCAGGGGTGGGGGTTCTGGACGACAGCTTGGGCTTCGCATTGGCCGATGATGGCGGCAATAGCGGTTGGCTCGGCCGTGCGCAGATGCAGCGTCGCGAATTGCCCGCGCCCCGTTGATCCGCTACGCCGCCACTCCGACAGCGCTGACAGAGCGCGTATGGGAGGAGACCCTGATGACCGGCGGCAGATCATCCGCATCGACGACATCGGCGTTCATCGCCGTCACCACCTTATTCTTCGCGTGGGGTTTCATCACCTCGCTGGTCGACCCGCTGGTCGCCGCGGTGAAGGGCATCTTCACGCTGAGTAATGTCGAGGCGCAGGCCAGCGCATCGGCCTTCTTCTTCGCCTATTTCGTGATGTCCTTCCCCGGCGCCTGGCTGGTGTCGAAACTCAAGCCGGTGCCGTCGATCATCCTCGCGCTGATTACGATGATCGCTGGCTGCCTGATCATGCTCGTCGCGGTCAATCTCGCGGTCTATCCGCTCGTGCTGCTCGGACTATTCGTGTTGGCCAGCGGCATCACCGTGCTGCAGGTGGCGGCCAATCCGCTGGCGGCTGCACTGGGCGACCCGGCGAAGAGCCATTTTCGCCTGACTCTGAGTCAGACTTTCAACTCGTTCGGCACCTTCCTCGGGCCGCTGCTTGGCGCGCATCTGTTCCTCAAGGGTGTAGAGGTGAAGCACGGCACCGTGGTGACCGATGCTGTGCGTCACGACGCGCTCGCGGGTATCGATACCGCCTATTTCTGGATCGGCGGCATGATAGCCGCCCTTGCGTTGTTCTTCTGGGTGCGGCGTTCGGTGGTTAACAGTGCGATCCCCGCCGGCAGCGGCGCGTCGCAGCGCGGTGTCGGCGAATTATTGCATTCGGCCTTCTTTTCGCCGTCGGGTATTGCCGGCCTCGTCGCGCTGATCGCCTATATCGCAGCTGGGCTGACCAATCAGTTGAGTGGTGACGTTGCGCTTTACGCGGGCATGATAATCGCGCTCTATCTGTTCACGTTGGTCGGACTGCGCCTCGAGTCCAAATGGGCGTTGCTCGGCGGTTACGCCATCTTCCTCTATGTCGGTGCCGAGGTGTCGATCGGCACGCAGATGGCGCTGTTCCTCAACGACAATGCCACCTGGGGCTTGTCCGACGCGCCGTTCCGCGTGCCGTTGCTCGGCTGGGCGATGCAGAGCGACGGCGTGCCCGGCGTGTCGCTGCAGGAAGCCGGCCGCGCGGTTGCCTTCTATTGGGGCGGGGCGATGGTTGGCCGCGCGGTCGGCTCCGTGCTTCTTGCCCGGTTCAACGCCGCACGGTTGCTGGCCGTCTTCACTGCCATCGCGGCGGCGATGTGCCTCTACGTCGTCGTGGTCGGCGGCGTGACTGCGGGCTTCGTCGCGCTGGCGATCGGCCTGTTCAACTCGATCATGTTCCCGGTGATCTTCACGCTGACGCTCGAGCGTTCCAGCGCGAGCGAGGAGGCGACCTCGGGCCTGCTGTGCACCGCGATCGTCGGCGGCGCCGTGCTCCCGCTGGTGGTGGGCAAGATCAGTGACGCGACGACCTACAGCACCGCGCTGATCGTCCCGGCGGTCTGCTACGTGATCCTGATGCTGTTCGCGATCCGCGCCGGCAGCGCGAAGGTCGCCCGTGCCGAAGGCGAGCCGGCGGTAGTGTCGATGCATTGATAAGGGTGAGGGGCGTGCCGCTGTCGGCGCGCCCCTCACTTGTCCGTCACAGCCCGATCGCAGTCAGCAGTTTGGTCTGCCACACCCCGCCGACGCGGAACGGGAAGGTGTTCGAATAGCCCCAGACGCAGCCGTCCACCCCGGCCGCGCCGAAGGCATCATGGACTGCCTTGTAATAGACCGCGCGCTGATCGAGCGAGATCAGCTCGTTCGCGCCATATTCGCCGAGAAACAGCGGCTTGCCGGTGCGCGTCATGAAGGTCTGCGCCTTGGTCACGTCGCGGGTCAGCGCATCGGTGTCGCCCGGCGCGGGATAGACGCGGCCCAGCGGCGGGGTGGGCGTCACCCAGGTCGCGCCCTGGTGGGTGAAGTCGAACGGGTCGTAATAATGGAAGGTGACGACCAGGTTCGTGTCGCTCGGCAGCGGGATCGTCGCGAGCGAATCGATCCCGCTCCAGTTCTGCCCGCCGACCACCACCTTCCGCGTCGCATTGGTTGTGCGCACCGCGGCGAGCGCAGGGGTGATCACGCCTGACAGCGTGGTGTCGTTGAGCTTGTTGTTCGGCTCGTTGATCAGTTCGAACCAGAGCTGGTCGTCGAAGCCTTTGAAATGGTCGGCGATCTGGCGCCACAGCTCGGTGAAACGCGTGGTGTGACCGGCAGGATCGGCCATCAGCTCATCGTAATTGTGCAGGTCGAGGATCACGCGCAGCCCGGCGGCGCGCGCGGTGGTCACGACATGATCGACGCGCGCCATGAAGGCCGCGTCGATCGTATAGGGCGCGGCGGCCAGCGCATGGCCGGCGAAGCGGACGGGGATGCGCACCGTCTTGAAGCCAACCGCGGCGATGTCGGGGAAATCCTGGTCCTTGATCGCCGGACCCCAATCGCCCTCGTTCGGCGCCTCGAGCATGTTCGCCATGTTGACGCACGGGCCGATGCGGAGATTGGCGGTCGGGGTGGGCGTGGGCGTCGGGGTCGGTGTTGGAGTGGGCGTCGGAGTTGGCGTGGGTGTCGGTGCGGGCGCCGGCGTGGCGACGCTGCCCGAAGCGCTCCCCCCGCTGCAGGCTCCCAGCACCAACGCGATGGCGAGCGTGCTCGCGAAATTGCCCTTCATGTTCCTCTCCCCCGTTGAGACCGCTCAGGCGGCCTGTGTTTCCCGCGCATGCATGGCGAGCGCGATCGAGCCGAGCGGTCCGGCCTGGCCACCCAGCTCGGGTGCGACGATGATCGGCGCTTCGGGCAGCCGCATATAGCCATTGAGGCTGGCACGGAGCATCGGCTCGAGCCGTGTCAGCAGATGCGGCTGGTACCCCGGCACGCCCCCGCCGATCGCGATGCGCTGCGGCCCTGTGGTGCAAACCAGATCGTGGCACATGCAGGTCAGCGCATGCGCGACGCGGTCCCATACCCAATGGTCGGGCGGTGCCTCGCCGATCGGGATACCGGCCAGCGCGGCGCGGATGCCGGTGCCCGAGGCGAGTCCCTCGACGCAATCGCTATGGAAGGGACAGCCGCTTGGGCTTTCGTCGCCGGGCAGTCGGGGCGTGCGGATATGGCCGATCTCGCTATGCCCGATCCCGCGCGTCGGCTTGCCGTGCACCACCAACCCCACACCCACGCCCGTGCCCACCGTGACATAAGCGAAGTCGCTCAGGCCTCGCCCGGCCCCCCAGCGCATCTCGGCCAGCGCCGCGCCATTGACATCGGTGTCGAAGCCGAACGGCACGTCATAGGGGCGCGACAGGCGTCGACCGACATCGGTCATCGACCAGCCGGGCTTGGTGGTCGTCAGGATATAGCCGAAACCTGGGGAGGCGGGGTCGAGGTCGACCGGCCCGAAGCTGGCGATGCCGAGCGCGACGAAGCGGCGCTCCACCCACCATCCATCGAGCACCGCCGCGATTGCCGACAGCGTTGTCGGCGAATCCTCGGTCGCAATGGTCTGTTGTGCGACGATCTCCCCGGGCCCCCCCGCGAGCGTGACCACGCATTTGGTGCCGCCGAGTTCGACCCCGGCGTAAAGCTGGCTCTCCATGCGCGCGATCCTAGCGACGGTTGCGCCCGGCGCAATCCGGCTTCCGCCGGGGGCCGTTCCGCGTCAACAATGGTTGCGAAGCGGCAATTTGCACGATTATTGTCCGACAAAATTTCACACGGAGAGTGACATGGGGATCGACCGGCGCGGCATGTTGATGGGGACGATGGCGCTGGGCATGTTCCCCGCCGCGGCGCGCGCGCAGACGCAACCGGCGCCGCAGAAGACCCAGGCGGAGATCTGGGAGGAAGCGCGCCAGAAGCAGCTCAAGGAAGACTGGCCGTGGCTCGGTCGCTATGCCGCCGACAACGCCAAGCTGCTCGCGAGCGGCGCGAAGACCAACATCGTCTTCATCGGCGATTCGATCACCGAAGGCTGGGTCGGCAAACGCCCCGGCTTCTTCACCCCCGGCCGCGTCGGCCGCGGCATCAGCGGCCAGACCACGCCGCAGATGGTGCTGCGCATGATGGCCGACGTGATCGCGCTAAAGCCCAAGGCGGTGCACATCATGGCCGGCACCAACGACATTGCCGGCAATACCGGGGTGATCACCCCGGCGCAGACGCATGACAATCTGCGCATGATGGCGCAGCTCGCCAAGGCCAATGGCCTGCAGGTGCTGCTCGCCTCGGTGCCGCCGGCGGATCATTTCCCGTGGCGCCCGGGGCTCGAAGTGGTCGGGCCGATCCGCGAGATCAATGGCTGGGCGCAGGCCTATGCCAAGGCGAACGGGATGACCTATGTCGACTATACCGCCGCGCTCGCCACGCCCGAGGGGGCGATGAAGCCCGGCATGGCGTTCGACGGGGTGCACCCCACCGAGCAGGGCTATGACGTGATGGCCAGCGTGCTCGAGCCGATCCTCAAGGCCCGCAAGCTGTGAAGTTCCTCGCCGGAGCGCTCGCGGCGCTGCTCGCGCCGGCGATGGCGCACGCCCAGGGGCTCGAGCTCAAATCGCCCGACGGGCGCAACGCGATCGCGATCAGCGCGGTCGACGGCCACCCGACCTATCGGGTGACGCGCGACGGCGCGGCGATCCTCGCGCCCTCGCCGATCGTGCTCGATCTCGATCTGGATTCGCTCGGCTACGGCATGGCGGTGACGGGCTCCGAGACGAAGAGCAGTGATTCCACCTATCCGATCGTCGTCGGCCGCGCCGCCGAGGGGCGCGACCATTACAACCAGCTCACCATCCATTTCGCCGAGACCTGGGGCTCGAAGCGCAGGATGGACGTGGTGCTGCGCGCCTATGATTCGGGCGTCGCCTTCCGCACCGTCGTGCCGATCCAGCGCGCCACCGCGGCGGCGATCATCCGCTACGAGCGCACCGGCTTCTATTTTCCCGAAGCGTACAAATGCTGGGGCTTCAACGTCGGCAAGTTCCAGTCGAGCCATGAGGGCGAGTTCGATCCCGTCGACACGACGCGGACGCGCGAGCACAATCTCTTCGACCTGCCTTTCCTGTGCGAGACCGGCAAGGCCGCGTTCGCGCTGGCCGAGGCCGATCTGCTCGATTTCGCCGGCATGTATCTGACCGGCCGCGGCGATGGCGGGCTGGGGCTGCAGACCAAGCTCTCGCCCTCGCTCGACGATCTGCGAATCGCCGTGCACACGCGTATCGGCAGCCCGATCGTCACGCCGTGGCGCGTGGTGATGCTCGGCAACCGCGCGGGCGACTTCGTCAACTCGACGATCCTCACCGATCTCTCGACCCCGAGCCGGATCGAGGACACGAGCTGGATCAAGCCGGGGCTCACCAGCTGGGACTGGTGGAACGGGCCGGTGATCAAGGGCATTCCGTCGGGCACCAGCACCGCCATGTCGAAGGCGTTCATCGACTTCGCCGCCGATCAGGGCCTGCCTTATGCGATGATCGACGAGGGCTGGTATGCCGGTGCCGGCGGGGGCGGGGTGCGTCGCCCGGGCGTCGACATCACGCGCTGGAACGACCCGATCAATATCGAAGAGCTCGCAGCCTACGCCAAATCGAAGGGCATCAAGCTGTGGCTGTGGATGCACTGGCAGGCGCTCGACGACCAGATGGAGGAAGCGCTCACCCTCTACGAGAAGCTCGGCATCGCGGGGATCAAGGTCGATTTCATGGACCGCGACGACCAGTGGATGGTCAACTGGTACGCCAAATTGCTCGGCGCGGCGGCGCGGCACAAGCTGATGGTCGACCTGCACGGCGCCTATGTCCCGCGCGGCCTCACGCGGACCTATCCGAACTTCGTCACGCAGGAAGGCGTGATGGGGGCGGAGTATAACAAATGGAGCCGGCGGGTTACCGCCACCCATAATGTGATGCTCGCCTACACGCGCGCCATGCTCGGCCCGACGGATTACACCCCCGGCGGCTTCCGCAACGTGACCCCGGCGAACTTCCAGATTCGCAACGACCTGCCCTTCGTGCAGACGACGCGGGCGCACGGGCTCGCGCTCTATGTCGCGCTCTACAGCCCGCTGGCCGCGCTGGCGGACAGCCCCGACACCTATCGTGCCAGCCCGGCCGGGCTCGAGTTCATCCGCGCGGTGCCGACGAGCTGGGACGAGACGCGCTTCCTCGGCGGCAGCGTCGGCGAGAGCGTGGTGATCGCGCGGCGCAAGGGTGATCGCTGGTATGTCGGCGCGCTCAACAACGAGGTGGCGCGTAGTGTGACGGTGCCGCTCGATTTCCTCGGCGGCAAGCGCGGCGAGCTGACGCTCTGGGCGGACGGCGACAAGCCGGATGCGGTGACCGTCTCGAAGCGCGCCGTGACGGCGGGCGAGAAGCTGACGCTGAAGCTGGCGGGTAGCGGGGGTGCGGCTGCGGTGGTGGAGATGCGGTGATCTCAAACTCCTTCCCCAGCTTGTCTGGGGGAGGGGGACCGCCGCCGAAGGCGGTGGTGGAGGGGCAATCCTCGACCAGTGTGGCGCATCCTCGCCTTCACCGCATGCCCCTCCACCACGACGCTGCGCGTCGCGGTCCCCCTCCCCGAGACAAGCTCGGGGAGGAGCTAAAATCAGAGCCCCTCGCCGCCGACCCAATGTGCGTTGGAAAGCCGCCGGGCCAAGGTCCAGGTCTGGCTGCGGATGTCCGGCACCGCGACGATCTCCCAGAAGGCGCCGCGCGTCATCGGGCCGAGCGCGTAGAGCCAGTCATTGGGCGCGCCGTCGGCCGCGATCGTCTCGGCATCGGCGTCGACGTCGATGCCGATATGCGCGAGGTCCGGGCGGATCGCGCCACGATCGACCAGCTTCCGGAGCAGCGGATCGTCGGTGCGCGCGAGGTCGCCGAGCGGGCCGGTGCAGTTGATGATGCGCTGGACCAGCATGGTCTCGCTGGCATCCTTGCCGCGCGGGCGCCACGTCATCGCGATCCCGTCGTCCTGCTCGACGAAGCCGAGCGTCTTGCCCGACACGACCTGCAGCTGCCCGCGATCCTGCATCGCCATGAGCCGGGCATAGACTTCGGGCGCGAGCCGGTGCCGGTGCACGTCCCACCATGGGCGAAGGTGGCGCAGGAAGCGTCCGCGCTCGGCGTCGGTTGCGGTGCGCCACATCGTCTGGGTGAAGGGGCGCAATTCGTCGACCGCATTGCGCCAGCCGATCTTCTCGCCGCGCTCGCGTAGCCGGTTGACCAGCCACGAGGCGGCGGTCGCCGGCCGCTCGTCGATCGCCTTCCACGGCGTGCCCGACCCCGCATGCGGACGCGGCAACAGCCCGCGGCGCGAGAGCGCGACGATCTTGCCCTTGAACCCTGTCGCCTCGAGCAGCAGCACCGAATCGACCATGGTCAGGCCGGTGCCGATAAGCAGCACCGTGTCGTCGGGACCGAGCCCGACGGGCACGCTCTTCTCCCACGGATCGCCCTTGTAGCGGCTGGTCGAGAGCTGCTCGGGATCGAGGCCCGGCGGGGTGTGCGGCGGCAAATTGCCGACGGCGAGCACTGCGGCGTCGGCCTGGATCGTCTGCCCGTCGGCGAGCGTCAGCTGCGCGCCGCCTCTGGCCGGCACGACATCGGTCACGTCGCCGCGCACCAGCTCGAGCCGGCCATTTGCCTGCTTGAGCGCCGCGTCGAGCAACTCGCGCAGATAGGCGCCATAGGTGACGCGCGGAATGAAGGCGGTCGCGGCATTCTCCACGCCGCGTGCGGTCAGCCAGCGTTCGAAATGGCCGGGATCGTCCGGGAAGGCGCTCATGTTCGAGGCGCGGACGTTGAGCACGTGATCGGGATGCGCCGCGCCATAGGCGAGACCCTCGCCCGCAACGGGAGCGCGCTCGATCAAAGTGGCGCGGGGGCCTTCGTGGCGGAGCAGGTTGATCGCCTGCAAGGTGCCGGAGAAGCCGGCACCGATGATTGCGACATGACGGATCACGAGGTGCTCAGATCTCGTATTCGAGCTGCCATTCGGGCTGGGTATAGGCCGCCGGCCGCTGCTGGAATGCGGGCTGGCGCGCGAGCATCTGGCCGTAGAGCCGCTTCACCGCATCGCTCGCGGTGCGCGCGAACAGAAAGGGCAGGAGAGCGTGGACGATGCAGGCGAAGCCGCCCACGACCATCGTCACGCCGAAGCGGCCGGCGGTGGCGGCATGTTCCCAATAGGTCTCGCCCACGCTGCGCGGGTGGCGGAGGAAAAGGCGGTCGATCATGCGCGGTCCCCGGGATTCGTTTCAAATGAGACCTAATCGGACGGGCCGGGCTTATCCACCCCCGCGCAACAAAATTTCAGGGATCATATGGTGGCGCGGGCGGGCGAATTCGCGCATCGTGGGAGCGTTAACAGCCTGGCTGAACGGGCAGGGAGATCGGGATGCGGAAGGCGCTTTTGGCGGTGACGATGCTGGCGGCAGGGCCGGTTTGGGCACAATCCGCCGAGGTGCCGACCTACAAGGATCAGGCCGCGCCGACCGAGGCACGCGTCGCCGATCTGATGGCGCGGATGACGCTCGACGAGAAGATCGCGCTTCTCGCGGGCGAGGGGCCGATGACGTTGCACGGCGTGCCGCGGCTGGGGGTTCCCGCGATCCACATGTCCGACGGCCCGACCGGCGTCCGTTCGCTCGAGGGCAAGCCGGCGACGGTCTTCCCCGTCGCGGTGGCGCTGGCGGCGACGTGGAACCCTGACATCACGAAACAGGTGGGAAGCGCGATCGGCGTCGAGGCGCGCGCCGACGGCCGCGACGTTCTGCTGGCGCCGACGATCAATATCGTCCGCACCCCGCGCTGGGGTCGCAATTTCGAGACCTATTCGGAGGATCCGTATCTCACCGGGCAGATGGCGCTCGGCTATGTGAACGGGGTGCAGGGGCAGGGCGTGGGCGTCTCGCTCAAGCATTTCGCGGCGAACAACCAGGAGACCAACCGCTTCACCGTGGATTCGGTGGTGAGCCAGCGGACGCTGCGCGAGATCTATCTGCCCGCCTTCGAGACGGTGGTGAAGCAGGCCGATCCGTGGTCGGTGATGGCCTCGTACAACAAGGTCAACGGTACCTATGCCAGCGAGAATCGCTGGCTGCTGACCGATCTGCTCAAGGGGGAGTGGGGCTATAAGGGTGCGGTGGTATCCGATTGGGGCGCGACGCATTCTACCGCGGCGGCGGCCAATGCCGGGCTCGATCTCGAAATGCCCGGCCCGCCGATCTGGTTCGGCGACAAGCTCCGGGCGGCGGTCGACAAGGGCGAGGTGAGTAAGGCGCAGATCGACGCCAACGCCACGCGCATCGTGCGGCTGATCGTGCGCAGCGGCGCGCTCGATCAGGGCACCGTACCGGCGCCCGCGTCCGGGGCTTTGCACCATCCGGAAGTGGCGAAGGCGGCGGCCGAGGAAGCGATCGTGCTGCTGAAGAATGCGGGCGTGCTGCCGCTCGATCCGAAGATCCGCAGCCTCGCGGTGATCGGGCCCAATGCCGATGTCACGCGCATCCAGGGCGGGGGCAGCTCGGCGGTGGTACCCTATGAGACGGTCACCCCGCTTGCGGCGCTGCGCGAGGCATGGCCCGGGGTTAAGATCGTCTACGCCAAGGGCGTCGACAATGACGAGGTCCCGGCGCCCGCCGATGGCAACTGGTTCACCACCGATGCGGCGCGGACCACCAAAGGGCTCAAGGCGAGCTATTTCGCCTCGGCCGACGGCAGCGGTCCGGCGGCGAGCAGCGAGGTGGCCACGCGCTTCTACAAGCGCATCGCGGGCAACGTCACCGATCCGAAGATCGTCGGCTATCAGTCGCTACGCTGGGAGGGGATGTTCTGGCCTACCGTGAGCGGCAGTTACGAGTTCAGCGCGCGCGGGATGGGGCAGACGCGGGTGCAGCTCGACGGCAGGACCATCCTCGACCAGAGCACGCCGCACATCCTCGACCCGCACGGCAATAACGGCATCCCCACGCCGCGGCGCACCGTGGCGGTGCCGCTCGAGGCGGGGCGCGGCTATCCGATCCGCGTCGACTACACCACGGGGCAGACCCAGTACGAATATCTGAACTTCGGCATCCGCCCGCCCCGCCCGTCGCTCGACGAGGCGGTGGCGGCGGCGAAGGCGGCCGATGCGGCGGTGGTGATCGTGGGATCGGCCACCGGCACCGAGAGTGAGGGCTATGACCGCGAGACGCTCGACCTGCCGGGCGGACAGAACGAACTGGTCGAGGCGATCGCGGCGGCCAATCCGAAGACCGCGGCGGTGATCAATGCCGGTGCGGCGATGACGATGCCGTGGAAGGATAAGGTCCCCGCGATTCTCGACATGTGGCTGCCGGGCGAGGGCGGGCCGGCCGCGCTGGCGGACATCTTGTTCGGGAAGGTCAATCCCTCGGCCAAATTGCCGGTGACCTTCCCGGCGCGGACCGCGGACGACACGGCCGATCTGACGACGCCCGAGAGCCATTATGACGAGGGCCTGCTGGTCGGCTATCGCGGCTACGAGGCGCGGGGGGTGAAGCCGCTCTTCCCGTTCGGGCACGGGCTTTCCTACACGCGGTTCGACTATGGCCCGCTCGACGCCCCGGCGCGGGTGCGGGGCGGGACGCCGGTGACGGTGAAGCTGGCCGTGCGCAATGTGGGCGTGCGGGCGGGCAAGGAAGTGGTCCAGCTCTATGTCGCGCCGGTGGTGCCGGTGGCGGGTGAGGCGCCGAAGCAGTTGCGCGGGTTCGCCAAGGTCGCGGTACCGGCGGGCGGCTCGGTACCGGTGACGGTGCGGCTCGATCCGCGGGCCTTCTCGTATTGGGATGAGACGGCGAAGGGCTGGAAGGTGCGGCCGGGGCGGTACCGGGTGATGGCGGGTGCGTCGTCGGAGGATATCCGGCAGGTGCGCGAGATCCGGGTCGACTAGAGCAGGATCCGGAACGCCGCCCCGCCGCCGGGCGCGTCGTCGATGTCGATCGCGCCGCCATGCGCCACCACGATCTGCCGCGCGAGGTTGAGTCCCACGCCGGTGCCGGTCGCGCGCGTGGTGAAGAAGGGGAGGAAGATGTCCTGGCGCAGCCCGTGGGGAATGCCCGGCCCGTTGTCGCTGACCTCGATCCGCACGCGCCCGCCCTCGCCGAGCAGGCGGAAGGCGACGCGCGGCTCCGGCCGGCCGTCGAGCGCCTGCGCCGCATTGCGCAGCAGGTTGATCGCCACCTGCGCGAGCAGATCGGGATCGGCATCGAGCGCGAGCTCGGCTGGTGCTACTTCCAGCGCCAGCGGCACCTCGGGCCAGTCGGCAGCGAAGATCCGTGCCAGCTCTTCCGCCCAGGGCCGCGCCGCGAAGGCCTGCCGGCGCAATTCGGGCGGCCGGGCGATCGCGCGATAGGCCTCGATGAAATGGCTGAGCCCCTCGGCGCGGCGCGCCAAGGTGGTCACCGCCAGCCGTGCATCGGCGACACGCGGATCGGCCAGCGCGGGATCGTCGAGCAAAGTCGCCGCGGTCGCCGCGAGCGAGGTCACCGGGGTCAGCGAGTTGAGGATCTCGTGGGTGAGCACGCGCACGAGGTCGGTCTGCGTCGCCATCTCGGCGGCGTCGAGCGTGTGCTGGATCGGCTGGAGCGTCAGCGCCCAGGTGCGCAGTCCCAGCCGGTCGAGCGTCGCTGAGCGCAGCAGCACGCGCTGCGCGCGCCCCTCGATGTTGAGCAGCAGCACTTCCTCGCCCGGCTGCGGGTCGGCGAGGCGGCGCACCAAGGTCGAGCCGAACTCGGCGAAATCGCCCGGCCGCGCGCCCTCGAGATGCCGGAACAGGCGCCGCGCCGCCTTGTTGCTCGGGCGCACGCTGCCCTCGGCATCGATCGTGAGCAGGGCGACCGGCATATCGTCGGTCAGCGCCTCGAGATAGCGCAGCTCGCCAGCGATCCGGTCCTGCTTCTCGCGCAGCCGATCGAGCGCGGCGTCGAGCGCGTCGCCGAGCTGGTCGAACCCCGCGCCGCCGACGCCGCCGAAGCGCGTCGAGAGGTCGCCGAAATGCAGCGCCTCGACGAAGCGCGCCAGCACGAGATTGGTGCGCGTGACGTGCTGCCACAGCCCCGCGCCCATTCCCGTCACGCCGATCAGCGCCACGATCCGCGCCGCGCCCAGATCGGGCGCGAGGAAGGCCGCGACCGCAGCGACGATCGCTAGCGCCAGGCCCGCGATCCAGCCGATCAGGCCCAGCGTGAAGCGGCGGTCAAAGCCCATGTTTCTCCATGCGGCGATAGAGCGCCGCGCGCGACAGGCCGAGCTCGTTGGCGGCGAGCGAGATATTGTAGCCGTGCTTCTTCAGCGCCTCCTCGACCATGCGTTTCTCGGCGCGGTCGAGATTGAGATCGTTGCCCGCATCCGGCGCCACCACCGCCTCGGGCGCGATCGCGCGGATCGGCGGGCCGAGCGGGAAGTCGCCGGTATCGAGCGGCGCGTCGCCGGCGAGGATCACTGCGCGCTCGACCGCATGGCGCAACGCGCGGACATTGCCCGGCCAGTCGTGCGCGGTCAGCGCGGCGCAGGCCGAAGGACTGATCCGCGGCACCGGCCGGTCGTAGCGCCGGGCATACATCACGAGGAAATGGTCGAGCAGCTCGGGAATGTCCTCGCGGCGTTCGCGCAGCGGCGGCAGCTCGATCTCGACCGTGTTGAGGCGGAAGAGCAGATCCTGGCGAAAATGGCGATCGTCGCGCAGGCGCTCGGGCGAGAGATTGGTCGCGGCGATCACGCGAATATCGACCGGGATCGGCTTGTTGGCGCCTACCGGCGTGACCTGGCGCTGCTCGAGCACGGTGAGCAATTTGGGCTGAAGATGCAGCGGCAGATTGCCGATCTCGTCGAGGAAAAGCGTGCCGCCATCGGCAGCCTGAATGCGGCCGACGCGGTCGGTGCGCGCGTCGGTGAAGGCGCCCTTCACATGGCCGAACAGCTCGGAGTCGATCAGATTGTCGGCGATCGCGCCGAGATCGACGGTGAGCATCGGCCGGTCGGCGCGGTACGAAGCCTGGTGAAGCGCGCGCGAGACGAGCTCCTTGCCCGTACCATTCTCGCCCAAAATCAACACGTTGGCGTCGGTAGGGCCGGCGCGGGCGATCAGCGAATGGACCCGCGCCATGGCCGGCGAACGGCCGAGCAAAGGCGAAGGGCCGAGACCGGGATCGGCGGCGGTCGCGACCTTGGCCTTCTCGGTCGCCACGGCCCTGCGCGAGCGGCGCAGCGATGCCGCGGTACGCACCGTGGCGAGCAGCCGCTCGTTCGACCAGGGTTTGGATACGAAATCGGTCGCGCCATGCTTCATCGCGGTGACCGCGACCTGCACCCCGGCATGCGCGGTGATCATCACCACCACCATCTCGGGCTCGACCGCGAGCAATTTGTCGAGCCAGGCGAGACCCTCGCTTGCGTCGGTCGCGCCGCGCGCGAAATTGGCGTCGAGCAAAACCACGTCGGGCGAGCGCTGGCGGATCGCGGCGAGCGCCTCCTCGGGGCTGCGCAAGGTCAGCACTTCGGCGAAGAGCTGGCGCAGCAACAGGCGCGCGGCCATGAGGATATCCTCGTCGTCGTCGACGACGATGCAGAAATCGAATTCGGGCCCGCTCCCCATAATGCCCATTCCCGTACAGCCTGTGTGCGGAATCGGACAATCAAAATACGTGCCAGCCGCGTCCGTCCCTGTGGCATTACTTGGCACGGCTCGTGCTGAACCTTGCCCGAACATCAGGTTTGGGAGGCAGCAATGCACGGGCAGGGACGGGGAAAACGCAGGCTGGAAGTGGCAGCGCTGATCCTCGCCTGCCTGCTGGCGCTGGCCTCCGCGCCCAAGGGCGTGGGGCTCGACGTGAGCATCGACCGCGCCAGCGGCGGCCACGCCATGCTCCGGCTCGGCGTCGCGACCTTGCAGGTAGCGTTCGCTTTCGAACAGGAGTGTCCGAAAATGAACGCTTGCCCGGCGATGGCATCGTGAGGAACCACCGATTCAGCGGCGCGGCCGGCTGGCACGGCGGTTGCTAGGGGGAAGCCATGGCAGTGGTACGCATGAAAGATGAGAACCTGACCGGCGACCGCCCCGTGACCGGGAGCGGCATGGATCAGGTCGTCGAGCGGAAGCGGCTCTCGCCGCGGCTCAAATGGGGGATGGGCGGCGGACTGGTGCTGCTCGCGGCCCTGCTCTTCTGGTGGTTCGCTCCGCGCGGCGACAGCCAGACGATCGGCGCCGACCATGTCACCATCTCGACCGTCAGCAAGGGCACGTTCGACGATTTCATCCCGCTGCGCGCGCGCGTCACGCCGCTCCTCACCGTCTATATCGACGCGGTCGAGGGCGGACGCGTCGAGAAGATGCTGGTCGAGGACGGCGCGACCGTCGCCAAGGGTCAGCTGATCGCGGTGCTCTCCAACGCCGAGCTCCAGCTCTCCACGCTCGCGCGCCAGACCGAGGTCGAGCAGCAGATCAACAATATGCGCAGCCAGGAGCTGTCGCTCGCCCAGACGCGGCTCGCCAACGAGCGCGCGGTGCTCGCGGCTGAGACCGCGCTCGACAAGGCGCAGCGCCAGTTCGAGCGCGAAAAGCCGCTCGCGGGACGCGGCTTCGTCGCTGCCAAGCAGTTTTCCGACACCACCGCCGACTATCGGCTCGCCCAGCGCAACCTCGCCGCGCTCAAGCGCAGCCAGGTGACCGACGAGCGGCTGCAGGGCAGCCAGCTCTCGCAGCAGGCGGCGGCGGCGCAGTCGATGCAGTCGGGTCTGGCCATCGCGCGCGAGAATCTCGATGCGCTCAACCTGCGCGCACCGGTTCCCGGGCAGCTGTCGGGCTTTTCGGTGCAGGTCGGCCAGTCGCTCCAGCGTGGCGAGCGGGTGGGGCAGATCGACAGCCCCGGCCACAACAAGCTCATCGCGGGCGTCGACGAATTCTATCTCGGCCGCGTCCAGATCGGCCAGAAGGCGGCGCTCGATTTCGGCGGCAAGCACTTCGCCGCGCGCGTCACCAAAATCTATCCGCAGGTGCAGAACGGCCAGTTCCAGGTCGACCTGCAGTTCATCGGCGACGAGCCCCAGCAGATCCAGCGCGGCCAGACGATGCAGGCGCGGCTCACCCTGGGCGATCCCGCGCCGGCGACCCTGCTGCCCAACGGCGCCTTCTACAACGACACGCAGGGCGCCTGGGTGTTCGTGGTCGCACCCGACGGTCGCTCGGCGGTCAAGCGCCAGGTGCGGCTCGGCCGCCGCAACACCGACATGATCGAGGTGCTCGACGGGCTCACGCCGGGCGAGCGCGTCGTGACCTCTCCCTATACCGGATTCGCCGACAAGGATCGGCTCGACCTGACCAAGTGAAGGACCAGATGGAAGGAAACCCGATGCTGAGCATGCGCCAATTGTCGCGGGTCTATCGTACCGACACCGTCCAGACGACCGCGCTCGACGCGATAGACCTCGACATCGCCGAGGGCGAGTTCGTCGCGATCATGGGCCCGTCGGGCTGCGGCAAATCGACCCTGCTCAACCTGACGGGCATGCTCGATAGCCCGTCGAGCGGCTCCTATGTGTTCAACGGCCAGGAGGTCGCCGGCCTGTCCGAGGCCAAGCTCGCCAATGTCCGGAAAGCCAATATCGGCTTCATCTTCCAGAGCTTCAATCTGGTCGACGAGCTGTCGGTTCGCGATAATGTCGAGCTCGCGCTTCTCTATCACGACGTGCCCTCGGCCGAGCGCCGCCGCCGCGTCGACGAGGTGATGGACAAGGTCGGCATCGCGCATCGCGCGCGACACCGGCCGAGCCAGCTCTCGGGCGGCCAGCAGCAACGCGTCGCGGTCGCCCGCGCTTTGGTCGCCGCGCCCAAGCTGATCCTCGCCGACGAGCCGACCGGCAACCTCGACACCCAGCATGGCGAGGAGGTGATGCGCATGCTCCAGCAGCTCAATTCGGAGGGCTCGACCATCGTGATGGTCACGCACTCGCCGGCGCATGCCGATTACGCGAGCCGCATCGTCCACATGCTCGACGGCCGCATCCTGCAGGAGCGGCGGCGCGCCGCCTGAGACGCGGAGGAACGGGCCAGGGTTCAGGGAGAGAAGGGGAATGTGGCGGAGCCAGATGTTGATCGCGTTGCGGCAATTGGCCGGCAACCGCGCGTATGCCGCGATCAACATCGGTGGGCTCGCGCTGGGATTGGCCGGGTGCCTGCTGATCCTCAACTATGTCCGCTACGAGCGGAGCTATGACAGCTGGCTGCCCGGTAGCGCGCAGGTCTACCAGGTCCAGTCGGTGATCCACACGCCCGGCCAGGCGGCGGTGCGGATGCAGTCGAGTTCCTATCCGCTGGGCGACCTGCTGCCGGCGGGCTTTCCGCAGATCGCGGCGATCACGTCGCTTTCCTCGGGTAAGACCGTCACCGAACATGACGGCCAGCCGATGTTCCTCGAGGCGACGACGGTCGACGCCAGTTTCTTCAAGGTGTTCGACCTGCCCTTCGCGCAGGGTGCGGCGGCGACGGCGCTGCCCGACACCAATTCGATCGTGCTGACCGAGCAGGAGGCGATCCGCCAGTTCGGCACCGCCGATGCGCTGGGCAAATTGCTCACGCTCGGCGCCGGCCCGGGCAAGCGCGACTATCGGGTGAGCGGCGTGCTCCGCGACCTGCCGCACAACACCAGCTTGCGGCTGGGCATCGTGATGCGTCTCGATCCCGCCCAGCTCCAGCCATGGCAGCGCGACTGGGGCAATTTCGACCAGCATCATTATGTCCGGCTGCGCGACGGTGCGGGCGCCGCGTCGGTCAATGCCGGCCTGCCCGCCTGGGAGAAACGGGTCATTCCGCCCCAGATGATCGGCGGGAAAATGGTGGCGGTCGCCGACCTGATCGACCTGAGCCTGGTTCCGCTGGGCGACGTGCATCTCGGCCCCGTGCAGGAAGCCGCGCTCGCGCCGGGCGGCGATCCGCGCGCGCTCGCCACCTTCGCGGTGGTCGCGCTGCTGACCTTCGGCATGGCGGTGATCAACTTCGTCAACCTGACCACCGCGCGTGCGATCCAGCGGGCGCGCGAGGTTGCGCTCCGCAAAGTGCTGGGCGCGACGCGCGGCCAGCTGATCGTCCAGTTCCTCGGCGAGAGCCTGCTGCTCTGCGCGGCGGCGTTGCTGCTCGCGCTCGCATTGGTCGAGCTGGCCATGCCGTGGATCGGGCGTGCGCTCGGTGCGGACCTGCACATGGTCTATCTCGGCACCGGCGGGATGGCGCTGCCGGCGCTCCTCCTGTTCGGCATCACCGTGCTGGCGGGCGGGCTCTATCCGGCCTTTCAAGTAAGCCGCTTCAAGCCCGGCCGTGTGCTGCACGGCAACCGCGCCTCGGCGGAGACGGCGGGGAGCAGCCGGCTGCGCGCGGGGCTGGTCGTCGTCCAGTTCGCCATCGCCATCGGGCTGATCGCGAGCACCGTGGTGATCTGGTCGCAGACCCGTTTCGTCGAGCAGGTCGATCCAGGCTATCGCCGCGACGGACTGGTCCAGATCGACAACGGGTGGCGCTTCGCGCACGGCACGGAATATGACGCCGCGCGGGCTGCGATGCTCGCCATTCCCGGCGTAACCGGCGTCGGCCGCACCTTTCTCGGGGTCGCTTCCACCAACAAGTCGCTGCGGCTGATGCGCGCGGCGGGCGCCTCCCAATATCTCACGCTCAATTTCTACAGCGTCGACGCCGAATTCCTGCAGACGATGGACATCGGTCTCGCCGCCGGGCGGCTGCTCGGCGACCGCTTCGCCACCGATCGCATCGCCGCGGCGGACAATGCCGCGGCGCTCGTCGCGCGCGGGCTCAACGTCGTGGTGAATCGGGCTGCCGCGGCAAAGCTCGGTCATCCCGATCCGCAAGCCGCGATCGGACAGGTCGTGCAGATCGAGTTCGACGGTTCGGCCGCGGTTCCCGCGACGGTGGTCGGCGTGGTCGAGGACACGCGGTTCGGCACCGCGCGCGATGCGATCGCGCCGATCGTCTATGCCTATGATCCCGATCGCACGAGCACCGTGCTGGTCCGCTATGCCAATGCGCGCCCCGGCGAGGTGATGGCTGCGCTGGGCAAGATATGGCGCAAGTTCGAGCCCGAGATCCCGTTCGAGGCGCGCTTCGCCGATGATATCGTCCGCCAGCTCTACGCCGCGGATCGCGCGCGGACGATCCTGTTCGCGGGCTTCGCGTCGCTCGCGATCGCGATCGCGTGCCTCGGGCTCTACAGCCTCGCCGCCTTCGCGACCGAGCGGCGGACCAAGGAGATTGGCATCCGCAAGGTGCTCGGCGCGACGGTGCGGCACATCGTGCAGCTGCTCGCCTGGCAATTCTCCAAGCCGGTGGTGCTCGCCAACCTCATCGCCTGGCCGGTGGCGTGGTGGGCGATGCGCGACTGGCTCAACACCTTCGACGCGCGCATCGCGCTGACCCCGACGCCCTTCGCGCTCGCCGGCGCGCTGGCTTTGGGCATCGCGCTCGCCACGGTCGCGGGCCACGCCTTCCGCGCCGCCCGCGCCAACCCCATCCACGCGCTCCGCTACGAGTAGGACCTGGGTCATGTGGCGCAACTATGTGATCGTCGGTCTGAGGGCACTGGCCCGGAACAAGATCTACGCCTTCATCAACATCTTCGGGCTGACGATCGGGCTCGCCGCCTGCCTGCTGATCCTGCTCTCTGTGAAGTATGAGCAGAGCTACGACGCCTGGCTTCCCGATGCCGACCAGACCTGGCAGCTCCAGACGCTCTACCATGCCGACAGCCGCGTCGGGCACAAGCAGCTCCAGCTGAGCGCGATCGCCGCAGGCAAGGCGCTGCCCAAGGACTTTCCGCAGGTCGAGAAGGTGGTGTGGATGCGCTCCTTCTCGCCGATCGTGATCCAGGACGGCACCCCGTCCGAGGTCGAGACCTTGCGCATGGTCGACGACAATCTGTTCGAGGTGCTGCGCGTGCCCTTCGTCCATGGCGACCCGCGCACCGCGCTGCCGGACTCGCACTCGATCGCGCTCAGCGAGAGCGAGGCGCGCCGCCGCTTCGGCGACCGCGATCCGATCGGGCAGACGCTGACGATCGTCGATAACACTGGCGACGTCGATTACCGCGTCACCTCGGTGTTCCGGGACATCCCGAAGGACAGCAGCTTCTCGGCCGACATGGTCGCGCGCTTCGACCTCGAGACGCAGTTCGCCGACCGCACCCAGCAGCTGACCAAATGGGACAGCCAGCAGGGCTGGAACTTCGTGCGGCTGCGCAAGGGTGCCGACGGCGACGCGATCAATGCGCAGCTCCATGCCTGGGCGAAGCGCAACATCCCCGACGAGGTCACCAATGGCGAGCGCTACAATCCCGCCGACGACCTCGACTTCCACCTCGCCAATATCCGCGACGTGCATCTCGGCAAGGCGCAGGAATTCGGGCTGACTCCGGGCAACGACGCGGGCACGGTCACCACCTTCGCGGTGATCGCCCTGCTCGTGCTCGGCATGGCCTCGATCAACTTCACCAACCTCGCCACCGCGCGTGCCTCGCAGCGGGCGCGCGAGGTGGCGCTCCGGAAAGTGCTGGGCGCCTCGCGGAGACAGCTGATCGGCCAGTTCCTCGGCGAATCCATGCTGCTCGCATTGATCGCGATGATCGCCGCGCTGGCGCTCGTCGAACTGGTGCTGCCGGCGTTCAATAGCTTCCTCGAGGCCGATCTGCGGCTGCACTATTTCGGCGCCGACGGGATCTGGCTGCCGGCGATCGTGCTGGTGCTGCTGGTCGGCGTCGCGGGCGGGCTCTACCCGGCTTTCTATCTCTCGCGCTTCCAGCCGGCGAAGATCCTCAAGGCGAACAAGTCCTCGTCCGACGGCCACGGCTCGGGCCGGCTGCGCAATATCCTGGTGGTGACGCAATTCGCCATCTCGATCGGCCTGATCGCCTGCACCGCGGTGATCTACGGCCAGACCCTGTTCGCGCGCACGATGGACGCGGGCTATGCCCGCGAGGGGCTGCTGCAGGTCGCCAACCTCACTTTCCGCGGCGTCTCGCCGGCCCAGTCGCAGGCCTTGGTCGAGCGCATCCGCCGCGTGCCCGGCGTGGTGGCGGCGGCGCGCACCCAGATCGCCGTCTCGCCGCAGGGCAATTCGATGGCGGACTTCTTCCTGCCCGGCAGCGCCACCTCGATCGCGCTCGGTGCCTATGGCGTCGAGACCGGCTTCTTCGAGGCAATGGGGATGAAGCTGCTCGCCGGCCGCGTCTTCTCCGACAGCCAGGGCAAGGACGACGCGACAACGCCTTTCCCGACCGACATCAATGCCGAGCGCGCGCTCGCCGCGCGCGGCATCAACGTAGTGATCAGCGAGGCCGCGGCCAAGCGGCTTGGCTTTGCCACGCCGCAGGAGGCGATCGGCAAGGAAATCCGCGGCACGCTCTCGCTGCCCGAGGTCGGGCTGGTGCCGAGCACGATCATCGGCGTGGTCTCCGACGCGCGCTTCCGGTCGCTGCGCGAGCCGCTCCAGCCGATCGTCTATGTCATGCAGAAGGCCGGCTTCGCGCAGGTCGCGGTGCGTTTCGCCGGGGTGTCGCCGCGCGAGCTGCGCGGCTCGATCGAGAAGATCTGGCACCAGCTCGTGCCGCTGGTGCCGTTCAGCGCCGAGTTCGCCGACGACCTGGTGCGCCGCCAATATGCGGTGGAGGCCGCGCGCGGCGAGCTGTTCGCGGGCTTTGCTTTGCTCACCGTGGTGATCGGCTGCATGGGGCTGTTCGGGCTCGCCGTGTTCACTGCCGAGCGCCGCACCAAGGAAATCGGCATCCGCAAGGTGCTCGGTGCGCGCACGCAGGACATCGTGCGGCTGCTCGTATGGCAGTTCAGCCGGCCGGTGCTGATCGCGAACCTGATCGCCTGGCCGATCGCGTGGTGGGTGATGCGCGACTGGCTCAACGGCTTCGACACGCGCATTGCGCTCACCCCCATTCCCTTCGCCGTCGCCGGCGCGATCGCCTTAGTGATCGCCGTCGCGACCGTGGGCGGGCAGGCGCTGCGCGTCGCCCGTACCAACCCCATCAACGCACTCCGCTACGAGTAGGACAGTCCCATGTGGCGCAATTATGTGACCGTCGGTCTGAGGGCCCTGGCCAAGAACAAGGTCTATGCCTTCATCAACATCTTCGGGCTCGCGCTCGGGATCGCGGCGTGCCTGCTGATCCTGACCTTCGTCCGCTACGAGTTCAGCTACGATAATTGGCTGCCGGGAGCGGACCGCGCCTATCAGCTGCAGGATTTCTACAAGCCCACCGCGCGCGGAGGTGAGGAGTATAAGCTGCAGGTGACGAGCTTCGCCTCGGGCACCGCGCTCCGGAAGGATTTCCCGCAGATCGACAAGGTCGTCTATTTCCTCACCCCCGGCGTGGTGGTGATGCAGAACGGCCAGCCGACCGACACGCCGGACCCGGTGTTCGTCGACGGCAATATATTCGACATCCTGCAGGTGCCCTTCGTGCAGGGTGATCCCACGCATGCTCTCGACGATCTGCACGGCGTGGTGCTGAGCGAAAAGGAAGCGAAGGAGCGCTTCGGCAACGTCAATCCGATCGGCAAGACGCTCACCCTCGTCAGCCAGGACATGACCACCGACTATCGCGTGACGGGCGTGTTCAAGGACATTCCGAAGAACTCGCACTTCACCATGTCGCTGGTCGCGCGCTTCGATCCGCAGACCTATTTCGCCAAGGGCCCGACCTTCCTCACTTCGTGGAATTCGCAGGGCGGCTACGTCTATGCCAAGCTCAAGCCCGGCGTCGACGTGAAGGACATCCAGGCGCAATTCCCTGCCTGGGCCAAGCGCAACATTCCCGACGACCAGAACCCCAACGGGCCCAAGACCAATCCGGGCGACTACCAGTTCTGGCGGCTGACCAATATCCGCGACGTGCATCTCGGCGAGGCGCAGCAGTCCGGCATGACGCTGGGCAGCGACAAGGGCACGGTGCTCACCTTCGCGGTGGTCGCTCTGCTGATCCTCGGCATGGCCTGCGTCAATTTCACCAATCTCGCCACGGCCCGAGCCTCGCAGCGGGCGCGCGAGGTGGCGCTGCGGAAGGTGCTCGGCGCGACGCGGCGCCAGTTGATCCTGCAATTCGTCGGGGAATCGATCCTCGTCGCCTTGCTCGCCACTTTGGTGGCGCTGGCGCTGGTCGAGCTCGCCATCGTACCGCTCAACAGCCTGCTCAATGCCGAGATGCACATCCGCTATTTCGGCAGCGAGGGCGTGCTGCTGCCGGTGCTGCTGCTTGCGATCGCGGTGGGCCTCGCCGGCGGGCTTTATCCCGCCTTCTATCTCTCGCGCTTCCAGCCGGCGCGCGTGCTCAAGGCCAACAAGTCGGCGGCCGATGCCGAGGGTAACGGCAAATTGCGCAACCTGCTGGTGGTGGCGCAGTTCGCGGTCTCGATCGGGCTGATCATCTGCACCGCGGTGGTCTATGCCCAGACCGTCTACGCGCGCACCGCGGATTCGGGGTACAAGCGCGAGGGTCTGCTCCAGATCAACGGCATGGCCCGCCCGCAGGTCGAGCCGGTGGCGCGCTCGATCATGCAGGAGATCGCCAAACTGCCCGGCGTGGTCGCGGTCGGCCGCGGCTCGATCGGCGTCAATGGCGGCAACAATTCGGTCACCGACGCGCAGCGGCCGGGTGCGCCCGAGCCGGTCAATGTCGGCACCTATGGCATCGATCCGGGCTTCGTGCAGGCGATGGGGATGCGCGTCATCGCCGGGCGCAATTTCTCCGAAGGGATCGCGATGGACGACGCGACCACGCCCCAGCCGGTCGACATCGCCGCGGAGAAGGCGCTGGTCGCGCGCGGGCTCAACGTGATCCTGTCGGAGAGCGCAGCGAAGCGGCTCGGCTTCGCCAGCCCGCAGGCGGCGATCGGCCAGCAGATCCAGGCCGGCATCACCGTGCCCGAGGCGGGCGGGCTGGTGCCCTCGACCGTGGTCGGCGTGGTCAGCGACGTGCGCTTCCGCACCGTGCGCGATCCGCTCCAGCCGATCATGTACAATTACCAGACCAAATTCTTCCGCCATCTCGAGGTGCGCTTCGCGGGCGTCGAACCGGCCACGCTGCGCAGCGAGATCGAGGCGATCTGGAAGAAGCAGGTGCCGGATATCCCGTTCAACGCGCGCTTCGTCACCGACATCGTCAACCAGATGTACAATGCCGACGAGACGCGAGCCGAATTGTTCGGTGCCTTCGCGATCCTCGCGGTGGTGATCGGTTGCCTCGGCTTGTTCGGGCTCGCCGCCTTCACCGCCGAGCGGCGCACCAAGGAGATCGGCATCCGCAAGGTGCTCGGCGCGCGTACCCGCGACATCGTGCAGCTGCTCGTGTGGCAGTTCAGCCGGCCGGTGCTGATCGCCAATCTGATCGCGTGGCCGGTGGCGTGGTGGGTGATGCGCGACTGGCTCAACCAGTTCGACATGCGCATCCCGCTCGGGCCAACGCCGTTTCTTGTCGCGGGGCTGCTCGCGCTGGGGATCGCGGTGGCGACCATCGCCGCGCATGCGTGGCGCGTGGCGCGGACGAACCCGGTCTACGCGCTGCGCTACGAATAGGGCCGAGGTCGAAATCGCGCGCATCGGGGCTACCCCCAGAACCGATGCGTGCCGGAGCGGGTCGGCCAGCGTGCGGCCGGCCCGCTCTTCTGTCCGCAGTCCGCGCCATACTCACGTACAATGGCGGCGGCCGTGACAGCGGCGCACAGTCTCCATGTCGCGACCTGACCCTTTGTGATCGCGGCAAAAGCCTCATGATTGCGGACCTGCGAGGAGTTGCGCGGGGCGCCTCTACCGCGCCTCCGGTTCAGGGGATTCGTGCGCGTGCCTGGTCGCGCACCTGTCCAGCCGCCGTCCTGAAGCTCGTGCAAGCAGGAGACCCAGCATGACCGGAATCCGTGCCCTCACCGACAAGCATCTTCTCGTGACCACCGCCATGGCCGGCGCGATCGGCCTGTTCCTGCCCGCAGCGGCGCGGGCGGAGACCACCCAGCCCGCACCCGTCGTCACCGCCAGCGCGACGACCGCGCAGCCCACGGCGCATCGCGACGCCGCGACAACCGGCGTTCTCATCGCCGAGCCCCGTCCCGACGAGTCGATCCGCCCCTTCCACTTCCACGCGTCGGACGAGGAACTGGCCGATCTGCGCAGCCGCATCCTCGCCACGCGCTGGCCCGAAAAGGAGACCGTCGCCGATGCGTCGCAGGGCGTTCAGCTCGCGACGATGAAAGCGCTCGCAGCCTATTGGGGAAGCCAATATGATTGGCGCAAGGTCGAGGCGCGGCTCGATGCGCTGCCGCAGTTCGTCACCACTATCGACGGCGTCGACATCCACTTCATCCATGTGAAGTCGAAGCATCCGGGCGCGCTGCCGATCATCGTCACGCACGGCTGGCCGGGATCGATCATCGAGCAGCTCAAGATCATCGGCCCGCTGACCGATCCCACGGCGCATGGCGGGAACGCCGCCGACGCGTTCGACGTGGTCATCCCCTCGCTCCCGGGCCATGGCTTCTCCGGCAAGCCGACCGCGACCGGCTGGGATCCGCAGCATATCGCGCGCGCCTGGGCCGTGCTGATGCAGCGGCTCGGCTATACGCGCTACGTCGCGCAGGGCGGCGACTGGGGCAATGCGGTGACCGAGCAGATGGCGTTGCTCCAGCCGCCCGGACTGATCGGCATCCACACCAACATGGCGGCGACCGTGCCGGACGATATCGCCAAGGCGCTCGCGGCGGGTGGACCCGCGCCGGCAGGGCTGGGGCCGGACGAGAAATACGCCTGGGAGCAGCTCGACACCTTCTACAAGCACGGACTCGGCTATGCGCAGGAAATGGCGGGGCGGCCGCAGACGCTCTACGCGCTGGCGGACTCGCCGGTGGGCCTCGCTGCGTGGATGCTCGACCATGACGCAGCCAGCGAGGCACTCATCTCGCGGGTGTTCGCCGGCCAGAGCGAGGGGCTGACGCGCGACGATGTGCTCGACAACGTCACGCTCTACTGGCTGACCAACACCGCGGTGTCGTCGGCGCGGCTCTATTGGGAGAGCAAATTGCCCTTCTTCGCGCCGAAGGGGGTGAAGATCCCGGTCGCGGTGAGTGCCTTCCCCGACGAGATCTACGCCGCGCCGAAGAGCTGGGCCGAGCGCGCTTATCCCAAACTCATCCACTATAACCGTCTGCCCAAAGGCGGGCATTTCGCGGCGTGGGAGCAGCCCGAACTGTTTGTCGACGAGATCCGCGCGTCGTTCCGGCCGCTGCGCTGACCGACATGGGAGCGGGCGGCGCCACGGCTCGCTCCCGCCTCGGGATTAGTCCCGCCATACCAAAGGATGAGATTGTCAGCCGCGCGGACAATGGATTGCGCAGGGTCGAGCGGCAATAACAAGACCGTCGGCGTCACCTCCCCCTCCGCCGCCGGCAGCGCGCATCGCTGCGCCCCCCAACCCCCGATGCGCCCGAGCGGGCCCGGCAATGTACGCCGGACCCGCTCTTGCGTTCAGCGTCCGCCGCGATGGATCTCGCCGCGATAGCCGCCCTGGCGCTCGAGCATCCAGCCGGGATATTCGGCCGGCAGCTTGCTCGCCGCGTCGAGCTTCGCCAGTTGCCCGGGGGTGAACGCCACCTCGACCGCGCCGAGATTGTCGGTCAGCTGCTCGGGGCGCTTGGCGCCGATGATCACGCTGCTCACCGCGGGCTGGTGGAGCAGCCAGGCGAGCGCGAGCTGGGCAACGCTGTGCCCGGTCTCGCCCGCGATCTCGCGCAGCACATCGACCACATCATAGCCGCGTTCCTTGTCGACCGGCGGGAAGTCGAAGCCGGCGCGGCGGCCGTCGCCTTCGCCCTCACGCGTATATTTGCCCGAAAGGAAGCCGCCGGCGAGCGGACTCCACACCATCAGGCCGATCCCCTCGGACTTGAGCATGGGGACGACCTCGCGCTCGAGATCGCGGCCGGCGAGCGTGTAATAGGCCTGGAGCGAGCTGATTTTCGCAAAGCCCCGGTGCGTCGCGATGCCCTGCGCCTTGGCCACCTGCCACGCCGCCCAGTTGGACAGCCCGATGTACCGGACTGTGCCGCGTCGCACGAGGCTGTCGAGCGCGTAGAGCGTTTCCTCCATCGGCGTATCCACGTCGAAACCGTGGATCTGGTAGAGGTCGATATGATCGGTCTGCAGCCGCTCGAGGCTCGCCTTGACCTGATCATGGATGTGGCCGCGGCTCGCGCCCGCGCCATTAGGGCCGGGATGCATGCGGCCGAGCACCTTGGTCGCGATCGTCACTTCCTCGCGGCGGATGCCCAAATTCTTGAGCGACTGGCCGAGGATCTGCTCCGAGCGACCATCGGCATAGACATTGGCGGTGTCGATGAAGTTCACGCCGGCATCGACCGCCGCCTTCACCAGCGCGTCGGCCTCGTCCTGCTGGAGCTGGCCGATCTTGCCCCACATGCCCTCGCTGCCGCCGAAGGTCATGGTGCCGAGGCAGAGTTCGGAAACGACGAGGCCGCTCTGGCCGAGCTGGTTGTAGCGCATGGGGGGACACTCCGGGTGGCGAGGATCGGGCCGCGCAGGACGCGCGCTCCGTAGCGTCAGATGTGGTGCGGCACGCGCGATGCAATGGGGCAGGGGGGGAATTTGAAACTGGTAACGCTATCAATAACTTATCCGGCGGAGTGTAAGGATATCATAGAGTTAATGATTTGAAAAATAACAATTATAGCGGGGAAAACAGTGCCCCGGCTCGACTCGAACGATGCACGACTGGCCGGAATTCATGTTTGCATTAACACAGACAAATGCCCGCTGGCCTGCGAAGAAATCCAGCTAATAGTCTGATTGTACTACACTAAATAATGAGATGCCGTTCCATTGACAGCATTCAGGCTGCGGTATAGCTCTAAATGTGACCGCTAACATCGCATCAGGACGATGGGCGGACTGGGCCTCAGGGGCCCTTTCAGGGAGAGGGTGACATGCACAAATCTATTCGTTCCTCCGTCGCTGCGCGTCGCGCGTCGCTGCTCGGCGCGCTGCTGCTCGCCGGCACCGCCTGGCCCGCGCTCGCGCAGGATCAGACCGCACCGGCGGCCCCCGCCGCCGGCCAGGACCAGACCGCCGCGCCGGCCGAGGACCAGTCGAACGAGATCGTCGTCTCGGGCTATCGCGCCAGCTTGCAGAGCTCGGCCAACGCCAAGCGCGATGCGGTCGGTTTCACCGATTCGATCTTTGCCGAGGACATCGGCAAGTTCCCCGACACCAACATCGCCGAGAGCCTCAACCGCGTTCCGGGCGTCAACATCATCCGCGATTCGACGGGCGAGGGCCTGAACGTCGCAATCCGCGGCCTTGGACCGAACTTCACCAAGGTGACGCTGAACGGCACGCCGGTGGCGATCGCCTCGACCGGCCGGACCGACTCGCAGAACACCAATCGCGAAGTCGATCTCGACATGTTCCCGACCGAGCTTTTCACCAAGCTCACCGTGATCAAGAGCCCGACCGCCGCGCTGATCGAAGGCGGCGCGGCCGGCAATGTCGACCTGCGCAGCGCGCGCCCGTTCGACAATCCGGGCATGCACCTGACCTATTCGGGCCAGCTGACCAAGAACAACAATTCCGATGACTGGGGCTATCGCGGCTCGCTGCTGGGAAGCGCGACCTTCGGCAATTTCGGTATTCTCGCCGGCGTGGTCGGCGTGCGCAGCCAGGTACGCACCACCGGTTTCGAGACGATCGGCTGGACCAACCCGAACCTGTCGACCCCGCAGAGCATCGCCGGAACGGGCAATGTCCCGACGCCCGCGCAAATCCTCGCAGCGCAGTGCCGCGCGAGCTCCGGGTGCAACGGCACCGGCGGCGGCAACTGGACCATCCCCGGCACCGTGCCCGCGAATGCCGGCAACGGCCTCACCACCGGCGACCAGATCAATCAGGATTTCCTGCTCGCGCACAATCCGGGCGCGACGATCCAGCAGATCGACAACGGCCTGATCCCGCGTCTCGGTCGCCCCTCGGACGAGTTCGGCACCAAGGACCGGGTCAACGCCATCGTCAGCCTCGAATGGCGGCCGATGGATACGATGCGCTTCTATGTCGACGGCATGTACGGCAAGAAGAGCAACGACCTGCAGCGCATCGACATGAACTGGGTCGGACGCAACGGCGCGGCGATCCCGCTCAACACCAAGTACGATCGCAGCGATTGTTCGGCGGGCTGCGTGGTGACCGAGGGTACCTACGCCAATTCGCAGTTCTTCCTCGAATATCGTCCGTTCATCGAGGACACGGATTATTGGGGCGTCAATCCGGGCTTCGAGTTCGAGCCGGCGCACAATCTGAAGTTCAACGGCCAGTTCAACTACACCAAGAGCACCTTCCACCGTGAATCGCCGACGGTACTGGTGATCACGCCGGCCAGCTCGGGCATCACCGTCAACTACAAGAATGACGGCGACATCCCGACGATCACCCCGGTGGGCGTCGACCTCAACAATCCGGCGGCGTTCGGCTGGAACGGCGGGCGCGTCAACATCCAGGACGAGAAGCGCAAGACCGAGACGATGGGCTTCCGCGGCGACCTGACGTGGGGCGACGACCATCTCAACCTGCAGGTCGGCGGCTCCTATGACGACGTCTCGCGCCGCATCAGCGCCTATGACAACAGCCAGGCGTGGCAGAATGCGGTGTGCGGCAACGCGCCGAGCGTGTTCCTGCCCAGCCCGAACAGCCAGCCGCCCTGCCAGGGCCTGAATTCGCCGGGCGCGGCGCCGGCGGGCTATCCGACCTATCCGGCGTTCGGCACCGGCTATACCGCGGGCCAGACCGGGCCGGTGACCTATGGCGGCTCGCTTATCCCGCAGCCCGCGCTCGCCGGCTATCTGATGCCGGGGCCGGACGGCTTCATCACCGTCGACTGGGACAAGTTCAAGCAGGGCTCGAACTACGACTTCTTCCACGACAACGCGCCGCAGGCGGGCTCGTCGAACACCGGTGCGAGCGGCGGCTATGTCCGCGAGGTGAGCACCGCGGCCTATGCCGAGGTCAACGGCAATGTTCCGCTCGGCGACGGCGACCTGCGCTTCAACGCCGGCATCCGCTATGTCACGACCGACCAGACGATCGGCGGCCTGATCTCGCTGCCCGATCCGCGCAACAACCTGCCCGGCGGCACCTGCCCGCTGAGCAACAAGTCGGCGGACGGCTCCTGCTATCCGAACATCACCAACTTCGTTTACACCCGCAACAGCTACGACAACTGGCTGCCCTCGGCGTCGGCGGCGTACAGCATCACGCATAATGCCGTGGTGCGTGCCTCGGTGTCGCGGACGATGACGCGGCCCGATCCGAACGCGCAGCTGCCGGGCCTCAACTTCAGCACGCCGTCGGCCGATGTCGGCACGCTCGGCAATTCGGCGCTCAAGCCCTATCTCTCGACCAATTTCGACCTGGGCTTCGAATATTATACGGGCAAGGAAGGCTATATCGGCTTCGCCGCCTTCCGTAAGGCGATCACCGGCTTCACCGTGCCCGGCACGACCACCGTGCCGTTCAGCGCGCTGGCTGCGTTCGGCGTGAGCTACAACACGCTGACGCCCACCCAGCAGGCGGCGATCGACGCCCGCGGCGGTCCGAACAACGCCACGGTGGTGCTGCAGCAGCAGGTCAATGCCGAGGGCACGCTCAAGGTGAACGGCCTCGAATTCACCTGGGTGCAGCCGCTCGATTTCGTGCTGGACCGCTATCTCGGCATCAAGGGCTTCGGCTTCAACGCGAACCTGACCCTGATCGACCAAAAGGGCTCGGGCGCGGCGCCGGCGGTGGCGCTCAACGTGCCCGGCGTTACCTACAACGTCACCGGCTATTACGAGAATCACGGGTTCAGCGTGCGCCTCTCGATGGTGTTCTATCAGGGCTCGCAGACGTCGGGCGCCAACCAGAACGGCATCGGCTCGGCGGCGCTCTTCTCGGACGATTACCAGCAATGGGATCTGTCCTCGAGCCTCGACCTCGGCGAGGTGTTCCACAACAAGCACCTGCCCGAGCTGACCTTCGACGTGGTCAACCTGACCGAAGCGACGCAGCGCAGCTACTTCCAGTTCGAGAACGCTGCCTTCACCGCTTACAATCCGGGCCGCACGATCATGTTCGGCCTGCGCGGCAAATTCTGATCCGTTTGAAGTCCACCTCCCTGCGGCGGCCGGTTCCCTCACCGGCCGCCGCTTTGTTTTTGGGGCGGCGGAGGTGCTAATATGGCGGCGGGGAGGCGCCGGATGCGCGGTCGTACGCAGAGATATGGACTGGCGGCCGTTCTGCTCGGATCGCTGTTGCCGCTTGCCGCACGGGCCGACACCGTGTGCCGGCCTGTCCCGCTGCTGGTTACCGGGATCGATGCACGCGGCTATCCCGACCCGCGCTGGATCGCGGCGATCCGCGATCGGATCGATGCCGGCGAACTCGCGAAGGTCGCGACGACCAGCCGGCCACTAACCCCGGAGGAAATCCGCTGGCGCACGGCGATCGGCGCGGAGGCGCGGGGCTGGTGCGGTCATATTCCGGAACTCGACGCGGCCTTTCCCATGATCCGTCCGCCATGCGTGGTGACGATATTGCTCGGCAATCAGGGCGGCGACGACGGCTTCACCAGCGGCAGCGACGCGGTGGCATTGGACCTCGCGGCGCTGGTCCGCGTCTATGGCGATGCCGATCTGCCGGCCAACCGCCAGCTGATCCGCCGGTTGCTGTCGCACGAATATACGCATCTGTTGCTCCACCCGTATCTCGACAGCATCGGATGGTCGGAGCAATGGGCGGCGCGTGACCCCTTCCTTCGCGCGCTGCGGGTGCTCTTCAACGAAGGCATCGCCAATCTCCGCTCGATCGAGGATCCCGCGTGGATCGACGCCGCCGGCCATCCGACCAATCGCGCGCGGGAGGCGCTTGCAGTGCTCGAGCCGCGCATGCTCGAACGGCTGCAGGCCCTCGGCGCGCATCCGTCGCCCGAGGCGGCGGCACGGCTGCTGCGTAATATCTCGCAGGGCGAACTCGATCAGAAATGGGGCGGGTTGCCGATAGCCTTATGGCTGGCGTCCGAGACCGGCCTCGATCCTGCGCGGCTGGCAAGCCAAGTCGCGGCCGGGCCGGACCATATCCTGGAACTCGCCCTGCGCAACGCCGACCCACGCTACCGCCCTGCCTTCCGCGCGCTGCTCGATCAGGTGCCAACGCACGTTGCGGCGAACCGCTAGATCACGTCCATATCCGCCTTGTAGTGATGCCAGGCGAAGATCGCCGCGGCGCCGCGGTGGGGGCGCCAGGGTTCGGCCAGTTCGCGCGTGAGCTTCTCGCTCGGGCGTTCGTCATGGCCGAGAATGCGGCCGATCTCGATCTGCACCGCAAGATCTCCCGCGGGCCAGATGTCGGGACGGCCCTCGGCGAAGAGCAGATAGATCTCGGCCGACCAGCGGCCGATGCCCTTGATCCGGGTGAGCGACGCGATCGCCTCCTCGTCGTCCGGCGCGAGCGCGGCGAAATCGAGCCGGCCGCTCGTCACTTCCTCGACGAGGCTGCGCGCATAGGCGATCTTCTGACGCGACAGGCCCGCGCCGCGCAGCGTCTCGTCGCTCGCGGCCTCGACCGCGGCAGGGTCGCCGATCGCGCCGATCGCGGCCTCGACCTTGTTCCAGATCGCGTTCGCCGCGGCGACGCTCACCTGCTGGCCGATGATCGTGCGCAGCAAGGTGGCATAGCCGCGGTCGCGGATACGCGGCTCGGGATAGCCCACGCGTTCCAATGCCTTGGCGAAAGCGGGCTCCGTCCCGGCGAGCGCATCGATCGACATCCGCAATTGTTCGACGCTCAACCCCAAAACGCATTTCCTTGAACTGGAGCGGGATTGGCGGCATTGCCCGGGCAAATCGTGGAGGATTGCATGCCCAAGCTTATCGTCGTGACCAGGAATGGGGAAGAACGCGAGGTCATGGGCGAGACGGGTCTTTCCGTGATGGAGGTGATTCGCGAGAACGGGTTCGACGAGCTGCTTGCGCTCTGCGGCGGCTGCTGTTCGTGCGCGACCTGCCATGTCCATGTCGATCCGGAATTTGCTTCGAAACTGCCCAAAATGAGCATGGACGAGGACGATCTCCTCGAAAGCTCGTCCGACCGCGACGAGCGCTCGCGCCTGTCGTGCCAGATCCCGTTCACGGATGCGCTGGACGGTCTGCGCGTGACGATCGCGGCGGAGGATTGACCTAATTCCTCCCCCAGCTTGCTGGGGGAGGGGGACCGCGCCCGAAGGGCGTGGTGGAGG
>Ga0065165_1000987_pt1 | contig 35180 bp, 25 predicted proteins | sample AraplaMF_Cvi_mMF_FD_63813 | JGI IMG/M metagenome (GOLD analysis project Ga0065165, IMG submission 63813) | Arabidopsis root microbial communities from the University of North Carolina, USA - plate scrape MF_Cvi_mMF (version 2) (version 3) | ecosystem: Host-associated > Plants > Roots >... | reverse complement strand
GTGGTCACCTCGGCGATGTTACGCACCTGGCCGGTGAGGTTGTCGGCCATCAGGTTGACGTTGTCGGTGAGGTCCTTCCACGTGCCGGCGACACCCCGCACCTGCGCCTGACCGCCGAGCTTGCCCTCGGTGCCCACCTCGCGCGCCACGCGCGTCACCTCGGACGCGAACGAGTTGAGCTGGTCCACCATGGTGTTGATGGTGTTCTTGAGCTCGAGAATCTCGCCCTTCACGTCGACGGTGATCTTCTTGGAGAGGTCGCCTAGCGCCACCGCCGTGGTCACCTCGGCGATGTTGCGCACCTGACCCGTCAGGTTCGCCGCCATCGCGTTGACGTTGTCGGTGAGGTCCTTCCACGTACCGCCGACGCCTTCCACCTGCGCCTGACCGCCCAACCGGCCCTCGGTGCCCACTTCGCGCGCCACGCGCGTCACTTCCGAGGCGAACGAGTTGAGCTGATCGACCATCACGTTGATGGTGTTCTTGAGTTCGAGGATCTCGCCGCGCACGTCGACGGTGATCTTCTTGGAGAGGTCGCCGCGCGCCACCGCGGTGGTCACCTCGGCGATGTTGCGCACCTGACCCGTCAGGTTGGTCGCCATCGCGTTGACGTTGTCGGTAAGGTCCTTCCACGTGCCGGCGACGCCTTCCACCTGCGCCTGACCGCCGAGCTTACCCTCCGAGCCCACCTCGCGGGCGACGCGCGTCACCTCGCTGGCGAAGCCGTTGAGCTGATCGACCATGGTGTTGATCGTGTCCTTGAGCGCGAGGATCTCGCCCTTCACGTCCACCGTGATCTTTTTCGAAAGGTCGCCCTTGGCCACCGCCGTGGTCACCTCGGCGATGTTACGCACCTGGCCCGTCAGGTTGGCCGCCATCAGGTTGACGTTGTCGGTGAGGTCCTTCCACGTGCCGGCGACGCCCGGGACCTGCGCCTGGCCGCCCAATTTGCCCTCGGTACCCACCTCGCGGGCGACGCGCGTCACTTCCGAGGCGAAGCCGTTGAGCTGGTCGACCATGGTGTTGATCGTGTTCTTGAGCGCGAGGATCTCGCCCTTCACGTCCACCGTGATCTTCTTCGACAAGTCGCCCGAGGCCACCGCGGTGGTCACCTCGGCGATGTTGCGGACCTGGCCCGTGAGGTTGTCGGCCATCAGGTTGACGTTGTCGGTGAGGTCCTTCCACGTGCCGGCGACGCCCGGCACCTGCGCCTGACCGCCGAGCTTGCCCTCGGTGCCCACTTCGCGCGCCACGCGCGTCACTTCCGAGGCGAAGCCGTTGAGCTGGTCGACCATGGTGTTGATAGTGTTCTTGAGCTCGAGGATCTCGCCCTTCACGTCGACGGTGATCTTCTTGGAAAGGTCGCCCTTCGCCACGGCGGTGGTCACCTCGGCGATGTTGCGGACCTGGCCGGTGAGATTGTCGGCCATGAGGTTGACGTTGTCAGTGAGGTCCTTCCACGTGCCGGCGACGCCCGGCACCTGCGCCTGGCCGCCCAATTTGCCCTCGGTGCCCACCTCGCGCGCCACGCGCGTCACTTCCGAGGCGAAGCCGTTGAGCTGGTCCACCATGGTGTTGATGGTATTCTTGAGCTCGAGGATCTCGCCCTTCACGTCGACCGTGATCTTCTTGGAAAGGTCGCCCAGCGCCACGGCGGTGGTCACCTCGGCGATGTTGCGCACCTGACCCGTCAGGTTGGTCGCCATCGCGTTGACGTTGTCGGTGAGGTCCTTCCACGTGCCGGCGACACCCTTCACGTTCGCCTGGCCCCCGAGCTTGCCTTCGGTGCCCACTTCGCGTGCCACGCGCGTCACTTCGCTTGCGAACGAGTTGAGCTGATCGACCATGGTGTTCACCACCTTGCCGATACGCAGGAATTCACCGCGCAGCGGTCGACCGTCGATCTCGACCGTCATCGATTGCGACAGGTCGCCCTTGGCCACCGCGCCGATCACGCGCGCGACCTCGGCAGTCGGCTGCACCATGTCCTCGATCAGCTCGTTGACCGAGCGGATGGCGCTTTCCCAGCCCCCGGTGGCGCTCTTCACGCGGCCGCGCTGGGTGATCTTGCCTTCCTTGCCGACGACGCGCGACAGCCGCTCGAACTCCTCGGTCATCTCCTCGTTAAGGGTGACGACCTCGTTGAACAGCTGGGCGATTTCGGCATCGGGACCCGACAGGTCCTCGGGCAGGCGTGTGGTGAAATCCCCGCGACGCAAGCTGCGCAGCGCGGAAACGAGCTGACGACGATCAAGCGATTCGCGTTTCGGATCGAAGTTCAAAGAAGTGTCCCGCGCTCTCCCCCCACTCATAAAGCCCCCCGGCCTCCAACCTATGATAGCGTTCCCGTGGGGAACGGCGTTGATCTAAATTAGTTCCACAAGTGGAATGGTTAAGCGGCGTTTTCTCGGATTGGAGAAGATCGGCGAGTGCGGCGTGGCGGTGCCCGCGGTGCTGCCGCTGGCAGCGATCTGGTTCTGGGTCCGGAGAGGCGAAGTGGCGGGCTTGCTCGAACCCGTAAAGCGCCGACGACCGCTTTCGCCCCGATTGCGGCCCTTGCGGCCGCCTTTATGGAGCGCCGTAAGTGGGCATAGATTGAGGGGCGCTCGGATGATGGATGTAGATCGCGAGGAAAGCTGTGTGGCCGTGCCCGTGCCAGCAGGAGTGGCTGCCGAGCTGATGGGGTATAAGTGGGCGCGGAACAATGCGGGCGAGTCCGGTGGCGCCGTCTATCGGCTCTATGGCAAGCCCGGAGCGCCCGATCTGTTCCTAAAACACGGCCGGGACGCCGTCGCTGACGATCTGATAGACGAGGCGGACAGGCTGCGTTGGATGGAGAAGCACGTGCCCGTGCCGACTGTCATACACTTCGTCAGCGCCCCTGGCGAAGCATGGCTGCTCATGACAGCCCTGCCAGGCAAAACGGCCTACCAGGCTCTGGAAGCGCGCCCAGGAGAAAGGATAGCCATCGTCGATACGCTGGCGGACTTCCTTCGGCGGCTCCACGCGATCCCGGTCAGCGAATGTCTGTTCAACAGCGATCATGGCTACAGGCTCAGCCTTGCGCGAAAGCGGATCGACGCAGGCCTGGTCGAGGAAGACGACTTTGATGAGGAGCGCGAAGGCTGGACCGCCGAACAGGTCTGGCAAGCGATGCACCAACTGCTGCCATTCCCGCTCGATCCGGTCGTCACGCACGGGGACTTTTCGCTCGACAACCTCCTGATGGTGGACGGCGAGGTAGTCGGCTGCATCGATGTAGGACGCGTAGGTGTCGCGGATCGCTATCAGGACCTCGCCATACTTTGGAACTGCCTGCGAGAGTTCGAGGGTAACCTACAAGACAGGTTCCTCGCGCGATACGGCGTGCCTTGTCCCGACCAAAGCAAGCTACAATTCCACCTGATGCTGGACGAGCTATTCTGAATCGAAATGGCGGCTTTCCGGCTCGTCACGCCGAAAGCTGCCTGTCGACAACCCACCCGATCCCGGCCGTTCGCGATTTATGGTCGTGATCCTCGGCGGCAGCCTCGACTGAAGTACCCACCCTGACGAAACACGCAGTTCGGGCGAAGGGCGGGGTGGGGTTATCGGTGCCCGCATCGAAATTCGCGCAGCTATTGGTGGAGGGGCGGCCGCGCAGCGGCTGATTAGCCGCTTCCCCCGCGACTGCCGCGCTGCGGCGCCCCTCCACCGCTCCCCTGGCGGTCCCCTCCCCGGGACCGGCCGTGGGAGCAGCTGCTTATTTACCTTTAGCGTCTTCTGCGGCCTTGAGAATGCGCAGCACGTTCCCGCTCCACATTTTCTGAATGTCGGCCATCGAATAGCCGGCCTCGCGCAGCCGTGCAGTGACCTTGGGCAGCTGGTCGATATCCTCGAGGCCCTTCACCCCGCCGCCGCCGTCCCAGTCCGCGCCGAAGCAGACATGGTCGACGCCGGCCACGTCGATGATGTGCAGCACGGTGCGCATATAGGTGTCGAAATCGGCGCTCTGCACCGGCTGCGTCACGTCGAGCGCGCGCATCTTCTTCGTCACGTCGGCCTGCTCGGCAGGCGAGAGCGCGCCGATATTCTCCCATTTTTCCGACAGCGCATCGCGCTCGGGCGAGGACTTCATCTCGGAGAGATAGGCGGTGTTGACGCAGATCGCGCCGCCCGACGCCGCCAGCTTCTTCAGCCGCGCGTCGTCGATGTTGCGCGGATGGTTCCACATCGCGCGCGAGCCCGAATGCGACAGCAGGATCGGCGTCTTCGACAGCGCGACCATCTGGTCGAACACGTCGTCCGAGGCGTGGCTGGCGTCGAGCACCATGCCCAGCCGGTTCATCTCCTGCACCCATTGCTTCCCGAGGGGCGAGAGCCCGTGCCATTTGGGGGTGTCGGTCGCAGAATCAGCGAACTCGTTATTCTTGAAATGCACCGGCCCGGCGAGGCGCACGCCGCGCTTGTAGAATTCGCCGAGCAGCGACAGGTCCTCGCCCAGCGGATAGCTGTTCTCGATGCTGATATAGGCGAAGCGCTTGCCTTCCTTGTCGATCCGCGCCGCATCGGCCGCGGTGGTGGCGAACTCGATCCGGTTATGGAACTTCGCGACCGTGCTCTCGATCTCGCCGAGCCGCTTGAACGCGGAGGCTTTGGCCTGGGCATAGCCCTCCGGCGTCAGCGGGCCCTGCGCGGTGTAGATCACGAAGAAGCCGCCATCGAGGTCGCCCGCGTCCATCCGGCCGAGATCGACCTGGACGAGGTCGGTCGCGATGTCGTGGCGGTCGCCGAAGCTCCAGCCCTGCCGCGAGAAATGGATGGGCGTGTCGAGATGCGTGTCGAGCGTGAGCAGCTTCTTTTGCACGACCAGGTCGCTGGTGGGCGAGACGCCCGGCGCGGGATTGGTGGAGCAGGCAGCGGTGGCGAGCAGCAGGGCAGCGACGGCGAGTTTCTTCATTGAGCGCCTCTTGAGAGCCGGTAAATTCCGACGGTGAGCAGCGGAAGGACGTAAAGAGCGAGCAAGGTGTAGGCGAGGATACGGTAACCGCTGCCGATCAGCGCGACGAGCCCGACGCGGTCGGCGACGAAGATACAGCCGATCAGCAGCATTGTTGCAATGGCCGCGCGCGCCCGGTGCGAAAGTCCGTGCCCGTGCCGCGCCTCCCACACGCCCGAGATACGCTCGTTGATCGCGTGCACCGACCCTGTGCCGCTCTCGAGCAAGGCGGCGAAGATCATCAGCTGGAACAGCATGTGAAAGGCCGGGATGTCGAGTCGCTGGAGCAGATAATCCGAGGGCAGGGTCTCCGCCGCGATCCCCGGATACCAGGCGACCATCGCGGTGAAGAAGAGCAGGGCGGGCAGCATCGCCAGCGGCCCCGCGATCAGTCCCGCCACGATCGCGTCGCGGCGGCTGGTCAGGTGGCGGATCACCGGCAGGATCACCACCGCACCGACGATATTGTAGCTGGCATAGGTGATGCCGCCGAGCGCCCAGTCGCTATGGGTCGCGGGCTGGGCGAAGGCGGCGGCGATGCGGTCGCCGAACCTGCTCAGCGCGAGGATGATGAAGACGACATAGACGCCGTAGAGCAGGAACGAGACGTACTTGAACAACCGCTCAACCGAGGCATTTCCGAAGGTGACGAACAGCGCGATCGCCGCAGCCAACGCGAGCGTGCCGACGAGGGAAGGCAGCCCGAGCGTGGCCGCGCCGATCGCGCCCGCCGCCGCCCCGAACACCGAAAGGATCAGGACGACGAACAGCACATAGGCAATCTCGAACCCGACCCAGAAGGGGCTGAGCAGGTTCCGGAAGAAGCTCCGATAATCATAGGCCTGGGTCGCGCGCGCGAAGCTGAAGGTGACCGCGCAGACGACCGACCAGATCGCCATCGCCAGCAGCATCGCCATCAGCCCGCCCCATGGGCCGGCGGGCAGGAAGAACTCCGCCAGCTCGCGCCCGGTGGCATAGCCGCCGCCGATCACCACTGCCTTGAACGCGAAGCCGGGCAGCAGGAAGCGCTGGAACCAGCTCGAACGGGGCCCCCCGGCGCCGCTCACGCGAGGCAGGCGTCCACGAGCCGCTCGAAGCGCGGACCGCCGCGCATCGGATCGGCGACGGGCACGCCCAGCCGCTCGCTCTCGCGCGACATCAACTCCTCGGCCTCGGCGTCGCTCATCCCGGCAGTGTTGAAGCTGACGCCGCGGAAGGCAATCGCCGGATTGGTGCGGCGGCCGAGCAGGGTGGTGAGCTCGACGATCTCCTCGATGCTCGGCAGCGTATAGCCCGGCGTGCCGAGCACGTCGGTGCGGCCCGGCTGATGGCAGACCACGAAGACGTCGGGCTGGCTGCCATGGAGCAGCCCGAGTGACACCGCGGCGAAGCCGGGATGGGCGATCGAGCCCTGACCTTCGATCACGTCCCAATGCCCGGGTGCGGCATCGGGCGAGAGCAATTCGGCTGCGCCGGACTCGAAATCGGAGACCACCGCGTCCATCGGCATGCCGCCGCCGGCGATCATGATCCCGGTCTGGCCGGTCGCGCGGAAATCCGTGTCGAGCCCGCGCGCCTCGAACGCGCGCGCCAAAGCCAGCGCGGTGTATTTCTTGCCCAGCGCGCAATCGGTGCCCACGGTGAGCAGGCGCTTGCCGCTACGCTTGCGCCCGGTGCCGATCGGGATCTCGGCCGGGGGCGTGCGGATGTCGATCAGTCGGCGTCCGAACCGCGCCGCGGCCTCGGCCAACTCGGGCACGTCGGCGAGGCGCACATGCATGCCGCTGACGATGTCGAGTCCGGCCTCGAGCGCCTCGACCAGCGAGGCGCGCCAGCTGGCGGGAATCACCCCGCCGGCATTGGCGACGCCGATCACCAGCCCCCGCGCGCCCTGCGCCGCCGCTTCGGCGGGCGAGAGGCGGGGGAGGCCGGTGGTGACGGTCGCGCCGCACGCGAACTCACCGACGCATTTGTCCCCGGCCCAGTCGCGCAGGCCGAAAGCAGTCTTGGCGAAGCCTGCCTCGGTCGTGTCGCCGAGGAACAACAGATAGGGCTGGGGCAGCACCAGAGCGGTGCTGCGCGACCCGGTAAACGCATTCATGTACTGGCTCCGGTCAGAAAGCGAGGTCGAGGGCCACGCCCAGCGTGCGCGGCTGGAGCGGAACGGTCGAAAGGAAGCCGGGGTTGACCACCGCGACATTGCTGGTGATCCGCCCCTCGCTGTCAGTCAGGTTGCGGCCATAAGCGCGTAGCGTCCATTTCTTGTCGAAGGTCACCGACGCGTTCAGGTCGAGCGAGGCATAGCCGTCGACCGGGATCGAATTGGCCGAACTCGACACCTCCGAAATCCGGTCGCCGACCATGCGGACCGAGCCGCCGACATGCGCCTCGGCCGACCCGCCGACCGCGAAGGCATAATCCGCATTCACCGCCGCGCTCAGCTTGGGCACATTGGGCAGCTGGTCGCCATCGGTACAGTTGGACGTGGTCTGCGTGCACTTGGCGTCGGTGTAGGCGAAGTTCGCACCGAAGCTGAACCCGCGCACCGGCTGGATCAGCAGCGAGGCCTCGACGCCCTGGCTGCGCGCGGTGCCGGCATTGACGAGGCCGTTGATGCCGTTGGCGAAGGCCTGACCCACCTGCAGGTCGTTCCAGTCGAGCAGGAACACGGCGGCGTCGAGCGAGACCGCGCGGTCCAGCGCGCGCGTCTTGATGCCCACCTCGTAGCTGGTCACCGTCTCCGATTTGACCGTCGCGGGGAAGCCGGGAAGCGCGACGTTCGGGCCGCCGGGCTTGTAGCCGCTCGCGACGCGGCCATAGACCATCGTGTCCTTGCTGAAATTGATCTGCGGGCTGACGCTGTAGGTGAAGTTGGACTCGCTCGAGCTGCCGGGGCCGCCGCTGTCGAGCCCGATCAGCGGGATCTGGGTGGACTGGGTGAAGGTCTGGTCGTTGTGCGCCCAGCGCAGGCCGCCGGTGAGCTGGAACATGTCGCCGAACTTGTAGGTCGCGTTCCCGAACACCGCATATTCCTTGTAGGTGTTGGGTAGCAGCACGGTCGCGAAGGGATCGAGCGCGGGGATCACGGCGCCCGTGGCGTCGAGCGCGTGCACGACCTGCGTGTGGGTATTGTCTTCGTCGGTGTAGAAGAAGCCGAGCATCCACTCGAAGCGGTCGCTCGAACCCGAGGTGAGGCGGACTTCCTCGGTCCACTTCTTCTGGTGGAGGTTCGCCGGATAGATGGCGAGGCCGCCCCAGAAGGGACCGTAGACGCGCGAAGCGTCCGAGGTTTCGAGGATCTTGAGCTCGCTATAGGAGGTGGTCGAGCTCAGCGAGGCGAAACCGAAATCATAGGCGAGCGAGCCCGAATAGAATTGGAAGTCGCTGCTGAACGGCTCGGGCAGCTGCGAATTGGTGCTGAGCCACGCGGTGCCCGGCACCGCCGGCTGATGGCTGGGCGTCTCGTAGACCACGCCGAAATTGTCGGAATCGGTCGACTGCCACAGCCCGCTCAGCTTGAGCGTGAACTTGCTGTCCGGCCGCCACAGCAACGCGACGCGCCCGCCCTGCTGGACGGCCTTGTTGACGTCCTTCTCGCCGGTCTGGACATTGTCGATATAGCCGGGGGTCTCGCGGCGCGCATAGCTGCCGCTGATCGCGAGGCTGTCCTTGACGATCGGCACGTTGACCAGCCCGCTCGCCGCCCAGCCGGCATCGTCGGCATGCGCGATGGAGAAGATCTCGCCATTGGCGCGCACCGACAATTTGTTGAGGTCGGGCGAGACCGTGACGTATTTCAGCAGCCCGCCGATCGAGCTGGCGCCATACAGCGTGCCTTGCGGCCCGCGCAGCACTTCCAGCCGCTCGATGTCATAGGGCAGCAGGTCGAGCGTGAAGACCTGGCTGCGGTTGTAGATGCCGCTCGAACCGATCGGCGCGTCGTCGAGATAGATACCGACCGTAGCGCTCGGCCCGATCGGTGCGACGCCGCGCAGCGAGAGCGTCGAGCGGCCCGGCGATCCGGCATTGTCGACCTGCAGGCCCGGAACATAGGCGGCGTAATCGGAAAGCTGCGAGCCCCCGCTCTGCAGCATCTTCTCGCCGCTCACGACCGAGATCGAAATCGGCACGTCCTGGAGATTCTCCTCGCGCTTCTGCGCGGTGACGACGATCTCGTTCGGGTCGACCGCGGCGATCTGCGGTGCGGCGGCCTGCGGCGACGTATCTTCGGCATAGGCCGCGCTCGAAAAGGCAAGCGCGCCGGCGGCGGTGGAAATGGCCAACAAGGCCCGGATCGAAACGGTTGCACGGTTCACGATTGGTCTCCCCCAGATGGTCATCCGCCCCAGACCTCTCCGAGCAGGCGGCGGAAATTGCCGCCGAGGATGGCGGCGATATCGGCGTCGGAATAACCGCGCCGGATCAGTTCCTCGGTAAGGTCGTAGATCTTCTTCGGATGGTCGTAGCCATCGGTGTCGATCTTCTCGCGGAAGGCGTAGCTCGCCTTGTATGCAGCTTTGAGAGCCGCATAATCCTTGGCTGGCATGTCCTCATAGCCGTTGAGGTCGGCGTCCGAGCCGATCCCGACATGCTCGACACCGACCAGCTTCGCGACATGGTCGATATGGTCGACGATCTGCGGGACGGCGGTCGGCTCCTTCGCGCTCACGAACATGCGCACGCCGGTGATGCCCATCACGCCGCCCTTGGCCGCGAGCGCCTTGATCGCCGCGTCGGTCTTGAGCCGCGGATGATCGACCAGCGCCCGGCAATTGCTGTGCGTGATCGCGATCGGCTTGCTCGATAGCGCGATGCCGTCGAGCGTGGTCTGCGGCCCGCAATGCGAGACGTCGACCAGCATGCCCGTATCGTTCATCGCCTTGATGATCGCGGCGCCATAATCGGTGACGCCGCCGTCCACGCGCTCGGTAGACCCCGACCCGAGGAGGTTCTGGCTATTGTAGGTGAGCTGCGAGACGCGCTGGCCGAGCTGATGGAACAGCTTCACATCCTCGACCGAGCGGAAATGCTCCGAATTCTGCAGGCCGACGATGACCGCGATTTTGCCGTCGCGCTTCGCCTTGTCGAGGTCGGCGGCCTTGTCGACCATCGTGAACAGCTGCGGCGCGCGCGCCATGTATCCGGCGCTCTCGGTGATCCAGAGCAGGCTGTCCTCGTGCGCGGTAGGACCGCCGGTGCCGACCGAATGGTGGAAGCCGGTGATGCCGCACGCGCGGAAATCGGCCTCGTCCTGCGTGGTCATCGGTGCGCCGTAGAAATCGGGACTGTCCGCGATCTTGAGCACGGCGAGCATGTCGACCACGAGCGACGCGCGCACCAGATCGACCGCCCGGCGCGAATAGGTGACGGGAGACGCTGCGAACAGCGCGAAGCTGCCCGTGTTGATCATCGGGAATCCTGCAGCCGCGACGGCAGCCGCGCCGCCCAGGATCTGACGGCGCGAGACCGGAGGCAATCTGCCCATTGCCTGTCTCCCTGAGTCTATTTTTATCTAATCAGGATCGTATTATCCCAATCAGAGAATTGTCAATCGACTATTGCAACGCCGTGACAGGTTCGCGGCCCCAGATTTCCTCGCCCGCGATCACGTAGCCGTCCTGATAGAGGACGCCCGGATCGCGGTCGGCGGCGAGGAAGGTCGGACCGTCGAGGTCGACGATGTCGCAGAGCTGGCCGACGAGGAAGGCCGGGGCCATCGACAGGCTCGATCCCACCATGTTGCCAACCATCACGCCCAGCCCGAGCGAGCGCGCGAGATGCGCCATGGCCAGTCCCTCGGTGAGGCCGCCGCACTTGTCGAGCTTGATGTTGACCGTCTGGAAGCGCCCCACGAGGCCGGGCACGTCGGCGAGGCCGAGCGCGCTTTCGTCCGCGGCGATGGGGATCGGCGAGACGAACCCGGTGAGGTCCGCCTCGCGCCCGCGCGGGAGCGGCTGCTCGAGCAACTTGATGTCGGCCTCGACCAGCGCCGGGATCAGGCGGTCGAGATCCTGAATGGAAAATCCCTGGTTCGCATCGACGCCGATCCAGCATTCGGGCCGCGCGGCGCGGACCGCGCGGACGCGGGCGATGTCGAGGTCGAGCTCGCCGGTGAGCTTGAGTTTGAGCGCGCGCGCCTGGGCGAAGGCGACGGCCCCTGCGGCCATGGCGCCGGGCGTGTCGGCTCCCAGCGTGAAAGTGGTGAGGAGCGGGCGGGGCGTGTCGAGCCCCGCCAGTTCCCATGTCGGGCGGCCGGTCCGGCGCGCCTCGAGCTCCCAGAAGGCGCAGTCGAGCGCGTTGCGCGCACCGCCCGGCGGGAGCAGTTCCTGCAGTGCCTCGCGGTCGATGCCGCGTTCGATCGTGGCACGAGCGCCCTCGATCGCCGCGGTCATCGCCGCCACATCGTCCTCGAGATAATAGACGCCCGCCGCCTCGCCCCGGCCGCGATGGGTGCCGTCACTGAGCGTGACGACCACCACCGGAGTCTCGGTAAAGACATGGCCGGAAATGTGGAACGGCTTGGAAAGCGGTAGCCGTTCCACGGCGAGGTCGAGCGTCAGCGTCATCCTAGTAAGCCGCTCCGAAGCTGATCAGCTTGAAGGCCAGCGCCACCCACAGGATGAAGAAGGCCGAGAGCAGCAGCAGGACGTTCCACAGCTTGGACCACCAGCTGCGCTTGCCCTTGATCGCGAGCCACAGGTTCCAGGCGGCGAGCCCGAGCAGCGCGAAGAAGCTGATCGTGCCCACGATCTGGAGCAGGTAGATCAGCCAGTCATTCTTGCCGTGGTTCTCGAAATTCTCGATCCCCGTGATCACGGTGAACCAGCCGAGTAGCACCAGCACCACGACCCAGGCGAAGCCGCGAACGAGGCGATAGGCCTGACGATCGCGGCCGGTCAGCGCCAGCGCACCGCCATAGCGGCGACGGGTCAGCGCGATCACCGGCCAGCCGAGCGCCGCGAGCGCCACAAGCGCGACGCTGGCGAGGAACACCGGCAGCAGCCACGCACCGTCGAGATGCCACGGCGTCCGGTCGAACACCATGAAGGGCGAGATGTCGTCGATCGACCAGCGGACGACCTTGCCGTCCTGCACCACGGCGCCGAGGCGCTGGTGGCCGTTGATGTCCTCCCACAGGAAGGGCGACGTCTCGATCCACGTGCGTGGCGCGCCGCCCAGGCCCGGCAGCGCCGAGATCAGCGGACGGCCATTGTCGTCGAGCCCGACCTTGGTGTTGCCGATCAGGCTGATGATCGAGGCGAAGCTCGAATCGACGCGGCGGCTGTTGGTCCAGCTGCCGACGAGCATCTTGGCATGCTCCTTGGCGGTGGGCAGCTCGACCGGCTGTTTCTTGTTGGGATCGGGCAGGTAGCGGTCGGCGAACTCGGTGAAGAGCGCGCCGCGCAGCGAGCTCGACGGGCGGTTGGCGCCCGGCGCGCCCGGCGCGTTCATCGACACGAACAGGCCGATCTTCTCCGCTGGGAACAGCCACAGATCCGAGTGGAAATAAATCGTGTCGCCGCCATGCGCGATGGCGGTGCGGCCGTTGACGTGCTGCTCGTAGAAACCGAGCGCCATGCGGTTCACGCCGGGGATGATGTTCCCGTTGGGCGTGTGCATCAGCTTGGCGGTTTCGGGCTTGAGCAGCGGACCGCCGTCATTGAGATGCGCGATCATGAACTTCGCCATGTCGGCGCCGCTGATCGACGAGGCGCCCGCGGGCGAGAGCGAGATCATCTCGAAGCGCTGCGGCTTGCCCGAGGCGCGCTCATAGCCGGTGGCCATGAACGGCTGCAGGTCCTTCGGCAGCGGCTGGCGGAAGGTGGCATAATGCATGCCGAGCCGCTGGAAGATGTTCTTCTCGATATAGTCGTCGAACGGCATGCCCGACTGGCGCTCGACGATATAGCCGGCCAGCGCGGTGGCGTAGTTCGAGTAAGCCGGCGTGCTGCCCGGCGCGTAGATGCGCTCGGGAACGCGCTTCTTGAGCTCCTCGCCCAGCGGCGTGACGTGATCGAAGGTGAGGAGGCCCTTGATGATCTCCTCGAACCCGGCCGAGTGCGTCATGATCTGGCGCAGCGTGATCGGCTGGCCCTTGTACGGCGGGATCTTGAGGTCGAGATACTGATTGACGTCGGCGTCGAGGTTGAGCTTGCCGGCCTCGACCAGCTGCATAACCGCGGTCCAGGTGTAGAGCTTCGAGGTCGAGCCCGGACGAAACAGGGTCTTCTCGGGATCGACCGGCTTGCGGCTCGCGACATCGGCGAAGCCATAGCCGCGCTGGGTGACGACCTGGCCGTCCTTGACCACCACGACGACCGCACCGGGAATGTCACCGGTCGCGAGCGCATAGGGCATATAGCCGTCGAGCCACGCGTCGACATCGGCCTTGGTGAGGTTGGACGCGACCGCCGGATTGGGAGTCGCGAGCGGGGCCGGCAGTTCGGCCGCCTTGGGCGGAACGGGCGAGAGCGGGGCTCCCGTCTGCGTGGCGGCTGTGCCCGCCAAGGTCAGGCCGAGCAGCGCGCCGCCCAGCCATTTGAGTGAGCTTCTCCACTTCATCGCTTCCCCCATCTCCCTGTGTTGGCGGACCCTTTGCCGCATCCTCTGATTGCACCCCCCGACGGGAGCGTTTACCTTGGCCTCTGAATTGGCCTATATTGTCCCAATCGGGTCATAATGATCCCGTTTGGAAAATTGTCAAACGTCCGGTGAAGGGGACATTCTCTGGTGGCGACGCGTCTGAAACCCGCGCATCCGACGCTCGGTACGCTTCTCAAGGGGTTGCGTGCGCGCAACGGCTGGACGCTCAAAGAGATGAGCGACCGCTCGGGCATTCCGGTATCGACGCTATCGAAGGTCGAGCATGACCGGCTGACGCTGACCTATGACAAGCTCCTCCAGCTCAGCCAGCGGCTCAACATCCGCATGTCCGAACTGTTCGCCGAGAATGACGCGAGCCCCGAGCCGCCGGTGACGGCGCGCCGCAGCATCGGCGAGCTCGACCGCGCGGTGCGGGTCAACACCGCCAATTACGACTATTACTACCTCTGCACCGAGCTGCGCAGGAAGCGCATGATCCCCGTGATCACCCGCATCCGCGCCAAGTCCGCCGAGGAGTTCGGCGAGCTCGTCCACCATTCGGGCGAGGAGTTCATCTATGTCGTGGCCGGCAGCATCGTGGTGCACACCGAATTCTACGATCCGGTGACGCTGACCGAAGGCGAATCGATCTACATCGATTCGAACATGGGCCACGGCTATGTCGCCGCGCCCGGCTGCGACGAGGCGGTGGTGCTGGGCGTATGCTCGAGCGCCGAGGACGGCCTGATGGACTCGCTGCTCACGCTGCACAACGAGGAAGGCTATATCTGAGCGCGGGGAACGGTCGCTGCGGCTTAGCCGTTGATTCTTCGAGAGGAGAATCAAAATGCGGGCTGCAAAGATCTTTGCCGCACTGTCGCTTGCCGGGCTGGTGTTGACCGGCTGCTACCAGAATGGCCGTCCCGGCTATGACAGCGACCGGCACCATCATCACCGCGGCGATCATGACCGCGATCACGACCACAATGACGGAGATCATCATCCACGCTGACCGGTTCGGCTAGCGTCACGGTGCCGCGAGACGATGGCGTCTTTGGACCCTAATTGCCCGCCAGCGCGAGCCAGCGCGGACCGGTGAACCCGGCCATTGCATCGGATGTCCCGAGCGAAAGCAGGGGATTCTGGCGCCGTACGAAGGCATCGAAGGCGATCGAGATGCGCGGGCGCGGCCCCCGGCGGCGCTCGACCGCGTGGCGCACCGCGCCGGCGCAGATCACCAGCCGGCCGGGTTCGGGAGCTAGCCGCTCATAGCCGCGGCCCTCGCCGACGAAATACAGCGTGCTCCCGCCATCGCCTCCGCCATTATCGACCACGTAATTGCCGAGCAGCATCGCCGGGGCATGGTCGTGCACCGCCAGTTTCTCGTCGCCGCGCAGCACATTGGCCCAGCAGGAGACGGCGACCAGCGCCTTGTCCTGCGCACTGCCCTCGGCATTCGCCTCCATCCAGGCGGCACACCCGGCGACCACCGCCTCGCGCAGCGCCGCGCAGGCCGGATCGGGCCAGCGCAGCACATTGTAATGCTGCCGATGTGCGGTCAGCCCCTCGTCGAGCCCGGCGATCGGCTCGGGCGGAGAGGCGGCCAGCAGCCCGGGCTCGCGCGTGAGCACCGCCTCGGCCAGCGCGCGGTTGATCGGCTTCGGCATGTCGAAGCGGACGAACACCGCCGGATGTCCGGCGACCGCATCATGCTCGATCTGGAAGGCCGTGTTCATCGCGCCCCCACCAGCGGGCGCAGCGACTCGCCCGCATGCGAATTCTCCCGCACGAAACCCCGGCCTCTTCGCTGTTCGAACAGTATCGAGAGAGCCGACAACGGATGTCGCTGGCGGATAATGAAACGAGGTTGTTTACCGATAAATATGCGATGAATGGTATGTTGCGAAACTATTTCGGGTCAATTTCCTGGCAGTTTGACTTGAATCAACTCGATGTCGAGTGATCTGGGCGACTTTTACCCGTTTCGGGCGCCGCAAGCGTTGCCGAAGCGCCGTCAGCCTGCGGTGAGGCGATAGCCGACGCCCGGCTCGTTGCGGATCAGCGCCGGGCGGGCGGGATCGGCCTCGAGCTTGGTACGCAGATTACGCACGACGATGCGGAGATAATCGACCCGATCCTCATGCGCCGGGCCCCAGACGGTGCGCAGCAGCTGGGCGTGACTGATCACCCGGTCGGGCTTGCGCGCCAGCTCGGCGAGCACACCATATTCCTTGGGCGCGAGATGCACTTCCTCGCCCGCCCGGCGCACGCGGCGATGCGCGAGGTCGATCTCCACCTCGCCAAGCTGCACATTGGCCTGCTCGGCCTCGCCCGCGAGGCGGTGGCGCAGCGCGGTGCGGATGCGCGCGAGCAGTTCCTCGGTGTCGAACGGCTTGGTGAGATAATCGTCGGCACCGAGATCGAGCGCGGCGACCTTCTCCGCCGTCTCCTGCCGCGCGGAGACCACGATCAGCGGCGCGGTCGAGCGCGCCTTGACCAACTGGATCAGTTCGAGCCCGTCGCGGTCGGGCAGGCCCAGGTCGAGCAGCACCGCATCGGGCTTGTCGATGTCGAGCAGCGACAGCCCCTCACGTGCCGACGCCGCCTCTGCCACCTGGTGTCCGGCGCGCTGGAGCGCGGCGCGGAGCAGGCGGCGGATGGCGGCGTCGTCCTCGACGATCAGGATCTTCGAAGCCAGAGCCATGCCTTCGCGTTTACGGGCGCCGGGTCTCGGCGTCGAGCGCCCGGTTGAGCGCCAGCACGTTGACATGCGGCTCGCCGATAAAGCCGGCGATCGGCTGTTCCGTGTGCTGGACGACCAGTGTCTTCACCCGCTCGGGGGCAATGCCCCGCGCTTTGGCGACGCGCTCTACCTGGAACAGAGCCGCCTCGGGGCTGATGTCGGGGTCGAGCCCCGAGGCGGAGGTAGTCACCAGATCGGCGGGAACCGAAGCACCTGGTGTTTCCGAATGGAGTTTGGCGACGTCGCCCTGCACGCGGTCGTGCAGGACCTTCGAGGTCGGCCCGAGGTTCGAGCCCGATGATGCCGTGGCGTCATAGCCCTGGCCCGCGGCCGAAGGGCGGCCGTGGAAATAGCCGGGTCCAGCGAAGGCCTGGCCGATCAGCTCGGAGCCGATCACCTTGCCGTTCTCGCGGATCAGGCTGCCATTGGCCTGATGCGGGAACAATGTCTGGCCGACGCCGGTGAGCGCGATCGGGTAGACGATGCCGAGCAGCACCGCGAAGAGCAGGGTGAGCACGACCGCCGGGCGGAGTGCGGTGGTGAAGTCTTTCAACATCTTCTGTTCCTTTCTCCCCTCCCGCTTGCGGGAGGGGTAGGGCGAGGGGTTTCAGGCCAGCCCCAGTCCCGTCACGGCGAGATCGATCAGCTTGATCCCCACGAACGGCGCGATCAGTCCGCCGAGCCCGTAGATGGCGAGGTTGCGCGCCAGCAGCGGACCCGCGCCGATCGGCCGGTACGTCACGCCCTTCAGCGCGAGCGGCACGAGGCAGGGAATGATCAGCGCGTTGAAGATGATCGCCGAGAGGATCGCCGATTGCGGCGTTCCCAGCTGCATCAGATTGAGCACGCCCAGCCCCGGATAGAAGGCGATGAACATGGCCGGGATGATCGCGAAATACTTGGCCACGTCGTTGGCGACCGAGAAGGTCGTCAGCGCGCCGCGCGTCATCAGCAGCTGTTTGCCGAGGCCCACGATCTCGATCAGCTTGGTCGGGTCGCTGTCGAGGTCGACCATGTTGCCGGCTTCGCGCGCGGCCTGCGTGCCTGTATTCATCGCCACGCCGACATCGGCCTGGGCGAGCGCGGGAGCGTCGTTGGTGCCGTCGCCGCACATCGCGACCAGCCGCCCCCCGGCCTGCTCCTTGCGGATCAGCGCGAGCTTGTCCTCGGGCGTCGCCTCGGCGAGGAAGTCGTCGACCCCCGCCTCGGCCGCGATCGACGCGGCGGTGAGCGGATTGTCGCCGGTGATCATCACCGTACGGATGCCCATCTTCCGCAGCTCGGCGAAACGCTCGCGCACGCCGGCCTTGATCACGTCCTTGAGTGCGATCGCGCCGAGCAACTTGCCGTCGCGGGCCACCGCGAGCGGGGTCATGCCGGCGCGGGCGATCTCGTCGGTGATGCGGCGCAGTTCGGCCGCAGCGACGGTATCGCCCAGCCCGGGATTGGCGCGCAGCACCGAATCCACTGCGCCCTTCTGGATGAGGCTGCCCTCGATGCGCACGCCGGAGATGCGGGTCTGCGCGGTAAAGGGGATCACCTCCGCCTCCTTGGGCAAGGCCGCCACGGCGATCCCATGCTTCTCGCGCGCCAGCACCACGACCGAGCGGCCCTCAGGCGTCTCGTCCGCGAGGCTGGCGAGCAAGGCGGCGCGAGCCAGCGTATCGGCCTCGACGCCGCCCACCGTGCGGAACACGCTCGCCTGACGGTCGCCGATCGTGATGGTACCCGTCTTGTCGAGCAGCAGCACATCGACGTCGCCCGCGGCCTCGACCGCACGGCCCGACTTGGCGAGCACGTTGAAGCGCACCAGTCGGTCCATGCCCGCGATGCCGATCGCGGAGAGCAAGGCGGCGATGGTCGTGGGGATCAGCGTGATCAGCAACGCCGCGAGGATCGCGACCGGTATCGAGCCCCCGGCATAGCTGGCAAAGCCCGGGATTGTCGCCACCCCGATCAGGAAGATGATCGTCAGTCCGACCAGCAGGATGGTCAGCGCGATCTCGTTCGGCGTCTTCTGCCGCTCGGCACCTTCGACCAGCGCGATCATGCGGTCGAGGAAGCCCTGGCCCGGCTCCTGCGTCACCCGCACCTTGATCCGGTCGGAGATGACGCGCGTGCCGGCGGTCACGGCCGAGCGGTCGCCACCCGCCTCGCGGATCACCGGCGCGCTTTCGCCGGTGATCGCGCTTTCGTTGACCGAGGCGACGCCCTCGATCACCTCGCCATCGGCAGGGATCAGGTCACCGGTCTCGACCAGCACGGTCTCGCCCTTCCGGAGCAAGGCGGCGCCGACCATCTCCCACGCTTCACCCATACCGATCAGGCGTTTGGCCTGAAGCTCGGACTTGGTGGCGCGCAGCGATGCCGCCTGCGCCCGCCCGCGGCCCTCGGCCAGTGCCTCGGCGAAGGTGCCGAAGAGCACGGTCAGCCACAGCCACACGATCAGCTGCGCCTGGAAGGGAATGGGGAGCTTCTCGCCGCCGATGACGAGCAGCAATGTGAGCAAGGCTGCGACCACCGCGGTGGTGAAGAGCACGGGGTTCTTCACCAGCTCGCGCGGGTTCAGCTTCTTGAAGGCGTCGCCGATCGCGGGAACGACCAGCTTGGCCGAGAACATCGAGGATGCAGTCATTGAATGGTCCTCAGAAGAGCTGGCCGGAGATCATCGCGAGATGATCGGCGACCGGTCCCAGCGCGAGGCTGGGGAGGAAGGTGAGACCGCCGACGATCAGTACAATGCCGACGAGCAGCCCGACCCACAGCGCGCCGGTAGTCGGAAACGAGCCCGAGGTGGCGGGCGTGTACTTCTTGGCGGCGAGGCTGCCGGCGATCGCGAGCACGGGCACGATCATGAAGAAGCGGCCGAGCCACATCGCGAGACCGAGCCAGCCATTATACCAGGGCGTGTTGGCGCTCAGGCCGGCAAAGGCCGAGCCGTTGTTCGCCGTGCCCGAGGTATAGGCGTAGAGGATCTCGCTGAAGCCGTGCGGCCCTTTGTTGAGCGGTCCGGCGAGCCCGTCGGGCATGACGGCGCTGAGCGCGGTCAGGCCGAGGATGCTGAGCGGCAGGATCGCGATCGCGAGCACCGCCAGCTTGACCTCGCGGCTCTCGATCTTCTTGCCGACATATTCGGGGCTGCGGCCGACCATCAGCCCGGCGACGAACACCGCGAGGATGGCGAACAGCAAGAAGCCGTAGATGCCCGCGCCGACGCCGCCGACCACGACTTCGCCGAGTTGCATGTTGATCAGCGGAATCATCCCGCCGAGCGCGGTGAAGCTGTCGTGCATCGCGTTGACCGCGCCGCACGAGGCTGCGGTGGTGACGACCGAGAAGAGCGACGAGGCGGCGATGCCGAAGCGCACCTCCTTGCCCTCCATGTTGCCGCCGGCCACGCCGACATGGTGGAGGATCGGGTTGCCCGTGGCTTCCTGCCAATAGGCGACGGTGGTGCCGACGAGGAACAGGATCGTCATTGCCGAGAGGATCGCCCAGCCCTGGCGGGTGTCGCCCACGGCCTTGCCGAAGGTCCAGGTAAGGCCGAAGCCGACGAGGAAGATCGCCCACATCTCGGTGAGGTTGGTCAGCGCCGATGGGTTCTCGAACGGATGCGCCGAGTTGGCGTTGAAGAAGCCGCCGCCGTTGGTGCCGAGCATCTTGATCGTCTCCTGCGAGGCGATCGGGCCCATCAGGAGGGTCTGTTTGGCGCCCTCGAGCGTAGTGGCGTCGACCGAGCTGATCAGTGTCTGCGGCACGCCGCTCGCGATCAGGAAGACCGAATAGACGACGCAGATCGGCAGCAGCAGATAGAGCGTGACGCGCGTGCAATCGGCCCAGAAATTGCCGATCCCGCTCGCCTGTCGCCGCGCGAAGCCGCGGAACAGGGCGAAGGCGATCGCGATGCCGGTCGCGGCCGACAGGAAATTATGAATGGTCAGCCCAAGCATGTTGCTGAGGATCGACAGCGTCTCGCCCGAATAGCTCTGCCAGTTGGTGTTGGCGGTGAAGCTCACCGCGGTGTTGAAGGCGAGGTCCGGCGTCTGGCCCGCGAGTCCGCGCGGATTGAGCGGCAGGAACGCCTGCAGGCGCAAAATGGCATAGGTGAACAAGGCCAATGCGAGCTGGAACAGCAGCATGTGCACGGCATAGGCGCGCCAGCCCTGTTCCTTGTTCGGGTCGATCCCGGCGAGTTTGTAGAAGCCGTTCTCGACGGGGCCGAGCACGCGGTGGAGCGGCGTGCGGCGTCCCTCGTAAAGCGCGAAGAGCCATTGGCCCATCGGCTTGGTGAGGAGCAGCAGCACGACGACGAAGGTGACGATCAACGTCCATCCCTGAAGCGTCATGGCAGGTCCGATCAGAAGCGCTCGGGCCGGACGAGCACGGCCACGAGATAGAGGAGCAGCCCGAGCGCGGTGGCTCCGGCGAGGAGGAGGTGGATGCTCATGGCGTCATGCCTCGTCGCACAGGCGGACATAGGCGAGCGTCGCCAGGAACAGGCCGGCCAGCACGGCGAGCCAGATCAGGTCCTGCATGATATTGCCCTTGTTATGCGCCGCACGGGAGGCGGCGATCGGCGGTTCACCTAGGGATGCAGGCCATTAAGGTTCGAGGAGCGAAACGAACCGGCGGCATTAAGAAAGCATAAGGTCGGGGTGGCCGCAGGGCCCAAAAGCTCCTCCCCCAGCTTGTCGGGGGGAGGGGGACCGCCGCCGAAGGCGGTGGTGGAGGGGCATGCGGTGAAAGTGAGGATTTGCCACGAAGGTTGAGGCTTGCCCCTCCGCGCCGTCGCTGCGCGACGCGATCCCCCTCCCCGAGACAAGCTCGGGGGGGAGGTAACACGCCACGCACCCGCCTCCATTCCACCCCCGCAACCACCCCGCGACACCCGCGCCGGAATGGCTTACAGCCCTCGCATTGCTCCGCTGCCCGAATCGCGACCCGATCCCGACGCCCTGCTCCGTGCCGCGCAGCGCGAGGGGCGGGGGAAGCTCAAGATCTTCCTCGGCGCCGCGCCTGGCGTGGGCAAGACCTTCGAGATGCTGCGCGAGGGCGCCGAGCGGATGCGGGCCGGCGCGGACGTCGTCGTCGCGGTGGTCGAGACGCATGGCCGCGCCGAGACGAAGGAACTGGTCCAGCCGTTCGAGGTCATCCGCCGCCAGGTGATCGACTATAACGGCCACAAGCTCGAGGAGATGGATCTCGACGCGGTGCTGCTGCGCAATCCCCAGCTCGCGCTCGTCGACGAGTTCGCCCACACCAATGTCGAAGGCAGCCGGCATCCCAAGCGCTGGCAGGACGTGATGGAGCTGCTCGACGCCGGCATCGACGTCTACACCACGCTCAACGTCCAGCATGTCGAGAGCCTCAACGACGTCGTCGCCAGCTTCACCAAGGTGCGCGTGCGCGAGACGGTGCCCGACAGCGTGTTCGACGGCGCCGAGATCGAGATGGTCGACCTGCCGCCCGACGAGCTGATCGAGCGGCTCAAGGAGGGCAAGGTCTACGTCCCCGCCGAGGCGACGCGCGCGCTCGGCCATTTCTTCTCGAAGCAGAACCTTTCCGCGTTGCGCGAGATGGCGCTGCGCCGCGCCGCGCAGACGGTCGACCAGGCGCTGCTCGAGGATCTCGACGCGCGCGCCGTGCGCGGCACCTTCGCGGGCGGCGAGCGCGTGCTCGTCGCGGTGAGCGAGCTGCCGGGTTCGGATGCGCTGGTGCGCTCGGCCAAGCGTCTCGCCGATGCGCTGCGGGCGCCGTGGCAGGCGGTCTATATCCGCACGCCCCGCGCCGAAGGGTTCGACGAGGAGCAGAAGCGCCGCGTCGCCGAGACGCTGCGCCTCGCCGCCAGTCTCGGCGCTACCATCGCCACCGTGCCGGCCGAAACCGTGCGCGAGGGACTGGGTCAGCAGGTCGAGAGCATGCGCGCGACCCAGCTGGTGATCGGCAAGTCGGTGCGCAGCTGGTGGTTCGAGCTGCGCCACGGCTCGGTGGTCGACGCGATGCTGCGCTCGAGCGACGGCCTCGCGGTGCACGTCATCCCCGCCACCGGGGACAAGTCGCCCGTGACCAGCATGCGCATGCCCGGCCGGGCCTCGTGGGGTGCGCCGATCGACTATCTCGCGATCGTCGGGCTGGTCGGCGTCACCACCCTGTTCGCGTGGCTGGTCGAGCCGTGGATCGGCGCAGGCGGGATCGACCTGATCTATCTGCTCCCGGTGATCCTCGCCTCGGGCCGTTACGGCCTGCGCCCCGGCCTGATCGCAGGCGCGACCGCGGCGCTGGCCTACAACTTCTTCTTCCTCCCGCCGGTCCACACCTTCACCATCTCCGATCCGCAGAGCGTGCTCACCATGTTCGTGCTGGTCGGCATCGCCGCCTTCACCGCCGAGCTCGCCGGGCGTCTGCGCGCGCGGGCGGCGCTGGGGTCGCGCAGCGCGCTCGAAAATGCCGCGGTCGCCGCCTTCGGCCAGGCGCTCGCCCGCCTGTCCGACTGGGAATCGACCAGCCGCACCATCTGCGAGGAGATCGCCCGGCTGCTTGAGGTCGACGTCGTGTTGCTCGACGAGCGCGACGGCATACTCAAGGCGGTCACCGGCCACCCCGACACCGCCACGCTCGGCCCGGTCAACCAGGCTGCGGCCGAATGGGCGTGGAACCGTGGCGAGCCAGCCGGCGCGGGCACCGCGACGCTCAACGCCGCCGACTGGCAGTTTCATCCGCTCAAGACCGCGCTCGGCGTGCTCGCCGTGATCGGCCTCTCGCGCGAGGATGGCCGCGATCCCGTCCAGGCCGACCGTGCGGTTCTGCTCTCGACCCTGCTCGGCGTCGCCGCGCTGGCGCAGGAGCGGCTACGGCTCGAAGGGCAAGTGCGCGAGGTCGGACTGCTCAAGGAGCGCGACCGCCTCCGCGCCGCACTCCTGTCCTCGATCGGCCACGACCTGCGCACCCCGCTCACCTCCGTCGCCGGCGCGATCGAGGCGATCGCCGCCGATCATCCCGACGCGCCCGCACTCCCGCTCGCCAAGCTCGAAGTGGCGCGGCTGCGGCGCTTCCTCGACAATCTCGTCGACATGGTCCGCATCGATGCCGGCGCGCTCCAGCTTGCGCCCGAGCCGGTCGACCTGACCGACGCGGTCGGCAGCGCGGTGCACGATCTCAAGGATCTGCTGCGCGGCTCGCATATCGAGCTCAAAGTCCCCGCCAACCTGCCCTTCGTCACGGCGGATCCGACTTTGCTCCACCACATCCTGATCAACCTGCTCGCCAATGCCGTACAGCATGGCGGGGAGGGGGCGATCACCATCGCCGGCAGTCGCACCCCCGACGCCGTCCTGCTCTCGGTGCGCGACCGCGGCCCGGGCCTGCCCGCGGGCTCGGAGTGCCGCATCTTCGAGACCTTCGCGCAGGGCACGGGCGGCGACCGCCACGGCGGCTCGGGGCTCGGCCTCGCCATCGTCAAGGGCTTTGCCGACGCGATGGGCATCACCATCTCCGTGCGCAACCATGACGACGGCGGCGCCGTTTTTACGCTGCATTTCCCCGCTAGCGCGATCGTGCCGGCCTGACCTACGGGAACCTACCTAGAAACGGCGCACTTGTTGCAAGAGACAACATGGCATATATGTACCGGGCGTTATGAAAATGGATTCTCCCCTCGACTGCGCTGCTCCTGCCTGCAAGGGCCGGCCGCGCGAGTTCGATGTCGACGATGCGCTCGCCGCTGCGCTGCGCGTCTTCTGGAGCCGCGGCTACGAGGCCGCCTCGCTCAGCGAGCTCACCGAGGCGATGGGCATCACCAAGCCCAGCCTCTACGCCGCCTTCGGCAACAAGGAGGCCCTGTTCCGCAAGGCGCTCGACCTCTACGAGACCGAGAAGCTGGCCTATATGCACACCGCGCTCGCGGCGCCCACCGCGCGCGGTGTGGCGGAGAAGCTCCTGCGCGGCGCGCTCGCCAATTTCTGCACCGCCAACGAGCCCAAGGGCTGCCTCGGCGTGATCAGCTCGGTCGCCTGCGGGCCCGAGGCCGAGTCGATCAAGGCCGACATCGTCGCCCGCCGCGCGTCGTCCGAGCGCGCGATGATCGAACGGTTCGCGCGCGCACGGGATGAGGGCGACCTGCCCGCGCATGTCGATCCGGCCGGACTGACTCGCTGGCTCACTGCGATCCTGCAGGGCATGTCGGTCCAGGCCAGCGCCGGCGCCTCGCCCGCCGAACTCGAACAGCTCATCACCACCAGCCTCCAGGTCTTCCCGGGGCGGTAATCCGCGCCCCGTCATGCTGAACTTGTTTCAGCATCCACGCGCGCGGCTATCCACTAGCGACCAGGCTTGGGGAGGGCGATGCGCGTAGACCCTGAAACAAGTTCAGGGTGACGGTAATGGAAAGGAGGGTGCGCGCGCCTCTCCGCGATACCTTCGGATAATTGCCCGACACCCCCCGAATCCGTTACGGAATTCGTTCAACCGCACCGTCTTCGCGCCAGATGATAGAAAAATCATCAACCCCCACTGGAAAAAAGATACCGGCCGGTATAAAACTCGCTTGACGTGCTGCACCGCGATATCTATACCAGTCGGTATGGAATGATCCGGAGGCGACTCAGCAGCTCCCGGATCCTTCCGGGGAGCAGGAAATCAGCACCGCTCCGCGATGATCGGAACAAAGGGCCCGCGCACGAGGCGTGCGGGAAGCGATCATTTGCGGTCGGCTGCGCTCTGTCGGGGTCGCTCCGGCGGATGATTGGGCGCGCGCTGCCGTAAAGGGCATCCGTTCCCTTGCATGAAAGGCTCAGGCGGCCGTGCCGCGCCGCTTCGGAACCGTGCGTTCCGGAGGCGCTGGCCCGCGGCCCCGATACGGGGAGTACAACAATGGCATATGTCGATTTCGCCAATTTCACGTCCGCCCGCCGGGCTTTCGGTGAAGCAGGGCTGGTCGCGCGTCCGCCGGAATCCCCGGCGACGCTGACAGCACTCGAATGGTCGGTAGTCGCGCTCGCGCGCAAGGACCGGATCAGCTCGCTGAGCGAGCCTTCGCGCATGGCGAGCGCGCTCGGCGTGCTGTTCGGCGACCGGCCCAATCCGCGGCTCGCCGATCCTAAGCTCGAGGCGCTACGCCGCCTGTCGGTCCACGCCTGGCACCAGGGCTATGGGCTGCCGTCCAACGAATATGACGCCTTTCTCGACGCCGGTTTCACCTCCGGCCAGCTCGAGCAGGTGCTCGCAAGCATCAGCCGCGGCCGCGCCGCGCGCAATCAGGGACATCATGCATGAATATGATCACCAAGGTTGAGGCCGAGGGCGCGCAGGACGCCGCCCAGGCCGGCGGTTTCAGCCGTCTCAAGCTTTGGCAGCGCGGCCTGCTGGTCGGGGCGCCGGTCGCGCTGCTCGCCACCGTCGGCGTCGCGGTTCTCGACAAGCCGAAGGCGGCGCCGGCTGCCCCGCCGCCGCCCACCGTTACCACCGCCCAGCCGCTCGTCCGCGAGGTCAGCGAATGGGACGATTATATCGGACGCTTCGCCCCCAGCCGCACGGTCGAGATCCGTCCGCGCGTCTCGGGCGCCGTGGTCGGCATCCACTTCAAGGACGGCGAGATCGTGAAGCAGGGCCAGCTCCTCTTCACCATCGATCCGCGGCCGTTCACCGCGGCGCTGGCCGAGGCTCGCGCCGGCGTGGCCAGCGCGTCGAGCGATCTTGCGCTCGCGCGTTCGGACCTCGCCCGTGCCCTGCGACTGGTCGATGACGAGGCGGTGTCGGCGGGCGAGGTGGATTCGCTTCGCGCCAAGGTCCGTGCGGCCGAGGCGTCGCTCGCCGCGGCGCAGGCCCGGGTGCGCTCGCGCGCGCTCGACGTCGAGTTCGCCCAGGTGCGCGCCCCGATCTCGGGCCGCATCTCGGACCGCCGCGTCGATGCGGGCAATCTGGTCGCGGGCGGGGAGGGCAATTCGGGCTCGCTCCTGACCACGATCAACGCGCTCGATCCGATCTACTTTACCTTCGACGGATCGGAGGCCTTGTTCCTCAAGGCGCAGCGCGCCCGCCAGTCGGGCGCCGAGCCCTCGGCGGTCGAGATCCGGCTGCAGGACGAAGGCGACTATCGCTGGAAGGGCAAGCTCGACTTCACCGACAACGGGCTCGACCCCAAGTCGGGCACGATCCGCGGCCGCGCGGTGCTGAGCAATCCGGGGATGTTCCTCACCCCCGGCATGTTCGGCAACATGCGGCTCGCCAGCAGCGGCAAGGCTTCGGCCCTGCTGGTGCCCGATGCCGCGATCGGCACCGATCAGGCCCGCAAGATCGTGCTCGTTGTCGGCAAGGACGGCACGGTTGCGCCCAAGCAGGTCGAGCTCGGTCCGGTGGTCGATGGCCTCAGAGTGATCCGCTCCGGCCTTGGCACTTCGGATCAGGTGGTGATCAGCGGCATCCAGGCGGCCATGCCCGGTGCCAAGGTCAACACCAAACCCGGCAAGATCACGCCGCAGGTGACGCCGCAGACCGGTCCGGTCGTGCAGGCGCCGCTCAACGGCGAGGCGACTTTCGCGACGCGTTGATCGGTCGCGAAGGCCCCGGCGCCGCGTCCCTTGCCCCCAGGACGCGGCGCCACCCCATTTCCAGAACATAAACAGGGAGAAGCCCCATGCGGCTCTCGCGGTTCTTCATCACGCGCCCGATCTTCGCTGCGGTCATCGCGATGGTCATCACGATCATCGGCGCGATCGCCTATCTGGCGCTTCCTATCTCGCAATATCCCGACATCGTCCCGCCGACGGTGACGGTCACCGCCTCCTATCCCGGCGCCTCGGCCGAAACCGTCGCGGAGACGGTCGCCGCGCCGATCGAGCAGGAGATCAACGGCGTCGACGACATGATCTACCAGTCGTCGCAGTCGACCGGCGACGGCAACGTCACCATCACCGTCACCTTCAAGTCGGGTACCAATCTCGATGCGGCGCAGGTGCTGGTGCAGAACCGCGTCGCGGTCGCCATCCCGCGTCTGCCCGAAGAGGTGCAGCGCCTCGGCGTCGTCACGCGCAAGACCACCCCGGACTTCCTGATGGTGGTCAACCTGATCTCGCCCGACAATTCGGTCGATCGCACCTATATCTCCAACTATGCGCTGACCCAGGTGAAGGACCGCCTCGCGCGGCTCGACGGCGTGGGCGACGTGCGCATGTTCGGTGCGCGTGACTATGCGATGCGCGTCTGGATCGATCCGGGCCGTGCCGCCGCGCTCAACCTGACCGCCGGCGACATCGTCAACGCGCTGCGCGCGCAGAACATCCAGGTCGCGGCGGGCACGCTCGGCCAGCCGGGTTCGACCCCGACGGGCAACGCCTTCCAGCTCAACATCGAGACGCAGGGCCGCCTCAAGGACCCGGCCGAATTCGGCCAGGTCGTGATCCGTACCGACGCCGATGGCCGCCAGGTGCGCGTGAGCGACGTGGCGCGCGTCGAGCTGGGCGCCGCCGACTATTCGTCGAACACTTATCTCTCGAACCAGCCGACCGTGATTCTCGCGGCCTTCCAGCGTCCGGGCTCGAATGCGCTTCAAGCCGCGCAGAACGTCGAGAACGAGATGAAGGCGCTGTCGAAGAACTTCCCCAAGGGCCTCGAATATCGCGTCATCTACAACCCGACCGAGTTCATCGCCCAGTCGATCGACGCGGTCTATCACACGCTGGGCGAGGCGATCGTCCTCGTCGTGCTCGTCGTCATCGTCTTCCTGCAGAAATGGCGCGCGGCGATCATCCCGGTGATCGCGATCCCCGTGTCGCTGATCGGCACGATGGCGGTGCTGCTGCCGCTCGGCTACTCGCTCAACAACCTCTCGCTGTTCGGCCTAGTGCTGGCGATAGGTATCGTCGTCGACGACGCGATCGTCGTCGTCGAGAATGTCGAGCGCAACCTCTCGCATGGCATGACCCCGCTGCAAGCCGCGCGCACCTCGATGGACGAGGTGTCGGGCGCGCTGGTTGCGATCGTGCTGGTGCTGCTTGCGGTGTTCCTGCCGACCCTGTTCCTCAACGGTCTGTCGGGCGCCTTCTACAAGCAGTTCGCGGTGACGATCTCGGCTGCGACCGCGATCTCGCTGCTCGTCTCGCTCACCCTCTCGCCCGCGCTCGCGGCACTGCTGCTGCGCAACCATGCGGGTGAGTCCGAGGGCCCGATCGGGCGGATCGTCACCCGTGCGGCGGATGCCTTCAACCGCGGCTTCGAGCGGCTGAGCAACGGCTATTCGCGGCTCACCCGCGTGCTGGTAACGCGCCCGAAGCGGATGATGCTGGCTTATGCCGGCCTGATCGCCGCGACGGTCGGGATCTTCTGGGCCACGCCCGTGGGCTTCATCCCGCAGCAGGACCAGGGCTATTTCCTCACCGTCATCCAGCTGCCCCCGGGCTCCTCGCTCGAGCGGACGGATGAGGTGATGCGCAAGGTCGTCGCCCGCATCCTGCCGATCAAGGGCGTGAAGGGCTCGGTGATGCTCGCCGGTTTCGACGGCCCGTCGCAGACGCTCGCCCCGAACTCGGCCGCCGCGTACGTGCCTCTGCTCTCCTTCGAGGAGCGCAAGAAGCTCGGCGTCAGCTTCGACGACATCATGAACGAAGCACGCAAGCGCACCGCGGACATCAACGAGGCGATGCTGCTCGTCGTCCCGCCGCCCGTCATCCAGGGCATCGGCTCGGCTGGCGGCTACCGGATGATGATCGAGGACCGCGGCGAACATGGCTATGCCGATCTCGGCAAGGTCTCGTTCGGGTTGATCGGCAAGGCCAACCAGACCCCGGGCCTCAAGCAGATCTACTCCTTCTACAACACCGCCACGCCGCGCGTTTTCGCCGATATCGATCGCCGCAAGGCCGATCTGCTCGGGGTGCCGCCGGAGCGGGTGTTCGAGGCGCTCAACGTCTATCTCGGCTCCACTTTCGTGAACGACTTCAACATGCTCGGCCGCACCTATCGGGTGACCGCGCAGGCTGACGCGCCGTTCCGTGCGACCGAGGCGGACATCGCCAACCTCAAGACCCGTTCGAACTCGGGCGCCATGGTGCCGATCGGTTCGGTCTCGACCTTCGAGAACAAGACCGGTCCGTATCGCGTGACGCGCTACAATCTGTTCCCCGCGGTAGAAGTCGATGGCGACACCGCGCCGGGCTACAGCTCGGGCGCTTCGCTCAACACGATGGAGAAGCTCGCGGCGGAACTGCCCGCCGGCTATGGCACCGAATGGACCGGGATCGCGTGGCAGCAGAAGGCTGCCGGCAGCACCGCGGGGCTCGTCTTCGCGCTGGCGGTGGTGTTCGTCTTCCTCGTGCTGGCGGCGCAATATGAGAGCCTGACCTTGCCGCTGGCGATCATCCTGATCGTGCCGATGTGTCTCCTCGCCGCCATGGCGGGTGTGAACCTGAGGGGCATGGACAACAACGTCCTGACCCAGATCGGCCTGGTCGTGCTGATCGCGCTCGCTGCGAAGAACGCGATCCTCGTGGTCGAATTCGCCCAGCAGGCGGAGGTCAAGGACGGGCTGTCGCCGGTCGAGGCGGCGGTGCGTGCCGCGCGCGATCGTCTGCGGCCGATCCTGATGACCTCGTTCGCCTTCATCCTCGGCTCGGTGCCGTTGCTGATCGCGAGCGGCGCGGGCGCGGAGCTCCGTCAGGCGCTCGGCACCGCGGTGTTCTTCGGGATGATGGGCGTGACCGCCTTCGGCCTGCTCTTCACGCCGACCTTCTACGTCGTGTGCCGCGGCTTGGGCGAAATGATCGCCCGCCGTCGCGGCACCAAGCCTTCCGCCGAGCACGAGCCCGCGCTCGCGCCGGCCGAATAAGGGACAAGTCCCATGAAGAATCGTCTGATCATGCTCGTCACCGCGTCGTCGCTGACGCTGGCGAGCTGCGCGGTGGGGCCGAATTACGAACGGCCCGCCACGCCCTCCACCGCTGCCGGTTCGTTCGTCTCGGCGAACAACCCGGCGGTGACGCTGGCACCGATCGAGGAGAATTGGTGGCGGCTCTATAATGACCCCGTGCTCGACGGGCTGATCGCCGACGCGCTCAAGGCCAATACGGACCTGCGCGTCGCGGTCGCCAATCTGGCCAGGGCCCGCGCGCAGTTGCGCGGGTCGAAGGCGGACACGCTGCCGCGCGCCGATCTCGCCGCCAGCGCGCAATATGGCCGGCTCCCCGCCGCCCAGCGCGCGCCCGGCGAGAAGCGCGAGGACTGGGTCGTCGATGCCGGCGCCGAGATCTCCTATGAGGTCGACGCGTTCGGCCGTATCTCGCGCGGGATCGAGGCGGCGCGCGGCGATCTCGGCGCGGCCGAGGCCGACACCAATGCCGTCCGCGTCGCGATCGTGGCGGACACCGCCCGCGCCTATGTCGACGCCGCCTCGGCGGCCGAACGGCTGGCGGTGGCCGAGCATATCGTGTCGCTGCTCGACAATTCCGTCCGGCTGACCACCAAGCGCTTCGAGGCGGGCACGGCGGTGCGGCTCGACGTCGCCCGCGTCTCGGCACTCCGCAACCAGCGTGCGGCGGACGTCTCGGCGATCGCCGCCGAGCGCCAGGCGGCTCTGTTCCGCCTCGCCACGCTCACCGGCCGCACGCCGCAGGAGCTGCCGGAGATCGCTGGCGCCCGCGCCACCACGCCGCGGCTCGACAAGCCGATCCCGGTCGGCGACGGCGCGACCCTGCTCGCCCGCCGGCCCGACGTCCGCGCCGCCGAGCAGCGCCTCGCGGCGTCGACCGCGCGAATCGGCGTGGCGACCGCGGACCTCTATCCGCACATCCAGCTCGGCGCGTCGTTCGGGTCGACCTCGAACAACGGCTTCGACCTGTTCGGCGCCAGCCCGCTGCACTGGCTGCTCGGCCCGCTGATCAGCTGGAACTTCCTCAACCAGGAAGCGACGCGGGCCAAGATCGCCGGTGCAAAGGCGGACTCGCAGGCCGCGCTGGCGACCTTCGACGGCACCGTGCTGCGCGCGCTCGAGGAGACCGAGACCGCGCTCAGCAACTACGCCCACGAGCTCGACCGCCGCACCGCGCTGCAGGCCGCGCGTAACGATGCCGAGACCGCGGTCCGCATCACCCGCGCCCGCCAGCGCGAGGGGCAGATCGACTTCCTCGAAGTGCTCGACGCCGAACGCACCTTTGCCGACGCCCAGGCCGATCTCGCCTCGGCCGACGCCCGCATCGCCGACGCCCAGATCCAGCTGTTCCGCGCGCTCGGCGGCGGCTGGCAGAACGCGCCGGCGGTATAGCCCTCAGCTCCTCCCCCAGCTCGTCTGGGGGAGGAGCTATTGGGCGGTCGTCTCCGCCACGTCCCAACCCCCGCCCAGCGCCTTGTACAGCGCCACCGCCGCCTCGCACTTCGCCGCCGCGGCCCGATCCCGCGCCTGCTCGGCGGACACGACCGCCTGCTGTGCCCGCGCCAGTGTCAGCCGGTCGTCCTCGCCGCGCGCGGTCCGCGCCTGGATCATCGCGTAGGCGCCGCGTTGCCGCGCCAGCGCATCCTCCGCCGCCTTCAGCGTCGTGCCCGCGTGCGCGAAGCGGTTGATCGCCGCCTCGCTGTCCGACAGCGCGCCCAGCACCGCTTTCTCGTAGCGCGCCGCCGCCGCATCCGCCCGCGCGTCCGTGGCGCGAATATGCGCGCGGATCGTCCCGCCCGCGAAGATCGGCCACGAGAAGCTCGGCCCCACCTGGTAGCGGATGCTCCCGCTGTCGACGAGATCGCCCACCGCCTGCGCCTGCATCCCGATCGAGCCGAGCAGCGAGAAGCGCGGGAACAGGTCCGCCGTCGCCACGCCGATGTCCGCCGTCGCCGCCGCGAGCTCGCGCTCGGCCTTGCGCACGTCCGGCCGCCGCTCGAGCAGCTCCGAGCGCAGCCCTGCCGCCACCGCATCCGGCCCCGCCGGGATCGGCGCACCGGCGAGCAACGCCGGCACCACCTGCTCCGGAGGCTCACCCACCAGCACCGCGATGCGATAGGCCGATCCTGCGGCATTCGCCTCGGCCTGCGGTACCGCCGCCGCCGCCGCGCGCGCGGCCGACTCCGCGCTGTCGGCATCCTGCCGCGCCGCCTCGCCCTGCCGGAAGCGCAAGGCCGTCAGGCGTGCCAGATCTGCCGCCGCCGCCGCATTGGCCCGGGCCGTCGCCGCGTCCGCCTGCGCCCCGCGCAGCTCGACATAATTGCGCGCGATCTCCGAGATCAGCGTCATCACCACGTCGTGCCGCGCCTCCTCGGCAGACCCGACCCGCGCTACCGCGCCCTGAATCTCGCGGGTGTGGCGGCCCCAGAAATCGAGCTCCCAGCTCGCGTCGAACCCCAGATCGAACAGGCTGTATTCCAGCGGAAAGCCCGGGATGTTCCCCACCGGCAGCGCGCCATTCTCGCTATAGCGGTTCTCGGTCGCCGAGCCCTTGGCCGTCACCGTCGGCAGCCGCCCGCCGCGCGCCGCATCGAGATTGGCCCGCGCTTCCGCCAGCCGCGCGCCCGCTTCCTTCAGGTCCGGGCTCTTCGCCAGCGCGCGCGTGACGAGATCGCTCAGCACCGGATCGCCGAAGCCCTGCCACCAGCGCGTATCCACCGCGCCCGCGGCCGCGGGCTCGACCCAATTGGGCGAGGAAGCCACCGGCGCCGGCCCATGATAGTCGGGCCCCACGGTGCAGGCCGACAGCGCCAGCGCGGCAGCGGCGAAAAGCAAGCCAGTTCGCATCATCACTCCATCCGTGCACGGAACAGCCAGGCTGCGGCGCTGAGCGTCACGCAGGCGATGATCGCCATCGGCCAGAGCTGGTGGAAAACGGGGCCCGCGGGCATCGCCTTGAGGAACTGCCCCTGGACGATGACGAGGAAATAGCGCGCGGGATTGGCGTAGGTGATCAGCTGCAGCCAGCCCGGCATATTGTCGATCGGGCTGGCATAGCCCGAGAGCAGGATCAGCGGCGTCGTCGCGAGGAACGAGCCGAGAAACGCCTGCTGCTGCGTCTGCGATGCCGCCGAGACCAGCATCCCCACGCCGATCAGGGCGAGCAGATAGGTCTCGAGCGAGATGTAGAACAGCAACAGCGAGCCGGTGAAGGGCACCCCGAACACCAGAGGCGCCAGGATCAGGTACAAGGTCGCGTTGAATGTGCCGAGGATCAGCGGCGGCACCATCTTGCCGATCAATATTTCATGCACCCGCAAGGGGGAGACCATCAACTGGTCGAACGTCCCGAGCTCGCGCTCGCGCGCCACCGACTGCGAGGTGACCGAAAGCCCCGCCACCAGCACCACGATCACGATCAGCGAGGGCAGGGTGAACCAGATGAAGTCGAGCGAGGGGTTGTACCAGTTGGTGATCACGCTCCCCGGCTCGGCATTGGCGCGGGGCAGGGCGTCCGCCCCGACGCTCGCTGCGATCTGGCTGATATAGGAGGACACGATCTGCGCCGCGTTCGAGCGCCGCCCGTCGAGGATCACGCCGATGCTCGCATGGCCGGTGCTGGTCAGCTGACGGTCGAAATCCTCGTCGATCACGATCGCCGCGATCACCCGCTGGTTGTCGATCGCGTCGGCCAGCGCCTGCGTGTCCGCCAGCCGCGTGATCCGCCGGAAATTGGGGCTGCCCGCGATCTGGCTAATCAACTCGCTGCTGTGTACGCCCGAGCTGCGGTCGAGCACGCCGACATCGACATTCTTCACGTCGAGCGTGGTCGCATAGCTGAAGATGAACAGCTGCAGCAAAGGCGGCACCACCAGCACCACGCGCGCCTTCGGGTCGCGGATCACCGCCCAGATCTCCTTGACGATCATCGCCATCAGCCTGCGCATCAGTCGAGGCTCCGGCGGGTGACGCGGAAGGAGAGCAGGAAGAACAGGAAGCCGAACCCGATCATGATCAGGATGTTGGGCAGGATCAGCCCCCACAGGTCGCCGGCGAGGAACACCGTCTGGAGCGAGGGAATCAGATAGCGCGCGGGTACGGCATAGGTGATCGCCTGGATCCAGCGCGGCATCGAGGCGATCTCGTAGAGGAAGCCCGAGAGCAGGAAGGTCGGCAGGAAGGCCGAGAGCAAAGCGATCTGGCTCGCCACGAACTGGTTCTTAGTAGCCGCCGAAATGAACAGTCCGAGCCCGAGCGCTGGCATCAGGAAGGCCGAGGCGATCGCCAGCAGCGCGAGCGGTGATCCGCGGAACGGCACGTGGAAGGCGAACACCGCGATGACGGTGCAGAGCGCCATCGAGCCGAGCCCGAGCAGAAAATAGGGGATGACCTTGCTCGCGATGAACTCGGCCATGCTGATCGGCGTGGCCATCATCGCCTCCATCGTGCCGCGCTCCCATTCGCGCGCGACGACGAGCGCGGTGAGCAGGGTCCCGATCATCGTCATCACGATCGCGATCGATCCGGGGACGAGGAAATAGCGGCTCTTGAGCTCGGGATTGTACCAGAAGCGCGCATTGACGGAGATCGGCGGGGCAGGGGCGGCGCGGCCCTGCTCGGCCATCCACGTCTGGCGCACGCCATCGGCATAGGCAGCGACGAAATTGGCGGTGTTGGGCTGCGATCCGTCGGTGATGATCTGGATCTGCGGCATCGCCCCGCGCTTCATCCGCGCGCCGAAATCCTGCGGGATGACGATAATCGCCCGCTCGCGGCCCTCGACCAGGCTATCCCGCGCCTCGGCCATGCTGCGCACCGTGGTCACGTCGAAATAGGCGGAGTTCTGATAGGCCTGGGCGAGGCTGAGGGCAGGGGCGCTGCTGTCCTGCAGCACCAACGACACGCGGGTGCGGCTCACGTCGAGCGACACCGCATAGCCAAACAGGAACAGCAGCAGCATCGGCAGCGCGAAGGCGATCAGGAAAGTCGAGGGATCGCGCACGATCTGCGCGAATTCCTTG
>Ga0065165_1000986_pt1 | contig 35247 bp, 32 predicted proteins | sample AraplaMF_Cvi_mMF_FD_63813 | JGI IMG/M metagenome (GOLD analysis project Ga0065165, IMG submission 63813) | Arabidopsis root microbial communities from the University of North Carolina, USA - plate scrape MF_Cvi_mMF (version 2) (version 3) | ecosystem: Host-associated > Plants > Roots >... | reverse complement strand
CGCCGTGTCAGGCTCCGGCGCCGGTTCGGGCACAGGCTCGGCTTCCGGCACCACCGCCTGCTCCAGGCTCGGCGCCGCAAACGGGTCGTCGAAATAGCTGTCGAACAGGTCGTCGACGGCGGCCACGGCCGGGTTGACCGCCTGCGGCTCGGCGGGGCGCAGTCCCGGCGCCGGCAAGGCGGCGTTTTCCGGCACGGGCAGCGGGCCGCCCGGCAGCGGCGGGTCGGCCAGGATGCTGTCGTAGGTGGCGGCAAACAGCGCGTCCAGGCGCTGCGCCAGCTCGGCGTCGGCGCCCTCGAACACGCTGTCGGCCTTCTTGCGTCCCAGTTCGTCGCGCAGGGCCAGCAGGCGCGCCAGCAGTTCGGGCTGGGCCGGCGCCAACTCGCCGAGCGAAAACACCTGGCGCATGATGCGCGCGCGTTCCACGGTGTCGTCGAGCAGCAGCTGCTGTTCTTCCGTCAGCGGCGGAATCGCCACCTGCAGCGCCTCTTCCAGCGCAAAGGCGATCTCGCGTAGCGCGTGGAAGCCGACCGTGGCCGAAGTGCCGCCCAGCGTGTGGGCCGCCTTCAGCGCCTGCGCCGAGACCGCGCGCAGCGGTTCCGCACGCCATTCGGCGAAGTCGCGCGCGAGCACGTTCAGCAGCTCTTCGGTCTCGCCCAGGTAGATGTTATACAGCGGCAGCGGGATCTCGAGCCCGCCGATGCGCTTGAAGTTGTCTTCGGACAGCGGGAAGGCGACGACGTTCGGCGGCAGCTCCGCTTCGGCTTTGGCTTCAGCAGGCGCTGTCTCCTCCATCGCAAACGCCCCGCCCTCCTGCACGCGCGCCGCGGCGTCGGCCAGCGGCTCGCCGCTGCGCGCCGATTGCGCGCCGGCGGCCAGTTCATCCACCCAGGCGGACAAGTCGGCATGCGCGCGGTCCAGCAGCGCCAGCAGGTCCGGCGTGGCGGCGCGCGATTCGGCCAGCCAAAGGTTCATGACTTTTTCGACGGCGGCAGCGGCATGCGCGAACTGCTCGAGGCCGACCATGCGGCCGCTGCCCTTCAGCGTGTGGAAGGAACGGCGGATACGGGTCAGGGTTTCCTGGCTGTCCGGGTTGGCATGCGCGGCCGGCAGGGTGTCGGCCACCACGGCCAGCACTTCCTGGGCCTCGCCGATGAAGATCTCCAGCAGTTCGGCTTCGATGGCCGCATCGCCCTGTTCCGCCTCGACTGGCGCGGGCTCCGCGGCCGGCACCGGTTCCGGCACTGCGGCCGGCGTCTCGGCCGCGGCTTCCGGCACGGCTTCGGCAGTCTCCCCTGCCACTGCATCGAAGGGCAGTTCGCGGAACAGGCCTTGCTCCGGATCGAAGCGGAAGCGGCGGCGCGCCGTCTCCACGTTCTGCGCCAGCGCGTCGATGAAGAAGCCGAGGGCGCCGATGTTCTGCGCCAGGTTTTCCAGCACGGCGCCGCGGGTGGCCTCGTCGATGCCGCCGGCGGCCAGTCCGCGCACGCGTTCGCGCACGTAGGCGCAGGCGTGCACGGCCTGGTCCTGGTCGAGGATGGCCAGCGCCCCCTGCAGCTGGTGCAGCAGCGGGTCGGCCTGCGCCAGCGCATCCACCCGCGCCGGGTTCTCATAGTATTCGTCGATCAGCTTCTCGACCTGGCGCAGGCCGGTGCGGATCTCGCCCGCCAGCACGGCCACGGTCTGGCCCTGCTGCAGCTCCCGCGCCAGCTCGCCCTGCCACAGCGGCGCTTCGGGCGGGGTCTCGCCCTGCGCCAGCGCCAGCAGGCGCTGGCCGACCGCCTCGGCATGCTGGCCGAAATCCTCGGGCAGCTGGCGCACCTGGTCGAGCCCGTGCTCGACGAACAGCATCGCCGCCGCCATCTCCATGCTGAACTGGTCGCTGCGGCCGCCGGTCACGGCCTGGCGCGCGGCCTCGCCCAATTCGCGCAGCAGCTGGGCGAGCTGGGGCGCACCCAGCTTGTCGCTGGCGCCGGCCAGCTTGGCCAGCGAGGCGTCGAACCCGGTCTCCTGCGCCGGCGCGCCCGCGGCGGCGATCCGGTCCCAGCCTTCCTTGGTCTGGGCCAGCGCTTCCTTGGCATCCTTCAGCGCCTCGCGGTCGATGCGGCCGTAGCGGCGTTCCATGTAGTCGCGCGGCACCTGGCCTTCGAGGCCGTAGGCTTCGCGCAGCAGGCGCGCCTCGTCGGTTGGTTCAGTCGCCTGCGCAACGAAGAACAGGGCGTCGCGCAGCATTGCTTCTGGCAGGCTGGTATGGCCTTGCACCAGGCGGCGCAGCTGCAGGTTGGTCTGGCCGAGCAGCTGCTTGAGGTAGATGTCGCTGCCCAGCTGGCCGCGGGCGGCCAGGTCCGCCACCGTCTGCATCGCCAGCCAGAAGGCGTAGGGACGGGCCTCAAGCTGGGCGCGCGCGATCGGCGCCAGGGCTTCGCGCATCTCGCCGGCGGCGTCCGCACTGCCGCTCTTCAGGAAGGGCAGCAGCGCCTTTTCGAAGCGCGCGCGGCAGGCTGCCAGGTCCGGTTCTGCACCGCCGGCTACCGGCAGCGGCAGGGTCGCGCCCTGCTCCAGCATCAGCATTTCGCCCGGATGCACGCGCTCGGCGCCCAGCAGCTCCTGCAGCGCACGGTAATACGGGAACAGGCGCACCGGCTGCTGGCGGGTCAGGCTGGTGCCGGCCAGCAGCTCTTCCAGGTATTCGACCAGCGCCTGGTAGGCCTCGCCCACCACCGAAGCGTGTTCGCTCGTGACGGCCAGCGAACCGTCCTTGAAGCGGTCGAGCGCCTGCTCGGCGGCGCCGGTCAGGCGGTCCACACCCTCGACGTCGACCATCTGCAGCGCCCCGTGGGCCTGGTGCAGATGGGTCTTGGCGTGCAGCAGCAGGGTCGGCTGGGCTTCCGCGCTGCGTCCCGCCGCGTCCTGCAGCGCCTTGGCCGAACGCTCGAGGGCGTCGCGGATCTCGCCGATCACCCAGGACAGGGGACCGGTGTCGAAGGGGGCGGAGGTGCTCGGTGCCGAGGACAAGGATAGGGACGAAGTCTGGGTCATGGACTGTTCTTAAGCGGCGGAGACGCGGAAGCGCGACACCGAGTTTTTCAGCTCCTGCGCGAGAAGGGACAGCTCCTGGATCGACTGCGCGGTCTGCTGCGTGCCGTCCTGCGCCTGTCCGGTGATCGCGAGGATATGCTGCATATTGTGCGCCACCCCGTTCGCGGACGTCGCCTGCATGCCGGTCGCGGTCGAAATGCCCTGGATCAGCTCCGCCAGGCGGTTCGACACGCGCGAGATGTCGGCCAGCGCGGCGCCCGCGGCGTCGGACAGGCGCGCGCCTTCGACCACGCCCTGGGTCGACTTTTCCATTGCCGCGACGGCGTCGTGGGTGTCGGTCTGGATGGTGCGCACCAGCGCGCCGATCTGCTTGGCCGCCGAGCCCGAACGTTCGGCCAGGCGCTGGACCTCCTCGGCCACGACCGAGAAGCCACGTCCCGCCTCGCCGGCGGACGCCGCCTGGATCGCCGCGTTCAGCGCCAGCACGTTGGTCTGTTCGGTAATGTCGGAGATCAGCTCGGTGATCTCGCCGATCTCCTGCGAGGATTCACCCAGGCGCTTGATGCGCTTCGAGGTTTCCTGGATCTGCTCGCGGATCTCGCCCATGCCCTTGATCGCGTTCTGCACTGCCGCCGAGCCTTGCTGGGCCGCGGCGACGGATTGACGCGCCACCTCGGCCGATTCATTGGCGGACTGCGATACGCCGGTGATCTCGCCGGCCATGCGCAGCATGGTCGACGACGTATCCTGGATCTCGCGGGCCTGCTGCCCGGCCGCGACCAGCAGGTCGCTCGACACCTTCTGCGCCGCGTTCGAGGCCTGGGTCACCTTGCCGGCGGTGTCGATGACGCGCACCACCAGGCCGCGCAGTTCCTCGACCGTATAGTTGACCGAGTCGGCGATCGCGCCGGTGATGTCCTCTGACACGGTGGCGTAGACGGTCAGGTCGCCGTCCGCCACTTCCTGCAGTTCGTTCATCAGGCGCAGGATCGCGGCCTGGTTCTGGTCATTGGTGGCCTTGGCTTCCTCTTCCTTGGCCTGGGCCAGCAGGCGCATCGCTTCCGCTTCCTGGCGGCGCGCCTCGGCGCCGCGGGTGCGGTTGCGCGAGTCCTGCAGCATCACGCGCGAGATACTGCCGGCCGTCGCCAGGGTGAAGATCGAGGCCGCCACCAGCAGCCAGAACCACGGGCCCGTGCTGCCTTCGACGGCGCGGAAATCGCCCTGCAGCGCCGAGAGTTGCGAGCGCAGCTCTTCGTTGTCGCGGAAGATGCTCTGCTCGGCGGCTTTGGCGGCGGTCAGGCCGGCCAGGTTGTTCAGGAAGGACGTCACCACCTTCTGGCAGATCTCGAACTTGGACTGGACTTCTTCCAGCTTCGCGCGCAGGTATTCTTCGCGCAGCGGCACCAGGCCGAGCTGCTCGTTCCCGTTCAGCAGGCCGTCGACAGTGGCGCGGAAGGTGGCGGTGTCGCGGCCCATCTGGAACGCAGTCTCGGGGCTGATGCCGCCCGAGGTCAGGAATTCGCTGGCGCTGCGCGACAGGCGCTGGGTCAGCATCATCATGCGGCCGAGCGCGGCCAGTTCGCGCGCGCTGCCGCCCTTGGCGGTGCGCTGGGCCAGGACCTCTTCCGTCAGCGCCAGCATTTCCGGCGACAGGATGTCGAGCTGCTGCAGGCTCTTGTCGAAGCCGACCAGCTCGGGCTTCATCTTGAGGATGCTGACGGCGGCGGCATCCGAGACCTTCCACTTCGCATTCACCGTGGCCAGCTGGCGCGCGGTGTCGCCGGATGCGGCCGGGATCGCGTTGTTGTTGAAGACGCCGCCGCGGGCCAGCAGTTCGAGGTCGCGGCCCAGCGCCATGCGGCTGTCCTGCAGCTGGGTGAAGGCGTCCAGGTTACCCTGCATCGCGTTCGGCGCGGCCTTGCCGACCCGCTGCGAGTGCATCAGGGCGTCGCCGGCGATCTGGGTCTGGCTGGAGGCGACCGCGCCGCTGCCGGCGTTGCGCCATAGCGAGAAGATCGTCACCAGGATGCCGATCGCGAATGCGGCCAGCAGGATGCGCAGCTGGCGCGGCAGCGACAGGTGGCCGATCAGGGGCAGGCGCAGGTCCTCGTCGGCACCGCCCGCGGCGGCGGCTGCAGCCGCGGCGGCGCGCTGCTTGCGGCCGGCCAGGTTGCCGAGGCGTTCGGCGGCATCGTCGGCGGAATGGTCCGGCATCACGCCGACCCCGAACTGGGTGTCGGGCGAGGCCAGCACGGTGGCGCCGTCGTCCTTGTCCTTGGGGAGAAAATTCACCGAGAGTTTAGATGCGAATCCCATTCCAGCTCCAGTCCTGAACCTGTTGTCATTGTTTGTTTAAAGGCCGACTTGCAGGAAGCGCTCGTCCTGCGCCAGCGCGCCCAGCGCCAGCGGCGTCCAGGCCTGGCCATCGGCGTCGACCAGGCGGCCGTCCTGCGGTGTCATGTCGGCGGCCTGGCGCAGGCCGTGCACGCGCCCGGCCAGGAAGCCGCAAGGCAGGCCAAGGCTGGGCGCGAAGGTCACCAGCCTGGCGGCCGATCCGCCCGCGGCGCCATCTTCCTTGCCGAAGAAACGGGCCAGGTCGACCACGCCGACCAGGCTGCCGCGGATGTTCGCCAGGCCGAGGTACCAGGGCTGCGTCAGCGGCACGCCGGTCAGCGCCGGTACCGGCACGATCTCGCCGGCTTCGAGCAGGTCGAGCAGGTAGCGTTCGCCGCCGATCTCGACGCCCAGCTGGTGCGTGCGGGCGCCGCTGCTGGTGCGCGCGGCCTGCATGCGCTCGAGCAGCTCTTCCTGGTATTGCCGCAGACGGATGCGGCGGCCGGCGGCCTGGTCCTGGGTCGCCATGTCTATTCGCCGAGGGCGGCGATCCTGGCCAGCAGCGCGGCCGGATCGACCGGCTTCACGAAATAATCCTTCGCGCCCTGCCGCATGCCCCAGATGCGGTCGGTTTCCTGGTTCTTGCTGCTGCAGATAATGATCGGCACCGAGGACAGCTCGGGGTCGCGCGTGATCGAACGCGTGATCTGGAAGCCGTTCGCACCCGGCATGACGACGTCCATCAGGATCAGCTGCGGACGGTCGGCGCGGATCTTGGCCAGCGCTTCCTCGCCGTTCTCGGCGGTGGTCACGGTAAAGCCGTTGCGCACCAGGATGTCGGTCAGGTAGTAGCGCTCGGTCGGGGAATCGTCGACGATCAGGATCTTTTGTATGGCCACGATGGGCTCCGGAGTATTCATGCCCCCGCGGCCGTATGGTCACGCACGGCCGCCAGCAGGCTGTCTTTGGAAAACGGTTTGGTGAGGTAGGCGATCGAGCCGACCATCGCACCGCGCGCGCGATCGAACAGGCCGTCCTTGGAGGACAGCATGACCACCGGCGTCGCGTGGAACTTCGCGCTCTTCTTGATGAGGGCGCAGGTCTGGTAGCCGTCCAGGCGCGGCATCAGGATGTCGCAGAACACCAGCGCCGGCTGGTGGTCGTTGATCTTGGCGAGCGCGTCGAAGCCGTCCTCCGCCAGCACCACCTGATACCCGGCCTGGGTCAGGAAGATTTCGGCGGAGCGGCGGATCGTGCTGCTGTCGTCGATCACCATGATCTTCAGGCCAGTTGCTTGGGTCGTCATAATCGTTTCACTTCAGCATGAACCCGCACGATAGCATAGGGCGCAGGGCTTGTGCATGAAGTGTTGCTATACGTCAACTAGGCAGAAACCAAGGCGATAATGTAATGACAAGAAGCTTGGCAAGAAGGCATCGCTAGGCGCGAAAATGCCTGGTTTTTACTGACTAAAACGACAACTCAGATCGCCGTCATTTCGAAATCGTCCTTGCGGGCGCCGCATTCCGGACAGGTCCAGTTCATCGGCACGTCGGCCCAGCGGGTGCCGGGCGGGATGCCGTCTTCGGGGCTGCCGGCGGCTTCGTCGTAGACCCAACCACAAATCAAACACATCCAGGTCTGGTAAGCCTGCGTCTCATTGCTCACGTTCGATTCCTTCTATCTAGTAAAATGTAAGGTCAGGTATCTTAATCTACTGGCTGTGCAAAACCAACCGTCTCCACTCATCCTTACCTTCGGGCCGGCCGATCCGGTCGGCGCGCTGGGCATCCAGTCCGACGTGGCCGTCTTTGCCATGCATGGCTGCCACGGCCTGTCGGTGGTGACCGGACTGCTGGTGGCCGATTCGGCCCGGGTCGACGACATCCAGCCGGTCGAATCGAGCAGCGTGGTCGAACAGGCCCGCATGCTGCTCGAGGACATGCCGATTTCGGCCATCAAAGTAGGCACCATGGCGAGCCTGGAACAGATCGCGGCGATTGCCGAAATCGTCTCCGACTATGCCCAGGTGCCGCTGATCCTCGACCCGTTCACCTCCGCGCTGCCCGACTGCGGCACGCGCGACGACGACATGCTGACCCTGATCCACCAGCTGCTGGTGCCGCAGGCCCACGTGCTGATGATGTCCCAGCCCGAGCTGGCGCGCTTTGCCGACTGCTGGCGCGACCCGGGCAGCATCTCCACCGTCGCCGAAGACGCCGCCGAGCTGACCGCCTTCGGCTGCGGCCACGTGCTGGTGACCGGCATCGGCGGCGGCGATGGCGTTCGCGCCGACAACCTGTACGACCCCGACGGCCTGGCCGTCAGCCTGTCCTGGCCCCAGCACCTGCCCGGCCCCTTCCTCGGTGCCGGCAACACCCTGTCGGCCGCGCTGGCGGCGCGCATGGCCCAGGGCCTGGACGCGATCGAAGCCCTGGCCTACGCCCAGGACTACACCAGCGGCGCCCTGCAGCATGCCTGCCGCTTCGGCATGGGCCGCCTGATTCCCAACAAACTGTACCGGGTCGCGGCCCCCTGCCCGGCCTCCACTTCGGACGACCAGCAAGAACAACAACCATGAGCACTGAACCTACTTCGAACAACGACACCCTGTTCGCACGCGCACAGCAGACCACCCCTGGCGGCGTGAACTCGCCGGTGCGCGCCTTCCGCTCGGTGGGCGGCACCCCGCGCTTCATCACCCGCGCCGAAGGCCCGTATTTCTGGGACGCGGACGGCAAGCGCTACATCGACTACATCGGCTCCTGGGGCCCGGCCATCGTCGGCCATGCGCACCCGAAAGTGGTGAAGGCGGTGCAGGACGCGGCCGCACGCGGCCTGTCCTTCGGCGCCCCGACCGAAGGCGAAATCGAGATCGCCGAAGAACTCTGCCGCCTGGTACCCTCGATCGAGCAGGTGCGCCTGGTCTCTTCCGGCACCGAAGCGACCATGAGCGCGCTGCGCCTGGCGCGCGGCGCCACCGGCCGCGACAAGATCGTCAAGTTCGAAGGCTGCTACCACGGCCACGCCGATTCGCTGCTGGTGAAGGCCGGCTCCGGCCTGCTCACCTTCGGCAACCCGACCTCGGCCGGCGTGCCGGAAGACTTCGTCAAGCACACCCTGGTCCTCGACTACAACAACATCCCGCAGCTGGAAGACGCCTTCGAATCGATGGGCGACACCATCGCCTGCGTGATCGTGGAAGCCGTGGCCGGCAACATGAACCTGATCCGCGCGACGCCGGAGTTCCTGCGCCGCATGCGCGAGCTGTGCACCGAGTACGGCGCCGTGCTGATCTTCGACGAAGTGATGTCGGGCTTCCGCGTCGGCCTCGGCGGCGCCCAGGAACTGTACGGCATCACGCCGGACCTGACCGCGCTGGGCAAGGTCATCGGCGGCGGGCTGCCGGTGGCGGCCTTCGGCGGCCGCGCCGACCTGATGGAAAAGATGGCGCCGGTCGGCCCGGTCTACCAGGCCGGCACCCTGTCCGGCAACCCGGTGGCGGTGGCCGCCGGCATGACCACCCTGAAGCTGGTGCAGGAGCCGGGCTTCTACGAGAAGCTGAGCGAGCAGACCAGCAAACTGGTCGACGGCCTCACGGCGGCGGCGAAAGAAGCCGGCGTGGCCTTCTGCGGCGACGCCGTCGGCGGCATGTTCGGCATGTACTTCTCGCACCACGTCCCGTCCAGCTACGGCCAGATGATGGCCGGCGACAAGGAGCGCTTCAACCGCTTCTTCCACGGCATGCTGAACGAAGGCGTGTATTTTGCCCCGGCGATGTTCGAGGCCGGCTTCGTCTCGGCAGCGCACGATGACGCCGTCATCGAGGAAACCGTGGCGGCGGCGCGACGCGTGTTTGCGCGGATCGCCTGAGCTCAGCGAAAGAACACGTCGCTGCGGAAGCGCCAGACATAGGTCTGGCTGACTTTCAGCTGTTCGGGATTCCCGCGCAGCTCGACCGTGATGTTTCCCAGCTCATCGCGGCGTGCCTGCGCGATTGCGCGCACCGCGACAAGCGTGCCGCGGTGGATCTGCCAGAACTGGTCGGGATCCAGGCCGGCCTGCAGTTCTCTCAGCGGCTTGCGGATCAAGCCTTCATCGGTGGCGCTGACCACGCGCGTGTAGCGCGAATCCGACTCGAAGAACAGCACTTCCTCGATTGGGAAGATCTTGATCGTATTGCCAGCCGTGGCGCTGATCCAGCGGATCCGCTCTTCGGCCGCAGCCGTGCGCAGCCGCCGGTCGAGTTCGGCCATGGCCTCGAGCAGGCCGTCGCTCCCGGCCTTGTGTCCGACATGTTCGCGCAGCCGCACGACGGCCTGTGCCAGGCGCCGCTGCGTGACGGGCTTGAGCAGGTAGTCGACCGCGCCGAGGTCGAAGGCTTCGATCGCATGGCTGTCGTAGGCGGTGGTGAAGACGACGCGGCAACTGCCGCCGCTCGCCGCCGCCACGTCCAGGCCACTGATTCCGGGCATCCGGATATCGAGAAAGGCGACGTCGGGCCGCAGCCGTGCAATCGCATCGAGTGCATCGGCGCCATCCGCGCAGTCGGCGGCGATCTCCAGTTCCGGCCAGGCCGCTTCGAGCATGCGCCGCAGGTCGCTGCGCTGCAGGTCCTCGTCGTCGGCAATGATCGCGGTCGGCATGTCAGGCGTCCTTTTCCGGGACGGCGCGGATCGGCAGCACGATGCTCGCCACGACCCCGCCGTTGTCGCCAGCGCGCAGCGACAAGGATGCCTCACCGCCATACAGGTGCTTCAGCCTTTCCCTGATATTGGCCAGGCCGATGCCGCTGCCGGACGTGGCGGCGCCGAAGCCGACCCCGTCGTCAGCCACCGATAATTCCAGCACATCCCCTTGTTTGCGTTCGGCGCGGACGCACACTAGCGCCGGCCCCATCTTCAGCTCGATGCCGTGCTTGACGGCGTTTTCGACCAGTGAAATGAGCATCAATGGCGGAATGGCGACAGCGCGCAGCGCGTCCGGGCAATCGATGCGGAAAGCGAGCCGCGGCAGGCGCGCCTGGATGATCCCGAGATAGGCTTGCGCCGCATCGAGCTGCGATCCGAGCGAAACGACAGCGCGATCGCGGTCGGCGCGCAGCTGCGGTATGGTCGAACGGAGATAGTCTGCCAGGTGGTCGATCATCACGACCCCGCGCGCCGGGTCGCTCAGCATGGCGGCGCGCACTCCCGACAGTGTATTGAACAGAAAATGCGGCTCGACCTGCCCCGCCAGCACGGCCAGGCGCATCTCCACTTCATTGCGTTCGTCCTTGTAGCGCTCGACCTGCTCAAGCAGCTCGGATTCGCGCAGCATGCGGCGCTGCCGAAAATACGCGACGAGATCGGCGCTCCCGCCCAGCCAGCTCAGGACAAGCAGCCACACGGCGCCGTTGACCAGCATGCCCTCGCGCGCCAGCGCGGCCTCGCGTGCGGTCATGGCGCGCTCCAGTTTCTCCGGCCCCACTCTTGTGAAGGGCGTCAGCGACAGGGACACCAGGACGCCGAAGAGCAGCGCGCACGCCACGCCAGCCGCTTCGCGCGCTGGCGTCCACCCCTGCCGGCAGACCAGCACCGCCAACACGCGCCCCAGGAACAGCGCCAATGCCACCACCAGCCAGATCGCGCAGAGCGCGGGAATCAGATACGGCAAGCCAGCGCGCGGCCGCGAGAAAGCGGCGAAGAACACCAGGGCCAGGGCAAGCAGGCCGAGCGGCGCCAGGAAAGAACGCATCCGGTAAACAAACCAGGTCCGGCTGAAGAGGGGATACTGGCGCGCGGCGCCAGCCCACCCGCCCAGCCGGTTTGCCATGCTGTGCGGGAGCGGCTGGTCATGGCCCGGTGAGCGCGGTGTCGTCGATTCCATAAGGATATTTTACGCGGACTTCCCTAGCGGACAGTGGTCCTGATCCAGCTGCCGATCGCTTCGAGGGCGGCTGGTGCGAAAGTTTCCTCGATCTCGGCGTACTCCGCGCCGGCCCCGGTCTTCGCCGTCTGGAACAGGTGATTCAATGCCGGCATTTCCTTTACGACAGCGTGAGGATTGTCCTGCAGTGCTGCACGGATGGCAGCCAGGTTCATGGCGGCAGGCACTTGCAGATCGCGCTCACCGTTGAGCGCCAGGACAGGCTGGCGCACCGTCTTGAGGACCGGCGCCGGCTCGTAGCCGAGCAATGCGTGGAACCAGGGGGTGGCGAAGCGCTCGATCAGGGACTTGCTTGCCCCAGCCGGCAGTTCGCCCTTGCGCTCGGCGTCTTCCAGGATGAGACGGGCCTTGGCCGTCGCGCCCTCCAGGGTCGGCTCCGCCACCATCGCCGCAAACAAGGCCTGGTGCAGCAGGCGGTCCCGGGCAATCATCGCCTCCGGCACGCCGCGCGACCTGGACGACAGGGCCAGCTGCTCGACCAGCAGGCGCGCGCCTCCAATGCCGGGGCCGGCCAGCATCACCACGAAGCCGAGCGCCGGGTCGCGCGAGGCGAGCAGCGGCGCCACCAGGCCGCCTTCCGAGTGGCCGATGACGCCGATATGCTGGGCGTCGACCTCGGGGCGGCTGCGCAGGAAGCGCACTGCCGCCCCGGCATCGGCAGCCAGGTCGGCGGTGGTCGCCTCCCTCCGGCTGCCGGAGGACTGTCCGACGCCGCGCTTGTCGTAGCGCAGCACCGCGATGCCCTGCCGGCTCAGGTAATCGGCCAGCACCAGAAAGGTCTTGTGCCCGAAGACCTCGCCATCGCGGTCGATCGCTCCGGAGCCGTGCACCAGCACGACCGCAGGAAAGGGTCCCTTGCCGAGGGGGACGGTGAAGGTGCCGGCCAGCCTTACCTTGGCCACGTCGTTGTCGAAATTGACCTCGCTGCTGCTATAGACTGGTGCACGGGCAGCGATCTCTTCTTCCTGCGGACGCTTCGGCTTGCTCGCGTCAAGAGTCGTCCGCGTGAGGTTCAAAGGCGCCGAGCGGCCCTGGGTCCAGGTGCCGCTCCAGGATTTCGTCTGCTCGTTCCAGGCCGCCTTGTAGCTGGCCTTGAGCCTGGGCAGCGTGAAGCCGACCTGGTCCGGCGTGACTACCACGTCGTCCACTTTCGTCACCAGGTTCTGCGCAGGCACCGACAGGGTCGCCTCCCAGCGCCCGTCCGCGGGCTTATTGAATTGCACGACCACGCGGACGGAATTGGCGATGCTTCCGGTCCAGTAGCCCTGGGCGTCTTCGGCGTTTGCCTGGGGGGCCAGCATGACGAGGGCGACTGCCGTGCCGATCAGGATTGCTTTCATGAGGATTCGAGAACAGTAGTTTGGACCGCGTCACTCTAGCCGGCCCGCCTGGCTCCCCGCTCGCCGATGCGGTGAACGCCGGTTTTTTTGTCACGAAACCCTGGTCCCGGGTCGTGAACGCTTAAGCGAATCTTATTTGCTCTCTTGTTACTTAAGGGATACACATTGCACATATCCCTTGTGCTACACTCCGCGCCGACCATGAACAGTCCCTCTAAAAACTTACCCCTCCCGGCGCGCTGACCTTTGAATCGTTGGCCGCGCCCGTTTTCATTTGCGCAGGCCAGACATGAAGAAGCTCTACCGCCGTCTCACCGACAACGCCACCCTGAAATCCCTCGGCCCCGGCCTCATCACCGGCGCGGCGGACGACGACCCATCCGGCATCGCCACCTACTCGCAGGCCGGCGCGCAATTCGGTTTCAATACCCTGTGGACCCTGGTCCTGACCTATCCCTTCATGGTCGGCATCCAGCTGGTGTCGGCCCGCATCGGCCGCGTCACCGGCCGCGGGCTCGCCGCCAACATCCGCCGCGCCTACTCGCCCTGGCTGCTGTACGCCGTGGTGATCCTGCTGCTGGTCGCGAACGTGATCAACATCGCCGCCGACATTGCCGCGATGGGCGAAGCGCTGCGCCTCGTCACCGGCGTCGGCTCGCAGCACATGTATTCGCTGGGCTTCGGCATCCTGTGCCTGCTGCTGCAGGTCTTCCTGCCCTACAGCACCTACGTGCGCTACCTGAAGTGGCTGACCCTCGGGCTGCTGGCCTATGTCGCCACGGCCTTCGCCGTGCACATGCCCTGGACCGAAGTCGTGGCCCGTACCGTCTGGCCGCACTTCAGCTTCACCAGGGAGTCGGTGGCCCTGATCGTCGCCGTGTTCGGCACCACGATTTCGCCCTACCTGTTCTTCTGGCAGGCCTCGCAGGAAGTCGAAGAGATCCGCAACGACGCCAGCACGCGCGCGCTGCGCACCCGCCCGAAGGATGCGCGCGCCCAGATGAAGCGCATCAAGGCGGATACCCTGATCGGCATGGGCTTCTCCAACCTGGTCGCCTTCTTCATCATCCTGACCACGGCGGTCACGCTGGGCGCGCACGGCATCACCGACATCCAGTCCTCGAGCCAGGCGGCCGAGGCGCTGCGCCCGGTGGCCGGCGAATTCGCCTTCGTGCTGTTCGCGCTGGGGATCATCGGCACCGGCATGCTGGCGGTGCCGGTGCTGGCCGGCTCGGCCGCCTACGCCGTTACCGAGAGCTTCCGCTGGCGGAACGGCCTGGATTTGAAAGTGGTGGAAGCGCGCGAGTTCTACGGCATCATCGCGCTCGCCACGCTGGGCGGCGTGCTGCTCGACTTCGCGCCCGTCGATCCGATCGCGGCGCTGGTGCTGTCGGCCCAGATCAACGGCGTGATCGCGGTGCCGATCATGATCGTCATGATGATGCTGGCGCATAACCGCAAGATCATGGGCCAGTACACGCTGACCACGCGCCATACCCTGATCGGCTGGTTTGGCGTAGCGATCATGCTGGTGGCGGTGGTGGCGATGTTTGCGACGATGTAGGACGCTCTACAGGCAGCCTTCGATGTATTGGACCTGGGCCCAGCGGCCGGCGTAGATGTTCTCGATGCGCCCGCGTTTCGTTTCAAAGCGGATGGCGCTGCCGCCGCTGCGTTCGGTCAGGAAGCGTTCGTTTTCCTCGTAGGCGCGCGGCTCGGCAGACATGCCGGGATAAGCGCGCATTGCCTGCTCCACGCGGTCGCCTGGCTGAATGCCGCGCGTGGTGCGCGGCCCAGGACGGAACAGATCGACGCGTCCGAGCACGCCCTCAACGAACATCAGCGCTACACCCGGATGACCAGGCAGGCGCAGCTGCTGGCAGTCGCCGTCGAACCGGTTCGCCGGGGTGACCGCCAAACCGGGCGCCAGCTTGCGCGCCTGATCGAATGACATGCCGACCTTGAACGGTCCGAATCCCTCCGGGCTGAGCCGCCACGCCGGTCCCGCCGCTGCCGCCTGCGCAAGGATGGCTGCTGCGATTCCTGCGGCGGCAAGGCGCCACATCCGTCTCCGATGCATACAAGGTCCCCCACCAGTGGGGCTGCCGCTACAGGGCAGCCGTCGTTACGATGCTCCCATTATCGTTCAGGAGTCCATCATGCAAACCACTGTTAACTCTACCGCACCGCAGTTCTCGCGCGCCGGCATCGTCTGGCTGAAACTGTCGGTGGTCTACCTCATCATCGGCATCAGCATGGGCATCGCCATGGGCGCCAGCCAGAATTTCACCCTGCGCCCGGTGCACGCCCACGTCAATCTGCTGGGCTGGACCACCATGGCGCTGGCCGGCCTGATCTACAGCGTGTTCCCGCAAGCGGGGAACAGCCGCCTGGCGCGCGCGCACTTCTGGCTGTTGAACCTGGCGCTGCCGGTGATGATGGTGGCGCTCGGCCTGGTGCTGTTCGGCCGCATGGAAGTGGCGCCGGTGCTGGCGCTGGGCGAGATCGTCGCCGCGGTGGGGATTTTGGCGTTTGCGGCCAACCTGTTCATCAATCTGAAGAACTGAGCCGGCCGCCGCGATTTACTTCAACCAGCCGCGGTGGCGGAAATACAGGAAGGGCGCGATCGCGCTGATGACCATCAGGGCCAGCGACCAGCCGTAGCCGAAGCTCCAGTGCAGCTCCGGCAGGAACTCGAAGTTCATGCCGTAGACGCTGGCGATCAGGGTCGGCGGCAGGAAGGCGACCGAGGCCACCGAGAAGATCTTGATGATCTTGTTCTGGTTAATGTTGATGAAGCCGACGGTGGCGTCCATCAAGAAGTTGATCTTATCGAACAGGAAAGAGGTGTGGCCGTCCAGCGATTCGATGTCGCGCAGGATCTGGCGCGCTTCCTCGAACTGTTCCGAATTCAGCAAGCGGCCGCGCATCAGGAAGCTGACCGCGCGGCGGGTATCCATCATGTTGCGGCGGATGCGGCCGTTCAAGTCTTCCTCGTGGGCGATCGCATTCAGCGCGGCCGCCGCGTCCTGGTCGGTGAATTCCTTCTGCAGCACGCGCTGGCTGACTTCTTCCAGGCTCTCGTAGATGCCCTCCAAGGCGTCCGCGGAGTACTCGGCGTCGGTCGCGTACAGGTCGAGCAGCACGTCCATGTAGTCCTCGATCGAACCGGGACGCGAGCGCGCGCGCAGGCGCACCAGGCGGAACACCGGCAGGTCGTCGTTGTGGACCGAGAACAGGACTTTCTTCGACAGGATGAAGGCGACGGTCACGATGCGCGACGGGCCCTCCTCCTCTTCGAGCAGGAAATCGGTGCGCAGGTGCAGGTCGCCGTTTTCGCCTTCGTAGTAGCGGGCCGAAGCCTCGATGTCCGAGACTTCATCCTCGCCCGGCAGGACGACGTCGAACATCGCCTTGACCAGGGCGCGCTCCTCGTCGGTGGGATCGTTCAGGTCGACCCAGACCGGCGTCACCTTCTCCAGATCGGCGCGCGTCGCGATGGGTACCTGGTTCAGTCGGCCATTTTGTAGGACAAATACGTTGATCATGCGCTGCTTTCTCGGCCGGATTCGGAAACAGCGCAAGTGTATACGTAAGCCCTGAGGCCGGCCACCCCGCAGGCAATAATTTTATGGCAGGTCGGCGGCGTTCATGCGGCGCTGGATGACGCCGGTGCGGCGGGCCAGGTAGTTGGTCTGGCGGTGGGCGTCGTAGTAGCGCGGGTTGGGCAGCATCACCGCCAGGCGCGCGGCCTGGGCCGGGTTCAGGCTGGCGGCCGAGCTGCGGTAGTAATGGCGGGCGGCGGCTTCGGCGCCGAACACGCCGCGGCCGAATTCGACCACGTTCAGGTAGATTTCCAGGATGCGCTGCTTGCTCATCACCGTTTCCAGCATGTAGGCGATGACCAGTTCCTGGCCCTTGCGCAGGTAGTTGCGCGAGCCGGACAGGAACAGATTCTTGGCCAGCTGCTGCGTGATGGTGGAGCCGCCGCCGGTCACCTTGTGGCGCTTGTTGTTGCGCTCCCAGGCTTTTTCGAGGGCTTCCCAGTCGACGCCGTCATGTTCCGTAAAATTCGCGTCTTCCGAGGCGATCACGGCGCGCTTCAGGTTGTTCGAGATGCGGTCGTAGGGCATCCAGATTTGTTCCAGCTTCGCGTTAGGATTCTTTTCACGCAGGACGGACAGTTGCTGGCGCATCATGCTGGTCGACGAGGGGTTGAACTGGGTCCACCAGCAAATCATCGCGAAGAAGTACAGCTGCGCCAGCAATACCAGCAGCAGCGGCCCAAGGACGATCCATTTCAGCCAGCGGCGTTTTTTCACCCCGGAGGTCGCGGCGGTCTTGCCGCCCACGGTTCCCATGCTCGCCTTGAGCGCTTTCATCATAGTTGTTGTCGCGTCTGTTCCAGGATGGTTGCCGTTTGCGGACGCACGCCGCGCCAGATGGCGAAGGCTTCGGCGGCCTGCTCGACCAGCATGCCGAGACCGTCGCGGGCGGTGGCGCCATGGCTGGCGGCAAACTGCATGAACGGACTCGGCGCTTTCCCGTACATCATATCCAATGCCAGCGTGCCCTGGCAAAACGCGCTGGCCGGCACCGGCGGCATCGCGTTCGACAGGCTGGCGGAAGTGGCGTTGATCACCACGTCGAAGGCGCCGTCGACATCTTCGAAGCCGCAGGCGCTCACCTGCCCCGCATGCGCGGCCTGGCCGGCAAATTGGGCGGCCAGTTCGTCGGCGGTGGCACGGGTACGGTTGGCGATGACGATGGCCGCCGGGCCGTGCTGCAGGATCGGCAGCACCACGCCGCGCGCCGCGCCGCCCGCACCGAGCAGCAGCACGCGTTTATCTTTCAGCGCCACGCCGGCATTGCGGACGATGTCGGCCACCAGGCCGGGGCCGTCGGTGTTGTCGCCGACGATCTCATCGCCTTCGAAGCGCAGGGTGTTGACGGCGCCGGCCAGGCGCGCGCGCTCTTCGAGGCGGGTGGCCATGCTTGCGGCCTCCAGTTTGAAAGGCACGGTGACGTTGGCGCCGCGGTAGCCCTGCGCGATCAGCTCGCGCACGGTGTCGGCAAAGCCGTCCAGCGGCGCCAGGCAGCGTTCGTAGGCGATGTCCTGGCCGGTCTGCGCTGCAAAGGCGGTGTGGATGCCAGGCGAGCGGCTGTGGGCGATCGGGTTGCCGATCACGCAATACTTATCGGTCACTCTTTACCCCGTAATTCGGCTTGCAGTTTTTCTTCGTGCGTGAACTTGAAGCGGGTGATCACGATCCAGAGGTCGTCCTTGTCGGTCGAGCGCATATTCGCCGGGAATTTCCCGAACGGCGCCGCGCGGCGCACGATGTCCAGTGCGGCGCGGTCGAGCGCCGGGTTGCCGGAGCCGCGTTCGATGCGCGGACCGCCTTCCTTGTCGTAGATGCTGCCGTCCTGGAAGATCGGGATGTAGACCACCAGCTCGCCATACAGCTTGCGGCCGTTCTGCTGCGGAAAGTTCAGGGTGCCGATTTCCTCGACGCGCTTCTGCATCGCCTTGTAGTACATGGCATAACCGGCTTCGCGCGTGCTGGGGCTGATGAAGGTTTTCTTCGGGCGCTTGTTCTCGTCCGAGATACGCTCCGTGATTTCGGCCGCCTGGCGCGCGATGGCGGCGCGGGTGTCGAGCATGTCGGCGCCGTTGCGCGCGGGGTCGGGCTTCTGCTGCTCGGCCACCGGCGCCGAGCTGAAGCCGGACTGGCGGACCTTGGTCAGGACGTTCTTCTGCTGCTGTTCGAGTTCCGTGATGCGGCGCTGCAGGGCCTTGATGCTGTCGCCGTTCTCGATCTTGCGCAGGTCGGGCAGCGGCGATTGTGCGCGTCCCGCCTCGGCATTGCCGCCGCCGTCGAGATTGGCCTGGGCCAGCGCCTCGGCCTTGACCGGCGCGCGCTCGTGCTTGGCATTGACCAGGATGACTTCCAGCCCCGGATCGGCCGGCTGCAGCCGGAACGCATCCGGCGCGGCAAAGCGGACCGCCAGCAAGGACGCATGCGCCAGCACCGAAAAGGCAGCGGCGATCATCAGGGGGCGGTTGTGTTGAAGGGTCTTCACTGCTGCTGGACGGGAGGTTGGGAGTACTGGTAACTACCCATTCTACCGTGCGGGACAAGGACTTGGTTAGCCCCTGGAGCAACAAACAGTCTTGTAAGCAACAGAGGCTTGTCGCCCAGTTAACGGGAGTTATTGGGTGGGCAACGCGTGCCCACCCAATGGGTATATCAAGTCGCCGGCACGTCGGTTTGCGTCGCCGGATCGGTCACCGTCACGGAACCCTCGGCTTCCACCGCTTCCTCTGCCGCCGCCTCGCCGGTATCGGCGGTCGTGGCAGCCGCCTCTTCCTCCTCCTCGAACTCCAGCGCCGCCGCCGCTTCCGGCGTCGGTTCCGCCACCTCGAGCAGGCGCGCTTCCAGCGACAGGTCGAGCTCGTCCCAGCGCACGATGTCCAGGCGCACCTGGGCGCCGCGCGCCACCTGCGGCATGCCCGGCAGGCGGATCACCAGCGGGATCTCGACCAGGCGCAGCACCTCGTCCTTCAGCACCACGGCATCGACCTGGCGCGCATTCTCCTGGCCCAGCCAGCGCAGGCACCAGTAGCGTTCCATGTTCTGCTGGAAGTCGTTGTAGGCGGCATAGGCGGCGTCGAAGGCGGAGACGATCGAGAACAGGGTCGCGTCGCGCGGCTTGAACGGGGCCACCAGCGGCGCCGTCACGCCGTGCTCGGCGCAGGCCAGGATCTGCCACTGGTTGACCAGGTCCGTGTAGCGGCGCAGCGGCGAGGTGCTCCAGGCATACTGGTCGACGCCCAGGCCCTGGTGCGGCGCCGCGTGGGTCACCATGCGCACCTGGATCTTGGCGTTCCAGCCGCCGGCGCCCGGGCCCTGCGAGCGGTAGATGCCCGGCACGCCCGAGTCGTGCAGCAGCTTGCCCCAGGTGCTGTTCGCAAAGATCATCAGCTCGGCGACGATCTTGTCCAGCGGCGCCCCGCGCTTGCGGCGCACGATGGTCACGACGTCGTCCTCGACGTAGAAGTTGAAGTCGACGCGGTTCGCCTGCTCCGGCTTCAGGCCGAAGGCCTCCCTCTTCTTCATGCGGCCGGCTTCCAGCTGCAGCGCCCATTTCCACAGCAGGCCGAGTTCCGCCTTGTGCGGATACTCGCCCTCGCCGCTGGCCAGGGTCTCTTCGTTGACCAGCTCGTCGAGGTCGTTGTGGCGCAGGTTGTTCTTGATCGGCACGCGCTCGGCGCGGGTTTCGGTGGACAGCACCGACCAGGTGTCCGGATCCAGGGTCGCGTACAGCGACAGCGCCGGGCAATCCCTGCCTTCGGCCAGGGTGAAGGCTTCCACCACTTCGTCCGGCAGCATGGTGATCTTATCGCCCGGCATGTACACGGTCGACATGCGCGCACGCGCGATCTTGTCGAGGGCGTCGTCCGGGCGGATGCCCAGGCCCGGCGCGGCGATGTGGATGCCGACCCGGACCAGGCCGTCGTCCAGGCGCTCGACCGAGAAGGCGTCGTCGATCTCGGTGGTGGTCACGTCGTCGATCGAGAAGGCGGCGACCTTCGCCAGCGGCAGCTTGTCCGGCGCACCAGGCACGGTCACGGCCGGGAAGCCGGCGCCGCGCGGGAAGTGCTCGAACAGGAAGCGCGACATGTGCAGTTCCTTGGGCGAAGCCATGCCGCCCGTGGTCAGCATCAGGCGCTGCGGGGTGGTCTGCAGTTCGCTTGCGGCCGTCTCGAGCGCCTTGAATTCGATGCTGTTCTTGTCCGGCTTGAACAGCAGCTGCTGCACCAGCGGCTGCATCGAGGCCGGCAGGCGGCCCGCCTTCAGCTCCTCGACATAGCTGGCCTGGACGATGGCCTGCTGCTTCTTCTTTTCGATGCCGGCCAGGGCGGCGCGCAGCGACTGTTCCGGCGCGGCCTTGTAGCGCCCGCGGCCCTTCTTGTAGAAATAGATGGGCGAACCGTGCAAGGCGAGCACCAGGCCGGCGGCCTCGAAGGGCAGCGGCGCGTGGCCGAAGTATTCGGCGCCCAGCTCGGCAAAGCCGAACTCCTCCTCGCCTGCGACTTCCCACAGGAATTCAAGGTCGACGTCCTGGGCGACGGTCTTGGCCTGCTCCAGCAGTTCGCCCGGTGACGGCTTGTCGAACTGCAGCAGCACGTCGCGGGACTTGACCTTGGTCCGCTTCCCGCTCGGCATTTCGACCTGGTAGGCCTCGCCCGCCTGCGACAGCACGGTGCCGACCTTGAAGTCGCCGGATTCTTCAAAAAAGACGTTCATAAATCACTTCACATTCATATCTGGGTTGGCCGCGAGCTTGAGCACCGCGGGCAAGAATACCTCGGTGACCAGCAGCAGGCCTTGACGGCGGCGATAGAGGCAGCGCCGCGCATAATAAGTCGCATCGGATCGCACGCCGTCCCCTTTCAGCGCCGCATGCACGCGCGCCAATAAAGGGTGGCCGGGGCGGATCCGCGCAAATTCAAGCTGGCCACGCTGGACCAGCGGATCGTAGAACAGGGTCGTACCGAGCGAGCGCTCGCCCAGCGCCGAGAACAGCGGCCAGTCGGTCGCGGTCGCACGCATCGGCACCACGGTGTGGCCGTACACGACCGGCCGGCCATCGCAGCGCAGCAGCACTTCGCGCTCCCACACCCGCTGCGGCCGCGCCAGGCCGATCGCGGCCGCTTCGTCCGCCAGGCACAGGTTCGGCGCCTGGCGCAGTTTCTGGACCCGGAACTGGCGGCTGTGCGCGATCAGGCGCGCCGTCAGCGAGCCCGGGGTGGTGAGCCAGTCACGCATCGCTGCATCGGCGCGCACCCCGTCCGCATGCGCCAGCCAGCGGGCCCGGCGCAGCGACGCCGGCCTCACGCCCGGTCCGATCTGGTGCAGAAGTCCAGCACCTCGTCGACATATTGTTCGAATTCCGGAATCGCGTGGTCGCTGCCCTCGATCACGTGCTGCTTCGCACCTGGATAGTGGGCCACCATGTCGCGGTAATCCAGGACCTCGTCGCCGGTGGCGGCCAGCAGGAAGTAGCGTTCGGGACGCGTGATTCTCTCCACCTTCAGCGCGGCCAGTTCGTCGATGTATTCGCGCTTGAATTCGAAGGGCTCGTCGGAATGCCAGGCGGTGGTCACGCCGACGTGATGCTCCAGGTTCTTCAGCGGATCGACCGAGGGATTGATCAGCACCGCGCGGCAGCCGAAGCGCTCGGCCAGCCAGGTCGCGTAAAAGCCGCCCAGCGACGAGCCGACGATGGCCAGCTCATTTTCCCCTTTGCCGGCGTGACGCTCCACCAGGTTCAAGACCAGCTCCATCGCCGCCTTCGGCGAGGCCGGCAGCTGCGGGCAGATCAGCTGCTGCGCGCGGCCGAGCTGCGCCATGCGCTGATGGACCACGCGCGCCTTGAAGGATTTCGGCGAGGAGCGGAAGCCGTGCAGATATAACAGGTACGGCCCCGCATTCATTGCGCCAGCGCCTCCAGCAGCTTCTGGTGCACGCCGCCAAAGCCGCCATTGCTCATCACCAGGATGTGGTCGCCCGGCTGGGCGGCCTGCACGATGGCCTTCACCATGTAGTCGAGCTGGTCGAAGCTGTGTGCGATATTCCCCAGCGGTTTCAGGGCGTCGGCCAGCGACCAGCCCAGCGCCTGCTGGCTGCCGAAGCCGAACACCAGGTCCGCGTCTTTCAGGCTGCCCGGCAGCGCATCCTTCATCGCGCCCAGCTTCATGGTGTTCGAGCGCGGCTCCAATACAGCGAGGATCCTGCCCGTGCTGCCGATCTTCTGGCGCAGGCCGCCAACGGTGGTGGCGATCGCGGTCGGATGGTGGGCGAAGTCGTCGTACACGGTCACATTGCGCACCACGCCGCGCACTTCCATGCGCCGCTTGACGCTCTGGAAGCGGGCCAGCGACTCGATCGCCTGGGCCGGCGGCACACCGACATGGCGGGCGGCGGCGATCGCGGCCAACGCGTTCATGCGGTTGTGGTGGCCGGTCAGGTCCCAGTGGACGGTGCCCTGCACTTCATTATTGAAGAGCACGTCGAAGCTGGAACCGCCCGGATGCTCGACCAAATTCCAGTTTGTGCCTTCGGATGAGCCGAAGGCTTCTTTTTCGCTCCAGCAGCCGCGCTTGAGCACGCGCGCCAGCGAGGCTTCGTCGCCGTTGACGATCAGGCGGCCGACGCCTGGCACGGTGCGCACCAGGTGATGGAACTGGGTCTCGATGGCACCGATGTCCGGGAAGATGTCGGCGTGGTCGTATTCCAGGTTGTTCAGCACGGCCGTCTTGGCGTGGTAGTGGACGAACTTGGAGCGCTTGTCGAAGAAGGCGGTGTCGTACTCGTCGGCTTCGATGACGAAGAAGTCGGACTCGGCCTCGCCCTGCAGGCGGGCGGAGACGCCGAAGTTCATCGGCACGCCGCCGATCAGGAAGCCCGGCGAATAGCCGGCATCTTCCAGTATCCAGGCCAGCATCAAGGTGGTCGTGGTCTTGCCGTGGGTACCGGCGACGGCCAGCACCCATTTATGACGCAGGATATGATCCCCGATCCATTGCGGGCCCGATACATATCGCAGGCCGCGGTTCAGGATTTCCTCGATCAGCGGATTACCGCGCGTCATCACGTTCCCGATCACATACAGGTCGGGATTGAGCTCCACCTGCTCCGGGCTGTAGCCCTGGATCAGTTCGATGCCCTGGGCTTCGAGCTGGGTGCTCATCGGGGGATAGACGTTGGCGTCGCAGCCGGTGACGCGGTGGCCGGCCTCTTTGGCCAGCACGGCCAGGCCGCCCATGAAGGTGCCGCAAATACCGAGGATATGGATGTGCATGGTGGTCGGAACGAATGCCCGCAAAAAAGCGAATGCACGATTTTACCCGACGCGATGCCATTTTCCGTTCAAGAGTATGATCACGGACATGATGCCAATGCCAAATGACGACCTTCAATCATTGCGCGCACGTATTGCCGCCACTGCGGCGCGCATGATCGCTCAGGACGGCGCCGACTATGCCACCGCCAAGGCCAAGGCCGCGCGCCAGGTACTCGGGGTCGACCGCCCCTCCCCTAATTACTTACCGGACAATATCCAGGTCGAAGACGAAGTGCGCCGCTACCAGGCGCTGTTCCAGGGGCCAAGCCAGGCCGCCCGCCTGCAGGCGCTGCGCCGCGCCGCGCTCGAGGTCATGGAGCAGCTGGCCGAATTCCGGCCCTACCTGACCGGCGCCGTCCTGAACGGCACCGCGGGCGAGCACGATGCCATCAATTTGCAGCTGTTCGCCGACAGCGCCAAGGAAGTCGAGATCTATCTGCTGAACCGCAACGTCGACATCGACATTTCGGAAGCACCGCACTTCAAGGGCGGCCGCCACGACCCGGTGGAGACCGTCAGCTTCCAGTGGAAGAACGAAACCGTGCACGCCGAACTGTATGAAATGAACGACTTGCGCGGCGCCCTCAAACCCCGCGCCGATGGCCGCCTGCAGCGCGTCGACGCTGCCGGCCTGCGCGCCCTCATGACCACCGACGAAACCCTCGAACAAGATGAATAAGAAAAACCTGGCCGGCTACGCGATCGTCGCGGCCGCTTTTGCCGTGTTCGGCGCGATTGCCGCCGTCAAGAAAGAGGACAAGGCTCCGCTGACGACGGCCTATGCCCCGACCGGCGGCGCCCCTCACACGGCGGCAAGCAATCTGTATGCACAGTCGCTCAACGACCTGTCCGGCAAGCCGCAGGCCTTGAGCCAGTGGAAGGGCAAGCCGCTGCTGGTGAATTTCTGGGCATCCTGGTGCGGCCCCTGCGTGCAGGAAATGCCGGAATTATCCGAACTGGCGGCCAAGGATGGCGGCAAGCGCTTCAATGTGATCGGCATCGGCATCGATTCGCCCGCCAACCTGAACGAATTCGTCAGGAAAACGAAGGTATCGTATCCGCTGTACGTGGGTGGCATGAGCGGCACCGATTTGTCGCGCGAGCTCGGCAACGCGAATGGCGGCCTGCCCTTCACAGTCCTGATCGGCGCCGATGGCCAGGTGCGCAAGACTTACCTGGGGCGCCTGAAATTCGATCAATTGCGCGCAGATCTGGCCAAGCTCTAAGATTCACCCCGGATCGGCGAACGGTCGTTCACTTATATTCCAGGCGCTTTTTATCGCTTGCCAACACACAATGTTGGCGGCAAAATGCCTGTCTTTCGGGCAAACAGACGGTTTATCATGGCGAAAAAGCTACTGCTGCTCAACGGCCCCAACCTGAATTTACTGGGGACGCGCGAGCCTGCGGTGTACGGCGCTACCACCTTGGCCGACATCGAGCAGGCTGCCACTGCCCAGGCAGCAGCTGCTGGTGCAAGCATCGCTTGCTTCCAGAGTAACCATGAAGGCGCGCTGATCGACCGTATTCATGCCGCAAGGCAGGAAGGGGTGGATGGGATCGTCATCAACCCGGGCGGATTGACCCACACCAGCGTCGCACTGCGCGATGCGCTTGCGGCGGTGGAGATTCCGTTCGTGGAAGTCCACCTCTCTAATATTTATAAGCGTGAGGAGTTCCGGCACCACTCGTTTTTGTCTGCGATCGCGCAAGGCACGATCTGTGGACTGGGAGCTGATGGATATCGGTTTGCCATCGACTTTGCGCTCAAAGAGCGTTAATCTACGTCAACTTCACGCATCCTGTGCGGATTTGCGCTAACACCTGAAGCGCCGCATACTCAACAACAAATAATTCCAAGGGGTTTCACATGGATCTACGAAAACTCAAGACATTGATCGACCTCGTCGCCGAATCGGACATCGCTGAACTCGAAGTGACCGAAGGCGAAAGCAAGGTTCGCATCGTCAAGTCCTCCGCAATCCCGCAGAATCAGATGGTCATGATGCCGCCGCAAAGCGTGCAGCAATTCTCCGCACCGGCTGTCGCCGGCGCCCCGGCAGCAAGCGCAGCCGCACCGGCCGCAGCACCGGCAGCCGCCGAACCGACCGGCCACGTCGTCAAATCGCCGATGGTCGGCACCTTCTACCGTTCGTCGGCCCCGGGCGCCCCGGCCTTCGTCGAAGTCGGCGCCAGCGTGAAGGAAGGCGACACCCTGTGCATCATCGAAGCGATGAAGCTCCTGAACGAAATCGATTCCGACATCTCCGGCACCGTCACCAAGATCCTGGTAGAGAACGGCCAGCCTGTCGAATTCGGCCAGCCGCTGTTCGTGATCGGCTAAAAGTACCTTATAAAATGACGGGGCTGGTTTCCTTTTTCAGGGGGAACTGGCCCCTGAAGTCTTCTCTTCCTGTTGTATCCGGCACTGCCGCCGGCACTCACAGAAACACCGCATACCATGTTTGAAAAAATTCTTATCGCCAATCGTGGTGAAATCGCGCTGCGTATCCAGCGTGCATGCCGCGAGATGGGCATCAAGACGGTCGTCGTGCACTCCGAGGCCGACAAGGACGCCAAGTACGTGAAACTGGCCGACGAATCCGTCTGTATCGGCCCAGCGCAGTCGGCGCAGAGCTACCTGAGCATGCCGGCGATCATCAGCGCGGCCGAAGTGACCGACGCCGAAGCGATCCACCCGGGCTACGGCTTCCTGTCGGAAAACGCCGACTTCGCCGAACGTGTCGAAAAATCGGGCTTCGTCTTCATCGGCCCGCGCCCGGAATCGATCCGCATGATGGGTGACAAGGTGTCGGCCAAGCAGGCGATGATCCGCGCCGGCGTGCCCTGCGTGCCGGGTTCGGACGGCGCCCTGCCGGACGATCCGAAGGAAATCATCCAGACCGCGCGCAAGATCGGCTATCCGGTCATCATCAAGGCCGCCGGCGGCGGTGGCGGCCGCGGCATGCGCGTCGTCCACACCGAGGCAGCCCTGCTGTCCGCCGTGCAGATGACCAAGACCGAAGCCGGCACTGCCTTCGGCAATCCCGAAGTCTATATGGAGAAGTACCTGGAAAACCCGCGCCACGTGGAAATCCAGGTGCTGGCCGACGAGCACAAGCAGGCCGTCTGGCTGGGCGAGCGCGACTGCTCGATGCAGCGCCGCCACCAGAAGGTGATCGAGGAAGCGCCGGCGCCGGGCATTCCTCGCAAGACCATCGAGAAGATCGGCGAACGCTGCGCCGAAGCCTGCCGCAAGATCGGCTACCGCGGCGCCGGCACCTTCGAATTCCTGTACGAGAACGGCGAGTTCTACTTCATCGAGATGAACACCCGCGTCCAGGTCGAGCACCCGGTCACCGAGATGATCACCGGGATCGACATCGTCCAGGAACAGATCCGCATCGCCTGCGGCGAACGCCTGCGCTTCAAGCAGCGCGACATCATGCTGTCGGGCCACGCGATCGAGTGCCGCATCAACGCCGAAGATCCGTTCAAGTTCACCCCGTCGCCGGGCCGCATCACCGGCTGGCATCCGCCGGGCGGTCCCGGCATCCGCGTCGATTCGCACGCCTACGCCGGCTATTACGTGCCGCCGCACTACGACTCGATGGTCGGCAAGGTCATCGCCTACGGCGCGACCCGCGACCAGGCGATCCGCCGCATGCAGATCGCGTTGTCGGAAATGGTGGTCGAGGGTATCCTGACGAATATCCCGCTGCACCGCGAGCTGATGGTCGACGCCCGCTTCATCGAGGGCGGCACCAACATCCACTACCTGGAGCAGAAGCTGGCCCACAAGCCGGACCTGCCGAAGGATGGCGCGATCGGCTCGAAATCCGAGACCAAGGCTGAACAATGAGCTGGACTGAAGTCGTCATCGAGATCGCGCGCGAGCACGCCGAGGGCCTGTCCGACGCCCTGATGGAAGCGGGCGCGCTGTCGGTCTCGGTCGAGGACGCCGACGAAGGCACCGCGCAGGAAAAGCCGCTGTTCGGCGAACCGGGCATGGTGCCGACCGAGGCTGCCTGGGATCACAGCCGCGTGGTCGCCCTGACCGACGTCGATGCGGACCAGGCGGCGATCGTGCTTGAGGCCGCCGCCGCCATCGGCATCGCGCAAGCGCCTGCCTTCACGACCCGCCCGGTGGCTGACGCCGACTGGGTGCGCCTGACGCAATCGCAGTTCGAACCGATCCACATCGGCAAGAACATCTGGGTCGTGCCGAGCTGGCACGAAGCCCCGGACCCGAACGGCCTGATCCTGGAAGTCGATCCGGGCCTGGCCTTCGGCACCGGCAGCCACCCGACCACCCGCCTGTGCATGGAATGGCTGGAAGCCCACCCGGCACCGGGCAAATCGGTGCTGGACTACGGCTGCGGCTCGGGCATCCTGGCGATGGTCGCGCAAAAGCTGGGCGCCGCCAAGGTGGCCGGGGTCGACATCGACCCGCAGGCGATCGAATCGGCGAAGCTGAACGCGGAACGCAACAAGTGCGCGATCGACTTCTACGTGCCGGACGAGTTCACGGCGTCGCAGTACGCCGACAGCCGTTTCGACATCGTGGTCGCCAACATCCTGTCGAGCCCCCTGAAGCTGATGGCGCCGATGCTGTCCGGCCGCGTCGCGCCGGGTGGTTCGCTGATCCTGTCGGGCGTGCTGGCGCGCCAGGCCGAGGAAGTGGCCGCCGCCTACGCACCCTTCATCAAGCTGAGCGTCTGGGCCGAGCTGGATGGCTGGGTCGCTCTGCACGGACAGCTGGGCAGCAAATAAGCGCATGGCGCTCGCGACCCAGTGCCCCCACTGCCACACCACGTTCCGGGTCGCCTCGGACCAGCTCAAGCTCCGCGGCGGGATCGTCCGCTGCGGCGCCTGCCAGAGCATCTTTGACGGCAGTGCCCACCTGATCGACCTCGACGCGCTTGCGGCCAACAAGGCCCAGGCGGCGTCGGTGTCTGCGCCATCGCCTGCACCTCAGGCGGAGACGGCGCCCGCACCTGCCGGGGACGCCCTTCCCGCCGGCGGCGACGCGGCACCTGTCTACACCCTCGATTTCGACCATACCTTCGACCCGCTCGGGATCCTGCCCGAGGCGCCGGCTGCCGATGCTGCGGCCGATGCCGATGCTGCGCCCGACGCGGCGCCGGTGGAAGAGCCTGAGGAGAAGCCTGTAGAGGAGCCGGCGCCCGAACCCGAAACTGAACCCGTCCCGGCGGCATCCGCCTACGCGCCCCAGGGCCGCATCGAGCCCAGCTTCGACCTGCCGGTGGACGAGGAACTGGTCGCCCAGCCGCTGCCCGGCGACGAGGACACCGAACACGAAGACACCCCCGTGGCCGAAGCCGCCGTCAGTGCGGCAGAGCCCACGGACGACATCCCGCCGGCCGCCCTGCCCCTGCGCGCTTCCGCCGCCGGCAGCGACACCCTGGCAGCGCCGGCCGCTCCGGCGGCGCCGGCGAAATCCGCGCGCGCCAAGGCGATCGAAGCGCGCACCCGCCGCTCAAAGATGACGCCAACCCGGATCGACGCGCCGAAACTGCGCGTGCCGGCCAACGACCCCGACGAGCCGGAGTTCGTCAAGCGCAGCCGCAAGCAGGAAGCCTCGGGCCAGACCCGGCGCCTGCTGATGATCCTAGGTGCCGTCGTGCTGGCGCTGCTGCTGGTGGCCCAGCTGCTGCTGGAATTCCGCAACGTGCTGGCGGCCCGCTATCCGGGCGCCAGGCCGGCTCTGGCGGCCGGCTGCACCCTGCTGCGCTGCCGTATCGGCCTGCCGAGCCAGATCGACAGCCTGGCCATCGAGACGGGCGAACTGAGCACCCTCGGCGTCGACACGTATTCGCTCAACACCCTGCTGCGCAACCAGGGTAGCCTCGTGCAGGCCTGGCCCAGCATCCAGCTCGAGCTGACCGACGCCAACGACAAGCCGGTGCTGCGGCGCGTATTCGGCCCCGCCGAATATCTGCCGCCGGGCGTGTCCGCCGCCGCTGGTTTTGCCGCGCACTCGGAGCAGCCGGTCCGGCTGAACTTCGCGCTCACCGATCTGAAGCCTTCCGGCTACCATATGATTATTTTCTATCAGGACCCAACATGAACAAGACTGCGCTGATCTGCGGCTCGATCGCATTCGACAAGATCATGCAATACCACGGCCGCTTCGGCGAAACCCTGCTGGCCGACCAGCTGCACCGCGTGAACGTATCCTTCCTGGTGCCGACCCTGCGCACCGAGTTCGGCGGCTGCGCCGTCAACATCGCCTACAACCTCAAGATGCTGGGCGGCGATCCGCTGATCATGGGGACCATCGGGCAGGACGGCGGCGACTACCTCGAGCGGATGGAGAAGCAGGACCTGGCGACCAACGCGATCCGCACGATCGGCCACGCCTACACCGCCCAGTGCTTCGTCACGGCCGACCTGGACAACAACCAGATCAACGCCTTCCACCCGGGCGCGATGCAGTTCTCGCACGAGAACAGCCTGGCCGACTACCTGCCGCTGCGCGTTGCCATCATCTCGCCGGACGGCCGCGACGGCATGATCAAGCATGCGCGCGATTGCGCCGAGCAGAAGCTGCCCTTCATCTTCGATCCGGGCCAGCAGCTGCCGATGTTCAACGGCGACGAGCTGCTGACCTTCCTCGACCAGGCCAGCTACCTCGCCTGCAACGACTATGAATTCGAAATGGTGATGGACCGCACCGGCCTGGCACTGCAGGACATCGCGGCGCGCCTGGAAGCGCTGATCGTCACGCGCGGGGAGCACGGCTCGGACATCTACGCCGGCGGCGAGCATCACAAGATCCCGGCGGTTCCGGCGGCCAATGTGGTCGATCCCACCGGCTGCGGCGACGCCTACCGCGCCGGCCTGCTGTACGGGATCGCCAACGGCTTCGACTGGCCGACCACCGGCCGCCTGGCCAGCCTGCTGGGCGCGATCAAGATCAGCCACCAGGGCGGCCAGAACCACAGCTTCACGCCCGCCGACATCGCGGAGAAATTCGAAGCGGCGTTCGGCTACCGCTTTTAAAAGATTGCCTGGCGCAGCAGGTACTGGATGATCTGCAGCAGGATCAGCGCGATCAGTACCGAAAAATCGATCCCGCCGACTGGCGGCACCACGCGCCGGATCGGCCGCAGCAGTGGATCGTTCAGGGCGTGCACGAAGGGCGCCAGCGGCGCATGCGGATTGATCCAGCTGAAGACCACCTCGATGATCAGCAGGCCCATGAAGCCGTAGATGATCCAGTTCAGGAAGCGGAACAGGGCGTACAGCACGACGCCCTGCCCGCTCAATCCCGCCAATAACATCACCGAACTCGCCAGCAGCACGATCAGGAAAGCGCCGATCAGGCTGGCCCAGTCATAACCGCCCACGCCCGGCAGCACGCGGCGCAGCGGGCGCACCAGCCAGTCGGTCAAGGTGAAAGTGAACTGGGCGATCGACGCCGGCGGCCGCACGCGCGTCACCTGCATCCAGAAACGCAGCAACAAGACGCCACCGACCACGCCGGCCACGGTATCGACGATCAACTGAAGAATGGTCAGCACAAGGTCTCCTTAAAAAAAAACCGCTGTGTGAATTGCTCACACAGCGGTATTTTGCCTGAACCAGGCAAGCTTGGTATTACGGACGGCTGCTGGTCGGGAACGGCCATGCTGCCGGCGCGATCACCGACTTGGCGGCCGGCTGGGCCGACTGGCCTGCCGATGCGCTGTCCTGCTTGGTTTCGGTCTTGGCTTCAGCCTTGGTGTCGGCCTTGGCTTCCGGCTTGGCTTCGGCTTTCACTTCCGGCTTGGCTTCCGGCTTGGCGGCCGGTTTAGCTGCAGGCTTGGCGGCCGGCTTGGCGGCTGCGGTCTTGGTGGCCGGTGCTTTGGTAGCAGTGGTCTTGGTGGCCGGAGCTTTGGCAGCGGTCTTGGTGGCGGCAGCTTTTACCGGAGCTTTGGTGGCAGCGGTCTTGGTAGCGGCAGCTTTCTTGGCCGGGGCTTTGGCAGCGGTCTTGGTGGCGGCAGCTTTTACCGGAGCTTTGGTGGCAGCGGTCTTGGTTGCAGCAGCTTTCTTGGCCGGAGCCTTGGCAGCGGTCTTGGTAGCGGCAGCTTTCTTGGCCGGAGCCTTGGCAGCGGTCTTGGTAGCAGCAGCTTTCTTGGCCGGAGCCTTGGCAGCGGTCTTGGTAGCAGCAGCTTTCTTGGCCGGAGCTTTTGCAGCGGTCTTGGTAGCAGCAGCTTTCTTGGCCGGAGCTTTAGCAGCCGACTTGGTTGCTGCGGCTTTCTTGGCCGGAGCTTTAGCAGCCGACTTGGTTGCAACGGCTTTCTTGGCCGGAGCTTTAGCAGCCGACTTGGTTGCTGCGGCTTTCTTGGCCGGAGCTTTTGCAGCGGTCTTGGTTGCTGCGGCTTTCTTTGCAGCCGGCTTTGCAGCCGGTTTAGCAGCGGCTTTCTTTGCTGCCGGCTTTGCTGCCGGTTTAGCAGCGGCTTTCTTTGCAGCCGGTTTTGCTGCCGGTTTAGCGGCGGCTTTCTTTGCTGCCGGCTTTGCTGCCGGTTTAGCAGCGGCTTTTGCTGCCGGCTTGGCAGCGGCTTTAGCGGCCGGCTTTGCTGCAGCTTTAGCAGCCGGTTTAGCGGCGGCTTTCGCTGCCGGCTTGGCGGCTACCGCCTTTTTAGCGGCGGTGGTTTTTTCGGCGGCCTTTGCGGCCGGTTTTGCTGCGGTTTTCTTAGCGGCTGTTGCCATTTTGTGTTCTCCTTCTCTGCGATGAGAAAATACGCTACAAGGTTTGAACCCGTCCAACCTAGTCTGCTTGGTCGGGCGAATTATTCATCGGCGCACGCGTAACGGATGTGTGCGTCAATGAATCCGGCACCAGCTGAACTGCTGCAACTCCTCAAGTCTGCAGCACTTCAGCTATCGTCGTCGCCGACGACCGAAACGACTAAAGTTGGATAGTTCGCTTCGCTGTTCACATCGCTCTGTCCGCAAGAAACACGAAAAGAAAAAGCCGCCATGCCCGAAATAATTCAGGCAATGCGGCTTGTTCTTTTCGCGAAGCTTACGTGCATACTGAATGAATCAGCGTCCCATTTTTAATCGGTTTGCCACCCGTTTAACGTGGCAAAAATTTCCACGTTCACGTTTTGACAAATTCAATCACGTAAAGTACACGAAAACCTTGTCAGTGCGCAACCCGCACACAGTATTTTTCATGTCTTTCGGCTTGGACGAACTGCTATCGACAGCTTTCAATCGATCGTCGCGATAACGTTTGATCCCATTCGTACTTCAGCTCCCTCAAAAACAAGCGCGCACCAAGCACGCAATCCACTAAATATTTTCACTGATGCGAAGCAGATCCATCTTGCACAACCACACCAGTCCGCGCAATAAAGTCGGCCTGTCGCAAGGGCCGAGCGTATCGAGCAGTTCGTCGACCTGCATCGGCCGCGATTCGATCGAGCCGAAGATCTGGCCGAATTCCTCGAGCGTCGGCAAGGACGACGTGGCAAAGCGATTGATCCCCAGCTCGCGGTAAGCACGCAGCTGCGCGAGCGACGCATCCGGCGCGAGCTCGACGAGCGACTCTGGCGCCAGCTGCGCACTCGGCCACGACGCGAACAGCGCGAAGGGATCGAGCCGGTCCGGCAGCACCTGCGGCAAGGCCGGCACCAGCGAGGCATCGGCGCGGCGCCGCTCATCGAGCTCGCTCCACAACGCGCGGTAACGCCGCAGCACCACCTGCCAGTCGAACTCCTCGCGCGCGCGCTGCCGTCCGCACTCGCCCAATTGGCGGCGCAGTCCGGCGTCAGCGACCAGGCTTCCATATGCCTGCGCGAGCTGCGCGCCGTCCAGCGCCACCGCCTGGCTGGTATGACCGCAATATTCGTCGTAACTGTCGATGCCATCGTCGTAACGCTGCGCGAGGTCAAGTCCTGCGCCTGCGCCGGGCATCACGGTCGCGATGCGATAGCCGTCGATGCCGTCGCGCACCGTGTCGCGATAACCGTTCCAGTCGCTGACCACGCAAGGCAGCCCGGCCGCCATCGCCTCCAGCGGCGTCACGCCGAAGCTCTCCTGCACGTTGTCGGCGAGCGAGGTGAAGATGTCGGCCGCGGCCCAGGCATCCCGCTGGTCGGCGGCGGCGCGGCCGTCCAGCATCGCCAGGCGCACCGATGGGCACAGCTGCACGGCGGCTTCGCGGAAGGCGCGCTCGCCGGCCTCGGAGTCGAACCAGCCGCACAGGACCAGGTGGACCCGGCGCCCGCCTTTATCGGCGCGCTCGAGCGCGCTGAACATCTGCTGCGGGTGGGCTTTGGCGTGGAAGGACAGGCGGCCGAAGCAAAGGATGGCGACGTCCGCCTCGTCGATGCCGAGCCGGCGCCGCGCCGCGCCGCGGGCTTCGTCGTCGAACTGGAAGTCTTCGGCATGGATGCCGAGCGGGATCATCGGCAGCTGCGGCAGCTCGAAGCGCTGTGCCCCCAGCCGCGCGCGCAGATACTCGGCCTGGCGCTCCAGCACGCCGCGCACGCCGTCGCGCACCACGCGCGAGGTGCAGATCAGCGCATCCCAGCTGCGCAGCGGCGCCACCAGCAGGCCGGCGATGGCGCTCATGTCGGCGTGGCTGGCGATGGCATGCGTGAGACCGCAAAGGCTGTAGCGGCGTTCGCCCTGGTCGAGGCGGCGCCAGGCCAGGCGATCGAGGTCGGGCGCCATCCGGAGCAGGACGCCGAAGCGCTCCAGCTGCTGCGGCCTGCCCTCGCCCACCCACTCGACTTCGCCTCGGAAGCCGTGCTCGCGCAGCGCGCGTTCGCAGTCGCCGGCAAGCGCGTCGCTGGCGGCGAAGCAGCCGACCGCCGCAATGTCGCCCCACTGCGCATTCCCCTGCGCGACGGCGCGCATCAGCTGGCGGCCGGCGAGCGGCGCAGCATCGGGAACGAAGTGCAGTGCGAAGCGGTCCTTCATGCGTTCTCCTTCAAGTGCAGTAAATGTGCAGCCTGCACTCCTGCCTCACCGTGCGCTAGATCGCATATAGAAAGCATGCGACGCATGATAGCCCCAGTGAGACGCATGTGGCGCGTGTCACGCGTGCGGCGTGACGAAGACCGGCGTCAGCGCGCGACGATCGCGATGGCCGACCACTGCACGTCGACCATCGGCGCGCCAGGTCCGCCGATGTGCAGGCTGAGGTTGTCCGTATCCGGTCAACGACGCCCGGAAGCGTACACGGCCCGCCCTCTTCATCCTGGTGATGTCCTTTCTTCTCAAGCGTTTAGCACCTGGCACGTGGCTTGCTGATGTGGTGTGGCGGACATCCCGTTCGCGTCTCATACAAAGGAAGCCCATGAACATGCAGCGTCTCCTGAATCGCTTTCAAGCCATCGTCCTGATTAGCGCCAGCCTGGCCATACCCGCCCTTGCACAGACTGGCCGCGGACCGGCGACCCCGGACGAGATTGCCCGTGTCGGACAGATTGCGGCCGCCTCCGACAAGGATCCGGTTGCCACGATGACGTCGGCCGACGGGCGCTGGTTCCGGAAGTGGAGCGACGAAGTCCCGGACTACATGTTCGGGCCGGACAAGGCCGCCTTCTGGCTGATGAACGGCGCCGCCAGGGGTGAGCTCAAGCGCGTGACGATCTTCCAGCATGCCGTCAGCACCGCTGCCTATCAGCTGCAGCATCACATCCAGGATCCGCGCAAGAGCCCCGGGAGCCTC